>Ga0157380_10000344_pt1 | contig 27884 bp, 20 predicted proteins | sample S35metaG_FD_119757 | JGI IMG/M metagenome (GOLD analysis project Ga0157380, IMG submission 119757) | Switchgrass rhizosphere microbial communities from Kellogg Biological Station, Michigan, USA - S3-5 metaG | ecosystem: Host-associated > Plants > Roots > Rhizosphere > Soil | place: USA...
ACCATCAAAATCATCTGATAGTGTAATAATGCGGCTGACGTATGGATTGGCTTGAAGTAAAGGTGCAAAAGCCGATTTCGTCAAGAAATGGACTTCTGCACCTAACTGCTCGCTTAGTACTCTGACCACAGGTGTGGTCAATATTATATCCCCTATGGAACTAAAACGGATTACAAGAATCTTCCTGGTCAAATGAATTATTGCTTAACAAATTTTGCCTGGTATAGCTTGCCTTCCGGGGCTATACACCTAAGGACATAAGTCCCAGGTGCAAGTTTCGAAACATCCAGCTTACCATCTGACGCAAGGTTAGTCTTCAATACTAATCGACCAGTCAGGTCAATGATGCTGACATCAGCCGAATTCATATCAGTTTCAGCACTCACCTTCAACAAGGTTGAAACCGGTTGAGGAGATACATTCAATGCTAGTGGATGCAGCCCTGTCTCTTTAGTAGAAGTAAAATCACGATCGCCAGTAGCAAACCAAATTCCCTTTTGTGCTCCAGTGATAAGGATTGCATCGGACCCCGGAATAGGGACAATCTTATTATCACTTTCTACATTGATGGTTGCCAGCAAGAGTGTACCCTGGTTGTCATAGGTAAACAGGATTTTGTTATCTCCTTTTGAATAATTCGGATAACCGACTGTGGTGTTAAAATAGATATCGCTTACCTCACCTGCTTCTATATTGGCTGCCTTGATGAGATAATCAGCTTGTACCTGTCCGAAAATATCAAAATAGGATTCCACGAAATCGAAGACAATGATATAAGGTGAGTTCTTAGCGAAAGAAGGATTACCGATACTCACATTCTCAGGCAATGCGGAAAAGAGCTTACCTATCTGTCCAGATCCAAAATCTTCCTGGGCATTATCCCAGGCATTGAGGAATGAAATATCCCAATACTCAATACCATCACCAAAATTGCTTTCAATTCTATTGAGCGCATCGTACATGATGTATTCACCTGAATAATCCCATTCCATCACATCAGGATATAAGACGTCTCCTGTATTCAAACCACCTGTAGCGGTAGTTGGATTATAGAGAATAAAATTGTCTTCTAAATTTGTATTAAAATCATATACAAATATTTCATTGGTTAGGGTGGCTGTGGTAAAGGCAATCTTTGAGCCGTCTTTGGAGGCTACTACATTTCGCCAGATTCCCTGCGGATTAGATTCCACATAAAAAGCTCCAAAATCTAATCCTTGCGACCAATCAAAATTGATCAGGATCATATTATTTTCATCGTCAACATAGACGCATGAAATACCATCATCTGTAAAACTCGGCCTGCTAATTGGTGCAGGAACTTCCATTTTGACGAATTGATCCGGGTTAGTCGGAGGTATAAAATAGAGATCAGATTCTGATTCATCTGTCGCCAGGATAAAATCTGCACCGCCATTCACTTCAATATCCTCTTCATAGTCACCACCCTGGCCACCACCGATTCCAACTGTATTGAATGCATTACGTACTGCATCAAGTTCAGCGCTTGATGCACCGTGCAAGTCAATAGCTGCTTTCTCAGCTGCTAATCGCATGTCAACAAATTGCGAAGACTTGACCAGGTAATCTTTCAACGCTTTGTAATAAATCTGTTCTGCTTTTTCACGGCCAACACTTGTAGCTAAGAGGAAAAAAGCTCGATTTGGAATACCGCTATTGACATGTACTCCACCATTATCTTCTTCCGGGGTATTGGCAAGATTGACATATTCGTTCATGTGTTTTGGCTGCCATCCACGATCACTCAAGCTTGTGCCACCATTATTCGGATTGGACAAGTCACGTAATGCTCCTGAAGGAAAGACGGCAGGCTTAACTACATCTTCACCAATTTTCCAATCATCCCGATCGATCAGGGATCCGAAAACATCCGCATAAGATTCATTCAAAGCTCCTGACTGCCCTACGTATTCAAGATTGGCTGTATTCTGAATAACACCATGTGACATTTCGTGTCCTGCTACATCCAATCCTCTCGCAAGCTCTTTAAAAGAGGTATTGCCATTTCCATAAAACATGGCAGATCCATTCCAGAATGCATTGTCGAGGCCAACTCCATTGTCATCGGCTACATTGATAATCGAAATAATATTTCCACCGTCTCCATTAATGGAGTTACGATTATAGGTCTGAAGAAAATATTCGTAAGCTTTACCGGCATTAAAATGTGCGCTTACTTCACCGCTTTTCCAATTGTTATTGGTATTGGTTACATGTACTACTTCAAAATCCTGTTCTGTAGGAGAAGTATTTAATGCGTCAATCGTCCATAACACACCTATTGGTTCATTTGGCATGACGGATTGCGTAGGTTGATACATACCACTACGGCTGGCATCGATCATGAAAAAATTACTGCCTACCTGGTATCCGTTCACCGTACGGTTTTGTCCAAGCAAATCCTGATCTGTTGTGGATGTAGCACCATCCAATACCGGAAATAAATCTATATGCTCTTCTGTGATTCCATGTACTAAATCTTGACCAGGCCTACAATCACTTGCATCCTTATAAAAAACGGGGCTGAAGGTGCATAACTGAGAATAAGATTCCAGCACTTCATAGGTGGATGCATTCAAAAAGAGTTTCCAATGATCCAATGTATTTGGATGCATATCGATTTCATATGCCAATATCAGTTTTCCGGATATAGGATACCAAACCATGCTTGCATGATCCTCTGGGAGTTTCAAACCCAAAAGATTAGCCTTAAGCTGAAAAGAGACATCCTGAGTGGTTAAAAAATCTTTTGCGGATTGGAGAGCACTTGCTGTATTGCCATGCGCAGGCACTTCAACAGGTAATTTTGCTGTCCATGCAAATCCGTTCAAGTCACGAAGTTGTCCGTTCACAAGATGGAGTACCATGTCTTGTTTGTGAATTGGGATTCCTGCCAGTGTTTGATTCACCCTGATGTGATTAATTCCACGGTCATCAGCTTCGTCTCCCACAATCTTCCAATCGATTTGCAATGGGGACGCACTCTTTGACGCAGGAATAACAGCTTCCAATATTGTGGTGATTGAAGATCTTCCTTGCCATAGTTGGTTAGGCTTCATATCAATCCAGAAACTACCTGATGGGGAAATGTTGAAATCTTCAACATCGATATGCTGGGTATTGATGGTTGTCATTGATTTAGGGGTCCAGGTTTTTCCTAAACGTCCTGATGATTGTGTGCCAGGTGCATGGGCAATTTGCAAAGGTTGTGGCTGGACGAAGGGTTTGTCAGCTAACTGCTTCATTGGCGTTTGCCCTGACAAGGAAAAAAACAATGCACTAAAGAGGAATGTAAATATGGTGTCTCTCATGACTTGGGTTTTGTTGATTTATAAAGCAAGTTATAATAATTGATCACTTTAGGATCAGGGACGAAACCATTTCTGCCCCAAGTGATGCGATGTTCCTGACCATCACCGTTAAGATGTTTTATAAAATAATAGATATCCCCTGGTTCGTAATAGGAAATACTATCGAGTTGAAGCGTTTGATACGAGGCCATGACCTGGGTGACAAAAGATTTTTTCCATGTGTCCTGGTACGTAAAAATGGTATCCCGGTCTCCACGTTGGAACAAGCGTCCATCATCAAGCAGGGCAAAGTAGGTGACTCCTCCTGTGAAACCGCCTCCCTGGCCAAAATGAATTTGCTGGCCTTTAAACTTGACAGGGAATTCTTTTGTTGAAGAACACGATAACAGGGATAATCCCGTTAGAAGGAGAGTAATCAGGCTGATTTTCAGGACCATTTCTGGGAAAATGTCGTAAACTACTGTTAAGAAAGAATAAAATTAAGGATTAAAACCGTTTTCAATAGGTTGAAGCCCTTATCTTTACCATAATTACGTTAATAACTTAAAAAACTGTATACAATGAAAAAAGTCCTTTTCTCATTATTCCTATTCTCTGCTATGGCAGTAGGTGTTCAGGCACAAAGTTCTTCCTGCGCCAAAGCCTGTGCAGCAAAACCTGCCGGAGCAGCATGCGAAAGCAAATCAGCTGAGGCATCTGCAGCTGCAGCCAAATTAGCTTCTACAGACGCTACTATCGAAACTAAAACATGCCCTGGAACTACAGCTGTATGTTATGTCAGGAAAGTAAGTGAGAAAAACGGATCTGTTTCCTATGTAGATGTTACCTATGATGCTTCCACAAATACATTTGTGAACGTATCTCCTATGAAAACATCTGAAGCAGGTTGCTCTAAGAGCGCTTCTGGAAGCAAAGCTTGCTGCGCCCCTGGTGCCTCTAAAACCAAAACTGCTTCTTCAACAACCTCTTCGCACGGAACTACAACCGCGCCTTCTAAAGGATAAGAATGCCTGTTTAATGGAATAAAAAGCTGGTCTTAGGATCAGCTTTTTTTTTGTTTGGTACAGACATCCTTTATAAGTAAGGAAACGCTTGGAAAGACACCTTAATAGCAAGTGCTACCCTATTGTAAAGGAGCTCGATAAGACTTCTTTAACATTTTATATACTATTGTATTACAGCCTGTTATAGAGATTAAATACCTATGTGTCCTTAATGATCCTCGCAGATTTCCTTAACCAAAATGACTTTGTATCTTTGTCATCGACAGCCTAATGTATGGCTTGATGACCTGAAGTGATATTCTATGACCCTGGAATCATCTCATTTGAAACCTCAATGGCACGATAATATCATGCAAACTGTAGGCAACACGCCTATGGTCAAGCTTCATGGCCTATCCCAGTTAGCAGGATGCCTGGTACTAGGAAAACTCGAATCCTTTAATCCCGGACTCAGTGCAAAAGACAGAATAGGGCTGGCCGTTATTGAAGCAGCAGAAAAGGATGGCCTGATAAAGCCTGGAGGAACCATCATTGAATCAACTTCCGGAAATACCGGGTATTCCATCGCCATGGCTTGTATCGTCAAAGGATATCATTGTATCCTCACGACTACGGATAAAAGTGCGGAGGAAAAAATCGCCCAGCTGAAAGCGCTTGGAGCTGAAGTCCTGGTTTGTCCTAACCACGTTCCATCAGATGATCCGCAGTCTTATTACAGCCAGGCTGAACGACTCTCCAGGGAAATACCTAATTCCTTTTACGTCAATCAATATTATAACCATACCAATGTTGATGCCCACTATCAGAGTACTGGACCAGAACTTTGGAAGCAGACAGGTGGCATGATCACTCATTACCTGGCTACTGTCGGTACAGGTGGTACCATTTCAGGAGCAGGAAAATATCTCAAGGAACAGAACAAGAATATCAAGGTCATTGGAGTTGATGCTGAAGGATCTGTACTTACTAAATTTCACCAAACGGGTATCCTGGATAAAAGTGAAATCCATTCCTACCAATTGGAAGGTGTGGGAAAAAATATTGTCCCTTCGAATGTGGAGTTTGATACGATCGATCGTTTTATCAAAGTGGATGATCGTAGCAGTGCGTTCCGGGCAAGACAATTGACAAAAAGCGAAGGCATTTTCGTTGGTTATAGCAGTGGTGCTGTTATCGAAGCTCTCATGCGCATGCGGAGGGAATTTAAGCCTACGGATGTCGTCGTGCTTTTATTTGCAGATCACGGTAGCAAATACCTAAGTAAAATTTATAGTAATGGTTGGATGCAGAAGCAGGGCTTTATCCGCAAGATCGCGGACTATGCGCCAAGCTACCAGATCCAACGTCGGTTAGAACGCGTTTTTAATAAATACATCAAAAACTATGGAAATATTTGAGAGAATACGCAATCAACGTGGACCATTAGGCCAGTATGCCCACTTGGGTGAAGGCTACTATATGTTCCCAGAATTGCATGGGGAAATCGGATCACGGATGATATTTAACGGCAAAGAAGTGGTGGTCTGGAGCATTAATAACTATCTCGGACTGGCCAATCATCCTGAAGTACGTAAAACTGATGCCGAAGCTGCAGCTCGCTGGGGACTTGCCTACCCGATGGGTGCGCGCCTGATGACAGGTGAAACAGCCCTCCACAAAGAATTGGAAAGCAAACTTGCTGCACATGTTTATAAACAAGCGGCTGCTGTCGTTAATTATGGTTACCCAGGTGTGGTTTCCGCGATTGATGCATTACTTAGCAGAAGAGATGCAGTAGTCTATGATGCTGAAAGTCATGGCTGCATCATCGATGGCACCCGTCTGCATATAGGTGAGCGTTTTTCCTATAAGCATAACGATATCGTCAGCTTTGAGCAAAACCTGGAGCGTGCTAAAAAATGGACTGATGAAAAAGGTGGTGGCATTCTTGTCGTAACTGAAGGTGTATTCGGTATGCGTGGTGATCAAGGCATATTGAAAGAAATTGCAGCCCTCAAGAAAAAATACAACTTCCGATTTTTCGTAGATGATGCACATGGTTATGGCACACTTGGTGAAGGTGGACGAGGAGCAGGTGTTGAGCAAGGCTGCCAGGATGATATAGATGTTTACTTTTCAACTTTCGCCAAATCGTTTGCCTGCACCGGAGGATTCCTTGCCGGAGATGCAGACATCATTCAATACCTGCAATACGCTATGCGGTCTCAGATCCATGCGAAGAGCTTGCCAATGCCTATTGTGGAGGGCAACCTTAAACGTCTTGAACTGATGATCAAACATCCTGAATACAAAGATCAACTCTGGCACATCGCTACCACTTTACAAAACGGGCTGAAAGAAAGAGGTTTTAACATCGGTGACACTAATACAGTTGTGACACCAGTATACCTTAGCGGAACACCTTTCGAAGCTACACAATTGGTACATGACATGCGTGAATCATATGGTATTTTCACTTCCATGATTGTTTACCCTGTTATCCCGAAAGGAATGATCCTCCTGCGTATGATTCCTACGGCTTCTCATACAGATGCTGATGTGCAACAGACACTCGATGCATTCACAGCTGTTTCAGAAAAACTGAAAGCTGGAGTTTATCAAGACAAGGTCTTGAATCCAGTGCTTAGCTAAGTGAGCAGTGAGCAGTGAGTTGTGAGTTGTGAGTTGTGAGTAAAAAAAAGGCCTGTGAAAATTCACAAGCCTTTTTCTTTAAGCCTGTTCACTGCTAACGGCTCACTGCTCACTTAATTTCGCCATCGTCGATGAGCGCATCCTTCAGTCCTGACTCCAAAGTGTATTGTGGTTTAAAATTAAGGTCGCGGACCATTTTGGAATTATCTACGCGCCAGTTGCGTGAGGTGATCTCTTTGATTTTGAATGGGCTGACGTGAAGTGGCTTGCGGGCTACGCGAGCGATTAAGAGTCTGAAATGAGCGATGCCGAGTAAAAGGTTTACAGGCAGCTTGATTTTGCGAATCTTGACGCCTATGTGTTTGGACAGGTATTCATTGACCTGGTCAGGATCGTAGTCGTTTCCATCTGACACAACATAGATTTCGTTATGGACATCTTTATCGATGGCATCCCATAATGCCCTGGCAAGGTCTTTCACATACACGAAACTCACTAGCTGTCCTTTTGGACCCACCCTCACAGCAATTCCTTTTTTAACAATCTTAAGAATTTCATGGACGAACTTGGTATCTCTTGGTCCATACACTGATGTAGGCCTGAAGATGATCCAATCCAAACCGGGAATGGCTTTTATTCTTTTTTCTGCCTCAAACTTACTAATCCCGTATGGTGTGAAAGGTTTAGGAACAGTGGCCTCAGTAATCGGCTCCATGGTAGTTGGATCCCCTGGTCCTAAGGCCTGCAAGCTGCTGATGAAAATAAATTTTTTAAATGCGGGTTGTGTTCTGAGCAATTCATGGATGAAGAAATCTGTGAATTCAACATTTCCCTCATAAAATTCTTCAATTCGCTGTGGTCTGGTCACGCCTGCGCAATGAATCACATATTCAAAGCCACCGGTTTCTTTTGCAAATTCCTCAAGTCTTTGGGTGAGTGCTTCCCTTTCTGAAAACTCCAGGAAGAAAAGCTTTGTCCCACCTTGCAGAAAAGCTTTTTCTGCATCATTACGGTAACTACCGTAAACATCATATCCTCTCGTCAAGCCCTCTACCTGTAAGAAGCGGCCCACAAATCCCCCAGCCCCTGTGACTAAAACACGTTTATTTTCCATAAGGGGGCAAAGATAGGTGGCAGAGAGCATAGGGCATAGGGCAGAGGGCAATTGACAATGGGCAATTGACAATGGGCAACAAAAGATTTATACTGGGGTGCCACGAGAAGGGTTATAGGGTTATTAAGTTTATGGAGCTTCTAGGCATATGAGAATTTGGAGATAGAAAGAACATTTACTTTCCAAACATTACCTGGAAGCTGGTAGCTGGAAGCTGGAAGCCAATCAATTGTAGATCAACGTTACCTTTGGGCAATATGAGTGATGAATTGAAAACTTTCAGAGATGCCATCCAGGCAGGAATACCTGAGAAATTACCAACTTATGCAGGGCGCAAGACGACTATACAGCATGCACCTGTACGAAGCATCAGCAGCCTTAGTATTGATGAAAGAAGATTAGCCCTTGCTAATGCTCTTCGCTATTTTCCGGAGTCTTTACATGAAGCATTGGCTTCAGAATTTGCTGACGAACTCATTCAGTACGGCCGCATTTATATGTACCGGTACAGGCCCTCCTACCCTATGCATTCAAGGCCGGTAGATCAGTATCCAGCGAAAAGCAAACAAGCGGCAGCCATCATGTTGATGATCCAGAACAACCTGGATCCTTTAGTGGCCAAATATCCTCATGAACTCATCACGTATGGTGGTAATGGAGCAGTGTTTCAAAACTGGGCACAGTACCTGCTGACCATGAAATATCTCAGTGAGATGACTGATGAACAAACCCTCGTGATGTATTCAGGACACCCGCTTGGTTTGTTTCCTTCCCATCCTAAATCACCAAGAGTCGTAGTGACTAATGGTATGATGGTTCCTAATTATAGTTCGAAAGAAGATTGGAACCGATTCAATGCCATGGGGGTCACGCAATATGGACAGATGACGGCGGGATCATTTATGTATATCGGCCCACAAGGCATCGTACACGGAACAACCATAACACTCCTGAATGCAGGCAGATTAAAAGGACTTGGTGCTGATGATCTTAAAGGCATTGCTTTTGTCACTTCAGGCCTCGGTGGAATGTCAGGTGCACAGGCGCGTGCTTTGATTGTAACGGGAGCAACTGGGATCATTGCAGAGGTGGATATGGATGCTATTCAACAACGGATCGCTGATCATTACATCAGGAAAGAAGACCTATTTACTGATCTGGAAGATATGCTTACACAATTTGTGCAAGCGAAAGCATCCAAAGAACCTCGTTGTTTCGTCTTTCATGGAAATATAGTTGATGTATGGGAGCGATTGGTGAAGCGTCACATCACAATTGAACTTGGCTCAGATCAAACTTCATGTCATAACATGGATCATCTAGGATACTGTCCTGTTGATTACACGTTTGAAGAAGCCAAACAATTGCTTGATGAAGACAAAGGTGCATTTGATCATGCTGTGAAAAATTCACTCCGTCGTCATGTTGATGCGATTAACTTCATGTGTGATCGTGGCATGTATTTCTGGGATTATGGAAATGCATTTTTATTTGAAGCCGCAAAAGCCGGAGCCGATATTGTTGATGCAAATAAACCTTCAGGTTTCAAATACCCATCATATGTCGAAGATATCATGGGACCAATGTGTTTTGATTATGGATTTGGACCATTCCGATGGGTGTGTACTTCAGGTGACAGTGCAGATCTAGCAACAACAGATCGAATTGCAGCTGAAGCCATTCGGGATATGCTTGCCACCTGTCCTGAAGAAATCAAGAGCCAATGGGAAGACAATCTACATTGGATAGAAACTGCGGCAGCTAATATTCCACCTGTCGGCAGCAAATCAAGAATACTTTATGCAGATGCAGAAGGCCGCATGAACATTGCGAGTCAATTTAATAAAGCTATTAAAGCAGGCATTATTAAAAGTCCTGTTGTGCTAGGACGAGATCATCATGATGTAAGTGGTACCGATAGCCCATGGCGAGAGACCTCCAATATTTATGATGGCTCAAGATTTACGGCAGATATGGCTATTCATAACGTAATTGGCGATGCCATGCGTGGTGCTACCTGGGTGAGCATTCATAATGGAGGTGGTACAGGTTGGGGTGAAGCTATCAATGGAGGGTTTGGTCTTGTCTTGGATGGAAGTGATTCAAGTGAAGAAGCTATTCGCTCTATGCTTCACTGGGATGTAAACAATGGTATTGCACGCAGAGCCTGGGCAAGAAATCCAAATGCTATGTTTACGGCACAGGAAGCGATGAAAAAAGAAACGCGATTGGAGATCACAATGCCGAATGTGGTGGAGGGGCATGTACTAAAGAAGTACTTTGAGGTGTGAGACCGTGTAAGACAGTAAGACGGTAAGAGAGTAAGAGAGTAAGAGAGTAAGAGGTGTGGGAATGTGAGAGCGTACGAAAAGTGAGTTAATAAACTTGTGGAAATGAAAAATGCGAAAGCCATACTAATTGTAGCTGCGGCAGTGCTGTTGAGCATATTTTTACGCCTGGAGGTGTTTACGCTACCTATCCAGGGAAAGGATATGTGGAGGCAAAGTAAGACTGCATGGAATATCCGTTATTTCATTCGTCAAGATGCCAATATCCTCAACCCGCGACAACCTTTTTTGAATGACGGGGACAATATTGTCAGGTATGAATTTCCAATCATGCAATGGTCCATTGCAATGGTTGAAAAAATCACCGGTGAACATATCCTGGTAGAACGAATCATTGTTTACCTGTTCAGCCTGCTCACCCTTCTTGCCGTTTTTAAGCTGGCTTTACTTTTTACGGAGGACATCTTAAGTGCTGCCTTATCCGTCTGGGCATTTGCTTTTATGCCGACCTTCTTTTACAATGCTACCAGCATTATGCCTGATCTCCTTGGCTTGTGTTTTGGGATGTGGTACACGTTCTTCTTCTTCCGTCATGTCAAATCAGGTAAAACCTCTGACCTCATCTTATCCGGAGTGTTTATAGCCTTAGCAGGTTTAACCAAACTTCCATTCATCCTGTTAGGCACCTTTTCTTTGTTGCGCTTTTTCGAATTAGCGTTTGCTAAACATGAGTTGCGATGGCAAAAGGCAATTCGCTTTGGGGCGACCAATGCTCTAGCACTCATACCGGTCATTGCATGGTATAAGTTTGTGATTCCTGGCTGGACAGACAATAATATTACAGAGGGCATGATGAAGAGCTTTGTGGGATGGCCGCTCTTTATCGAATTCCTGAAGAATCATATCTACGTGAATTTTCCAATGGAAATCCTCAATTACGCTGCATTAATCCTGCTGTTTGTTGGCATCTTTTATAGTCTCCGGGAAGGGAAGATCTTTTTTGTACGGAAAATGTATTTCTATATACCGCTCCTGATTTTATTCATTTACTTCTTTTATATTTTGAATGTGATCCGGGAAGGTCATGAATATTATTTCATGCCCTTCTATCCAGTTTTTATGCTTTGCATCATCCTGGGCTTGCACAGAGGACTTCATTGGAAAGGTATTGGAAAAGGAGTCGCATGGGCTCTCTTAATCGCCATGCCAATACTCTGTTGGAATCGGGAAAAGGATTATTGGGATCCAAAATTTGCCTATTTCAATCCAGACTTTTTTACTTGTAGGGATCAACTCAGTGCAATCGGAACGAATACTGATAAGGCGATAGTGATCAACGATGAATCCCTCTCGATCTTCCTTTATATTATAGATAAAGAAGGATTTGTTTTCTGGAACAATAACCTACCAGTACTTTGGATCAAAGACATTATAAAGAGGGAACATGCACAATACCTTTATTCCGATTCGAGAGCTATAGAAGAACAAGAAGGTTTTGATACCTGTATTTCTGAAATAATCCTTGAATGCGGCTCCATCAAAGTATTTAAATTGAAATCACCGGATGAAATTCAAATGTAACCCAGATCAGTGCAACAAAGTGACATCGCCATGAACGGTGCCTTGAGTACCATCAGCCAAGGAATAGGTGATCAGGTAAACATAAATACCTGTTTGCGCCTCGCCGTGTGGCGTATCTCCATCCCACAGTAAAACATTTGACTCCGTAAGTAAGCCAGTTTTCTTTGCAATGATGCCTCCCCATCGATCGAAGATTAATACTTCATCAATAGCGGTTATTGCGAGTGGGTCTACAGATATTGTAAAGTGGTCATTGATCTGATCACCATTGGGTGTGAAAACATTTGGGACATAGACTGTAGTTGAACGATCAACACGAATCGTAACTGAATCCTGATCAATACATCCTCCCTCACTAGTTGCTTCAATAACAAATGTCTGATCAAATGGTGGGTTCACTTGCGTATTCAGGCACATAGGACAATTGACATGCACTGCTGGCGTCCAGGATGCCCCAATCACGGGAAGATTTGTTTGTGTAGTCAGCAGAACGCTGTGGCCTAACTTGATAATTGTATCCTCATTAGTTTGAATCATAAACTCAGGGCCATCTCCAATAACAACTGTGTCTTCATCAAAACAGCCATATTCATTTTCAATACGTGCAGTGTATGTACCAGCAGGCAGATCAACAAGTGTATTAGGTGGAGGAATGAGGCTATCTCCCAAGATAAAAATGTAAGGAGGACGGGTGCCATCCACAGTTGTCAAAAATAATGCTCCATCAGGGGCACCTAAACATGTTGGAAGGCTAGTTCCAAATTCAGCAAGGATCGGAGGATCTTCTACCACCAAGAGATCAAGTGTAACAACGCTATCGCATCCATTTGAAGCAATAAGCATTTCCTGGTATATGCCGGTTTCCCCATATTCAATTCCTCCAAGCGTGTACGTCATTCCTTCACATAAGGTATCCTTTATAAGAAATTCGACAGGTACGATTTCAACCACAATTGTATCTGAAACAATGCTGCATTTTGGGTTGTGGATACTTGTAGCTGAATTGCTATAAATATACCTGTATGAATACCTTCCTGCTGCCAATTCCTGGACCTGGTGTGTTCGATCAATAGCTCCCGGGATATCATCCCAAAAGAGACCATCGTTTGTACTCACTTGCCATTGAAGTGCTCCTGTGTCTGCATCAATATGTGCAGTGAGCAATGGGTAAAGTGAGTTCTCACATATTTTTCCCGCCGGTTCAATGGAAACAGAGGAGTTTGGACCACAAGGCCTAAAGCGAATATTGTCTAATGCAAGATCATTTCCAATTCCACCGGGAGCATTGTTTCTGAGAGAAAGTTTGACTACAGACTGTCCGGGATCTGTTGTAAAAGTAAATCCATAGGTATGCCATTTTTCATCTTGAGGAATGTTACCTGATGAATAGGCTAGGACATTGTCAATAAAGAAACTCACATTCGGCAGAATGTGTCCGGTCGTGTTTTTTGAAATGACATTAATGACATCAGCTGAAAACTCGTACAAGGTATTTTCGCAAAGATCATCTATGACTTTTTCGTAGAAAATACCGGGAGAAAAGGAGGCATTGACGACCATCATATACCCTTTTGGGTCGGGATCATTATCCCCTATTCTGAGCCAGGAGCCAAAAAAATTTGACCATGCTGCCATATTGTTGGTTAGGACATACTCGCCATCATCCGGAGGGACCTGGGTGGTGTAGTTGAAGCCAGGTGCGAGTCCAGGATTAGTTTGAACGACTACCGGGGTTCCTGAACCGAAATTTCCCTCTGTGAAGATGTTGTTGCCCAGGTTTCCTTCGCACAACACGCCCTGCGCATTCCCATCATACCAGAGGCAAAAGGAGCTGATAAAAAAAGAAAGGCCTACTATCCACCTATTAATCAATATCCTGAACGTCATCAGCCCGCAATTTACTAAAGTGGACGACGACCCGGAAAGAAATTACTTTTGCTTGCTCTTTCAATGACATATATCCATTATGCTGCGCTTTCAACTGGAAACTGAGATTCAAAAACCACTGGACCAGGTCATCACGCTTTTTACAGATCGGAGCCTCCTGACTGAGTGGCAACCTGGACTATTGAGCAGTGAGCAAGTGGAAAGCTTCCCACATCCGAAGTATATCCTCCGATTCAACTTCGGCCGCCGTAAAATGGAAATGACCGAAACGATCCTCCGGAATGAATTGCCTGCTCATTTCGACGGCACCTATGAAATGAAGGGAGTTGTCAACCTTATCCATAATTCCTTTGAAGCCAAAGGCCCTGGCATTACCAAATGGACCTGCACTACAGAGTTCAGGTTTTCAGGCTTGATGAAGGTGGTTTCCATATTTATGAAAGATGGTTTCAGGCAGCAATCGGAGGTGATTATGAAGAATTTTAAAAGGTACGCAGAGAGGTAATAGATGTGTTTGAGCGCGGCGCGCTCAAACACATCTATCACCTCTCTATTAGGTCGTTATTTCGATTAACTAATGGTTAACAGCGATTTATGAGCGTCCCCTTGTGTGTGAAAGGGGAATGTCCCTACTTTTGACATTGATAATCTGATCAAATCACATTTCAATTATTGTCCTGATATGAAACATTTACTTGGTATTTGTGCCATTTTTTTGATGGCTTCTTTTCAACTTTCTGCGCAGACAGCACCAGCTGAGCCTGTAGCTAATCCTGATTCTAAGGCTGTATTTGCACTAGAATCTGACGTTGTCGATTATGGTACGATCGACCAGGGAGGCGAGCCTCTGCGTTTAGCCAAATTTAAAAACACAGGTACTGAGCCTCTGATTATTTCAGGTGCTAAAGGAAGCTGTGGTTGTACAGTTCCTAACTGGCCAAAAGAGCCTATCATGCCAGGCGAGACCTCACAAATCGAGATCCGTTATGATACAAAGCGTGTAGGTGCTATCAACAAAACTGTAACAGTTAGTTCTAATGACCCTGCTGGAAAACACGTTATCCGTGTAATCGGTACGATCAATGCTGTTGCCCAGGAAGAAGGTGTTCCTGAAAAAGAAACGATTTTCAAAAAGCCTCAATAATTATTGACCAGGCTTAAACCTTATAAAGGCCCGAGTAGTAAATTACTCGGGCTTTTTTTATCGCTGATAAACGCTGATTAGCACTGATTACTTTGAATACACTGATTACTTTTGGCGGGATATGATTGTACTACTTTCTCCTTCTAAGAACCTTCACAATACACCTCTGCCAGCACATCGGAATTCTTTGCCAAGGATGACGGAGGATTCAGCAGTGCTGATTGAGGCTTTGAAAAAGTTGAAGCCGGAAAAGCTCCAGAAGCTTATGGAGATCAATAGTAACCTGGCTACCCTCAATTATAATCGTTACCTCACCTTTTCTCTCCCCCACACTGCTGAAAATGCTACTGCGGCCATTTATACTTTCAGAGGGGAGGTCTACCTGGGGTTTGAAGCTAATACGATGACTAAGGCGCAGGCTGACCAGGCTGACAAATATGTGCGAATTCTTTCCGGTTTATATGGAGTCTTGCGCCCCATGGACTTGATCCAACCTTATCGCCTTGAAATGGGGACCGTGCTGAAAGTTGGGAAGACTAAAGACCTTTATGGTTTTTGGGGGAATAAGATCACCGAACTGTTGAATGCAGACATTGCTGAAACGAAATCTAAGGAGGTGATTAACCTAGCCTCCCAGGAATATATGGGTGCGGTCAATCAATCCCTTTTGAAGGTACCTGTCATTGATATCCAGTTTCTTGAAGATCGTAATGGAAAACTTCAATTCCTCTCCTATAATGCCAAACGATCGAGAGGTTGGATGGCACGTTATATCATAAACAACAAGATCAATAAGAGCTCTGCTTTGAAAGGATTTGATGAGCAAGGGTATTCGTATCGGGAAGAACTCTCTGATGCTAAAAAGATGGTCTTTGTCCGTTAAATTTCTTTAGCTTTTGGCCATGAAAAAATTAATACTTCCGGCGATACTCTTCTCCGGATGGATGGCTTTGATGGGCACCGATCTCCCGGTGAAAGGGAGCTTCCTGCCGGCATTAGGGCGGTTTCTCAATCCTTTCCAGGGCGTATGGCAGAATGTCAATCCAGATTTACATTCCTTTGACCTCAAAGGAATTGTAAAGGCTGATGTGAAAATCCTTTTTGACGAAAGAGATATCCCACATATCTATGCCGATAATCTTGCGGATGCCCTTTATGCACAAGGTTATATCCATGCTGCCAACAGGTTATTCCAAATGGATATTTCCACAAGGTCTGCTGCCGGAAAACTTTCTGAACTCATTGGTACCAGAACATTAGCAATAGATCGACGACAAAGAGAAAGAGGATTTGAATGGTCTTCAGAACAGAAAGCAAAAAGCTGGGAAAACGATAAAGCAATAAGTGCACTTATCGACGCCTATACCAATGGCGTAAACGCCTATATCAGTAGTCTTGATTATAAGCACTGGCCTTTAGAATATAAAATCCTTTCTCATGATCCGGTTTCCTGGAGTACAACGCATTGTGCTTTGATGTTAACCAATATGGCGATTTCTTTATGCCTTGGGGAGAATGACCTTGAGTATTCTACAGCTCATGCAAAACTTTCCTCTGAAGATTATGCATTCTTGTTTCCTGATCACAACGCAAAAGAGAGCCCAGTAATCCCTTCTGAAAAAATATGGGATTTCGTTGCCGTTCCTCAACTTACATCTGCAAATACTACTCCTTCAGGATTGCAGGGCAGCGATAAGGATAGCCGCAAGGACGATCTTAATGGCAGTAACAATTGGGCAGTAGCCGGAAGTAAAACAGCGAATGGCTTTCCTATTCTTGCCAACGATCCGCACCTCTCTTTGACACTGCCTAATATTTGGTATGAGATGGAAATTCATACTCCAGAAATGGATGTTCATGGAGTGTCTCTCCCGGGATTACCTCTTATCGTGATTGGTTTTAATGATCACATTGCCTGGGGCTCTACCAACTCTGGTCAAGATGTACTGGATTGGTATCAAATCACGTGGAAGGACAGCACTCATCATGAATACAAACTTGATGGAAAATATGTACGTGCTTCTTTACGTCCAGAAGTTATAAAGGTGCGTGGTCAATCAAATGTGATTGATACCATCCGGTATACCCATTGGGGACCTGTCTCCCATTTGGATGTACATCATGATATGGCTATGAAATGGATCGGTCATCAAAAGACTCCGGTCAATGAAGTAGAGTACCTCATCAAAATCAATAAAGCAAAAGATGTTAATGAATACAGAGAGGCAATCGCTGCCTTTCAATATCCGGCCCAGAATAAAGTATTTGCTTCTACAAAAGGAGATATCGCAATCAGTGTTGCGGGCTTAATGCCATTGCGTCCTGCCGGACATGGAGAAACAGTCACGAGTGGTGATTTGTCTTCAAATGATTGGCAACAATTTATTCCATTCGAACATGCGCCTTTTATCATCAATCCTAAGAGAGGATTTGTAAGTTCGGCAAACCAGGCACCAGCTGATGAAAGTTATCCATATCCGCTCTTGGGGAAACGTTATTTTGAAGACTACAGGAGCAGAGTTGTCAATACGGTACTGGACAGTACAAAGGCTCTGACTGTAGAGGACATGAAGCAACTGCAACAAAATAATTATGATTTGCATGCCGCTGAATTATTACCCTTGTTGTTAACCGCATTGGACCAAGGAGCCTGTCTAAGTGAAGAAGAAAAGAAATGGTTTCATGAAATCTCGAATTGGAATTATCAATGTCATCGGGATAGTTTGTCGCCCATCCTTTTTAATATGTGGTATTCGGAATTTGAAAAAATGACCTGGGACGAACTCGAAAATGATAGTGTGATGTTACCGGAAGAATGGCGGTTTACAGAGATCGTACGTGACTTTCCTGAGCATAAATATTTTGATCAACTGCTCACCAGGGATAAAAAGGAAACCATGAAGGATATCGCTTGTGCTTCCTTTAGTGCGATGGTGAAAGCATACAGGAATCTTAAGGATGAGGATGCAAAAGATTGGGGGCATTTTAAGCATTCCAATATTCCGCACTTGGCCAGGTTTCCAAATTTTGGAGTTGATTTTATCAATGCGTCAGGCGGCAAACATATTGTCAATGCGATGAGTAAAACACATGGCCCTTCGTGGAGGATGATTGTTGAACTTTCTGAACCTCCCAAAGCTTGGGTCAATATTCCTGGTGGTCAATCCGGTGATCCGGCAAGTCCGCATTTCAAGGATATGTTGGAAGGATATTTTGATGGGGAATATTATGAAGTCAGCATACGGAATGATCCATCTTCGTGGACACCTGCAAAACAAATAAACATTTCACCTAGATGACCGCAAAGACTATATTGACTTATATCGCAATGTTGGCTGGTGTGATACTCTCCGGATACTTCGGACCTTGGTGGGCTCCTGCTGCATTTGTGGTCTTGTTGGCAGGATTGATGCAGATGACTCCTAAAAAAGCAATCATGGCGGGAGGTCTCTCTGTTGGAGTTGTTTATTTGATCATGGCTGCATGGATGAATAGCATGGACAAAACAGATATCATTGGAAAGACAGGAATGTTGATGGGAGGACTTTCATCAGTTGCGATGATAGTCGTTACCACTTTGATAGGAGTCATTACTGGGGTATTAGCTGGATGGGTGGGGAGTGGGATTGGGGGGATGCTTGGTAAGCGATGATAGTGCTGTCAGCTCTCAGCTGTCAGCTTTCAGTGGGGAGCAAAGGAGCAAAGGATCAAAGGAGCAAGGGAATCATGGATTCAGGGCTAAAAGGTTGACGAAGTCAACCTTTTTATGCTTTCTGTTAAGCGTAAGTTCACTTACGCTTAACAATCAATCCTTTATAGATTTACTTGATACTGATACCCGACAGCTGACAGCTGATAGCTCTCTGGAAGCTGGTAGCTGGAAGCTATTTCTTATCTTGCAATAGCTGTTTTTTTGCTGTGATTTCCGAGATAACAGATTCTTTCTACTCCACTAAAAGATGACGCTATGATGTCTTCAAACGAACAATACTCTCCACAACCATTCCAGGAAGATCCTGAATATCAGGATGCATTGAAAAGAGTAAAGAAGATTAAGAGCTTCTATAAAAACCTGGCTAGCTGGGCGGGAGTAAGTATATTCTTGCTGGCACTTGATTTTTTCATGAGTGGAGGTTTTACATGGTCGAGGTACCCGGTTTTCTTCTGGGGTCTTTCGCTCATCCCTCAGCTATTCCAAGTCATTCGTCTGCAAAAATTAGACAGAGGATGGGAACAAAGACAGATGAGACGTTTTACTGGAAGAGCCATACCAGAGGATACCACCTCTCCCCCACTTGAAGATTATAGCGAAGAATTACTCAACCAGAAAGACAGGGAAATGTCTGAGCTTTCTGATTATCGAAAGGTGAGTAAGCCGTGGAAGGAGGAAGACCTGGTCTAGCTATCAGCTATCAGCTGTCAGCTATCAGGAAAAGGCTACCAGCTACCAGCTTCCAGCTTGAGATGGCTATCAGCTATCAGCTGTCAGCTATCAGGAAAGGCTTCCAGCTACCAGCTACCAGCTACCAGCTTGAGATAGCTATCAGCTGTCAGCTCTCAGCTCTCAGGAAAAGGCTTCCAGCTACCAGCTTCCAGCTTGATTATAGCAATGCGAAATGACTTTCGATATAAAAACAGAATCACAGAATTAACAACTGACAACCGAAATCTGATAGCAGACAGATTTTTTGTTCGCACGGAGGAAATGGAGGTAGCACGGAGGAAACGGAGGCTATAATTAACAGTCCACCATCTGGAAGCTGGTAGCTGGAAGCTGGAAGCCAAAATTCTGACAGCTGATAGCTGACAGCTGATAGCTTTTAATCGTGCGGTATCTTACTCACCACAAACAGTCTCTGAATACTATACTTCCCTCCGCCGTGTGCGGCGATCATGAGAAGGCCGCCGGCGATGGCGATGTTTTTCATAAAGAGGATTGCATTGAGGCGCTGGGTAGTCTCAGGGTCATTCCAAAAAGAATAGACAATGAAAGTGACGGGGAGCCAATAGAGGAGTAACAACCAAACACCGAATCTTATCCTGTATCCGATCAATAACATGATGGCGCCAATGGCAAGCGCTACGATGGATAAGTAAAGCAGGAAATCAGGTCTCCAGGTGATACCGTATTCTGCCATGGTCATTTTGGTCTTATCGGCAAACAAGATGGAATCAATCGCTTCGAATATAAAGATGGCGCTGATCAAGATACGTCCGATAAGATCAAAAATGTGATACATGGCCTGTGCTTCTTTTATTTGTTTTCAATAAAGGTTTTCACCGCGCGGGCGATGAATTGTCCATCCATGGCGGCGGATAAAATACCGCCTGCATATCCAGCTCCCTCTCCGCAAGGGAACAATCCTTCTACCTCAATATGCATGCCGCTTGTTGCATCGCGGGGAATGCGTACCGGGCTTGACGTGCGGCTTTCGGTTGCTACGACTACAGCTTCATTGTCGATGTAGCCTTGCATTTTATGATCAAATCCATTGATACCGTAGGACAAGCGTTCGTAAACCCAAGGTGGCAATAATTCATGAAGCGGTGCGGAAAAAAGTCCAGGAATATAACTGCTCGGAGGAACATCAGCAGAAACCTGCCTTTTCAAAAAATCCGTTATCCTTTGTGCTGGTGCGGCTTGTGAGCCGGTACCTGCTGCAAACATTTTTTGCTCCACTTCACGTTGAAAGGCAACACCCATCAATTCGCCTGACGTGGTATAATCTTTTAAATCCTCTAATTCGACTGCTGTCACAACACCTGAATTAGCATAGGGGCTGTCGCGACGGGAAAGGGACATTCCATTGACTACGATCTCACCAGGAGAGGTAGCTGCAGGGACGATCAATCCACCAGGACACATACAGAATGAAAATACACCACGTTTTCCCGCTTGTGCATTTAGCGCATAACTGGCGGCAGGAAGATGAGGGCCACGAGGAGCAATGCCGTATTGATTGAGATCGATAAAATTTTGAGAATGTTCTATCCGTACGCCTAAGGCAAAAGGTTTGGGTTCAATTTTAATCTTGTGATCTAGGCAAAGCTGGAAAATATCTCTTGCACTATGCCCAGTGGCCAGGATGACGTGATCTGCTTTTATGCGTTCGCTTCCATTGATCTCAAGTCCGGTTATTCGACGACGTTCATCACCTTCAATAATGAAAGAAGTAACAAACGAATCAAATAATACCTGGCCACCGTGTGATTCGATTGTTGTACGAATATTGGCTATGATACCTGGTAGTTTATTCGAACCTATGTGTGGATGGGCTTCCATGAGGATATCCGGATTGGCACCACTTTCTGCTAATATGCGAAGGACCCTATCAATATTTCCTCGCTTACCGGAACGTGTGTATAGTTTGCCATCTGAATACGTGCCTGCACCACCCTCACCAAAACAATAATTAGAATGTGGATTGACTATTCCTTCTTGTTGAATTGCTCTTAAATCCTTTCTCCTCGATTGTACATCTTTCCCTCGTTCAAGAATGATAGGACGCAACCCTTCCTTGATACATTCCAATGCAGCGAAATATCCAGCCGGACCTGCACCGATGATGTGTACTGCTCGCGTTGAGGATACATCAGGCAGATCCATTAATTCATTGGGAATAGCAGGCAGTGGATCACCTTCAGTGACTACTACCTTTAGCTGATAAACTGGTGGTCTGAAACGCGCATCTAGTGAACGCTTAAGTATCCTGAACTCTTTAACTTTTGATGCAGCCATACCAGCCGCTTTGGCGATATCGGCTACCAACAACTTACGGTCTTCAAAATCTTCAGGAGCAATCCGGATGTCAACTTCTCGCATCAGTAGATCCAGGCTTCGGGATTGATAGAAGACCTTGCATCATTCAGGATTTTTTGGAGATTGGCAGGATCACAATCGGTGCGAATTGCAACACGCGTTAATGATCCACCTTGTATTTGTTCTGCTGTATATCCAAGGGAGACGAGTCTTTCCATCATCTTGGTCACATTGGATTGATCTGTAAAAGCACCGACCACTACATAACAGGGTTTAGTATCAATAGGTGTTTGAGGTGTAGGCTCAACCACAGGCTCTGGAACGGAGGTGACTGGTGTTTCCTGGACAGGGACTGTTGCTGTATCCACAACCGCCAAAGTATCCTGAAGCTTAGTTGTGTCGGGTGTAAGCGCATTGAGCTCATTGAGCTTTTGGCGATTACTGATGATATCCCAAGCAAGGTATGCACACATGACGGCGATGAGGATAATGGCCGATGTCAGAATGATCCACCACAATCTTGAGGTTGATTGGTCAATCTGGTTTTGTTGGGATATAATTTCTTCTACCGGTTCTACTGGAGTTTCCTCAACAGGTTCGGTTGGTTTGGTTTCTAAATCATAACCGTGGGTGGCTACAGTCTCTTTGACTTCTGGTTCAATCCACTTCTCTACAGGTGGTGGTGGTGGAGGAGGAAAATAAACCTGGCTGCCATTGGTAGTTTCCCTGGCTGGAGAGATATCGATTACTTCCAAACCACTAAAAGAAAGATTGAATGCGTCCCAATCCGGTGTAAACCGGATATGCCCTGTTGCAGATCTTGAGAAGGTTCCAAATTTTTCAATTGGATACATCATGCCATTCTCGGTCTGCTCAAAGACTCTCCTTACAAATGCAACGATTGCCCCATTAGCAATGCCCGGTTGTGTGCCAGCCGCATAAGCGATATACTTTGGAAGAATTTCTGTGGGAGAATCCAGATCGTATTTAAAATCTGGCTCTACGTAGGGGGGCTTGATCCGGGCTTCAGGTAAATCAATGACCGCTGGATGAAAGATAGCCTCAAAGCGACCTAGCCCTTCCACGAACACTGAAGGGGCTTGCTGGAGGAGATCCAGGATGAAATAAGGTACTTTGTCGGATAGCACGGATAAATTTAATTAAATCTGCTGAGCGTACAGCATGGATCAAAGGAGCAAAGGAGCAAGGGATCAAAGGAGTAAAGGCTAGAAGGGTCCTCACCATTCATTTTTGTCTTTTCATTTTTCATTCTTCCCTTTTCATTTTTCATTTAAAAAAAAAGCAGTCCGAAGACTGCTTCTATTTTATGCTTTTCCCTTGCGCTTTCTGCGTGTCTTGAACAACTCAGTGACTTCTTTTTCCTTCATAAATTCCCAATCAGGGAATTTATCCATCACGAAATGTTTAACGTCCTGGTATGGTGCGCTGCGTTTGTCTATGAATTTCTTCATGCATTTATTGACATAAGCCATACTTAGGTCGCGGAGGCGGATATTAAACTCCTGGTTGGCAAAAATATCCATATAGAGTTTCATGTAACGGGAGATGCTGTCATCTTTGATCGCTTCTTCTTCAGATTTCTTGTGGTCTGAACCGGTCAGTACTTTGTAATCTTCTTCAGGAAGGTTGGAGATCAGGGTCTGAAAGTGACCGAAGATCGTATGACGCAAAGATTCATTGATATCTGAAAGTCCTTCGTGGTTTTCGTAGAATACACGGGTAGCTTCGATAGCATCTTCGTGGATATATCCTTTCTCATGAATGGCTTCGGTGAGTGTGGAATAGCGCATCAGGTCATCCTGGATGGACATATCCAGCAATTGCTGCACATTGATATCAGATTCTTTATCGAGTTTGATTCCTTTCTCTTCAATTTCCAACAGGTAGTTGAAATACAATTCATTGAAGTTAGGGAAGGAAGTACGTGTTTCGTTGAAAAGTTTTTTGATCCACTCTTCATGTCCTTCGTGAGGAAAGTAGCGGCTAAACAAGATCAGCATCTTCAGATATTCCTCTTCATTCTTGAAAGCCTCATTGTTGAGGAACTCTTTAAAGTTTGGAAGAAGACTCTGATTTACCTTACCATGCTTGATCCTGTATTGGATGAATTTCTCTAATGCAGAAAAAAGTGATTTCAACTCACCCACCGTTTTTGGAAAATCAGCAGAGTGATAATTGTGGTGTGTAAACTGGCGATAATAGCTCTCGTAGGCTGCCTTACGTGCAGACAGCGTGCGGAATTTATCATTGATCATGGATTCAAAAAAGTGTCTTACTTTTTTGTTATCCACAGAGTTAATGAGATTGCTTACCCAGATTTCGCTGGACAATGCAAAACCGATTTGACAACTCTGTCCGATTTTATTTTTAATCCATTCAAAGTTGGATGAATCTGCTACGGCTAGTAAAACTTCTTTGAAGTGATCCTGTGGACGTTTGTAATGATATTCACTGTCGATCTCTCCGCGGAGTACGCTGAAACCTAATACTTTCGGCAGGTACAATCCTTCAAAGTCGGTATGTAGTAAGGCCGATTCGAGTGTTGTCAGTTGAAGTGGATGATTCTCTGCAACGCGCTCAAACAAGTTTTCGATCTGTGGTTCGAATGCTTCCCTGATGGCGTGGTAACTCGCCTCCTCTTCATCATCGAGATAGGTTGCCAATGCATCTGAACTCTGAATAACACCTCTGAGGGTATCCAGTTCCATCTGGTATTTAGGATCCAGTTTTTCCATAGCAATTAATTTTTAGACCGGGTTTAATACATGTACACCTGGTAAGACACAATAGGCCTTACCAGGTGTACCAAAATTCTTTTACCAAAAAATCTCACCACATGCCAGGCCTTCTCATCAGGTCGCTGGAATGCTGTTTATCTTAAAAACCTATCAGGCTTCTTCTGATTTGGTTTCTTCTGTAGTTGTTTCTTCAGCTGGTGTTTCTGCTGCAGGAGTTTCTTCTGCAACTGTTTCTGGAGCTGTTTCTTCGGTGGTTGGAGTCTCAACTACATTTTCTACTACTGTCTCTGCTTCATCAGCAGTTTCGGCAGCAGCTTGTGCAGCGAGGTCAACATTGAGTAGTTCGTCATCAACAGCCGATACTTCTTTCTTCTTCACTACTTTCTTAACCGAACCGGAAATTGCTGCATTGCGTTCTTTGCGCTCTGTAGCAGTTGCCTTCACACGCTCCTGGATTCTTATTTCCTTTTCGTCTACCCAAGCTCTGAATTTTGTTTCAGCATCTTCAGGAGTCATGGCACCTTTATTGACGCCACGCTGGAGGTGTTTGTAATACATTACGCCTTTGAAGCGTAAAATAGCCCTTACCGTATCTGTTGGTTGAGCACCGTTGGTAAGCCATTCGTAGGCTTTCATACGGTCGATATCGATAGTGGCTGGTTTGGTCATCGGGTTGTAGATACCGATACGCTCGATAAAGCTACCATCCCTTGGAGACCTTGCATCTGCTATAACTATGTGATAGAGAGGCGTTTGTTTGCGTCCGTCACGCTGAAGTCTGATTCTTACTGACATGTTTAATGTTAAAATTTAATGGTTAAAATACCTTGCCGGCGTAATTCACAAGTGAACCTCCGGTTTTTAACGGACGGCAAAGATACCCTTATCATTCTTTTTAGCCGGAAAAAAGAACCAAAAACCTTTTGATTTCTTGTTCTTTTTTGCCGGAAAAAAGAACCAAAAACCTCGTTGCACTTAAAATTGGCTTAATTCGTTATTTTTCAGGCATTTATCCTTCACTGACTTTCCGCCTTACTGCCCCTAAATCCCCTAAAGGGGACTTTTCACAACTTCTGCCCTTTTTCGTTTTAGATATGAATTTGAGTTCTTAGGAAGTCCCCTTTAGGGGATTTAGGGGTTACGTGGCTAAAATTCAAATCTGAATTTTAGATTGACCCTCCGAGACGTCAGGTAATTTGGAATCGCGTATTGCTGCTGGAAAATGGTCTTGATCCAGGTGCGGCTGGCTTCGTTGCGGACATCGAGTAGATTGTAAATCTCGAGACTCATCCAACCATCGCGGGACCAACGGAAGATGTTGTTTGGCTTAGCAGCTTCCCAGGCACGACTCCAGAGGCGGAAAGAAAAGCCGATATCTACACGATGGTATGGTTTATATCGATAAGGATTACGGTAGACGATGTTGTTGTCTTTGATACCAAAGGGCAGACCAGTACCCACTGATAGATTTAGGTGAACGCGGAAATTATCGTTGTTGGGTAAGTAGTCCTGGAAAAATAAATTCAAATTCATGAATTGATCTGTAGGACGTGGTACATCGCTAACAGGAACACCCTCTACTTCACCTTCTTCACGTTTGAGATGTTGTATGTCTTCAATTTTTTCACGGGCGCGGAGGAAGGAAATATTTAACCATGATTCTGCTCCCGGAACAAGCTCTCCATTGATCCTGAAATCGATACCGGTGAGATAGCCTGAGGCGTTGTTCACACCGGCATATCGGATTCGCACATTATCTACTTCGTAGGACACGAGGTCCCAAAGTGATTTATAATAAGCCTCGATGATAAGTTTGTATTTCGGACCAATGGTACCATCAGGACCGAAGCCGGCAGAATATCCAGCAAGCACCTGGAAAGATTTCTGCGAAAGAACACCCTGATTGATTTCACCATTAGGCATCCGGAGTTCTTTGTAGAAAGGAGGTTGGATATACCATCCAGTAGATAAAGTAAATCCTTTATGTGCTTGTGGTTTGTAGGCAAGCTGAACACGAGGGCTTAGAAAAAATTCTTCATTGACATCAGAATACTGTCCTCTAAGGCCACCAGTGATGCGTACCTCTCTCCCACCTCCGTACTGTTTGGTAAAAGTGTTTTGTACATATCCTGAATATAGCATCGATACAAGATCCCTTTCCGAATTCAACACATACAATAATTCAAGTGCCTCAGGATCGTACGGCAATGAAAATCCTGCAGAGTCTAGTCTTTCCCATTCGTGTATGTTATCATACATATCCTGGTATGTTGCCTTAATCCCTGCTTGTAAGAAATTAGACTTTGCAGCGCTTTGTTGAAATTCTATTCCATACTTGACTTCCGCATTTAAAATATTTGCCTGCAGAACATTGCGATTATAGACATGCTGTGTACCGATACCCAGCAATGCAATTTCCTCCCCTGCATCAGGATTTTCCAGACTGGTTTCGATTTGACTTAAACGATACTGTCCGATGATATCGAGGTTTTCTTGTTCAAGACTCTTGTATCCGGAGATTAAAAATTTAAGAAACAATGGATTCTTTTCTCTATCCGGCACATATGACAATGCAAGTCCTGTCATGCCGTTAGTAAATACATCCTTCTCTGCTCCCTCGAATTCAGTTGACAAGCGCAGTGCAAAACTGATCAAGCCTGTTGCCGTTTCTCTACTCACCGGCACAAAATCATACTTGCTGATATTGAGGTTGGCCATCAAACCCAATTGCCAATCTCTCGAAAGATCAAGTGTGGTGTACACCTGGTAATCTGTAAACGAAGGATTATACTCTCCTTCGACATCTAGCGAACCAAGTAAGTATGCCGATGTCTTGTAACGTGCACCTAATAAGTACCGCCATTTCCTATAAGGATCCTTACCTACTGGCATAGATCCTTCGAGGTGACCTGTTGCACCAAGCAAGCTTACCGAAAACGAACCTCTCAATGTATCCGGAAGCTTATATCGCACATCAAGAACAGAGGACATCTTGTCTCCATATCGTGCCTCGAATCCACCAGATGAAAAACTGAGATCACGCATCAAGTCTGCATTGGGCAAACTCAATCCTTCCTGGTTACCGCTACGGACAAGTAATGGCCGGTAGATTTCAAAATCATTTACGTAGACCAAGTTTTCATCGTAGTTACCACCACGTACATTGTATTGAGAAGTAAGTTCCCCACCTGTTCCGCTTGTTGTGCCTAGGGCAATGTATGGAAGTAGCGATTCAAGATTACCTGTTGTACTGGGAATGAGTTTAAGTCCTTCAACATTTTCCCTGATGGTACCGGCGTCTTCAATTTTCTGTCCTGTAACTACAACTTCTATATCTGATTTGACTGCAGGTAATGCAATATTGATTTGAATCCTTTTACCTGC
>Ga0157380_10000345_pt1 | contig 27857 bp, 30 predicted proteins | sample S35metaG_FD_119757 | JGI IMG/M metagenome (GOLD analysis project Ga0157380, IMG submission 119757) | Switchgrass rhizosphere microbial communities from Kellogg Biological Station, Michigan, USA - S3-5 metaG | ecosystem: Host-associated > Plants > Roots > Rhizosphere > Soil | place: USA...
GCACGTCGGGCAGGTACGGTGGCAGCGGCGGCCGGTCGAACTCGCGGACGTCCGCACCGGCAACGAAGTTCCGTCCGTGGCCGATGAGCAGGATCGCGCGCACGCCGGGATCGGCATCGAGCGACTCGATCGCCGCGAGGAGCCTTGCACGCACCGGCTGCGCAAGCGCGTTCACCGGCGGATGGTCGAAGGTGAATACCGCCACCTCGCCGTCGAGCGCGACGGCCTCGAGCATGGTCACGCGACCCGCTCGATCGCGAGCGCGATGCCCTGCCCGACCCCGATGCACATGGTGGCGAGCGCGCGGCGGCCACCCGTCCGCTCGAGCTCGAGCGCCGCGGTCGCCGCGAGGCGTGCGCCGCTCATGCCCAGCGGATGGCCGAGCGCGATCGCGCCGCCGTTCGGGTTGACGTGGCGCGCGTCGTCGGGCAGCCCGAGCCGGCGCAGCACCGCGAGCGCCTGCGAAGCGAAGGCCTCGTTGAGCTCGACGACGTCGAAGTCGCCGATCGCGAGCCCGAGCCGCGCCATCAGCTTTTCCGAGGCCGGCGCCGGGCCCATGCCCATGATGCGCGGGGCGAGGCCGGCGACGGCGGCACCGAGCACGCGCGCACGCGGCCTGAGGCCGTGACGCGCTGCCGCCCGCTCGCTCGCGACGATGAGCGCGCAGGCGCCGTCGTTGACGCCGGAGGCGTTCCCCGCGGTGACCGTCCCCCCCGCCCGGAACGGCGTGCCGAGTTTCGCGAGCGCCTCGAGGCTGGTCTCGCGCGGATGCTCGTCGCGGTCGATGACCAAAGGCTCGCCCTTCTTCGCGGGCAGCGTGACCGCGACGATCTCCGCGCCGAGCCGGCCGCTCGCCTGCGCGGCCAGCGCGCGCTGCTGGCTGCGCAGCGCGAACGCGTCCTGGTCCGCGCGCGAGACTCCGAACTCGGCGGCGACGTTCTCGCCGGTCTCCGGCATCGAGTCGATGCCGTACTGCTGCTTCATCAGCGGGTTCACGAAGCGCCAGCCGATCGTCGTGTCGAACAGCTGCTGCGTGCGCGTGAACGCGGCGTCCGGCTTCGACAGCACGTAGGGGGCGCGGCTCATGCTCTCGGCACCGCCGGCGATGAGGAGGTCGGCCTCGCCCGAGCGCACCTGGCGGGCCGCGATCGCGACCGCGTCGAGCCCCGAACCGCACAGCCGGTTCACGGTGACGCCCGGCACCTCGACGGGCAGGCCCGCGAGCAGCGCCGCCATGCGCGCGAGGTTGCGGTTGTCCTCGCCGGCCTGGTTCGCGCAGCCGAACACGACGTCGTCGACCGCGCCCCAGTCGGCGCCGGGATTGCGCTTCATCAGCGCGGCGATCGGGATCGCCGCGAGGTCGTCCGTGCGCACGCCGGACAGCACGCCGCCGTAGCGCCCGATGGGGGTGCGCACGGCGTCGCAGAGGTAGGCTTCAGTCATCGATCAGTCTCCCGGCTATCTGGTGGCTGCGTCCGCGGAACAGCGCGACCAGCTCGTCGTGCTGGTTGCGGACCTCGATCTCGTAGATGCCCGCGCGCCCCGCGCGCCAGCGCTCGGCCGCAGCGGCGACGAGCAGGTCGCCCTGCCGCGCGGGCTTCAGGAACTCGATGGCGGCGCCCGCCGCGACCGTGTTGTCGCCGTGCGAATTGCACGCGAATGCAAAGGCGCTGTCCGCGAGCGCGAACACGAGCCCGCCGTGGCAGATGCCGTGGCCGTTCACCATGTCCGGGCGGACGCGCATGCTGACCTTTGCCCGTCCCGGGCCGCGGGACTCCACCTGCATGCCGAGGGCCTGCGAGGCGGCATCACCGCGCCAGAGCGCCTCGACCGACCGCTCCGCGATGCGCTGCGGGTCGCGCGCCTCCGGGTTGTCGTCCGCCATCGCCCTAGCGTCCCGTGAAGCGCGGCGCGCGCTTCTCGGAGAAGGCCGCGACGCCCTCGGCGTAATCGTCCGTGTAGCCGAGCTCACGCTGCAGGTCGCGCTCCCGGTCGAGCTGCTCGGCGAGCGTCGCGGTCGCAGAGGCGCGCAGCGCCTCGCGCGTGCGCACCAGCCCCCGCGTCGGCGCCGCGGCAAGCTCGGCCGCGAGCCGGTCGACCGCGGCCGAAGTCCGCGTCGTCCACGCAGCGCCAGATCAGCCCCCAGGCGGCTGCCTGCTCGGCCGGCAGCCGCTCGCCCAGCATCGCGAGACCCGTCGCGCGCGCGCTCCCCACCAGGCGCGGCAGGTACCAGGTCGCGCCCGAATCCGGGACCAGGCCGAGCCGGCTGAAGGCCTGGATGAAGCTCGCCGACTTCGCGGCGATGACGAGGTCGCAGGCGAGCGCGATGCTCGCACCCGCCCCGGCGGCGACGCCGTTCACCGCGGCGATCGTCGGCAGCGGCAGGCCCGCGAGCGCGAGCACGAGCGGCTTGTAGTTGCGCTCGATCGACTCGCCGAGGTCCGCGCGCCCCCCGCCCGGCAGCACCTGGCGGTCGCCCAGGTCCTGGCCGGCCGAAAACCCGCGGCCGGCGCCGGTCAGCACCAGCACGCGCGCGCCGTCGCCGGGGGCGCGCCCGAGCGCGTCGCGCAGCTCCGCGTGCATCGCCGCATTGAAGCTGTTCAGCCGTTCGGGACGGTTGAGCGTCACGCGCGCGATGCCCCCCGCGACGTCGTACAGGATCGTCTGGTAACTCATGCGCGGGTCACTCGTCGTAGCTGATCTCGAGCGCGGCACTCGTCGGCCGCGCCTGGCAGCAGAGAATATAGCCTGCCTCGACCTCCCAATCCTCGAGCGCGACGTTGTGCGCCATTTCGGCGCTGCCCGCGACGAGCTTGGCGCGGCAGGTGGAGCAAACGCCCGCCCGGCAGGAGAACGGCAGGTCGAGTCCCGCGCGCTCCGCCGCGTCGAGGATCGCCTCGCCGTCCCGCGGCATCGTGAACCGGCGCCGGCGGCCATCCATCACGACGCTCACCGCGGCACTGCCGGCGTCGGGCGCGTCGGAACGCGCCGCCGGCAGCGCCGTCGCGCCGCCGGCTCCGGCCACAGGCGTGAAATGCTCGACGTGGATGCGGCCTGTCGCGCCCGCTGCCGCGAGCGCGCGCGGCAGCTCCTCGCCCATCGTGCCCGGCCCGCAGACGAAGAACTCTTCAACTTCCGCCACCGCGAGGTCGTGGTCCACGAACCGGGCGAGCTTCGCGGCATCGATGCGCCCGTTCAGCCACTCCACGTCCTGCGGCTCGCGGCTCATCACGAACGCGACCGAGAAGCGCGCGAGGTTCCGGTCCTTGAGCGCCATGACCTCCTCGAGGAACATCGTGCGCGCACTCCCGGTGTTGCCGTACCAGAGCTGGAAGCGGTTGCCCGGGTGGCGGGCGAGCGCGGTGGCGGCGATCGAGAGGACCGGCGTGATGCCGCTCCCGGCCGCGAAGGCGGCGTAGCTGCGCGGGCCGGCACCGTCCTCCAGCAGGAAGCTGCCGTTCGGGGTCATGACCTCGAGCGACTCGCCAGGATGCGCATGGTTCGCGAGGTGCCCGGACATCCGGCCGCCCGGCTGTACGCGCACGCCGATGGTGAGGGAGCTCGCGCCCTCGGCATCGACGATCGAATAGGTCCGCCGCTCCTCCTGCCCGCCGATCATGCAGCGCAGCGCCACGTGCTGGCCCGCGCGGAACCGGAACGCGTCCTCGAGGCCCGCGGGCACCGCGAACGTGAGCGCGATCGCGTCGTCGGCGATCGGCCTGCGGTCGGCGATGACGAGCGGGTGGAACTTCAGCATGCGCGGGCCGCTAGTAGCACTTGAAGTAGTCGAAGGGCTCGAGGCAGGCGTCGCAGCGGTAGTGCGCCTTGCAGGGCGTCGAGCCGAACTCGCTGACCCTGCTCGTCCGCTTCGAGCCGCAACGTGGGCAGGCGGCGGGGCCCTGCCCGGCCGGCGGCGCGATGCCGAACGCCTCGAGCTTGCGGCGCCCCGCCTCGCTCAGCCAGTCGCTGGACCAGGGGGGCGCGAGCACGTCGACCGCAACCGCGTCGAATCCCGCGGCGCCCAGCGCCCGCAATACATCCGCCTTGATCACCGCATTGGCCGGGCAGCCCGAGTAGGTCGGCGCGATGCCGACCTCGAGCTGGCCGCCCGGCCGCAGCGCGAGGTGGCGGATCACGCCGAGGTCCAGCACCGAAAGCACCGGGATCTCGGGATCCGCGACCTGCGCGAGGATGCCATGCAGCCGCGCCAGCAGCTCCGGCGGCGGCGCCGCTGCGACGCTTGCCTGCGCGCCCATGGCCGCTACCAGGTCGCGCCCGGGTGCGCGCGGTGCAGCGACTGCATTTCGGCGAGCAGGTACCCGAGGTGCTCGCTGTGGCGTCCCTGCTTTCCGTACCAGCCGAAACCCGATGGCGCGGGACGCGCCAGCGTGGCGCGCCCGAGCACCTCATCCACGCGGGCAGACCAGGGTGCGGCGAGCGAAGACGGCAGTACGCCGACGCCGGAGTCCGCTGCCGCGCGGTCGACGCCGTCGTCGTGGAACAGCTCATTGGTGAACGGCCAGAGCTGCGCGAGCGAATTCGCGACGCGCGCATGGCTCTCGGCCGTGCCGTCGCCGAGCCGCACCAGCCAACCGCCGCTGTAGCGCAGGTGATACGCCGCTTCCCGCGCACCCTTGGCGGCGATGGCGGCGAGCATCGCATCCTTCGATCCGGCGAGGGCCTCGTACAGTCCGAGCTGCCAGGCGTCGAACAGGAACTGCCGGGTGATCGTGTCGCCGAAGTCGCCGTTCGGCTGCTCGACCAGGGTCAGGTTGAAATACTCCGACTCCTCGCGCAGGTAGGCGAGCTGGTCCTCGCCGCGGCCCTTGCCTTCGAGCTCGCCGGCGTGGGCGAGCAGCAGCCGCGCCTGCCCCAGCAGGTCCAGGGCGACGTTGGCGAGCCCGAGATCCTCCTCGAGCGCCGGCGCGTGCCCGACCCACTCGCCGAGACGCTGCGCGAGCACGAGGTTCGTATCCGCGAGCCGCAGGACATAGCGGGCCTGCAGTGTCACAGCGTCTTCACCTCGTCCGGGATCTCGTAGAACGTCGGGTGGCGATAGATCTTGTCGCGGGCCGGCTCGAAAAACGCGTCCGACTCGCCCGGATCGGAGGCGACGATGTCCGCGGAGCGCACCGCCCAGATGCTGACGCCTTCCTGGCGGCGCGTGTAGAGGTCGCGCGCGTGCTCGAGCGCCATGCGCGCATCCGTCGCGTGCAGGCTTCCGACGTGCTTGTGGTCGAGGCCCGATTTCGCGCGGATGAAGATCTCGTACAGCGGCCAGTCGTTCCGGGATTCATCCATGGCTGTACCCTTCGTGTCAGGCCGCGCGGGTCGCGGCACCCGCCTGCTTGTCCGCCCAGGCCGACGCGGCCTCACGCACCCAGCGGCCGTCGTCGTGCGCCTTGCGGCGCGCTTCGATGCGCTCGCGGTTGCAGGGGCCCTCGCCCGCGAGCACCTGCTCGAACTCCCGCCAGTCGATCGCGCCGAAGCGGTAGTGCTGCAAGGCCTCGTCCCAGGCGAGCTCGGGGTCGGGGACCTTGAGGCCGAGGTAGTCCGCCTGCGGCACGGTCGTGTCCACGAACTTCTGCCGCAGCTCGTCGTTCGAGAAGCGCTTGATCTTCCAGCGCATCGATTGCGCGCTGTGCTTCGACTCGCTGTCGGACGGGCCGAACATCATGAGCGACGGCCACCACCAGCGGTCGAGCGCCGCCTGCGCCATCGCGCGCTGCGCCTCGCTGCCGCGCGACAGGCGCAGCATGATCTCGTAGCCCTGCCGCTGGTGGAAACTCTCTTCCTTGCAGATGCGGACCATCGCGCGCGCGTAGGGCCCGTAGGAGCAGCGGCACAGCGGGATCTGGTTCATGATCGCCGCCCCGTCCACCAGCCAGCCGATGGCGCCGACATCCGCCCAGGTCGGCGTCGGGTAGTTGAAGATGCTCGAGTACTTCGCCTTGCCGGCCAGCAGCTGGTCGACGAGCTCCGCGCGGGAGACGCCGAGCGTCTCGGCGGCGCTGTAGAGGTAGGCGCCGTGCCCGCCCTCGTCCTGGACCTTCGCAATGAGGATCGCCTTGCGCTTGAGCGATGGCGCGCGGGTGATCCAGTTGCCCTCGGGCAGCATCCCGACGATCTCGGAATGGGCATGCTGCGATATCTGGCGGACCAGCGTGCGGCGGTAGGCCTCCGGCATCCAGTCCTTGGCCTCGATCTTCTCTTCCGCATCCACGCGCGCCTGAAATCGCGATTCCAGCCCTGCGCTGTCGCGGGCCTCGTCGCGCAGGCAATCTTTCCCAAGTGAATCAAGGCCTTGCGTGTACATCAGCGTCGTCCCAGGAAAGCTTCGTGAGTCCTCAACTTTGACACAGAAACCCCGCGTTAGCTCCAACCCTCGAGGGTGCGGACCAGGACCTCCATGAAGCGGTTCGCCTGGTGCCCGTCCAGGACGCGGTGATCGATCGTCAGCGTCACGTAGCAGCAGGGTCGCACAACGACGCGGTCTTCCCCGCCCTCGCTCGCAACGACCGCCCGCTTCTCGAGCTTGCCGACACCGAGGATCGCGGATTGCGGCTGGTTGATCACGATCGGTGCCGCGACCAGGCTGCCGCTCACGCCGTGGTTCGAGATCGTGAACGTGCCGCCCTGCAGGTCGGCGGGCGTCAGGGCATCGTCGCGCGCCTTCTGCACCAGCGTGCCGAGCGCGGCTGCGATGCCTGCGAGGTCGAGGCGGCCCGCGTCACGGATCACCGGCACGACCAGGCCGCGCTCGGGCAGTGCCGTGCCGATGCCGATGTCGATGCGCTCGTGCACCAGGATCGCATCGTCGGTCCAGCGCGCATTCGCTTCCGGCACTTCGCGGATTGCCGCGACGCACGCGGCCACGAAATAGGCCGTCAGCGTCAGCGGCTGCCCGCGCTGCTCGAATTCCGGCTTGCGCCGGGCGCGGTCGGCGAGCACGGCCGTCATGTCGGCCTGGAATACGGTGGTGACATGCGGGGCGGTGCGCAGGAGGCTTTCCACCATGTGCGCGGCGATGCGCCGGCGCATCGGGGTGTGCGGGATGCGCCGCGACCCGGTTTCGATGGGCGCCGGCAACGGAGCGGGAGCGGCGGCCATCGCCGCGCCCGGCCGTGCGGCGAGCACGTCGTCGACCGTGATGCGCCCGCCTTCTCCGCTGCCCCGTATGGATTCCGCGCTGAGGCCGCGCTCCGCGAGCAGCCGGCGCACCGCCGGGCTCGGCAGGCCCGCTGACTTCGTCGCGGCCTGTGACTGCGCGGCCGGCTTCGGCGCGGTGGGAGTTACGGCGGCGGGTGCGCGGGCGGCGACGCCGGCACCGGCCGCGCCTGGCTGCATCCGCGCCAGCAAGGCGCCCGGCGCGACGTCCGTGCCTTCGGGCGCGACGATTTCCGCCAGCACGCCGTCCGCCGGCGCCGGCACCTCGACGGTCACCTTGTCGGTCTCGATCTCGACCAGGGGCTCGTCACGCTTCGCGGCTTCCCCGACGGCCTTGAGCCAGCGCTGCACCTGCGAGCGCGTGCCCTCGACCTGGTCGGCCGGCAACAGGACGTCGATGAGCCCGGCCATCGCCTAGGTGCTCGCAATTCGGCGCATGGCCGCCACGATATCACCGACCGACGGGACCACCGCGTCGAGCAGGCGGGGCGCGTGGGGACTCGGCACGTCCGGCATCGCGAGCCGCTCGATGGGCGCGTCGAGCTGGAAGAACGCGCGCTCGGCCAGCATCGCCGCGATCTCCGCGCCGAATCCCGCGGTGAGGTTGTCCTCGTGCACGATGAGGCAGCGCCGGGTCTTCAGCACCGAGGACAGGACGCCTTCGCGGTCCCAGGGCGACAGCGTTCGCAGATCCAGGAGCTCGACGTCGATCGCGGATTCCGCCGCTGCCTGCGCGCAGCGCTCGACCATCGCGCCCCAGCTCACGACCGTGAGCTCCGAGCCCTCGCGCAGAGTGTTCGCCCGGCCGAACGGCAATGCGAAGTCGTCGCCGGGCCAGGGGCGGCGCGCCGCCGCGCCGTCCAGCAGGTAGCGGTGCTCGAAGAAGATCACGGGCTCGTTGCCGCGCAGCGCCGTGCGCAGGAGCCCGACCGCGTCCTCGGCGTTCGAAGGCGCCGCGAGCTGCCAGCCGATTGCGTGCAGGAATTCGACCTCGTTGCACTGGCTGTGCCAGGGATCGCCGCACTTGAAGAAGCCGCCGGGCATGCGCACGACCATCGGCGCGGCGAAGCGGTTGGCCGTGCGCCAGCGGATCGTGCCGCAGTCGTGCAGCTGCTCGGCGGCCGGCTCGGCGTACTTGCGAAACTGGATTTCCGGGACCGGCACGAGCCCGGCGAGCGCCATGCCGACCGCGCGTCCGACGATGCCCTCTTCCGAGAGGCTGGTGTCGAAGACGCGGTCTTCGCCAAATCGCTCCTGCAGGCCAAGGGTCGCCGCGTGCACGCCGCCCTTCCTGCCGACATCCTCGCCGAACACCAGCACGCGCGGGTTGATGGCGAGCTCATGCTCGAGCGTGCGGCGGATCGCGGTCAGCATGTTGATGCGCGCGCCTTCCGGCCGGGGCGTCGGGCTGCCGGCGGGCGGCGTCACTCCCTCCGCACGCTGGCCGCCCTGGGCCTGCAGCTCGAGGCTGCCGTCCCCGTGCCGCTCGGTGAAGACATGTCGCGTCACCGTCGAGGCGTCGAGCGGTGCGCCCGCCTCGATGCGCGCAAGGGCTGCGCCGACTTCCGACGCGGCCTCGGCTTCGAGTGACTCCCATTCGCCCGCTGCCAACTCCGCCGGCACGAGCAGCCGGCGCAATGCCGCGAGCGGGTCCCGGGCGCGCTCGTCGACAAGCTCCGCGGCGCTCTTGTAGGCCTGCGTGTCCTGGCCCGAGTGGCCGGAGAGGCGCGGCACGCGCAGCCGCAGCAGCACCGGCCCGCCGCCGCCGCGGACGAGTTCGACCGCCTCGTCGATCAGCGCCGAGGCCGCGAACGGATCGGCGCCGTCGCCGGACAGGATTTTCAGGTTGCCGAAGGCCGCGAGATTCGCCGCCACGTTGCCGCCGGGAGTCTGGCGCGTCGCGGGCACCGAGATTCCGTAGCCGTTGTCCTCGATGAAATAGAGGAGCGGCAGGCGCTCAGTGGTCGCAATGTTGAGCGAGGCCCAGAAGCCGTTCGCCGACGTGGACGCTTCGCCGCCGTGCGCGACGGCCAGCGATCCGGCGACCGACGCATCCTCCAGGACGCGGGCGCGGTAGACGAGCGACTGGGCCCAGCCGGTCGCGGGCGTGAACTGCGTGCCGACGCCGCCGCAGGCGGGCAGCAGGCAGGGTCCGTCGCGATTCGGCCGGTTGATGACGACGCCGATGTCCCTGCCGCCCGACATTCCCTCGGCGCGCATCATCGTCGACGCCAGCGCCTCCTCGACCGAAAGCCCGAGGGCCAGCGCGAGCGGTCGCGAGCGATAGTAGGGCGCGACTGCGTCGCGACGGCCCGTCAAGCGCTGGGCCAGGAGCGCCTGGGTGACGTCGTGGCCGCGGGCGCAGAACTGGTACAGCACCTTGCGTTCCGGGACCAGGCGCGTTTCTTCGAGCTCATCGAGTGCGCGGGAAATGAAGACCGTGCGCAGCAGCCGCCGCCAGTCGATGGCGGTTCCCGGAGTCCTTGCAGCTGCGGCGGCCATGGATGCGGCGCATCGTACAAGGTGCGGCACGCCGTTAATGGGCGAAAACATTGAACTCTGACCCGCTGGGTAGCGATAATCACCAATAGAAGGTTAACGGGCAGCAAGAAATGGCAGAACGACTCGACCGCACCGATCTCAGGATCCTCGCCCTGCTGCAGGCCGACGGCCGCATGAGCCACGTGGAGATCGCAGCCAAGGTCGGACTTTCGCCATCGCCCTGCGCGCGCCGCATCCGCAGGCTCGAGACGGGAGGCGTGGTCGAAAAATACACGGCGCTCCTGGATCCCAAGCGTGTCGGGCAGAACGTGCTCGCCTTCGTGCAGATCAAGCTCGAGCGTCACACGGACGAGATCATCGGCCAGTTCCGCCGCATGCTCGCGGAGAGGCCGGAAGTGATTTCCGCGCATGCGATGACCGGCGACATGGACTTCCTGCTGAGGGTCCTCGTCCCGGACCTCGACGCGCTCGGGCGCCTGACCCTGCACCAGCTGCTCAAGTTTCCGGGCGTGCGGGACGTCCGCTCGAGCCTCGTGCTGGAGACGCTCAAGGCGGATTCCGCCGTGCCGCTGACGGCCGCCCGCGCCTGACTCCGGTCCCCTGCCCCGGGCCCCTTCTGCGCTAGAATTCGCGCATTCCGAACCCGGGCAGCCGCTGGCTGTCCATGGCTCTACAGTCCGCCTGGAGTAACTGCCGCAATGACCCGCCTGACGCTTGTCCTGACGCTGCTCGCCGCCTCTGGTGCGGCCCAGGCCGCCTGCATCTATCCGCGCGCGCCCGACCAGATTCCGGATGGTTCCAAGGCCACGTACGAAGAGATGGTGGCCGGGCAGAAGGCGGTGCAGCAATTCAACAACGACATCAATGACTACAACACCTGCCTCGACCTCGAGCTGGAAACCATCGAGAAGAGCGGCCAGTACGACGAGAACCGGCTCGCAGAGCTGCGCGCCATGCAGGCCAAGAAGAACAATGCGGCCGTCGACGAGGTCCAGTCGGTCGCCGACCGCTTCAACGAGCAGCTGCGCATCTTCAAGGCACGGGACAAGCAGGACTGACGCCGGGGCCGCCTTGCTGACACCCGCCGAGGCCGATGCGGCGATTGCCGCCGCCCTGGCGCCGGTGTCGCAGGAGACGGTGCCGCTCGCGGCCTGTGCCGGCCGCGTGCTGCGCACGGAGCTGCGGGCAGAGCGCGACGCGCCGCCATTCGACCGCGTGGCCATGGACGGCATCGCGTTTCGGTGCGACGGCGGGCGCGTCAGTTTCCGCGTTGCGGGGGTCCAGGCCGCAGGAATCCCGGCGCTTGGTCTCGCCGCGCCGGGCGACTGCTTCGAAGTCATGACCGGCGCCATCCTGCCGGCCGGCTGTGACACGGTGGTGCCCGTCGAGCAGCTGCGGATGGCCGACGGCAAAGCGAGCCTCCTCGAAGGCGTGGTGCCGGAACCCTGGCGCCACGTGCATCGGCAGGCGAGCGACGCCCGTTCGGGCGACGTGCTCCTCCCGGCGGGAACGCGGCTCGGCGGGCCCGAGCTTGCGATTGCCGCCTCGGCGGGATTCGCCGGACTTGCCGTGTCGCGCCTGCCACGCATCGCCGTGGTTTCCACCGGCGACGAACTCGTCGAGCCGGGCGCGCCGATCCTCGCGCATCAGGTGCGCCGCTCGAACGCCTATGGCCTCGCCGCCTCGCTGACACTCGCGGGATTCTCTCCGCAGTCGACCCAGCACCTGCCCGACCGCGAGGACGCGCTCACCGCGGCGCTCGATAGCCTCCTCGAGCGGCACGACGTGCTCGTGCTGTCCGGCGGCGTCTCCGCCGGGCGCTTCGACCACGTTCCCGCGGTGCTCGCGGCACTCGACGTGCGGAAGGTGTTTCACGGGGTCGCGCAGCGCCCGGGCCGGCCGATGTGGTTCGGGACGGGACCCGCCGGCCAGGCTGTTTTCGCCCTGCCCGGCAACCCGGTGTCGGTGCTCGTCTGCCTCGCGCGATATGTCATCCCGGCCCTCGCCCGAATGGTCGGCGACACCCCCCGAGCCCGGCCCACCGTCGCCCTGGCGCGCGAATTCGCGTTCGAAAGGCGCCTTGCCTACTTCCTGCCCGTCGCGCTCGGGTACGATCTACAGGGTCGGACGCTGGCTGAGCCGCGGCCGACCGGCGGGTCCGGAGACTTCATCGCACTCGCCGGCACGGACGGCTTCGTCGAGCTGCCGTGCGGGCCCGCGCGCCATCCCGCGGGGCTCGCGGTTCCCCTGTATCGCTGGTAAGCCATGACGGAAATCACTGACAAGAGGCTGGTGGCAATCGGGGCGCCGGGCGCGGCCGTCGATGCGCGCGGACGGCCGCTCCGCGACCTGCGCATCTCGGTCATGGACCGCTGCAATTTCCGCTGCCCGTACTGTATGCCGCGCGAGACCTTCGGCGAGGGCTACCGCTTCCTGCCCGCTGCGGACCGGCTGTCATTCGACGAGATCGTGCGGCTTGCGCGGCAGTTCGCCGTCGAGGGCGTGCGCAAGATCAGGCTGACGGGCGGCGAGCCGCTGCTGCGCAGCGGGCTTCCGGACCTCGTCGGCGAGCTGTCGGCGATCGACGGCATCGAGGACCTCGCACTCACCACCAACGGCGTGCTGCTCGCCCAGCACGCGGCCGAGCTCGCCGCCCAGGGACTCTCGCGCGTCACCGTGAGCCTGGATTCGATCGTGCCCGAGACGTTCCGGCGCATGAGCGGCGGATTCGACGGCCTGGACCGCGTGCTGGACGGCATCCGGGCGGCGCGCGAAGCCGGCCTCGCGCCCGTCAAGGTCAACGCCGTCGTGCAGCGCGGCATCAACGACGGCGAGGTCCTTGACCTCGCGCGCCATTTCCGCGGCTCGGGCGTCACCATCCGCTTCATCGAGTACATGGACGTCGGAAACCGCAACGACTGGCAGCCCGGGCGCGTGGTGCCCGCGCGCGAGCTGCGCGACCGGATCGGCGCCGCCTGGCCGCTCTCGGCGCTTGCACCCGCGCAGCCGGGCGAGGTCGCCGAGCGCTACGCCTACGCGGACGGCGCCGGCGAGGTCGGCTTCATCGCCTCGGTCACGCAGCCGTTCTGCGGGGGCTGCACGCGCGCGCGCATCTCGTCGGACGGCATGTTCTACACCTGCCTGTTCGCGACCGCCGGCACGGACTTCCGCGCGGCGCTGCGCGCCGGCGCGGACGACGGGGAGTTGCGCCGCATGATCCGTGCGACCTGGCGCGCGCGCGAGGACCGTTACAGCGAGCTGCGCGGCCGCGAGGCTGCCGCGACCGAGCGCAAGATCGAGATGTACTACATTGGCGGATGAGGCGAAGAAGCTGTCCCACGTCGGCGCGGACGGCGCGCCCGCGATGGTCGACGTCAGCGCGAAGGCGGCCTCGCTGCGCACGGCCGAGGCCGAAGCGGTGCTGCGTTTCCCGGCGGCCGCGTTCGCAGCGCTGGAATCGCAGGGCTTTGCGACCGCGAAGGGCCCGGTGTTCCACACCGCGATCGTCGCGGGCACGATGGCCGCCAAGCGCACGCATGAGCTGATCCCATTCTGCCATCCGCTCGGCCTCGAGCGCTGCAACGTGGCGATCGAGGCGACGGGCGGGGATGCGCTGCGCATCCGCTGCACCGCCGCCGTGCACCATCGCACCGGCGTCGAGATGGAAGCACTGACGGGCGCCTCGGTCGCGGCGCTCACCGTGTACGACATGTGCAAGTCGCTCTCACACGCGATCGTCATCGAGTCGCTGCGGCTCACCGCCAAGAGCGGGGGCAAGGACGACTTTTCCGCGGGGCCGCCGCCGTGACCGCGCCGTTCGGACTCGTGCTCGCAGGCGGCCGTTCGACGCGCATGCACGCCGACAAGGCGGCGCTCGCCTACGGCTCGCGCCCGCAGCTTGCCGAGGCCTTCGACCTCGTGGCGCGGCATGCTGCGCGCGCTTTCATCTCCGTGCGCGCGGACCAGGCCGCGGAGCCGCTCCGCGCCGCATACCCGCAGGTCGTGGATGGCGACGCCGGACGCGGGCCGGTCGCGGGGATCCTGGCGGCCCAGGCGCTGCACCCCGACCGCGCGTGGCTGGTCGTCGCCTGCGACCTGCCGCAGCTCGACGACGCGACCCTTGCGGAGCTGCTGCAGGGCCGCGACCCGGGCCGGCTGGCGACCTGCTTCGCGAGCGCGCACGACGGCCTGCCCGAACCGCTGTGCGCCGTCTACGAGCCGGCGAGCCGCGCGCCGCTCGCAGCCCAGGTCGCAGCCGGGCGGGACTGCCCCCGGAAATTCCTGATGGGACACGACGTCAAGGTCCTCGCGGCGCGGCCGGGCGCCGCGCTCGACAACGCGAATACGCCGGACGACGCGGCCGCGGCGCGCGCGGCGCTCGCGGCGCGCGGGGCGGCCTGATGCCGCGCCTGCAGCTGCGCTATTTCGCACTCCTGCGCGAGCAGGCAGGCCGCCAGGCCGAGACCGTCGAAACCGCTGCGGCGACGCCGGCGGCGCTCTATGCGGAGCTGGCCGCACGCCACGGCTTCCGCCTGGCCGCGGCGCAGTTGCGGGTCGCCGTCAACGCCTCGTTCAGCGACTGGGAGCATCCGCTCCGGGACGGCGACGAAGTCGTCTTCATCCCGCCGGTGGCCGGCGGATGAACGTGTTCGAATTCTCGACGACGCCGATCGACGCGGCGCGGCTCGCTGCGCCGCTCGCCTCGCCCGCCGCCGGCGGCTTCGCCGCGTTCGAGGGCCGGGTACGGGATCGCAACGAAGGCCGCGCCGTGACGTCCCTCGAGTACGAGGCTTTCGAGGCGCTCGCGGTCGCCGAGGGCGGGCGCATCGTCGCCGACGCGGCCCGCCGCCACGGCGCGACGCTCGCGCGCTGCGTGCACCGCGTGGGCCGTCTCGAGGTGGGGGACGTCGCCGTCTGGGTCGGCGTGAGCGCGCCGCACCGCGCGGAGGCCTTCGCCGCCTGCCTCGAGATCATCGACGAGGTCAAGCATCGCCTGCCGATCTGGAAGAAAGAGAGCTACGCGGATGGCGACAGCGGCTGGGTGAACTGCGAGCACGCCGCGCATGGCACAGCGCCCCGGTTCGACTACTCGCGCCAGGCCGCCCTGCCCGAGGTCGGTGCCGCGGGCCAGGCGCGGCTTGCGCAGGCGCACGTCATCGTCGTCGGCGCCGGCGGGCTCGGCTGCCCGGTGCTGGCGAGCCTCGCCGGCGCGGGCGTCGGACTTCTCACGATCGTCGACCCCGATCGCGTCGAGGCTTCGAACCTGCATCGCCAGCCGCTGTTCGCGCTTGCGGACGTCGGCCAGCCGAAAGCCGAAGCAGCGGCGCGTCGACTCGCGGCCTACAACCCGGGATTGCGCTACGAGGCTCTCGTGCGACGGTTCGACGCCGGGCTCGGCGCCGAGCTTCTCGCAGGCGCCGACGCAATCGTCGATTGCACCGACAATTTCGCGGCCAAGTTCCTCGTCAACGATGCCGCCCAGCGCGCGGGCGTGCCCGCCGTCATCGCGAGCGTGTACCAGTACGAGGGCCAGCTGCAGGTCGTGCGCGCCGACCGCGGCGGCTCCTGCCTGCGCTGCCAGTGGCCCGAGGCGACCCGCGACGGCCTGGTCGGCAACTGTGCCGAGGCCGGCGTGCTCGGCCCGGTGCCCGCGATCCTCGGCCAGCTGCAGGCCCTGGAAGTGCTGAAACTCCTCCTGGACCTGCCCGGCCAGCTGCAGGACGAGGTTCTGCTGGTGGACCTGCTGGTGCACGGCCAGCAACGCCTGGCCGCGCCGCGCGACCCGGGTTGCGCAGGCCGCTGCCTGCGCGTCGACGGAGCGACTGCGCCTGCGCGGGCTTCGGAAGTCGACCTCATGCTGCCGCTCGCGGCCGCCGCGGCGGCGGGCTATCGCATCGTCGACATCCGGGAGCCGATGGAGTGCGCCTTCGAGCCGCTGCCGGTTCCCGGACAGCAGGCCCTGCCGCTCGGGCGCCTGCTCGACGGCGCGCTCGATGTCGAGGCAGGCCGCCCGTACCTGCTCGTGTGTGCGCACGGCGTACGCAGCCATGCGGCCGCCGAATACCTGCGCGCCCGCGGCCACGCCAACGTGTGGTCGCTGGCGGGGGGCCTTGCCGCGCAGGCGGGTTGAATAAAGGGGACGCTCCCCTCGATCTCTAGAACGCGAACTGGTCCGGCGGGATTTCCATGAGCGAGCGGGCACCGGCGCCGATCGCGTCGAGGTGGGCCTCGGCGCGCGGCAGCATGCGCTGGAAGTAGAAACGCGCGGTCGCGAGCTTCGCGCGGTGGAACGCCGCCTCGCCCGTTCCGGCCTTGAGCGCCGCCGCGGAGACGGACGCCATCCAGGCCCAGCTCCACGCCAGGCACAGGTAGCCCGTGAGCTGCAGGTAGTCCATGGCGGCGGCGCCCGTCTCGTCGGGGTTGCGGGCCGCGCGGCGCGCAACCTCTTCGGTTGCGACGCTCCATTCCTTCAGGAGCCCGGCGAGCCGCGCGACGAACTCCGCGTGCTCGCCTGCGCCGGACTCGCGCTCGCAGAAGCCGCCGATCAGGCCGCCGAGCCGCCGCGCCAGCGCACCGCCCGAGCCCAGCACCTTGCGACCCAGCAGGTCGAGCGCCTGGATGCCGTTCGCGCCTTCGTAGATCATCGTGATGCGCGCGTCGCGGAAGAACTGCTCGACGCCCGTCTCGCGGACGTAACCGTGCCCGCCGTGGACCTGGATCGCGTCGCTTGTGCACTCGAGCGACATGCCGGTGACGAAACCCTTCACCACCGGCGTCAGTACCGAGAGCAGCTCCGCGGATTCCTCGCGCGCCGCGGCGTCGGGATGGTGCAGCTCGCGGTCCATCTGCTGGCCCGCGAACCACGTCAGGACGCGCGCGCCCTCGATCAGCGATTTCTGCGCCAGCAACATGCGCCGCACGTCCGGGTGGCCGATGATGGGATCCGCGGCCGCGCGGCCGCCCTCGGAGGTACGGCCCTGGCGGCGCTCGCGCGCGTAGGCGAGCGAGGCCTGCCAGCCGCGCTCGCACTGGGCGAGGCCCTGCAGGCCGACCCAGAGCCGCGCGTGGTTCATCATGGTGAACATGCACTTGAGGCCGCCGTTCACCTCGCCGATCAGCCAGCCGCGCGATCCGTCGAAGTTCATCACGCAGGTCGCCGAGCCGTGGATGCCGAGCTTGTGCTCGACGCTCGCACAGCTGACGCCGTTGGCCTCGCCCGGCTCGCCCGCCGCGTCCGGCAGGAACTTGGGCACCAGGAACATGCTGATGCCGCGCGAGCCTGCGGGAGCGTCGGGGAGCTTGGCGAGCACCATGTGCACGATGTTGCGGGTCAGGTCGTGCTCGCCGCTGGTGATGAATATCTTGGTCCCGGTGACCCGGTAACTGCCGTCGGGCTGCGGCTCGGCGCGCGTGCGCATGAGCCCGAGGTCGGTGCCCGCGTGCGGCTCGGTGAGCACCATCGTGCCGCTCCAGTTGCCGCTCACGAGCTTCGGCAGGTAAACGCGCCGCATTTCCTCGGTGCCGTGGCGATCGAGCGAGAGCACCGCGCTGTCGGTCAGGCCGCTGTAGAGCTTCCAGGACATGTTGGCCGAGACCAGCATCTCGCCGACCACGCCGCCGAGGCTCTCCGGCAGGCCCTGTCCGCCCGCCTCGGCCGGCCCGCACAAGGCCGCCCAGCCGTCCTCGACGTACTGACGGTAGGCCTCGACGAAGCCGGGCGGTGTGACGACGCGGCCGTCGTCGGTGCGTCGGACGCCGACGCGGTCGCCCGCCTCGTTGGTGGGCGCGACGACGTCCTCCGCAAACCGCGCCGCGCCCTCGAGCACGCTCTCGATCAGTTCGGCGTTGACGTCCTCGCGGCCGAGCGCCCGGTAGTGCGCCTCGGCGCCCAGCACCTCGTGCAGCACGTAGCGGTATTCGCGGAGTGGGACCTTGTAAGCAGGCATCGTGGGAGCGTGCCGTCAGCCCGCGGCCTCGGCGCAGGTGATGCACCGGTCGGAGTACGGCAGCGCCTGCAGTCTCCGCTCGCCGATCGGCTGGCCGCAGTTGCTGCAGCTCCCGTAGGTGCCTGCGTCGAGCTGGGCGAGCGCGCGGTTGATCTGCGCAAGCTCGGCGGCCGTTGCCTCGCCGATGCCGGCAAGCACCGCGTCGTTTTCCATCTGCACGACCTGCTCGGCAAAGTCCTTGTCGAGCGGGCCGGAGGAACGCGTGATGTCGGCGCGCACCTTGGCGGCACGCGCCAGAAGCTCCTGCTTCTGCTGCTGCAACTGGCGCCGGACGGCTTCAAACTCGTGCGGCATGGGACCCTCTGATGGACAGGGCGGCGGCGCGGGCCGCCGCCCCGGGTCCCGTCAGTTTACCTGCACTTCGACCGTCCTGGGCTTCGGGGCGGGCGTCTTCGGCACCCGGACCTTCAGCACGCCATTCCGGCTCTCCGCCTGGATGGCGTTGATGTCGGCATCCTCCGGCAGACGGAAGCTGCGCGAGAACTGCCCGTAGAAGCTCTCGACACGGTGGACCTTCTCGTCCTTGTGCTCGGCTTCCTTGCGGCGCTCGCCGCTGATCGTGATGACGTTCTCGTCCACCGTGACCTTGACGTCCTCCCTGCTCACTTCCGGCAGCTCCGCCTTGATGAGGTAGTCGGTCTCGGTCTCGGAGATGTTGGCGACCGGCGTCCAGGCCGCGGTCGCGCCCTCTTCCATGGCGCCCGCCCGGGCAGCGGCCAGCCGGCCGAAGAATGGGCTGTAGCGCGTGAAAGCGTCGTCCAGTTCCCTGAACGGTTCCCAGCGAATCAGTGTCATGTTCCTTTCTCCTTTCGCCCCCGGCGGGCTCGCCCTCCTGAATGGGATCGGCCACCCGGGCTTTCAAGGCCACGCGGCCGCAATACCCGGGCCGGCGGTTTGCTAGGGGTCCGCCCGCGCCCGTAATATCAAGACCGGTGCGGACGGGCGGTCCGCCACCGCTCGACGTGAGGGAGTCCATGAGCCGCGATCACAATCCAGTACCCGGAAAGTGGTACGAGAGCCTCGACGACGAGGAAGTCTTCCGGGTCCTCTCCGTGGACGAGGACGCGGAGCTCATTGAGCTGCAATACGAGGACGGCGACGTCGAGGAGATCGACTACGAGACCTGGCAGGAGCTCGACCTCGAGCTCAGCCAGGAGCCGGAAGGCTGGTCGGGCTCCGACGATGAGGAGGACGAGGAGGAAGACGACGACCTCGACGACGACGACGAGGATGACGACGACTGGGACGATGACGAAGACGAGGATGACGACGACGATTACGGCGACCGGGACGACTACTGACGGGCCGGAACCCCATGCCCCGGCACCCGGTCCAAGCGGCATCACCGGCAAGGAGTGCCGCATGTTTTCACGCCTCCTCGGAATGGCACTGCTCCTGCTGCTTCCCGCCGCCTGTGTCAGCCAGGGACCGCAGTCGCAGCTCGGCAGCCAGGAACGCGCCCTGCAGGAGCAGCGCTACGAGTTGACCCGTACCAGCGACTGCGTGTTCCAGTCGTCGATCAACGGCTTCGACACGCTCGACACGCGCCACGTCGTGCTGTTTTCGGGCGGCCGCCGCCAGGCCTTTCTGGCGGAGATCTCCGGCGCCTGCTTCGACCTCGAAAGCCAGGTGTCGCTCGTGGCCGTGGACGGCGACGGCAACGGCCAGGTCTGCGGTTACGGCCTCGACTCGATCGCGTTCCACCGCGTGGGCCGGGTGGAGAACTGCCGCATCCTGGGCCTCGAGCGGCTCACGGAGGACCGCCGGCTCGAACTCGGCCTCGCCGAACCCGCGAGACCGAAGGACAAGGCGGGCGGGGATTCCGGCGCTGCGGGAGCGGCGACGGAAACCCGCTGAGGCGGGCCTTGAATCCGCCGGTCGCGGCCGGCATATGGACGCGGTAACGCGGATCACGATGGAGCGCCGACCATGAGAGTGTTGCTGTTCGTCCTGACCAACTTTGCGGTCCTGCTCGTCGCGAGCGTCACGCTGCGGCTGCTCGGCGTCGAGCCCTGGCTCAACGCCAACGGCATCAACTTCAACTCGCTGTTGATCTTCGGCGCCCTGCTCGGCTTCGGCGGCGCATTTCTCTCGCTGGCGCTCTCGAAGTGGACGGCCAAGCGCGCAATGGGCGTGCAGGTCATCGCCCAGCCCCGCAACGAGCAGGAGGCCTGGCTGCTGGAGACCGTGCGGCGCCTGGCCGGCCAGGCGGGCATCGGCATGCCGGAAGTGGGCTACTTCGACTCGCCGGCGCCGAATGCGTTCGCGACCGGCGCGCGGCGCGACAGCGCGCTGGTCGCGGTCAGCACCGGGCTCGTGCAGCGCATGAGCCGGAAGGAGGTCGAGGCGGTCCTCGGCCACGAGGTGAGCCACGTCGCCAATGGAGACATGGTCACGCTCACGCTGATCCAGGGCGTCGTGAACACGTTCGTGTTCGTCGCTTCGCGGGTGATCGGCCAGGTGGTCGACAAGGTCGTGTTCCGCAACGAGCGCGGCCAGGGCCCGGCGTTCTGGATCACGACCCTGGTCGCCCAGTTCGTGCTGTCTTTCCTCGCGACGATGATCGTCATGTGGTTCTCGCGCCGGCGCGAGTTCCGGGCCGACCACGGCGGCGCATCGCTCGCGGGCCGGCCGAACATGATCTCGGCGCTGCAGGCCCTCGGCCGCGGCCAGGACCAGGCCCTGCCCGCGAACATGCGCGCCTTCGGCATCAAGGGCGGGCGTGCCGAGGGGCTGAAGCGCCTGTTCATGAGCCACCCGCCGCTCGAGGAGCGCATCGCCGCCCTGCAGGCGCAGCCCGCGGCCTGACTCGGCTACGGCCCCGACCGGGTAGCCGGCCTGCGGCGGCGCCGTGCGCCGCTCAGTAAGATGCCCTCATGGACAGTTCCGCCCGGGCGGTGCCCGCCTCCGCGATCGCCGCGCTCAAGGAGATCCTTGGCCCAGGCGGCTGGCTCGAGGCGCCTGCGGATCGGGCGCCCTTCGAGACTGATTTCCGGGGCCTGTACCGCGGACCCACGCCGGTGGTCGTGCTGCCGGACACGACGGACCGGGTTGCCGGCGTCGTCGCACTGTGCGCGCGCGAGCGGATCGCGATCGTGCCGCAGGGCGGCAATACGAGTTATTGCGGCGGCGCGACGCCGCGCCCTTCCGGCAACGAGATCCTCATGTCGCTCAGGCGCCTGCGACGCATCCGCGCGATCGATGCCGCGGGCGATACGCTGACCGCCGAGGCCGGCTGCGTGCTCGCGGAGCTGCAGGCGGCCGCAGCCGGCGCCAATCGCCTGCTGCCGATGTCGATCGGCTCCGAGGGCAGCGCCACGCTGGGCGGGCTGGTCTCCACGAACGCCGGAGGCACCGCGGTGTTGCGCTTCGGGATGATGCGCGCGCTGGTGCTGGGTCTCGAGGCCGTGCTGCCCGACGGCCGCGTCCTCAACCAGCTGTCGGGCCTGCGCAAGGACAACACCGGCTACGACCTCAAGCAGCTCTTCATCGGCGCCGAGGGGACGCTCGGCGTCGTGACGGCCGCGACGCTGCGCCTGTTCCCGCGGCCCGCACTGACCGCCACCGCGCTCGCGGCGTTGCCCTCGCCGTCCGGTGCGCTCGCGCTGCTGGCGGCGCTGCGCGAGTCGCTCGGCGACGCCGTCACGACTTTCGAGCTGGTACCGAGGATCGCCCTCGATTTCGTCTGCCGGCACATCGGGGGAGCGCGCGACCCGTTCGACGCGCCGCACGCCTGGTATGCGCTCATCGAGGCCACGGCGAGCGCCCCCGATCCGGGATTCACCGAGCGCTTCGAGGCGGTGCTTGCCGCGGCGATCGAGCGTGGACAGGCGGACGACGCCGTGACCGCGGCTGACGGCGCGCAGCGCGAAGCCCTGTGGCGCCTGCGCGAGACCATTCCCGAGGCCCAGCGCCACGAGGGCGCAAGCCTCAAGCACGACATCTCGGTCGCCCCGGGGCTGCTGCCGGCGTTCATCGCCGAGGGCGAAGCGCTGCTCGCGAAGCTCGCGCCGGGTGCGCGCCTCGTGGCTTACGGCCACCTCGGGGATGGCAACCTGCACTACAACCTGAGCGAGCCGGACGGCGGCGACGCGGGCGCGCTGCTGCGGCAGGCGGACGAAGTCCGCCGCGCCGTGCACGACCTGGTTGCCGCGCACGGCGGCAGCTTCAGTGCCGAGCACGGCATCGGCCAGTCCAAGGTCGGCGAGCTGGAGCGCTACGAGGACCCGGCCGCGCTCGCGGTCATGCGCTCGATCAAGCGCGCGCTCGATCCGCTCGGCATCATGAACCCGGGGAAAGTGCTGCGCGCGGACGCGTGAGGCGCCGGATCAGACCTGCTGGCCGGCCGGGCGCGTCCAGGCGCTGTGCTCGCGGATCAGGCCCTCCTGCGCGACGCTCGCGACCAGCCGCCCGTCGCGCGCGTAGATCGCGCCGCGGCTGAAGCCGCGCGCGCCCGAGGCGCTCGGGCTCTCCATTGCGTACAGGAGCCAGTCGTCCACGCGCAAGTCCCGGTGGAACCAGATGGCGTGGTCGATGCTCGCGACCTGCAGCTCGAGGAAGTTCACGCCGTGCGGCATGGTCGCGGTCGCGAGCAGGTGGTAGTCGGAGACGTAAGTCAGCAGGCAGCGGTGCAGTGCCTGGTCGTCCGGCAGGCTGCCGACGACGCGGAACCACACCTGTTTCGCCGCCGGCCGCTTGTCGAGCGTGAGGTATTCGAGCGGGTCCACGGCGCGGAACTCGAAGGGCCGCTGGTTGCGGAAGTAGCCCGAAACCTTGTGCGGCATGCGCTCGATCAGTTCGGCTTCGATCACGGCGAGGTCGCGCAGGGACTCGGGCGGCGGCGCATCCGGCATGACCGCCTGGTGGTCGAGGCCGGGCTCGGCGACCTGGAAGGATGCCGACATCGTGAGGATCGGCTGGCCGTGCTGGATCGCGACCACCCGCCGGCTGGTGAAGCTGCCGCCGTCGCGGCTGCGGTCCACCTCGAACACGATCGGCACGGCGAGGTCGCCGCGGCGAAGGAAGTAAGCGTGCAGGGAGTGCACCTGCCGGCCTTCGACGGTGCGCGACGCCGCCACCAGCGCCTGGGCGAGCACCTGTCCGCCGAATACCTGCGGCGCACCGACGTCACGGCTCTCGCCGCGGAACAGGTTGTCCTCGATCCGCTCGAGATCGAGCAGCTTCAGGAGTTCTGGAAGGCGCCCGGCGGCCACCGCGTCACCCCGGCGGCGCGACGCCGAGGCGCTCGCGCATGATCGGGCTGGTCGTCGTGTACTGCAGGAACTGGCGCTTCTCCGGGTACACATGGTGCTGCACGCCGAAGGCGGCGAGTGCCGCCTCGTGGAAGCCCGACAGGATCAGCTTCTTCTTCCCGGGATAGGTGTTCACGTCGCCGATCGCGAAGATGCCGGGCTCGCTGGTCTGGAATCTCTCGGTATCGACCTTCAGGGCCTTCTTCTCAAGCGCGAGGCCCCAGTTGGCGATCGGCCCGAGCTTCGGGTGCAGGCCGAAGCAGGCGAGCACGAGCTCGCAGGGCAGGTCGACAACGGACTTGTCGGCCTGCTGCACGCCGACGCCCGCGAGCCGGTCGCCGTCGAGGGCGAGCGACTGGATCGTGCCGACGACATGCCTGAGCCTGCCTTCGCCGGCGAGCTGCTTCATGCGCGCCACGGACACGGGCTGCGCGCGGAATTCCTCGCGCCGGTGCACCAGCGCGAGCGAGCGCGCCTTGCCGCAAAACTCGAGCAGCCAGTCGAGCGCGCTGTCGCCGCCGCCCGCGACCACGACGTCCTTGCCGTGGAACTCCTCGGCGCGCCGCACGCGGTAGTGGACCTGGCGACCCTCGAAGCGCTCGGCTTCCGGCACCATCAGCCGCCGCGGCTGGAAGGAGCCGAGGCCGCCCGCGATGATGAGGCTGCCCGCGTCGAAGCGCGTCCCGGCCGCCGTCGCGACGTTGAAGCGGCCGTCGGCGCGGCGCGCGACTTCAACGACTTCCTGGCCGAGATGGAAGCCGGCGTTGAACGGCTTGATCTGCTGCAGCAGGCGGTCGATCAGCTCCTGCGCGCCGCAGACAGGCAGCGCCGGGATGTCGTAGATCGGCTTGTCGGGGTAGAGCTCGGTGCACTGCCCGCCCGGGTGCGCGAGCGAATCGACGATCTCGCACTTGATTCCCAGCAGCCCGAGCTCGAACACGGCGAACAGGCCCACCGGGCCCGCGCCGACGATGACGCACTCGGTACGGACCACGTCTGCCGCCGCGGCTTCGCTCTCGGTGCTTCCCATGAGGGTCCCGTTGCCGCTCCCCGCGGCGAGGGCCGGCATTCTACCCGATGGTACGCTTGCGCATGGCTGAAGCGTTTTTGCCCGCGTTGCGCCTCGACGCCGAGGGCCGCCGGCACATCGACATGCGCGCGGTGGCAGTGCTCGCGCTGCCGCTGGTGCTCAACAGCACCGTGCAGGCCGCGCTGAACCTCACGGACACCTGGTTCATCGGCCGGCTTTCCACCTCGGCAACGGCCGCGATCGCCGCCGTGCACTGGCTCGCGCTGCTCGCCATCTTCCTGATCGGCGGCGTGGCGATGGGGGTGCAGACCCTGGTGGCCCAGGCCTACGGCGCCGGCCGCTTCCGCCGCACGACGCGCATCGCGTGGATGGGCCTGTGGGCCTCCCTGCTCACGATCCCCGCCTTCGGCCTGACGATCGCCTTCGGCCCGGCGATGATCCGCCTGTTCGGGCTGGCGCCCGAGGTCGAAGCGCTCGCAATCGCGTTCTGGATACCGCGCATGGTCGGCGGCCCGCTCGCGGCGGCGCTCTGGGCCGCGGTCGCATACTTCAACGGCATCGGCCGCACGCGCATCCCGCTAGCGATCGGCGTCGTGGTGCTGGGCTCGAACGCGCTGCTGAACGAGATCTTCATCTTCCGCTTCGGCTGGGGAATGGCGGGCGCCGCCTGGGCGACGACTGCTGCAGAGCTGATCGGGGTCGCGCTCGCGATCCGGATGATCCTGCGGCAGGACGCGCAGCGCTTCGCGCCCCGCCTCACCTGGAGGCCGAACCTGCCGCGCATCGTCGCGCTGATCGCGCTCGGCCTGCCGATGGCGATGACCGCCTGCGCGGACCTCGGCGCCGCGGCGCTGTTCCAGCTTATGCAGGTGCAGGTCGGCATCGTCGACGGCGCGGCCACGCAGATCGTGACGATCTTCACCGCCATCGCCTACATGCCGGGCATCGGCCTCGCGCTCGCCGGCACGACGCTCGTCGGACAGGCGATCGGCGCCGGCGACCACGACTGGGCGGCGCGGCTCGGCAACCGGGTCATCGCGATCGTCGCCTGCTACATGGGCGGAGTCGGCCTCGTGATCGCGCTGGTCGGCAACTGGGTGGTGCCGCTGTTCGTCAATGCGGCGGACCCGCGCGCGGCCGAGGTGATCGCCCTCTGCTCCTCGCTGCTGTGGCTCGCCGCGGCGTACCAGTTCTTCGACGGGGTCAACTTCGCGAGCGCGTTCTGCCTGCGCGGCGCGGGCGACGCGCGGATCCCCGCGCTCATCGTGCTCGCCTGCGGGACGCTCGTGTTCCTCCCGCTCACGCACTTCCTGACGTTCGCGCCCGGCCAGGGCTGGTTCGACGCGGTGCCGGGGCTCGGGCTCGGCGCCGTCGGCGGCTGGAGCGCCATCCTCGTCTACGTGCTGCTGATCGGCTCGGCGCTCTGGCTGCGCTGGAAACACGGCGCGTGGAAACTGATCCGGCTCTGAACGCCGGGGACGCGCCCCCTCATTTCAATAGTCGCGGGCGACGCGGAACCCCAGGTCGGACTGGCGGTGCCCCGCCAGCTCCGCGCCACGCGCCGGCGCGCGCGCATCTCGCGGCCGGCTCGCGAAAGAGCCCCCGCGCACGCCCTTGAGTTCGCAGCCGCCCTGCCAGGTCCAGGCACGCGCGTCGGGCGGGCGGCCCGCATAGCTCGCGGTGAAGCAGTCCATCACCCATTCGCGGGCATTGCCGATGATGTCGTAGACGCCGAAGGCGTTCGGCTTGAACTGGGCGACGGGTGCGAGCGCCGCGGCGCGGTCGCTGCAGCGCGCATTCGGCCCGGGCAGGCGCAATCCGTCGACGGCCGACGCGTCGTAAACGTTCGCGTGGTCGCAGGCCAGTGACAGCGCGAGGTCCTCGCGTGAGTCGTTTTCGCCCCAGTAGCGCGGGAAAGAGGTGCCGCCGCGAGCCACGTACTCCCACTCCGCCTCGGAGGGCAGGCGGTAGCGCTTGCCGCTCTCGGCGGCCAGCCACTCCGCAAAGGCCCGGGCGTCCTCCCAGCTCACGCAGACGACGGGTTCGTCGTCGCGGGGCGGCGCCGCGAACCCGGGGTCACGCCAGCTGCGGTCCGGATCCTGGATCCACTGGCCGCCGGACAGCACGCGGCAACCGGCCGCGGATTTTGCGCCGGTCGCCTCGACGAACTGCCGGTACTCGCCGTGGGTGACCTCGCGGCTCGAGATCATGAATGGCCGCGCGAAGGACAGCCGCGCCGGCGGCGACTCCCCGCGGCCGGGCTCGAGCTCCGGCGCATCCGGCGCCGAACCCATCTGGAACTGGCCGGGCGGGACGAGCGCGAGTTCCGGGCACGCGGGGCAATCGCGCGGCTCGGCGGCGGGCGCCTGCTGCGCCCATGCGGGGAACGCGGCCAGCATCAGCAACATCGCGAACGGCGCGCGCGTCATCGCTCCTCCCGCACGCGTGCCCCGAGGTCGCGCGCGACGCGAAAGCCCGCGTCGGCCGCGCGCTCGCCGGCCGGAGCGCCGCTGCGCGCGGCGCTTCGGGTCTCGTCAGGTGGCGTCAGCCAGCTGCCGCCGCGCTGGATCCGCTCGCCGCAGCCGCCGATCCACTCCCAGGCGCGCGCATCTCGCGGACGGCCGACGTAGCTGCCCGTCGCGCAGTCCTGCACCCATTCGCGCGCATTGCCGATCATGTCCTGCAGGCCGAAGGCGTTGGCGGCGAACTGCCCGACCGGCGCGAGCTCGGCCTGGCCGTCCCGACAACGGGCCTCCGGCCAGCCGAGCCGGAAGCGCGAAGCCGCCACGAGGTCGTAGGTGTTCGCGGCATCGCAGCCGTCCGCGGCATCGTCGCCCCAGGGGCGCAGCGTACGGCTGCCGGCACGGGCGGAATACTCCCATTCGGCTTCCGACGGGAGCCGGTAGCGCTCGCCGGTCTTCGCGGCCAGCCACGCTGCATACGCCACGGCATCGGCGAACGAGACGCAGGTGGCCGGGAAATCGTCCGCAGGCGCGGCGTCCTGCCAGCTGCGGCGACCGTCGTCATTGAAGCGCGCGAGCTCGGCATCCCACACCCGGCAGCCCGCCTGCGGCTCATGGCCGCTGTCGGCGATGAAGCGTGCGTACTCGGCGCGCGTGACTTCGCGCCGGCCGAGCGCGAACGGGCGGGCGATCGTGACGACGACCGCGTCGGCTTCCGCGGCCGCAGCGCCGCGCGCGTCTGCCGCGCGCGGCGTTCCCATCACGAACAGGCCCGCGGGCACCACGACCATGTCCGGGCAGACGTCGCAGTCGCGGAAGGCCGACCCGGGCTCGTGCCCCGGCTCCGCGGACCAGGAAGGAAATGCCGCCGCGATCGACGCCAGTGCGAGCGTCGCGGCGGCAGAACGCATCAGGAATCGACCCGCACGGGCACGAAGATCTGGGCGTCGGCACGCTGGATCAGCAGCGCGACCGTGGCGCCCGCGGCGTCGACCGCCGTGCGGAACTCGCCCGGCGTGCCGACCTGGCGGCCGTTGACCGCGAGGATCACGTCGCCGGGCTCGACGCCTGCAATTGCCGCCGGGCCGTCGGCATCCTCGACCACGAGGCGTCCCACCGTGTTCAGCTGCTCGCGTTCGGGGCCGGTCAACGGGCGCACGGCGAGCCCGAGCTTGCCGGTCTCCGCGTCGGTCGCCTCGTTGCGCGAGGCGACGACCGGGCCCTCGTCGAGCTCGCCGACCTTGACGCGCAGGGTCTTCTCGGCCTGGTCACGCCAGATGGTGAGCGTCGCCTGCTTGCCGGGCTTGATCCCGGCGACGATCGGCGGGAGCTCGCTCGAACGCTCGATGGCCTTGCCGTCGACCGCGAGGATCACGTCGCCGGTCTTCACGCCCGCGGCCGCGGCCGGGCCGCCCTCCACGACCTCGCTGACCAGCGC
>Ga0157380_10000346_pt1 | contig 27776 bp, 25 predicted proteins | sample S35metaG_FD_119757 | JGI IMG/M metagenome (GOLD analysis project Ga0157380, IMG submission 119757) | Switchgrass rhizosphere microbial communities from Kellogg Biological Station, Michigan, USA - S3-5 metaG | ecosystem: Host-associated > Plants > Roots > Rhizosphere > Soil | place: USA...
GCCGATCGGCGGGATCGCAGAAACACAGGAGCTGCTCGATTTCTGTGCGGAGAAGAACATCCTTCCCGACACCGAGACGATCTCGATCCAGCAGATCAACCAGGCGTTTGAGCGGATCGAGCGCAGCGACGTCAAATATCGGTTCGTGATCGACATGGCGACGCTATCGGCCGATCGCTGAAGCCATTAGGCGCGGCGCGCTTGCGCATTGCCACCCGACATGCTGGGATAGAGCGGTCGGAGCCGACCGCCCTGTGCCTGGCAGGTGTATGAAAGACTTGATGCTGCGTCAATTTCGTGGTTCAGACACGCGCCGGGCGGAGCCGGGGCACGCGGCCGGTTGCGTGTGGAGCAATGATCCGCCTTGGGTGGCGCGGGGGTATTGTCCATCGATGACCGACAGGTTTCGCTCAAGGACGCCAAGCCTGCTTCCGGCCGCCGACTGACAACCCAGCCTCAAGCACAGGACAGACGACAAGCGAATGCAGACCCACCTCCTCCTCGAAATGGCGGCCGAAGCGCTCGGCGACCGTGAAGGTTATGCCACCGTTGAAGGCAGCCTGACCTATGCCGAAGCCTTCGCCAGGGCCAAGGGCGGCGCTGCCTTCGTGAACCGCTTTGAGGGCGACAAGCTCGTCTTCCTGGGCCAGAACGGCCCCGCCTTCCCGCTGGCGCTGTATGCGGCGGGACTTTCTGGCCGACCGTTCGTGCCGCTCAACTATCGCCTGGCGGACGCCGACCTGCGCAAGCTGGTTGCCCGCACCGCGCCCGCGCTGCTGATCGCCGACAGTGACATGCTGGCCCGGGTTGAAGGCGTCGAGGGCGTACAGGTCGTCTCGCGTGAGGCGTTCGAAGCGGCGTGCCTGGACGACGACAACCGCGCCGTCGACCTGCCCTTCGCGGACCAGGACATCGCCATCCTGCTGTTCACCAGCGGCACCACCGGCGAACCCAAGGCGGCGGTGCTGCGCCACGGGAACCTCACCTCCTATGTGATCTCGACGGTCGAGTTCATGGGCGCGAGCGAGGAAGAGACCGCGCTGGTCAGCGTCCCGCCCTACCATATAGCGGGCATCGCCGCGGTGCTGACCGGCACCTATTCGGGCCGGCGCATCGCCTATCTGCACGCCTTCGTGCCCGACGCCTGGGTGCAGATCGCCCATGCCGAGAAGGTGACGCATGCGATGGTCGTGCCGACCATGCTGATGCGTATCCTCGAGTCGATGGAGACGCTGGGGCTGGAGCTGCCGCACCTGCGCGCCATCTCCTATGGCGGCGGACGAATGCCGCAGGCGGTGATCGAGAAGGCGATGGAGAAGCTGCCGAACGTCGATTTCGTCAACGCCTATGGCCTGACCGAGACCAGTTCCACCATCGCCGTGCTCGGCCCGGACGATCATCGCGCCGCCTTCTCCTCCAACGATCCCAAGGTGCGCGCGCGGCTCGGCTCGGTCGGCCGGCCGCTGCCGACGCTGGAGCTTGAAGTGCACGGACCGGACGGCAAGACCGTGTTGGGCCCAGGGGAATCGGGCGAAATCTATGTGCGCGGCGAACAGGTCGCCGGGGAATATCTCCACAAGAAGGTGCTCTCGGACGATGGCTGGTTCGCGACCAACGACGCCGGTATGCTGGACGAGGATGGCTATCTGTTCGTCGAAGGCCGGCTGGACGACGTGATCGTGCGCGGTGGCGAGAATATCTCGCCTGGCGAAGTCGAGGACGTGCTGCGCGAGCATCCGGCGGTTGCCGATGTGGCGGTCTACGGCCTGCCCGACGACCAGTGGGGCGAGAAGGTCGCCTGTTCTCTGGTGCTGCGCGGCGACGCTCAGCCATCGGTCGAGGAGCTGGCGCGCTGGGTCCAGTCGCGGCTGCGGTCGACCAAGACGCCCGAGACCTGGGATTTCAGGATCGAACTTCCCTACAACGAGACCGGCAAGCTGCTGCGCCGCGTGCTGAAGGCGGAACTGTCGCGCAGCGCCGCGGCCTGACCGGCGGCATGCCGGCCGCGACAGGCCCGGTGGTTGCCGCTGCCCAAACAATGGCGGCCGAGATCGGCAGGCTGGGCGCCCTGTCGGGGCGCCCCATTGCCGTGGATCCCCTGCCCTTCCTCGACCGATCCGATTCGCTGATTCTCGGCCCGCCGGGGATGGTCTCGCCCAACGGACGCTGCCGGCTGATCGAGGCGCGCGACGGGTGGATCGCGGTCAACCTGCCCCGGCCAGACGATATCGACCTGGTCCCCGCCTGGCTTGAACGGGACATACCCGGGGATCCCTGGTCGGCGATAGCGGATGCCGCGCGGTGCGCGCCGACCGCCGCTCTTGTGGAATGGGGCGCGAGCCTGGGCCTGCCCGTGGCTTTGCTCGGGGAGCGCGAGGCGGACGATTGGCGCCCGCCGATCCTCCGGCCTGATGGGGCAGTTGCCGGCCCGGTGCAGGACCGGCTGAATGTGCTGGATCTCTCCACACTGTGGGCCGGGCCGCTGTGCGGTGCGATCCTGGTGATGGCGGGGCATGACGTGGTCAAGGCCCAGAACGCCGCCCGGCCGGATCCCGTCGAGACGGCCACGCCGCTGCTCAACGCGCGCCTGAACGGTGCCAAGCGGCGGGCCGTCGTCTCCTTCGAACGGCGTTCGCTGCTCGATCTTATCGCGGGCGCCGACATCCTCATCACCAGCGCACGGCCACGCGCGTTCGAGGCGATCGGGCTCGGTTGCGCAGAAGTGTTCGCGGCACGGCCACCGCTCATCTGGGTCGCGGTCACCGGACATGGCTGGAGCGGGCCCGGGTCGTTGCGAACGGGTTTCGGCGACGATGCAGCCGTGGCCGGCGGCCTGGTTGCCTGGGCCGGCGATGCCCCCCGCTTCGCCGGCGACGCTGTCGCCGATCCGCTGACGGGACTGGCCGCAGCCGCGGCCGCCATGGCGGCCGCGGCGGCAGGCGGCGGCGTGATGATAGACGCGGCATTGTCAAGAACAGCCGCCGGCGTGGCGAGGATGTTCGCGCGACGCCTGCATGATTCGCGTTGAAAGAGGGGGCAACTTATTGGCGGGACGAACTCCGACGTGACTGAAGCACCCTCCCCTCTGTCGCGATGGCTCGCCTATCAATGGGCGATCGAACCCGAAATCGGCAGCGTCGATGTCGAAGGGGGGACGGTGCGCTATCGCCGATGGCGCGGCTCATCGGCCGGCGCAACGCCGCGACCGGGCCTGGTCTTCGTCCATGGCTTCTTGGCCCATGCCCGCTGGTGGGACCATATCGCGCCGCGTTTCCGCGATCGGTTCGACGTGATCGCGCCCGACTTCACCGGCATGGGCGACAGCGATCGGCGGCCGGCCTATGCCCGGCGCCAATATAGCCGCGAGATACTGGCGGCGGCGACGCATGCGGGGCTGACCGACGTGACGCTGGTCGCGCACAGCTTCGGGGGTCTGTGTGCGCTCAACGCCGCGCTGGTTTCGCAGGGGCTCGTGCGGCGCGTGATCCTGATCGATGCGCATGTCTTCCGGACGCCTAAGGCCGATGACGAGCGGCGCAAGCCCGAGGCCGAGCGCCACTATGCCACAGCGCAGGAGGCCATGGCACGATACCGGCTGAGGCCGCCCGCCGCCTCGCCCGTGGCGGAGATCGTCGCCTATATCGCGCGCCATTCGCTTCGTGAAAGCGAGGGCCGGTGGGGCTGGAAATTCGATCCCCAGATCATGGGCTTGGGCAATGACGCCGACCTTCGGCGCGCGGTGCGCACCATGAGCCAGCCGGTCGATTTCATTCATGCCGAGTGCAGCGCCGTCATCCGCGCGGCGGAGGCCGCCGAACTGAGGGCGCAGCTCCGTGCGCTGGAAAGGTTCGTGACGATACCAGCCAGCGACCATCATATCATGATCGAGCAGCCCGTGGCGCTGATCGCCGCCCTGGAAGGGCTGCTGAACCGGCCACCATGCCTGCCGCGACGGCGGCGGTGAGCTCCAGATTGAGCATGGTCGCGAGCCGCTCTCCATCCAGCCGCTCATCGCCGCCCGCGATGACGATGCAGATGGTCCCACCCTGCTCCTGCAGAAAGGCATTGCGATCGGACTGGCGGTCGAGAATCACGACCTCGCTCATCACCTCACGCGTGCTTCCGCTCATATTGTCCCTGCACAGTATCTTTTTCTTAGAGGGTGATTAGAACCACCACGGAAGACGAGGCAGCAGCGTTCTGGCGAGGGGATCTGACGATGGAGAGGCGCTTTCTGGGCACTAGCGGGCTGGCGGTGTCGGTCCTTGGCTTCGGGGCGATGACCTTCTCGGACGGCAGCGGCCGGTTCGGAACAATCGGGTCGACCGGCGAGGCCGATGCGGCGCGGCAGATCGACATCTGCCTGGATGCGGGGGTCAACCTGATCGACACGGCCGACGTCTATGGCGGCGGCCAATCCGAGGAAATTCTCGGCGCCGCGCTCGGCAGCAAGCGCAAGCGCATCGTGCTCGCCACCAAGGTGTTCGGCCGCATGGGCAAGGGCGACCATGACATCGGCCTGTCCCGCCGCCACCTGATCGAAGCCTGCGACGCGTCGCTGCGGCGACTGGGGACGGACTGGATCGACCTCTACCAGGTGCACAGTTTCGACGCACTGGTGCCGTTGGATGAGACGCTGCGCGCGCTGGACGACCTGGTTAGGGCGGGCAAGGTGCGCTATATCGGCTGCTCGAACTATGCCGGCTGGCAGCTCATGAAGGCGCTCGCCGTGTCCGACCGCCGCAACATCGAACGCTTTGTCAGCCAGCAGATCCAATATTCGCTGATGGTGCGCGATTCGGAAGAGGAGCTGCTGCCGTGCGGCGTCGACCAGGGCGTGGGCGCGCTGATCTGGAGCCCGCTCGCGCAGGGCTTCTTGTCGGGCAAGTTCCGGGGATCGACCGGCGGCGAGACGCGGCTGGAAAAAGGCGGCGGCCTGCGCGCCTATCAGAATGCGGCCGGAGAGGCGATACTGGCGGCGATCGATGCCATCGTGGCGGCGCGTGGCACCGTCAGCCACAGCCAGGTGGCCATCAACTGGCTGTTGAAGCGTCCGGGCGTCTCGACCGTGCTCGTCGGCGCGCGGACCGATGTGCAGCTGACCGACAATCTCGCCGCCGCGACCTGGTCGTTGACCGACGAGGAAGTGGAAGCGCTCGACCGGGCGAGCCAGGGCGGTGCGCGCTATCCCAATTCGCACCACCGCATTTATAGCGCCGAGCGTAACCCCCAGCTCTTCCCCCGCTACAAGCGGAACTGAGCGGCAGGGCCGTCAGATCGCCAGCGGGTAGCCGCCCGAGATGCGCAGCGTCTCTCCGGTCACGAAGCTGGCGGCGTCGGAGACGAGGTAGCGCATCGCCGCGACGATGTCGGGCAGCTCGCCGGTGCGGTGGATCAGCTGAAGCCGCCCCGCGAAATCGTCGAACAGCGCCTGCGGCAGTTCGCGCCGGATGGTGTCGGTGGCGATCAGCCCCGGCGCGATGGCGTTCACCCGGATATGGTCTGCCGCCAGCTCGTGCGCTAGCGCGATGGTGAGGCCGCGCACGGCGAGCTTCGACACGCCATAGGCATTGGTGACCGAAAAACCGGCGATCGACGCCAGGTTGACGATTGCGCCGCCGCCGCGCGCGGACATCAGCGGCCGGGCTGCGAGCGTGCAATGCAGGATGCCGAACAGGTTGACGTCGAACAGCCGCCGGGTTTCGACGCTGCCAAGATCCCCAAAGCTCTTGTTGTAGGCGGCCGAATGCAGCCCGGCATTGTTGATAAGGATGTCGATTCCACCGAAGCGGTCTGCCGTCCGCGCGATCGCCTCCTGCGCCGACTCTTCATCCGCGACGTCGCAGCGGATCGCCGCCGCCGACTGGCCGAGGCCGGTCAGTTCGTCGGCCAGCCTCTCGCCCCCTGCCCGATCGATATCGGCGATGACCACCGTCGCACCGTCTGCCGCCAGGCTGCGCGCGAAGGCCTCGCCGAAGCCGGTCGCCGCGCCGGTGATGAAAGCGACCTTTCCGGCCATGTCCTGGCCCCTCGTTTCGGCCATTCTCGACCTCTCCTTCTTATATTCCCTCGGCACTGTCGCTTTTGCCGCGCAGCGCGATCAGCCGCGGCGGCACGAAGTCGGGCTGGCCGTGCCGCCACGCCGTCTCATGACCCATAAGCCCGACGATCGGCCAGCCCTGCAACGATTGGCGGATCCGGTAGCCCCGGCTGGCAAATATCCTGCCCTCTCATCCTGACCGTAGCGCTTCGTTACCATCTTGATCCGGCTTTGAAAGCCGGTAACAGGCTTCGCGAACGCGCATGCGGCGCCGTCCGGGCCGATCCGCATCCGACAGGAGAGGCAGACCAATGTTCTCGACCATCCGCTATGAGGTGTCCGATCATGTGGCGACGATCACGCTCAACCGTCCTGAACGGCTGAACGCCTATAATGCGCAGATGTCGGAGGAGATCATCGCGGCCTTCGACCTGAGCGACGCGGATGACGAGGTGCGTGTGGTCGTTGTGACAGGCGAAGGGCGCGGGTTCTGCGCCGGTGCCGACCTGGAATCGGGTGCGGCGACGTTCGATTACGAAAAGGGCCCGCGCGCGGGCGCCGTCCGGCCCGATGGCAGCATCGACTGGAGCCATGAGGCGGTGCGGGATGCGGGCGGCAAGGCGTCGCTGCGCATCTACGATTCGCTCAAGCCCGTCATCGGCGCCATCAACGGCCCGGCGGTGGGCATCGGCATCACCATGACGCTAGCGATGGACATCCGCCTGGTATCGGAAACCGCGAAGATCGGCTTCGTCTTCGCCAAGCGCGGCATCGTGCCGGAAGCGGCGTCGAGCTGGTTCCTGCCCAGGATCGTTGGCATCAGCAAGGCGGTGGAATGGGTGACCACCGGCCGCGTGTTCGGCGCGCAGGAAGCCTATGAGGCAGGCTTGGTCCGTTCCGTCCACGCCGCGGACGATCTTCTGCCCGCCGCCTATGCGCTGGCGCGCGAGATCGCCGAGAGCGCGCCCGTTTCCGCCGTGCTGGCGCGCAAGATGATGTGGCAGGGCCTGTCGATGCGCGTGCCGATGGAGGCGCACTGGATCGATAGCCGCGGCGTCTATGCCCGGGGCCGTAGCGAAGACGCGAAGGAAGGCGTCCTCAGCTTCCTGGAGAAGCGCCCCGCTGTCTTTCCCAACCGCGTTTCGAGGGATATGCCCGAATGGTTCCCCTGGTGGGAAGAGGTCAGCTGGAAATAAAGGCGAGCCCATGGAGCGCATCGCGGTCACCGTTCGAGACCATGTCACGACGATCATGCTCAACCGCCCGGAGCGGATGAACGCGATCGACGCGACGATGCATCAGGAACTGGAGGCGGCGTTCGACGCCTATGCCGCCGATCCTGACCAGCGGGTATGCGTCGTCACCGGCGCGGGCGATCGCGCCTTCTGTGCGGGATCCGACCTCAAGGCGGCACGCGAGGGCATGCTTAGCGAGCGGGATTATCCCGCCCATGGCTATGCCGGGCTGATCGAGCGGTTCGACCTCGACAAGCCGGTGGTCGCGGCGGTCAACGGGCTAGCGCTGGGCGGGGGGTTCGAGATCGCGCTCGCCTGCGACATTATCCTGGCGAGCGAGACGGCGCGCTTCGGGCTTCCCGAGCCGCGCGTGGGCGCGGTCGCGCTGGCCGGAGGCATCCACCGGCTAGTCCGCCAGATCGGCGAGAAGCAGGCGATGGGCATGCTGCTGACCGCTCGGCAGGTCGATGCGGCCGAAGGTCTGCGCATGGGCTTCGTCAATTCGGTCGCGCCGCCGGGCGGGCTGGAGGCGCTGACGGCCGCCTGGGTCGCCGACATCGTGGCCGGCGCGCCGCTGTCGATCCAGGCGACCAAGCAGGCGGCCATGCGCGGCCTTGACGAACCGAACCTGGCGAGCGCCATCGCGCGGCAAGGCGATTATCCCGCCTTCGCCCGGTGGCGCGGCAGCGAAGAAGGCAGGGAGGGTGTGGCTGCCTTCGTCGAGAAGCGCGCGCCGCGCTGGTCCGGGCGCTGAGCGGACCTTGACGCCGGCGCCGATCCGACCGACGTGATGCCGCACGGAGAGAATTGGCGATGGCGATGTACATGACGCAGGCGCTGCATCGCCTCACGCAGCAGCGGCCCGATGCGCCCGCGGCGGTGGACGATGTCGAGACGCTGAGCTGGTGCGCGCTGACGGAGCGGACCGCGAAGGTTGCGGGCCTGCTGCGGTCGCTAGGGCTGGAACCGGGCGACCGCGTCGCGATGCTGTCGCGCAACAGCGTCGATTTCTTGGCGTACATCCTGGGCACATGGTGGGCGGGCGGGGTCATCAACCCGGTCAACCTGCGCTGGAGCGTGGCGGAGATCGCCTTTTCCCTGCGCCATTGCGAGAGCCGCATCCTGATCGTGGAGGCGCCCTTCGTTTCCCTGATACCGGCCATTCGCGAACAGGCGCCCTGCCTGCGTCATGTGCTGACGATCGGTGCCGGCGAGGGTGTGGGCGAACCGGACTATCGCGATGCCGTCGCCGCCGCCGCGCCGGTGGAGGATGCGCTGCGAGGCGACGACGACCTCGCCGCCATCCTCTATACCGGCGGCACGACCGGCAGACCCAAGGGCGTGATGCTGAGCCACGGCAACCTGGCCGGATCGATGTTCGGCTCCATGGCTTTCGGGCGGGCCCATGAACGCTATCTCCATACCGCTCCGCTGTTCCACATCGGCGCGCTGTCGGGCCTGTTCCTCGCCCTCTATTCCGACGCGGCCAGCCATTTTCTGCCTGTCTTCGACGCCGGGGCGGTGCTGCGCGCGATCGATCTCCATGCAATCGACGAGCTGTTCCTGGTGCCCGCCATGCTGCGCATGGTCGTCGACCATCCCGACTTCGCATCCTACCGAACGGAGAGCGTCCGGCGCATCCGCTATGGCGCCTCGCCGATCGACGCCGGGCTGATGGACCGGGCGCTCGCCGCCTTTCCCAACGCCGGTTTCCACCAGGCCTATGGCATGACCGAATTGTCCCCGGTCGCGGCCGTGCTGCCGGAGCCGGACCATTTCGACCGTGCGAGCGCCCGGCTGCGCAGCGCCGGCAAGGCGACACCCACGGTCGAACTGCGTATCGTCGGCGTCGATGGACAGGAGCTGCCCCGCGGCACGGTAGGCGAGATCGCCGCGCGAGGACCGGGTGTGATGCTGGGCTATTGGGACGCGCCGCAAGCGACGGCGGAGGTACTGCGCGAGGGATGGATGCATACCGGCGACCTCGGCAGGATGGACGCGGACGGCTATGTAACGGTGGTCGACCGGTTGAAAGACATAATCATCACCGGTGGCGAGAATGTCTATTCGGCGGAGGTGGAGACGGCGCTGTCCACCCATCCGGCGGTCGCGCAAGCCGCCGTCATCGCCTTGCCCGATGACAAATGGGGCGAGCGCGTCCACGCCGTCGTGATCCTGCGCTCGGGCGAAGCGGCGACGCCAGAGAAGCTGACCGCTCATTGCCGCGCCACCATCGCCGGCTACAAGGTGCCACGCAGCTATGATTTCGTCGACGCGCTGCCGCTGTCGGGCGCGGGCAAGGTGCTCAAGAATATCCTGCGCGACGAGGCGCGGGTGCGGCAGGAGGCAGAAGCAGCCGCGCGCGCGGCGGTCGTCGAATGACGGCGAGACAGGCGCCGGCACAATCGACTGAGTCCCCCCACCCTACCGTGAAAAGGTAATTCTCCACATGCCGTTGCCCCCGGGTCTCCAAGGCCGACTCTCCGTCCCCGTCATGGCCGCGCCGATGTTCCTCATCTCGCAACCCGATCTGGTGATCGCGCAGTGCCGAGCCGGGATCATCGGCACCTTTCCTGCGCTCAACGCGCGCCCCAGCCATGTGCTGGAGGATTGGCTAAAGCGCCTGCGCGCCGAACTGACCGAGCAGGACGGGCCCTTCGCGGTCAACCTGATCGTCCACAAGACCAATGCCCGCCTGGCCGAGGATCTGGCGCTGTGCGTTAAATATCAGGTCCCGGTCGTCATCACCTCGCTCGGCGCGCAGCCCGAGGTGTTCGAGGCGGTGCATGGCTATGGCGGCACCGTGTTCCACGATGTCATCGACAATGAATTCGCGGTCAAGGCGGTGGAAAAGGGCGCCGACGGCCTGGTCGCCGTAGCGGCCGGCGCAGGCGGCCATGCCGGCACGCTTTCCCCCTTCGCCCTGGTGCAGGAGATTCGCGCCTGGTTCGATGGGCCGCTCGCGCTGTCGGGCGCCATCGCCAACGGTCGCTCCATCGCCGCCGCCCGCGCGCTGGGCGCGGACCTCGCTTATATCGGCTCCGCCTTCATCGCGACCGAGGAAGCGGATGCGGTGTCCGATTACAAGGCGATGATCGCCGCCGGTTCGGCCAGCCACATCATTTATTCCAACCTCTTCACCGGAATCCATGGCAATTATCTGAAGCCCAGCATCATCGCGGCAGGGCTGGACCCGGCGAACCTGCCGGTATCCGACCCATCGAAAATGAATTTCGCCGACCTGTCCGACGGGAAGAAGGCGTGGCGCGACATCTGGGGGTCGGGCCAGGGGATAGGCGCGGTGCGCGAGGTGGTTCCTGCAGCACGGCTGATCGAGCGGCTGCGGAGCGAATATGCGGAGGCGCTGGAGAGATTGAGACGGGAAGGCTGAGCCCTCCCTATCGTCCTTCGAAGCGGGGCGATCGCTTCTCGAGGAAGGCGGCCACGCCCTCCTGATGATCGGTGGTCGCGCCGGCGATCCGCTGGTGGCGCCGCTCCATCGCCAGCGTCTGCGTCAGGGAGCTTTCGAGCGCGTCGGCGATCCCCTGCCGCATCAGTCCGTAGGCGACGGTGGGGCCGGCGGCCAATTTGCGGGCGACGGCGAGCGCTGTCTCCATCAGCGCATCGTCGTCCACCACCTGCCAGATCATCCCCCACTCGGCCGCGGTGTCCGCCGGCACCCGTTCGCCCAGCAGCATCATCGCGGTTGCCCGCGCCTTGCCGACCAGGCGTGGCAGCAGCCAGGTCGCGCCGACGTCGGGGACCAGGCCGATATTGGCGAAGGGCTGAAGGAAATAGGCCGAACGCGCGGCGATCACGATGTCGCCGGCCAGCGCATAGCCGCAACCGCCGCCGGCCGCCACACCGTTGACCGCACAAACCACCGGCACGGGCAGGTAGCGCAGGCGGTCCGCGATCAGATTGTGACCGCGCTCCAGGCCCTCCCCCCTATCCGTGGGGATGCCCCCGGTGACCGGGTCCCAGGCGGCGAGGTCCGCGCCCGAGCAGAAGGCACGTCCAGCTCCGGTCAGCAGCAGTACCCGCGCCTGTCCTTCGTCCCGTACCCTGTCGAGCAAGCGCACGAACAGGTCAAGCGACTCGGGTGCCAGGGCGTTGAGCCGTTCCGGCCGGTTCAGCGTCAGCGTCGCGACGCCGTCCGCCATATCCAGCAGCAGGTGCGGCGCATCGCTCACCGGCCGTGAAATTCCGGCTTTGCCCGGTCCAGGAACGCGCGGATGGCGCCCTGCGCGTCGTCGGTCGCCATGGCGACCCCGATCGCCTTCGCCTCGGCAGCCAGATGATCGGGCAGCGTCGCGGTCTGCGCGGCAGCAAGCAGGCGCTTGATCCCGCCGAAGGCGCGGGTCGGCCCCGCCGCGATCTGTTGCGCGATGGCGAGAGCCTCCGCCTCGACGTCCTCGTCGGGCACCGAGCGGGTGATGAGGCCGAAACGCACCGCCTCTTCGGCCGAAAGGCGGCGGTTCAGCAGCGCCATTTCCTGCGCGAGCCGCAGGCCGACGAGGCGCGGCAGCAACCAGGTCGCGCCGCCGTCGGCGGTGAGGCCGATGCCCGAATAGGCCATGGAATAGCTGCTGCTCTCGCCCCCGATCACGATGTCGCCGGCGCTGGCGAGACTGATCCCCGCGCCCGCCGCCGCGCCGCGCACGGCGATCACGAGCGGCGCGTCGATCGCCGCCAATCGCAGGAGGCTTTCATGCAGGTTACCCGCCAGCCTCTCGATGAAGTCGGACGGGTCGGGCTCGGTCGCGAAGGCCTTGATGTCACCGCCGACACAGAAATTCTTGCCTTCGGCCCGCAGCAGCACGGCGCGCACCGACGGATCGGCCGCGACCTGCTCGGTCGCCAAAGCCAAGTCGGCGATCAGTTGCGCGCTCATCGCATTGCCGGCGTCGGGACGCGCCAGCGTGATCGTCGCGAGCGCCTGGTCGATCTCGACCTGAACGACATGAGCCATATTCGAAAACTCCTTTGAAAGCCGGCTGTCACGCCGGCCGCGGCGAAATGAAGAGCGCCTGATGCGCGCGGGCGAACGGGCCGTGCCGGTCGGCAATCACCATGTCCGATCGCGCGAGGCCGAGGCCAGCACTTTCGGTCTCGGCATCGACCAGAAGCCATTCGCCTTCCGGCTCGCGAACCATATGCACTGAAATGTCGAGGTTCATGTAATTCCATTCGTCCCGGCTGAGCTCCGCGCCAAGGCCGCCGCCGAAGTCGGCGATGCTCGCGACGCGCAGCAGCGGCGAGAGCGGCGTTCCCGCAACATGCTCATGCCCGAAATTGACCCACAGCGCCGCGCGGCCGGGCTTTCGGAGCTCGCCGGACACGGCCCGCGTCTCCATCGTGCCACCGAAAGCGCGCGGATCGAGGAAGCCGACCGGCTCCAGATCCTCGGGCGGCGGATAGGACAGGGTCGGACCAAAGCGGGGAGTCGCCTCCACGCGTACGCGCATCGCCGTAGCCCGCGCGACGGACACCCCCTCCACCAGCAATTCCACCTCGACAATCTGGATGCGCTTGCCCTCGCGCAGCACGCGCGTACGGCCCTCCGTCGGCCCCAGCGGCGCGGCGCCGAATATGTCGATGGCGAGCCGGGCCGTGGTCATCGATACCAGCGACGGCACGGTCTCGATCAGGAAGGCGGCGAGGCCGCCAAGCGCCACGCCGTTCTGCTTGCCCCGCTCCCAGGGGCTGCGGGCCAAGTGGGTCGGTTCGAACAGACCATCGACCTGATCGTAGAAATACGGCGTCATGCCCGCTCCTGCCCCGGCGCGCATGCCGGTTGCCGAACCCGATGCGAACACAGGTGGCGGCAGTCAAGTCGGTAAGATATGTCCGCTCCCAAGGAGCGAGGTCCAAGCTGCGCTTGCAAAAGAGAGATATGCGATGGCGAAGGTGGCGTGGATCGGCATGGGCCGGGTCGGAAAGCAGATGGCGCTCAGCGTCCTTCGCGCCGGTCACAGCCTTGCAGGGCATGCCCGAACGCCCTCCCGCCATGCCGATGCGCAGGCTGCCGGCGCGTATGTCACCGCGTCGATCCAGGCGGCTGTTCGTGGCGCCGAGGTCGTGTGCGTGAACGTCTATTCCGAAGATCAGATGGTCGACGCCATGCTCGGCTCGGGCGCGCTCGCGGCCATGGAGTCCGGTTCGGTCCTCGCCATCCATTCGACCGTGGGACCCTTCGCCGTGCGGGAGATCGCGCTCGCGCGACCGGACGTGCATGTGCTGGATGCGCCCTTCAGCGGCAGCGCCGAGGACGCGTGGGCGGCTCGCATCGCGCTGATGGTCGGAGGCGAGCGGGCAGCGCTGGAGCGCGCGCGGCCCGTGTTCGAGAGCTATGCCGACCACATCGCCCATGTGGGGCCGCAGGGCGCGGGCATGATGCTGAAGCTCGTCAACAACGCGCTGTTCGCGGCTCAGATTAATTTGGCGCGCGACGCCGTACGCATCCTGGACGAAAGCGGCATGAACCGTGCCGATGCGATCGCGACCCTGATGCGTTCGAGCGGCGCGAGCTTCGCGGTCCAGCGCTTCGCGGCGGGCGATCCGGACGAGATCATCGCCAGCGTGGCGCCCTATATGCGAAAGGATATGGCTGCGGCGGTGGCTGCCGGTGATCGCGCGGGTTTCGACCTGCGCACCATCCGCCTCGCCGCCCAATCCTTTATAGATTCGTGATGGATGGAAGCCAACGCCGCCAATAAATGTCTAGATGAATGCTTGACGGGCATTCCCGCCCGTAGGATTATGGGCCGGCATATGGTCGGCTTTGTGGCAGTTATATTGATATCTTGCGGAGCCCGCTCCTCCCTTTTAGGGAGCATGCGGCCGTCGCCTCCGGGCGGCGCCCGGCAATGATCGGAGAGGGGATGATTGCAGCAGAGGAGGCGAAGGCTCGGCCGACGTCTCTGAATGGCTCCCCAGTCCACATGATCGGTCATGCCGGCGGCTTCGTGCGGTCATTCGCGACCCGCAAGCGTGTCCGGCCCGCGCTCGTGAAGAAAGTGCCCTGCGGCGTCGATGCCTCGCGGCCTGCTTCCGATCTTGAATTCGGTTCGCAAGGGCCGACAACGCGAATGGGAACAGTGAATGTCGATCCTCTATGATGAAGGACAGCAGGCGATCGGGACGGAATCGCGCAAGATTCTCGACGCGCGCGTCAACAAGGATAAGCTGCTGGACCTGCTGGAACAGACCGGCGCCTATGATGAGACCTTCTGGAAGGTGGCCGTCGAGCAGGGCTGGACTGCGCTGCCGATCGCCGAAGACCATGGTGGCCTGGGCCTGGGCCTGACCGAATTCGGCCTTGTCGCGCAGGCGAGCGGCGCGGCTACCGCGGGCGCTCCCTTCCTGGCGTCGGGTTATGGCTTCGCCAAGGCGCTGGAACTGTCCGGCGACGCTGCCGTCCAGGGCGAGTGGCTGCCTCGCCTCGCCGCCGGCGAGATCAAGGCGGCGCTGGCCTTCGGCGAGAATGGCGCGCCCTTCTCGTCCGCCCCCGCAGTGACGTTCGCCGACGGCAAGCTGTCGGGCACGAAACATGGCGTGACCGGCGGCCTGGCCGCCGATGTTGCGCTGGTGTGGGCCAGCCAGGGCGGCGCGCCCGCGCTCGCGCTCGCCGCGCTGGAGGGAACGACCCGGACTGCCATCTACAGCTTCGACAACAGCCGGCTGTTCGCCGACATCACTTTCGACGGCACGTCAGCGACGCTGATCGCAAGCGGCGACCGCGCAGTCTCTATCGCCAGGCAAATGCTGGCCGGCACCGCCGTCGTCATCGCGCACGAGCAGGTCGGGGGCGCCGAAGCGCTGCTGCACATCGCGCGCGATTATGCGTTGTCCCGCCGTGCCTTCGGCCAGCCGATCGGCGCCTTCCAGTCGATCAAGCACAAGATCGCCGAGATGTATGCGCTCGTCGAACTGGCAAGGGCCAACTGCATCCACGCCGGCGCGTCCGAGGGATCGGACGGGTTCCTGAAGGCCGCGGCGAGCGCGCGGCTGGTCGCGACCGAGGCCTATGATACGGCAGCGCGCGACTGCACGCAGATCCATGGAGGCATCGGCGTGACGTGGGAACAGGGACTACACCTTCACATGCGCCGGGCCCGCAGCCTGGCGATCGAGCTGGGCAATGCGTTCTTCTGGGAAGACCTGCTCGCCTACGAACTGACGGGAGAGCAAGCATGAGCAATCAGGAGGCCTATCGGCTGAAGGCCCGCGCGTGGCTCGAATCCGTGGCGCCCCGTTTCGGCCGCGAAGCGCGCCGGGGCCTGTCGCATGAAGAGGATCTGGCGCTCGGCCGCCGGTATCAGCGCGCCAAATTCGACGCCGGCTATGCCGGCATCAACTGGCCTAGGGAGGTCGGCGGCCAGGGCGGCACGCATCTCGACAAGGTGACGTTCGAGAGCGAGGAAATGGGCTTCGGCATGCCGAACACCTATTTCGGCGTTTCGCTGGGCATGCCCGTCCCCGTGCTGATCCAGTTCGGCACGGATCGCGAATGGGTGAAGGAGCGCACGCTCGCGGCGCTCAAGGGCGAGGAGATCTGGTGCCAGCTGTTCTCCGAGCCGGCGGCCGGTTCCGACCTGGCCGCCCTTCGCACCCGCGCCGAGCCGGACGGCAACGGATGGAAGATCAACGGCCAGAAGCTGTGGACCACCTGGGCGCAGCATAGCGACTATGGTGTAATCGTCGTGCGCACTGACCCGACCGCGCCCAAGCACAAGGGCCTGACCTATTTCTGGGTCGACATGCGCGCGCCGGGCGTCGAGGTGCGGCCGATCAAGCTGGCCGGTGGCGACAGCCATGTGAACGAGGTCTTCTTCGACGATGTGAAGGTCGGCGACGACCAACGCATGTCGCCGGTGGGCGGGGGCTTCAGCGTCGCGATCGCGACGCTGATGATCGAGCGCTACGCCGCCACCGGCAGTTCGGGCTTCGGGCCGCATCTCGACCTGTTCATCGATGTGGTGCGCGGGTGCGAGGTCAACGGCAGGCCGGCGCTGTCGGACGGCCGGGTGCGGTCCGCGATCGCCCGCAACCATGCGATGCGCGCGGGCCTGGAATCAATCACCACCCGTGCCATGCTGATGCTGGAGGCGGGCATGGAGCCCGGCCCGGAAGGTTCACTCAATAAGCTGGTCTCCGTGCGTAGCCGCCAGCGATTGTCCGAACTGGCGATCGACCTGCAGGGCAATCTGGGCCTTGGCTTCGATCCCGAAGCGTTCCAGACCGAGGATTGGGCGATGAGCTGGATCACGGCGCCGGCCTTCCGCATCGCGGGCGGGTCGGACGAGGTGCTGCTGAATACCATCGCGGAAAAGGTGCTTGGCCTGCCGCAGGATCATCGCCCCGACAAGGGCGTACCCTTCAACCAGATCCCGGCATGAGCACGTCGTGGCGGCCGCCCCGGCTGCTCGCTGCCACGGTCCACCACCGCACCGCATTCCCCAGGAAGGGACAAGCATGACGGAATTTACTGAAGAGGACCGGCGGCTGCTGGCCGACGGCATAGAAGGCACTTTGGCTACGATCGGCGCGGCGGGATCCTCGGTCGGCGGCTATCCCGAGCAGAATGCGAAGATATGGTCCGACCTTGCCGAACTGGGCGTCATGGCGCTGCCCTTCGCCGAGGAATATAACGGGCTCGCGCTCGACTGGCTGGAGATCGGCACGGTCATGAAAAGCCTGGGACGTTTCGCTTCGGTCGAGCCCTATCTGCCCAATGTGGTGCTGGCCGGCGGCATCATCAGCCGCAGCGACGGCACCGATCTGAAGGGTAAGCTGCTGCCGGCCCTCGCGACGGGATCGATCCGGATGGCGGTCGCCTTCTCCGAACCGGAATCGCGCTACCAGCCCGATCATATATCGACGACAGCTGCGACATCGAGCGACGGCTTTGTCCTGTCGGGCCACAAGGCGCTCGTGCTGGGCGCTCCGCAGGCCAGCACGATCATCGTCACAGCGCGCACAAGCGATGACAGGGACAAGGACGAGCTGTCCTTCTTCCTCATTGACGCCGGAGCACCGGGCGTCACCATCAAGGATTATTTCACCATCGACGGCCGACCCGCCGCCGAACTGCTGCTCGACAAGGTCCGCGTCACCACCGCCGACCGGATCGCCGTGGCCGGAAGCAGGCGCGCCGTGCTGGAGGCGGTGCTTGACGAGGCGACGCTCGCCGCTTGCTGGGAGTCCGTGGGCGCGATGGAGCGGCTCAACGAGCTGACGCTGGAACATTGCAAGGAGCGCGTCGCCTTCGGGCAGCCGCTCTCCAAGCTGCAGGTCGTCCAGCACCGGCTGGTGGACATGCATGTCGCCATAGAACATGCGGCCGCCATGACGCTGACGGCCAGCGAGTCGCTGACCCTGCCGGCGTCGGAGCGGGCGATGCAGGTGTCGGCGGCCAAGTCGACGGTCGCGAAGGAGGGCCTGTTCATCGGCGAGGCCGCGGTGCAGTTGCACGGCGCGGGCGGCACCACCGAGGATCTGGATGTGGGTCGCTACTACAAGCGCATCCTAGTCAATAACATGATATTCGGCAGCAGGGACCACCATCTGCAACGCTATCTGGACCTGCGAATGGCAGGACAAGAGGTAAGGGCATGATAACACTCGAGAATCTGACGCCCGAAGAACTGGCGTTCCGCGATGAGGTCCGCGCCTTCTTCGCTGAAAACCTGACCCCCGACCTGCGCGAAGCCGGCCGGAAGACGGTATGGCTGTCGGAATTCGAATATGGTCGCGAGTGGCAGAAGCGGCTCAATGCCAAGGGCTGGGGCGCGCCGAACTGGCCGGTGGAATTCGGCGGGACGGGCTGGACCAACAACCAGAAGCTGATCTGGGCGATCGAGACCGAGCGCGAGCGACCGCCGGTGATCGCCAATATGGGGCGCGACCTGTGCGCGCCTTGCATCATGGCGTTCGGCACCCCCGGCCAGCAGCAATATTACCTGCCCAAGATCCTGTCGGGCGAGGACTGGTGGGCCCAGGGCTATTCCGAGCCGGGCGCCGGATCGGACCTCGCCTCGCTGCAACTCCGCGCCGATTCGGACGGCGACGACTATGTTTTGAACGGATCGAAAATCTGGACGACGATGGCCCATCACTGCAACCGCATTTTCTGCCTGGTGCGCACCAGCAAGGAAGAGCGCAAGCAGGCTGGCATTTCCTTCCTGCTGATCGACATGGACACGCCCGGTATCGAGCTGCGGCCGATCTACAATCTCGCCGGCGTCCACGAATTCAACCAGGTTTTCTTTACCGACGCGCGGGTTCCCAAGACCGGTCTGCTTGGCGAGGAAGGCAAGGGTTGGACAGTCGCCCGGCATTTGCTGGCGCGCGAGCATAGCGGCAGCGTGTTCGACGGGCTGGAGATGCGCCGCCGCCTCGCCTGGCTCGAGGATATTGCGCGACACGAGTCGAACGGCCGTGGCGGCGCGCTGATCGACGATCCGATCTTCCTCACCCGCTTCGCCGAAGCGGCGGTGGAATGCGAAGTGTCGGACGCAGTGACGCAGCGGCTGATCAAAGCGGTTCAGGCCGACAATCTGCCGCCGCACCTCGCCGAGTTGCTCAACATCCGCAAACGCGAACTCGGTCAGCGGCTGACGGGCCTGCTCATGGACGCGCTTGGATTCTATGGCGCACCGCTCCAGACCGATGCGCTCCATGTCGGCGGCAAAGGCGTCGCCGGCGAGGAGCGTGCCGAGATTCCGACCGCTTTCTATCTGACGCAGCGTGCCGGCACGATCGCGGGCGGCGCTACGGAAGTGCACCGCAACAACGTCGCGCGGCACGTACTGGGATTGTGACGCAAAGGCCGTTGCCGCGCGTCGGCGGCGACGGCCTCAGTTGCGGCTGATCGGCGGACCGAAGGACGCGGTGACGGGCGAGAAGCGCGGCAGCCGCTTGTCCCTGCGGGCGGCCATCGCCTCGCGGAAGTCGTCCGACGCAGTCGTGCGCAGAGCAATTTCAGTAGCATCCGCGCGAGCTTCCTCGAAGCTCTGGCCGTGCGCCTTGGCGAGTTGCGCCTTCATCAGCGCGAACGACGTCGGGGCGCATTCCTCCGCCATGCGCGCGGCATAGTCGAAAACGGCGTCGGCAAAGCCCTCCACCGGCAGCAACTGCTGCACCAGGCCCTTGGCCAATGCCTCCTGCGCGCCGATCCGCCGCGCTGACATCAGCATCTCGGCGGCGTTGCCGGCGCCCATGGCGCGCGTCAACAGCCATGCGAGTCCCCCTTCCGCGCAGAGTGCGAGCTTTGCGAAGGGCGCGAGGAAGAAGGCGTCTTCGGCCGCGATGCGGAAATCCGCGGCGCAGGCCATGGCGAGGCCGATGCCGGCGCAAGGGCCGTGTACTGCGGCGATCACCGGCTTGGGCAGCAGCGTCAGCCCGTCATAGCGAAGTCCGCCCGACCCGCTGTTGGGCGCATGGGGATCATCCGACAGTTCGCCGAGCACCTGCATGTCCGCGCCAGCGCAGAAGCCGCGCCCAGCACCACTCAGCAGGATGACGCGCACCTCCTCGGACGCGCCCGCCGCCTCGAAGGCGGTCGTCAGGGCGCGGGAGAGCGCGCCGTCGCTGGCGTTCAGCCGGTCGGGTCGGTTGAGCGTGATGCGCGCGACGCCACGGTCGACCGTGTAGAGGACGGGGGGGGCCTGCTCGCTCATGTCACCAGCCCGCATAATCGGCCGCGCGCAGGCGGTGGCGCGAGGGCGCGCCGAGCCAGGCCCAGTCGAACATCGCGCGTTTCATGTAGAGATGCGTGTCATGCTCCCAGGTGAAGCCGATGCCGCCATGCGCCTCCACAGTATCGCGCGTGACCTGCAGGAAGACATCGGTGAGATGCGCCTTGGCCTGCGAGGCGGCATAGGATGCCTTGTCGCGGATGTCATCCCAGGCATGGGCGGCGTACCAGTAGATGCCGCGCGAAGGCTCGGTCGCGAGCGCCATGGCGACGAGCTGGTAGCGCAGGCCCTGGAAGTGGGCGATCGACTGGCCGTACTGCTCGCGCATCTTCGCATAGTCGACCGACATGGTGACGCAGTGCTCGGCGCCGCCGAAGGCGTCGGCGGCCAGCAGCACCGCGGCCGCGTCGACCAGCCGCGTCGTCGCATCGGCCGACGCAGGCAACAGTTCGGCCGCCGCACCCGCGAAGGTCACGGTGTCGCTGGGACGGGTCCGGTCTGCGCCGTCGATGCGCTTCGTCGTATAGGACGCACCCTTTTCCACCAGCGCGAAGCCTTCCCTGACCCCCACGACGATGAGGTCGGCCTCCGCCGCGTTGGGCACCAGGACCTTTTCGCCGACGATCGCGCCGCCTTCGGCCGACAGCGTCCACTGATCGGGCAGCCAGTCGCTCTTGCCTTCGCCCAGCGCTACGGTGGCGAGCTTTTCGCCGGAGGCCAGGAGCGGCAGCCACTTCGCCTTCTGCTCGTCGCTGCCAGCGAGGGTGAGCGCGACGATGGCGAGCGCATGGCCCAGGAAGGGCACGGGGGCGACGAAGCTGCCCAGCAGTTCCGACACGATGGCGAGGTCGATGAGCTTAAGGCCGAGGCCCCCATGCTCTTCGGGCACATAGATGGCGGGCACACCCATTTCGGCGAGGCTTGCCCAGAGGTCGGCGTCGAACTGCGCGTCGCCCGGCAGATCGAAAATCCTGTGGACCTGAAGCGGATCGCATTTGTCGCGCAGCAGGTCGCGAACGGTATCGACCAACACCAGCTGGTCATCGGAAAGCAGGAAATTCACGCCGCAGCCCCCTTTTCCCCGGGCGAGGCCTTGGGGTCGCGCGGCAGGCCCAGGCTGCGCTCGGCGATGATATTGCGCTGAATGTTCGAGGTGCCACCCGCGATCGACATGGACAGCGAGATCATGAAGCGCTCGATCCACTTCAGCCGCTCGCCGCCCATGTCGGCGAAGTCGTTTTCGATGATGTCGCGGGCCAGCTTCGAAATGCGACCCGCAAGCTCGGTCATGTAGAGCTTGGGCATGGTCGAGAACCAGCCGACTTCCCGGTCATGGATGTCATGCGAGGTGGCGCGATAGGTGGAATAGACGAGCGACTGGAGCTGGCCGTCGATCGCCGCCAGTTCCTCGCGGATGCGGGGATCCTGGATCGCGGGCCTGCCGTTCCGCTCGACCTCCCGGGCGAGCTTCACCAGGTCGCGGAACATCGACAGGCTCCAGGTCATCGTCGCGATGCCCGAGCGCTCATGCTTCAACGTCGATCGCGTGACGTTCCAGCCCTTGCCGCGCTCGCCCACCAGCATGTCCGCCGGCGTCTCGGCATTATCGAAGAAGACCTCCGAAAACTCCTTCTGCCGCGTCATTTGCGTCAGCGGGCGGACGGTGACGCCAGGCTGGCGGATGTCGACCAGCAGATAGGAAATGCCGGCATGTTTGGGGGCGTCGGGCTCGGTGCGCACCAGGCAAAACATGTGAGTCGCCTTGTGCCCGTAGGTGGTCCATATCTTCTGGCCGTTGATGATCCACTTGCCGCCGACCAGTTCCGCCTTGGTCCGCAGCGAGGCGAGGTCGGAGCCGGCATTGGGTTCGGAAAAGCCCTGCGCCCAGATGATCTCCCCGCGCAGGGTTGGGCCGATGAACCGCTCCTTCTGTTCCTCGGTGCCCCATTCGAGCAGGGTGGGCACGACCAGCCCATTGCCGGGGATGCGGCCGGCGGGCGCGTGGGCCCGGGTCAGCTCTTCACGGATGATTTCCGCCCTGGCGATATCGGGCTCCTGCTCCGATCCGCCAAAACGCTTCGGGATGGCGCGGTGCAGATATCCCCGCTCGATCGCGGCGATGACGAAGGCGCGCTCGTTTTCGGCCGACTTCAGATTGCCGTCGGCGGGCGGCCAGTGGCCCTTGATAAATGTCCGCACTTCCTCGCGGAAGGCGTCATATTCCGCCCCGAACCCGAGTTCCATCGCGCATCCTCTAGATCATTCGAACAGGATCATTCCATGGAGGGCGAGGACACAAAGTCAATCGCAAATCGCGGCCGCGCCGCCGCCTGCGCCAAGGCGCCGTCCCCGTCCCTGTACGGACCGGGACAGCGCCATCCGGCCGATCGGCTCAGCGCGTGAAGGTCTCGCCCTTGGCGGCCTTGTCGACGAGCAGCTTGGCGGGCTCGATCCCCATCTCGCGAAGGCCGTCGGCGATCTTCTGCAGACCGATCGTGTCGCCCCAGAACATCGGACCGCCGGTATAGACCGGCCAGTTGTAGCCCAGGATCGCAGCGACATCGATGTCCGACGCACGGATCGCGATGCCTTCCTCCAGCACCTTGGCGCCTTCGTTGACCACCGGGAACAGCAGGCGTGCGACGATCTTTTCGGCGGACAGGCTGCCCTTGTTCTCGATGCCCTTGTACCTGGCAAAGTCGGCGATCAACTCTGCCGCGACCGGGGAGGGCGTCGCCTTCCGGTTTTCGTCATAATCATAATAGCCGCCGTTCTTCTTCTGACCCAGGCGGTCAAGCTTCACCAGATCGCCCCTGACGCTGCGCTCGGTGTCGCCGCGGCCGATCACGTCGAGGCCAACCAGATCGATCATCTGGAACGGCCCCATGGCAAAGCCATAATCGTAGAGCGCCGCGTCGATCTCCGACGGGGTGGGGCCTTCCAGCACCAGCGCGTCCGATTGCAGACCGCGCTGCTTCATGACGCGATTGGCGATGAAACCGTCGCACACGCCCGAAAGCACCGGTACCTTGCCGATCTTCTTGCCGATCTCCATGCCGGTCTTGACGACTTCCTTGCTCGACTTCGCGCCGCGCACCACCTCCAGCAGGCGCATGACGTTGGCAGGCGAGAAGAAGTGCAGGCCCAGCACCCATTCTGGGCGGCTGGTCGCCGACGCGATCTCGTCAAGGTCGAGGAAACTGGTATTGGAGGCCAGGATCGCGCCCTGCTTGGCGATCTTGTCGAGCTTGCCGAAGATGTCCTTCTTGACGCTCATCTCCTCGAACACCGCTTCGATCACCAGGTCGACGTCGGCCAGCGCCTCGAGGCTCAGCGCAGGCGTGATCAGCGCAAGGCGCTGCTCGACCTGTTCCTGCGTCATGCGGCCCTTCTTGGCCGTGTTCTCGTAATTCTTGCGGATGACGCCGATGCCGCGATCCAGCGCCTCCTGGCTCATCTCCACCAGCGTCACGGGCACGCCGACATTGAGGAAGTTCATGGTGATGCCGCCGCCCATCGTGCCGGCGCCGATCACACCCACCGTGCTCACCGGCAGGACGGGAACGTCCTTGCCGATGTCGGGAATCTTCGATGTCTCGCGCTCGGCGAAGAACTGGTAGCGCTGCGCCTGCGACTCGGTGCTGCTCTCCAGCTCCTTGAACAGCTCCCATTCGCGGGCCATGCCGGCGTCGAAATCGGGCGCGGTCTCGACCGCAGCCTGGATCGCGCGGACGATGTTGGTCGGCGCCTTGAACCCCCGGAATGCGCGGGCGTTCTTCTTGAGATAATCATCGAACAGCGCCGGATTGACCTTGGCGGCCTCCAGCTTCTCGTTGCGGTCGCGCACGCGGCTGAGCGGACGGCCTTCTTCCAGGATCTTGCGGGCAAAGGCGATCGCATCCTCGCGCAGCTTGCCCTCCTGGGCGAGTGCGTCAATCATGCCGAGCTCCAGCGCCTTCTTCGCCGGGATCGGCGCGCCGCCGGTGATGATGTCGAGCGCGGCCTCCACACCGACGATGCGTGGCAGGCGCTGCGTACCGCCGGCGCCCGGGAGCAGGCCCAGATTGACCTCCGGCAGGCCGACCTTCGCGCTCGGCACGGCGATGCGGTAATTGCAGATCAGCGCCAGCTCGTAGCCGCCGCCCAGCGCCGTGCCGTGGATCGCGGCGACGACGGGCTTCGATCCGCTCTCGATGATCCGGAGCACTTCGCCCAGGCCCGGCTCCTGCTGGGGCTTGCCGAATTCGGAGATGTCGGCACCCGCGAAGAAGGTGCGGCCGCCGCAGATCAGCACGATCGCCTTGACGCTGTCATCGTCCGCGAACTTGCGGAAGCCCTCGTCGAGGGCGCGGCGAGTCTTGACGCCCAGCGCGTTGACCGGAGGATTGTCGATCGTGATAACGCCGACGCCCCCAGCTTCCACCTCGTAAGTGCCAACCTCGCTCATACTCGCTCCTGATATCCCGGAATTGGCGCCTCTTGCCCCGAACAGGCGGAAATCGCAACCGAGTAATGAAGGTTAAACATCTCTGCGCGCCCGTTGCGCGGGCGGGCGCCATAGGCCTATGGCGGCGAGAAACAGGATTTGTCTATACGATTAGCCGGGGCATGGCTACGCCGCCATCGGCGACCGGGCGAACGAGGGATGGTCAAAGCCAGATGAGGGACGTGCTGGGCAGGTTGAGCGGCGCTCGGCGCGACGAAATACTGATGTTCAGCGTGATGCTGACGGTCGCGATCGGCAATACCGGACTCCAGTCGGTACTGCCCGCGATCGGCCGAACGCTGAAGCTGCCCGACACACTGGTGGCGCTCGCCTTTTCACTGTCGGCGGTGCTGTGGGCGACCTGCGCCCCCTTCTGGGCGCGGCGCATGCGGCCGCGTCATGCGCGTCGGTTCGTGCTGATCGGCCTCAGCGGCTTCGTCGGCGCGCTGGCGGTCTGCGGTCTGGCGCTGACCGCCGGGGTGTGCGGCTGGCTGTCGGCGGCAGCGAGCTTCGGCCTGTTCATCGTCGGGCGCGGAATCTACGGCGCGATCGGATCAGCCTCCCCGCCCGCCGCGCAGACCATCGTCGTTGCCAGCACCGCACGCGACCAACGCACGGCGGCGCTAAGCATGCTCGCCTCCGCCTTCGGCCTCGGCACCATCATTGGCCCGGCGCTCACGCCCTTCTTCATCCTGCCGGTCGTGGGCGCCACCGACCTGCACATGCTAGCGATCGCCTTCGCCATCGCATCGCTGGGCTTCGGCTTCCTGCGGCCGGGCTATACCGCCGGCGCCTCGCTCGCCGTCAGCGAGGGGGAGCAGGCGGTGGTCGCCGGGCAGCTGACATCGATCAACGGGGTGGTGCTCCTGTTCGGCCCGTTTGTGGGCATCGGCCTCTACCAGTTCCACCAAGCCGCGCCCTATCTGCTGAGCGCGGCGGTGCTGGCGGCGATGGCGCCCTATGCGGCGCGGGCGCTGGGCCGCGCCGCATGAGCCGGCGGCATATTACCGCGCGGCATAGCTCGCCGTGCCGATGCAGAGCTGCGTGCCCGCCTGGTTGGCGAGCGAGAGGACGAGACCCCCCTGCCCGTCCGCCTCGGCGGTGCAGCGGAGGCGATCGCCCGGATGCGCCGACCCCTTGTACCGTACGTCGATCTTGCCGAGCCGCTGCCCTTCGGGCGCGCGCGCCTCGACCAGCTGGGCGAGATAATTGGACATCATCCAGCCTGGCAGGATCGGCGCGGGCAGCCCTTCCTTCTGCGAATAGGGGATGTCCCAGTGCACGCGGTGCACCGCCCAGATCGCCGCGGCGAACATGAAGAGCGCGATCATGTCCGGGTTCTTGACCATCGTGTCGCCGTCCCACTCGGTCGCGGGGCGATCGGTGTCCACCGAGGGGCCGCCCTGCGCATAGGGCGGGAGTGGCGGCGGCGGGGCGCGCAGGATGAGTGTGCTGGTATAGCGCTCGACCGGCTCGCCGGCGAGGGTGGTGACGAGCGATTCCTTCTCGACGAAGACGATCGGCCCGGTGCGGCCTTCGCGTTCGGTGATCGACTTGGTGGTGAACACCTCCTGGATCTGCTCGCCCGCGACAGTCGGGCGAAGAATCTCCCAAAACTGGCCCGCGAGCATCGTCTGGAGATGCCCCAGGCCCGGCGGCGCAGTCGTTTCATACTGGCCGTCGTTCAGCAGGCCCGAGCGGAAGGGCACCTGGCGCAGCACCGCGGCGTTGAACAGCGGCGGCGCGATGACGTCGGCATAGCCGGCTGCGCGCGCGGCGGCCGGATCGAGGCAGAGCGGGTTCTGATCATCGACCGCAGCGCAGAACTTACGGATGTCGTACGCGGTCACCGTACCCGATCGGGGCGGGGTGCTGGCGCCCACGGTCGCCATTACCGAATCGGTTAGATATGTCGCCATCGCCTATCGTCTCCCATGCATATCTTCGCGCGCCGTGCGGGGGCGGCGCCGGAACGCGAACCGCCTAACACCGGGCCCAAGGCGGCGCAATTGACCGCACGCCCCGATCCGTCCTTGACGATACTTGCCTAGGCAGGGATCATGCCGGTCGACCTGGGTGATGGCGCGTGCCATGAGCTCGATCGGTTGGAGAGAATCGATATGCTATATATCTTTTGCGGTCGCCGTTCGCGCCGCCATATTGTTTCAGTGCCGACGGCGCGCTGATCGGCATGCCCGACCTGTGGTTCACCATGCGCGACGGCGTGCGCATCGCCGCCGACGCAGCCGGCGCGGAAGGCGCGCCGTCGGTCCTTTTCCTGCACGGCGGCGGGCAGACGCGGCATAGCTGGGGCCGGGCGGTCAGGACGCTGGGTGAGGCGGGCTTCCACGCGATCACCGCCGACCTGCGCGGCCATGGCGAGAGCGACTGGTCGCCCGACGGCGATTACGCGATCCCAGCCTTCGCGGAGGATATCTGCACCATCGCCGCGACGCTGCCCGACCGGCCGGTGCTGGTGGGCGCGTCGCTGGGCGGCCTGTCGGCCATGGTCGCGATCGACCAGAGCCGGGAGCCCATCGCGCGCGGGCTGGTGATGGTCGACATCACCCATCGCCCCGAGCCGGAGGGCGGCGCGGAGATCCGCAACTTCATGACCGGCAACCCGCAGGGCTTCGCGTCGCTGGAGGAGGCGGCCGACGCGGTCGCCGCCTATCTGCCGCATCGCAAGCGCCCAACCGACACGAGCGGGCTGCGCAAGAACCTGCGCCGGCGCGAGGACGGCCGCTATTACTGGCACTGGGATCCGGCGCTGATGCAGGGCCAGCGCAACCTCGAGGGGCTGGAACGGCTGGAACGCGCCGCAAGCGCCCTCACCCTACCGGTGCTGCTGGTGCGCGGCGGGTCGAGCCGTGTGGTCAGCCCGGCGGGGGTCGAGGCGTTCCGCGCGCTCGTGCCCCACGCCGAGTATGTGAACATCGCCGATGCTGATCATATGGTCGCGGGCGACGCAAACGACGATTTTACCCCGCCCCTGCGCGAGTTCCTGGAACGGACGAGATGACCAATACGGACACGAAGCCGGCGCGCACCCTCGTGGTGCCCCGCCGCGCCGCGACGATCCTGCTGCTGCGCGACGATCCGCTCGAGGTGCTGATGATCCGTCGGCACCAGAAGCAGTTCTTCGGTTCCGCACTGGTCTTCCCCGGCGGCGTGGTGCACGAAAGCGACCATTGGGACGACTGGCTGCCGCTGGTCGAGGACAGCGAGGGGCTGGAGCGGGAGGAGCGGGCGCTGCGCATCGCGGGATTTCGCGAGACGTTCGAGGAAACCGGCATATTGCTGGCCAAGGGCCC
>Ga0157380_10000348_pt1 | contig 27709 bp, 12 predicted proteins | sample S35metaG_FD_119757 | JGI IMG/M metagenome (GOLD analysis project Ga0157380, IMG submission 119757) | Switchgrass rhizosphere microbial communities from Kellogg Biological Station, Michigan, USA - S3-5 metaG | ecosystem: Host-associated > Plants > Roots > Rhizosphere > Soil | place: USA...
AAGAATGAGCAGACAGATGCCGTAACAGTAATTAAGCCTGTAGTTGCCCGGTTCGGCTGTGCTGATGAGCTGTGCATAGAGCGCAGCTGCATTTTCATAGTCTTTCTTTACAAAGTAGCGTTCGGCCTGCTTGAACATGGCTTTGGATGAAGTGAACTGAGATTTCTTCTCCGGTGTTCCTGCCAGTGTAACGTTTACTGTAATAAAAAGAATAAGCAGCGTAAAAATTTTATTCATTGGGATAGTGGTTTGACTGAAGTAATAAAAAATAAAAAAACTGCACGGGCAAGATAGCCTGATGGAGCAGGGAGTATGAGCCAAAAAAATGAAATTCTTACAGCTGAAAGAAAAATGCGGATTGGCTGCCTTTGTGAATGATGCAGGCTTATTTTTTTCCGAAAAGATTGATTTTCGACTCTTCTCCCCGGAAGAGCCTTTCAATGTTCCGCTGGTGGGTCACCAGCACGAGGATGGCTACAGCCATGCCGAATATGTTCATGCTGGCAACGGTATTCTGGAAAAAAAGCATGATGATAAACGGGAAAGAAACGGCCGTGATCATGGAACCGAGCGAAACGTATCCGGTAAGTAGGAAAACCACCAGAAAGATGCAAAGACAGATCAGCGCGGCCGGCGGATGCACCCCCCAGAGTATTCCCAACAGCGTCGCCACACCTTTTCCGCCGCGAAAACCTACATAAACCGGGAAAATATGGCCGAGCAGGGCAGCGACTCCCAAAGCCAGCTTAAAATTTACAAACTGCTGCGTACCGGGAATGTAGGAACCTAAAAAAGTAGCCAGTTGCACGGCAAGCCAGCCTTTGCATATATCCATAATCAGCACCGGTATGCCCGCCCGGGGCCCCAGCACCCTGAAAGTATTGGTGGCGCCTGCATTGCCGCTGCCATACTCCCTTACATCCACTCCCCAAAAGGTCTGCCCTATCCATACTGCCGAAGGTATAGCTCCCAGCAGGTAGGCCAGCATCAGGCATCCAATGGTGATGTATGATATCATTCAGTGTGCAATGATAAGAAAAATCGATTATTCATCCGTCCCTTTGAATTTCCTGATGAATTCATTCTTTTTACGTTCTGTTGAAATCATGTACTGGTACGGTGCGGCGCCGTTCTTTTCATCGGCAACCCGTTTCTCGGGCTTCAGCTTGTCGATCAGGTCGTTGAAGGTGGCATCGGAAGAAATAACCTGCATCACCCCGCGCTGGTAGTTGAAAAAATACCAGGTGCGCGGATCCACTTCCACATACATGTTAAACACGTCGCCTGTCCGCTTGCGGGTGATCTCCAGGTAGCCGTTGAGCAGCCGGTTCACGGCAATCTTTTTAATGAATCCTATACCGATGGGTCCTTTGGAACGGTACGACAAGGTAGCCTTGTTCCAGTACAGCTTGAGATCGGAAAGGAAAATGCCATGCTGCACCTCATCCGGTATTTTCTTGGCTGATCCGTATAAGTTAACCTCTGAAATAAACTTTTCAAATTTCTCCTTTCCAAGCAGGTCGCTCATGCCACGGGTAAACACCGGCCTGGCGTCGTTGGTTGCAGGAAGCGTTGGATACGACAGGATCAGATCGCTCATGACCTTTAAGATGTCTTCATCAAACATAAAATCCATGTCAACAAGCAGGTCAAAGTCAGCGGAATCATTGATCATGTTGTTCGTTACATTTCCTTCCGTGGTCAGCTTAAACTGGCCGAAATTGGTTCCCAGGTTTATTTTGCCTTCGCCGTACACGGTGCAGTTCCTGTCGTCGAGGCTGACGTAATTCCCCGGCATGTCGCGGTTCTGCAGCTTTTCCTTGTTGGTTACCCTGTAAATTCCCGTTGCATTGTCGTACGACAGCACGCCGTCGGCGGAAATGATTTCCATGTCACCGCTTTTCTTTTTGGGCGACAGGAACGTACCATATACGTTGGTGGAATCACCTGCAAACAGGATGGCAACAGACAGCTTTTCCTTATTCTCATTCATGGGATCTGCAATGGGAATGGTTACCCCTGACGGATCAATGACGGATGAAAAGCTGAACCAGTTTTTCTGAATGGCATCGCACTGGTGATTGACGCGTGCAAAGCCGGTAAATTTCAACAGGGGATCGGATGCACTCAGGCCAACCAGGCCCTTGTACTGCGTATTGGGGCTGATGGTGAAATTGGAAGAGTCAGGAATTTCTCCGTTTGCATAGGTCTGTATGGAAGTATCCACTGCAATTCTTGTTAAGTGTACGAGGTGGCGCACGCTGGCCTGGTCAAGGTAGTTGTAGTCGCCGGTGCCTGAATAAGACTTCCGTCCCGTAACCGTTACATTGGCGTTGAGCATGGTATGGTACTTCGTGGTGGTGTTGGCAATGATCTGCGCATTTTTAAACGGACGCATCACGGCATTTTTTTCAACCGTTATCAGGCCTGAATCCGGCCGGATGGATGCATCGGCCACCAGCAGCTCTTTCACCTGCTCGGCGCTGATGATGTAATCGGTGAGGCTGTAATCGGCTGACGGCGCAGTGAACCGCAATGAATCCTGCTGGGGATGAACGGAAATAAATTCCGACTCCCTGATGGTCAGCTTCGCTCCTTTCTGTTCCTGCTTTTTTCCCAGCTCCATAACCTTTTTGTCCATGTACCATTTAAACTGATCAATAAAGCAGATGTACTGGTTGATGGGGAAGCTGACATACGAACCGCCTCCGTTTGATTTAAATTCAGCTGTATGCTTTTCCATGTCCACAACCGCTTTCACATTCTTTGTTGCAAAGGCTGCGATTTCAGGGTTATCCGACTTGATCTTGAAATCGGATGTGTCGGCGCTGAATCCCATCTGGCCCAATACAAAATCCTTTGACGTAAGCGACGCTTCATTGAATGCAATGGTACCGATGGCATTCAGCCCTTTGGGACTGAGCACCAGGTCTCCGTCGAGCAGTGCCTGCTGGTTATATAATTCGAAGTCTTTTGTTTTTTTCCTGATAAACATTTTGTCTTTGTACGGCAGCCAGTTGATGTAAACATCCGAAGCTTTTACAGCAGGGTATGCCACTGCAGCTACGTTGGCTTTGGTAATCTCAAATTCTTTTGCATCGGCATTGGTTGAATCAGGAAAGAAAATAATGGTGTCGGATTTGGTAACGGAAGTCAGGTAATCAATGCGGCCTTTTCCACGTAAACCCTGGTGGCTGAGGTCGAATTCTTCATAATATTTTCCTTTGCCTTTGTATAATGACAATCCCGCCGCCGGCGTGATCCGTTCGAAACCCAGTGAATAATCGCGCTGGATGGTGAGGCTGTCTTTCATGACAGGAAAAATATCGGCCGACACAAATTCGCCTTTAAACATCAGTCCTCCTGAAGTAAAATTATCGAGGCTGTCGATGGTGAACGGCTCGAGGTGAAAATAAAACCGGTCCCTCACATACACTGAATTGAAGATGTCGGGGTAATCATAATAAATATAAGAATCCTTATTGCTCTTAAAGATGGGATAGGTGCTGGCTTTTTTCCTGCTCGACTTATTGTCCTCCTTATCAATCATCAGCTCGCCGGTCACATTCTGCAATACGCTTTTGAGGGATATAAGCGGGTAGTTGCCGCTGGCATCTGCCGTGTCGGAAACCACCTTGAGGCGGATGGAGTCGACATTGTTGAGCATGAATTTGAAATTTTTATAGTCGAATACGAATTCCTTTCCGTAAAAATCCGTCCGACCTGCATGCACCCTTCCCGAAAAGGTGAAGTCCCTGTTTTTTTTCAGCACAATTTCCTGTTCCGACGGAACTACGTATACCCTTTGCGTATCACTCAGGTTGATGCGGGCAACGCCACGCATGGTGATGTCGAAGTTCAGCAGGTTAATGCTGGCATTGGGCAGCTGCGATATCACAGACTCAAACTGGATCACATCGTAATCAACCTTGTTGGTTAATGCATTGAGGTAGAAATACAGTTTTTCCTTGATGATGGCTTTATCGGCTGCATAATCGAAAGTGAGGAAACCCTGGTTCGACAGCGTGATGAGCAGCCGCCTGGCCTGTTCATCACTTTGCTTGATGGCCCTTGCAAAGTCCTGCGTATACACCTGTGTTACCTGGTTTTTTTCGGCAAACTGCTTCACTACCGACAGCGGGTTCTGTGAAGCAATACCCTGAAGCTGGAGGATTCTGTCCTGGCGGAAAAAATTGGATGATTCAAAAGATAATTTATGCTCGCCTGCTGCCGTAAGGATTTTCAGGTCCATAATGGGATCATCCACTTTCCAGATGATGCCGTCGAAATACATATCCACCTGGTGGAATGAATCAAAGAACGGGCTTGCATTCCCGGTTTCGGAATTACGGGTGAGCGACAGCTCCTTGTCTTTGTACAGGTACTTAAGCTCGAGACCCGGGTGATAGATGGAGTCGTTTTCGAAATAAATGGTTACTGCGGCTTCTGAAGACACGACGCGATCAGCCTTCACCACAAAGTTGCGCGATGCAGCTACCAAAAATCTTTTTCCGCCTCTCTTAAAAGTGAGGTGTGCGGGTTCATCATCATTTCCCGACCCGACCATTTTACTGCCTTTGATCGAAAAGCCCCCTTTATATTCTGCATCGCGGATGAGCTCTTTTATTTCCAGGTTCTGATCATAGGAATCAAAACGCGGATAGTTGGTGGTTTCAGGCGTGGTGTTGGCAACCAGCTTATCGGAATACCGGCCCCTGAGGACAGATTTGAAATATTTTTTGTACGACAGGGTGGCCGAGTCCGCTGTGTAATCGGTGCCTGTAACATCTATGATATAAGGACCAAGCTCGGCCCACGCTTCGCCGGAAGAAATGCCGGCCCGTTCCCAGTTAACCTTTCCTCCCCTGCCGTAAAACTGCTTAAGTGTAGGATAATAAGAACCGGATGTTCCGCTGATGAGAAGTGAATCGGTTTTGGATCCGCAAAGCAGGTCGGTTGATTTGAATACGATCTTTGGAAGCGTATCGAATTCAAAAGTGAAGCTGTTGGTGGATGAAAACCACCGTGCTGAAGCTGATTCGAAAAGCGTATTCGAGGAGAACAGTCCCCCGCATATTTCAAGGTAGTCGCTGAACTTGCGGGCTTTCGACTGCATCAGCTTCTCCAGGCTGCTGTTCCAGTTGTCGAAGCTTTGTTGTGACAAACCGCTTTCCGAAAAGCCGATCAGGGAGATGATGTAGTTCTGAAAATCAGGAAAGGCCTTTAACCTTTTTTTAATCATCAGGTTGCTCATCGTGTAAATGCCCTCCTGCTGTGCAGGTGTGAACCGTCCGCCGTTCCATTGCAATAAAAATTTCTCCATCAGCTTTTCCGCTTCTTTTTTATTGGTCTCTTCCAGGAAATCCTGCATCTCTTTCGGGAACTTAACCGGGTCGGCTGAGAATGTCTTCACCTGCTGCGCCTGCAACACGTGGACGAAAGAAAAAAAGAACAGGGAAATCAGGAGGTAACGGAAGCTGGTGAGGATGAACATATTTTGTAAACGGAAAATGATTTTTTTATGTAAGGTAATTTTTATTTCTGTATGTGTGCTGTTATTTCGCTTTGTGCATTGTTAAACCGCCATGAACCGGATTTCGGACCAGTTATTCATAACCGATTTATCAACCAGCCTGAAATTATTTTTAACTGCCTGTTCCAGCAGCACCGTTTCATCGTTGGTATAGAAACCGCTGATAAGGAGCGTACCGCCGGCATGCAATCCATTCCTGTAAGCAGGCATTTGTTCCAGCAGTACATTCCTGTTGATGTTGGCCAGGATGATGTCGAAATTTTTGTCCGTGATCTGCTCCGTCCCGCCAGTCAGCACATGGACGTCCGGGAAACCGTTGATGTTACAGTTCTCCGTTGCATTTTCGGTTGCAATGGGATCAAAATCCACGGCCCATATTTCAGCCGCGCCAAGCCTGCCGGCCAGGATGGCCAGGATACCGGAACCGCAGCCCATGTCGAGCACCTTTTTGCTTTTCCAGTCCAGCTTCAGCATCGCTGCCATGACCAGCGAGGTGGTTTCATGGTGACCGGTGCCGAAAGCCATTTTGGGCTGGATCACCAGTTCATGCTCAAAGCTGGGCTGTGACGGGTGGAAAGCTGCACGGACAAGGATCTTACCGGCAATGATCACCGGTTCAAAATTGCTTTCCCAGGTTTCGTTCCAGTTTTGTTGCCTGATTACTTTGGACGACCAGCTGACGGTGCAAAATTCATTCTGGTTGAAGTAAGGGATTTCCCTGAGCTGGTCTTCGCTGAATGAGCCTGCACCGATATACGCACGGATTCCTGCCTCATGCTCCTCAAACATGTCATAGCCAATGCCGGCAAGCTGCGACATCAGGACATCAGCAAACGGTTCCCGGGGAACAACGGTGCAATCCAGCTCAATATAATCCACCGGGCAAAAGTAGGATTTTTTTGATCTTTAATTCCCCGGTGCTGAAGAATGATCCTACCAGAAAATCTGGAAAATGATAAAAAACGCAACCAATGAAAAAATGACCACAAACAGGTACAGTTTTTCATTACTCATCTTACCGATTTGTAAAAATTGAAAACGTCGCATAAAGGTCTTTTTAGTTTTTTGATTATGAGAAAGGTAAGGGCCAGATATTGCAAACCAAAATACCTATCAAATTTAACGGTGAAACGGATCGGGAGCAAGTCAAAATTTCGTCAAATTATACATGTCTGACGAACGGGAAAATAGTTTAAAGTTCCCGCCGTTTCCCGCCGTTGTTGGAATCCTTTCCAACAACTGAACGCAATGCTCCGGGGATGGTTGTTTTTTTTAGTGAATTGACCTCATGAATAATTGACCTAATGACTAATTGACCTAATGTCGAATTAGCCTAATGTCAACAATTAGAAATTAGAGCAATTAGAAATTAGAAATTTTACCTCATGAATAATTGACCTAATGTCTAATTAGCCTAATGTCAACAATTAGAAATTAGAGCAATTAGCAATTAGAAATTTCACCTCATGAATAATTGATCTAATGTCTAATGGACCTAATGTCTAATTAGCCTAATTTCAAGAATTAGAAATTAGAGCAATTAGAAATTATGAGTTAATTCCCAGATATAATTTATATAAACCAATTTTAATAACATACACTGCATTTTTTTAATGTATAAACAGGCATTATAATAAATTAATAAAAATAATATTTGGATATATTATTTGTTTTATTTTATTTTGTGGTTGCCGGAATAGATACTATATCTGCAACATTTAATAATTAAAGCAACCGGTACTTTTTTATAATATCAACAATATAGTTCTTTTTTTTCCTGGTCATATTATACATATACATTTAATATGATTAAAGCTCAGAGCCATGAACATGAGGTTTTATTCAGTAAATATATTTTTAACTTAAAAACAATTACTATGAAAACTTTTTTAAAATTCAGTATTGGTATTGCAATCACTTTGCTGATACCATTCCACCTCCATGCGCAGAACCCGGATATGGGGTTTACGTGCGTTTCAGATTTCAATCAGGTAAGCGCTCCTGAGTCCATGGGAAATGAGGAGTCCAGGTTTGGGTATTACCTGCCTGCCTCCGGAACTTACAGGGTGCTGGTCATCTTTGTAGAAGTAAATTATAATGGGGTCAACTCAGATCCATATGCCGGCATTCCCAGCACCAACTGGCCCGCTGGCAGCGTTCCGAATTATGCCGGCCAGATGTATGACCCGAACCCTGGTATGGGTACAGGGATTTTTACCCGGTATTTCGAAGATGCCTCCTTAAACAATCTGACTGTACTAGGTGACTATTTAATCGATCCGAATTCACCAGGCGGGGTGCTTACCGTTAATGAAACTGATATTCTTGCTCTCGGAGGAGGTTTTTCCAGCTTACCTGTTGCAGCAATGAATGCAGCCAATGCGCTGGGAACACTTACAACAAGCCTGGGATTTTCAATAACTGATTTTGATGCCATCACTCCTACCGGTTTTTACGAAGCGAAAACACTGGCCCCTAATGCCAGTTTCGATCATGTACAATTTATTTACAGGAATGCACCTGCTTATACCCTTGGAAATAATACCGGATTTAATAATTCTCCAGCTTCGGGTTCATTATTTGGATATAACGTGGACAGTTATGATGTAATTAATGCCTTTGATGAACATCCATTGAATATTTTAAGGCATGAATTCATGCATTCATTAATTGGTGGTAATATCTATCATAATACCGGAGGCGGTTGCGGGCAGGACGATTATTATTTTCCAATAAATAGCGGATACAGCCTGATGTCAGGCACAAGTTTGAAATCATTTTGCGGCTGGGATCGCTGGCATTACCAGTGGAAGGACCCCAGCAGGGCTTCCGTGCTGATGGCCAGAGATGAAACAAACAGCATGGATGTAAATGGTGATCTGGATGCAATAAACTATACCCAGGAAGGTATATACGTACTGCGCGATTTTGCTTCAACCGGAGATGTGATCAGGATCAAGCTTCCTTTTCTTGATCATGGTGAATTCCCGGAATGGCTCTGGATTGAAAATCACCTGGGTGCCATTAATGGCGGAAACGAGTTTGATGTATTCAGGTGGCAGGGTGCGCCCTGTATTGATGACGCACCCCATGGCATCTATATGCAGCTGCAGATTGACAGAAATGCCATTGTTCCTCCGGGAATTCAACCCTATGACGGTTTTGCGAATTATATAAGACCCATACCTGCAAACGGTGCTTATGACTTTCAATATGACCCGCAAACAAATAATAACTGTATTAACCAGGTCCTTACGTATCCGTTTGAAAAACTTTCCCAGTTTAACAACCCGCTTACCGGTACACACGATGAAGAATGCACGCGTGTAGATAATGGCAACGGTCACATGGATTGTAGTGAGCACAGGGTAACCTATGTTGAAAAGGTCAGTGGGAATTACGAAACACACATGCCTTTGTTCGGACGGGCTTCCCACGCCTTCACTTTAGCCGGCAACAATAAAATAGGAATGGGTACCAACCCATGTACAGCTACAAAAATGACGCTTGTTGGTGATGATTATGTAAATACCGGTGTTACCAGTAATGTTCGCTCTGTTTTTCTCAACGGTGTCTCTGTTGAAATTCTTGAACAAAACACCCTTACTGACGGAACTATAAAGCTGCGTATCCGGTTTGACGATACCGATATCAGCCATGATGTCCGTTGGTGCGCCGACGACATTGTGCTCAATCCGTTGTATTCTCAATCAGGTTTTTCATTAAATGTCATCAATCAGTCCACGTTAACCCTTGACAGGGGTTTAAACCCGACTCGTATTGATAACCCTTCCACATTCAATGGCCAGCCTGTCTTTACAGATCCCACGGTGCTGACAATAAAAACCTTTGCCAGTGCCAACCTGGCTTCCGTATCAAAATTAATTGTTGACAACGGCAGCACGCTCATTCTTGAGCCTTACAGCCTGATGCAAGTCGGCGACCTTGCAGAGCTCCGTGTTACAAAAGGAAGCAGGCTCATATTAAAAGGCAATTCTGTACTCAGGGTGATGGATAATGGCCTGGTAAAAATTGAAGAAGGTGGATGGCTCGAATACGAAAAAGACGCACAGATCATATTAAATGGCGATAATGCATTGGTTGATATAGAAGGCAACCTGATATTGGCAAAAAATGCAAATTTCACATTTACAAAAGATGCTTCATCACAATCCGGTGGTTACGTCAGGTTTTCCTATCCTTATCCTGTAAGTTATACACTCTATGCCGGTTCCGGAAGTTCCATCACTTTTTCAGGTAACGGACCGAATGACAAAGTTCTTGAAATTACTCAGGAAGCGCTTTATTGTGATGCTCCCCTGAAAAAAATTACAGTCAGTGACGGACTGATCGCCCTCGGAGCCCTATCACGTTTATCGGCCAGTTCAGCCCTTAGTCTTACAAACTCGACGGTAACATCTGTTACAGGTGGTTTTAACAGTCATGGCGGCTTGTATATCTTTGGCCAGCAAAATGTCACTATTGATGGATGTATATTTGAATATGGATATGAAGGTATCGCTGCAGTGCTTTCGGTTGGTGGTTTTTCGTTAACAGTTTCCAATTCTATTTTCAGATACAATACAACGGGATTGCATTCTATTGGCAAAGGGGTTAGCCTTTCAAGTTGTAATTTCTATTACAATGATAAGTCCTGGTTTGGCGAACTAATGTCCTACCCAAGCAAAGCATCGTTCAGTACGTTTGAAAACAGCACAACCAGTTGCATAGATTTTACCAGCACAGGAACCAGCTCCCTCTCCCTTAATAAATGCGTTGTGGATCAAAATCGGCATATCGGTGTATATTACAGCGGCCGTCCTTCCCTGAATATTACTTGCGGGCAGGTAACCAACAACGGTATTCCTAATAATTACCCGGGAATTTTTATTGACCAGGGGGCCGATCTTAATATGAGCCCCAATTCTCAGCCAGCCACAGGATATGTAGTTGCCACAAATAACTTTAATACAATCCGGGGAAGCTGCGCAGGTTTCCTGAACCTTGATCAGGGACTGAATAACTTAGTTCCTTATCAGCATACCATGGCCATTGCGGGCAGTTTCAATTATGCCTGTTCAGTTACATCAGTCAATGAATATTACAATATGTGGAACCCCCTTAATTCATCTCCGGTTCAGAACATTGACTACAGTACTTCGCATTGTTCCAACTGCGGAAGCACAGCATTTACATTAGCTGATCCGTCACCGTCTTCAGCGCCATGCGCTTTACGACCGGCAAATAGTAATGCTCCTGTTTCCAATCCTGAAGATTGCAGCCGGCTTAATTCCGGTGCTTATCAGAATAAAACAGTTAATGCAGTTTTTAATGATGCCATGGATCAGTTCGCTCTCCAAAACCATACTGCTGCTGCAGTAATTTTATATCAGATTCTTCAAAATCCGCCAGCTGTTCCTACTGAAAAAGATAACTGGTACATCGCCCTTTCCTATTCGTATTATAAATCAGCAGTCGCCAATGCCTATCAGGATGGCTCGTTAGTAAATAAACCAGGCAGCAAATTAAATCCCTTTCTTGAAAATTTACTTGGCATTCAAAACAAATTAATTGCTGATGCAATCAATAAAGACAACTATGCAAGAAAATTATTCACCAGCCTGGATGTGGCAGCCACTTATATACTGGCCTCCGACAGGAAGAGTGCACTGGTGAAATATGAAGAGATACTCCGCTGGTGTCTGCCTTCCGATATTGATTATGTAACCAGGTTGCATTGCATCACCAGCCTTGAAGAACAGGTAATTACCGGTGAAATAAATAAAAGAGATTTCTTAATCAATCTCAGGAATTGCCCGGATACGAGAATTGAATCTGAAATGGAAGATAACTTACCATTATTGATTACATCTCCTGAAATTTCCATTATTCCCAATCCTGCCAGTTCCGTTTTCACCATCAGAACATCAATTCCTGATAGTTACCACAATTGTCAGATCAAAATTACGAATTTAATGGGCCAGCTTATTTCTTCGTTTGAAGTAAACAATAATACCACTGAAACAAAGGTTGACGGCAGTAATTTCGATTCCGGTATATATGCTGTTACTGTATTGTCAGAAAACAAAATCGTTAAGATTGAAAAACTGATCATTGCAAAATAACCCGGAGGTTCGGCTTCTGCTTTCCTTTCCGCATGGGGCTGGTGAATTTCACCAGCCCCATGTTTGTATGATAATAAGTAATGATTATGCCTGCCTGATATTAAGGCTATCCTTTTCCTTTAAAAACAAATTGCAGTAGTTCAAATGTACAGCTGTCCCGCTGTACCGGGCCTGCCTACCTGCGGTTCGCAGGCAGGTTTAGCTTAGCTGCGCTTGAGCTTTTCACCGGCTTTTTTTCAGAGATAAATCAAGGCACAATTTACATGGCACTCAGCGCTTGCCCTTTGCCATTTGCCCGGCCGGAAGCCTATATGATAAAAGGCACGAGCGAAGACGCTCGCGCCTGCTGAGTTTCCAACAACTGTACGCAATGCACCGGGAATGGCTGATTTTTTTTACGACAGAAAAGTTATGAATCCTGGGTTTTTTTTGGAATTTTTGAAAACAAACGTCAGTGCTTTTCTCTTTCACCTGTCCCGCTGTACCGGGTTTAGCTTAGCTGCGCCTATGCTTTTCAGCAGCTTTTTTCGGCAAATATTTTGGATCTCATTTTAATTTAATTTAAGATAGTTAATTAATTCTACGAATTATCTTGAAATGAAATATATTATTTTGTGTAATAATTTCAAGTAGATATATGCCGGGCGGACCATTACTTAAAGATAATTTTAACTTGTCACTGAAGTTTTCAATTATTATCGGGAACAATTTTCCGGCAGCATCATATAGTCGAACGTTATGTATTTTTTCACTTAAATTTTTTATGTAAAATGAGTCATGTAATGGGTTAGGAAATAATTCTGGTTTCTTTTCTATACTACTATTTCCCAGGCTAGTCCAAACATTGCAGTATAAGGAATCTGTAGAAATACAAAGATTATCAACGTAATAATAAGCTAGTCCACCAGTACCATTAAGTTGCTGAACACTGGTGTGCGCACTATCAAAAAAATTCCCGATATATGCAAATAAAAAATTAGAGTCTGCTATAAAAGATCCATTCACCAACCACCAGGATAATGTATCTGAGAAAATTGAATCAGTGTAGAAATGAGATTGATTTAAAATGGGTATTTGCAAGCCAGTATCAGTGTATTTCACTGTAGAGAAAAATATCCCCATTTTGTTAGCAGCTATGGCATTCCCTAAAGCATTATGAAGATTTACACTAAATGAAATGTAATACTGTGTGCCAACTTGCAAAGGAGTCAACAATTCTGTTCCTATGGATTCTCTTACAAAACCTGTTAAACTGGCAGTTGCCATACCGACATAAGCATTTCCTGTAGCAGGGTACTGATATCCCCAAAAATTAGAAGGTACAGAAACTGAAAATGTACCGCCGGATGGTGCACATGAATTAAAATAATCCGGAGTTGGTCCCGACGAAAACCAACCATTAGCCCTATCCACTTCATTCAAATTGTCCGGACATGATACAGTATCCTCAAAGCTGGGGTTAGGCACCAGATTTTGGCCCTTTACTACTAATAAATACAACAGCATTATTGGCAGTATAAGTAACTTTTTCATGACAGGAATATTCTAATAAAAGTACGTTTAAATTTTTAAAAAGAAAAGAAGTTTGCAACGGAAAGTTGGGACAATCTGGGCTCTGTTAATTAAAGGGAAATATTTACCAATATGAATTCCTCAGCTTTGAACTTAAAAAAATTCGTCCATTTTCCTTTTCAGCCACTGCTTATCTGCAACGTTAGCGATGTTTTCCAATTCTGTTTCGAGCCTCCTGATTTTTTCGGGGTGACCGTTTGTTTTCACCAGTTTTAACGTATAGGAAATGAGGTTACGGTAGTTGGCCTGCTGGAATCTGGTCAGCATGCGCATGCGCCGGATGAATTTGCGGAAAGCGCTGCAGTGGTAAACCAAAGCATCCTCATCGCCGGTTTCATAATAAATTTTAAGCTGCATGGCGCGCGTGTCGAGCTGGTATACCGGATCGGTGAACTCCACGTTGAGCAGCAGCTTCAGTGCTTTACCAAATTGCTTCCGTTGAAAATAAACGTTGGCCATGTTATAGGTATAGGCATTTTTTTGCTGGTTGACCGGAACATACACCTTATACGAATTGATAAATTTTTCGGCCCAGTCGTATTCGCCCAGACGCAGGCTGGTGGTGACAATATTTTTGTAGTCCCATTGCGAAAGGATCCCGCCAGGCAACAGCACACCATTGTGCAATACCACCTTATAAATTTCAAAAATCCGCGGAAGGTATTCCATCTTTCCCATGTTGATCATGCGCACACAGAAATTCAGCGGATAGGAATATAATTCGCGCAAATCGTTTTGAGAAAAACAGTGCTCGTAATTCACCAGCGCTTTGGTGAGCCCGTTGAAATGTTCCTCGTTTTTGTTGTCCCTTAACAAAGCAAGCACATGCAGATAAACTTTGATCACCGGTGTATCGGCGTAATGATGACCATGGATGCTGTCAACCAGTTTATCGAGCATGAATGACTGGTAGTCTTTGTCGAGTAGGTTGCGGGCGTTCTCCGCTTCGCATGATAATTCAAGCTTGCGTGCCAGGTAAAACTTATCCAGGTTTTCCAGCGCCTGTTCAATATTGCTTTTTTCTTTCCGCTTCCTGAGCGAAAAAGCATAAACCAGGTATTTGTATTCAGACTGGAACCGGTTGAAGTACCAGTTGGTGTCATGTCCTTCCCCTTTTGCATCACCAAGCCTGTTGAATACCCTGGTAAATTCCTGCACGTTGTTCCGTTTCCTGTGTTCATCGAGCAACGACTGTGAAAATTTGCCCTCATCATTCAAAAAATTGGTAACCGACAAATACAGCTCCAGCATCCGGTTGAGGTCGGTGAACAGGTACCGTATTTTTTTATCGTCGTATTTTTTGCCGGGGAAGAATGCTTTAAACAGTTTCTTTTTATCCAGGTCAGGTGATGCATAGCCCGGATGATGAACGGCAATGGTCCTGAAAAACTTCACCAGCTGGTCCTGGCGGTTAAAGAAACCCGAAGCCAGGAACTGGCTGAACCGTTCCAGGTCCCTGCCGGTGAAAAACCTTAAAATACCCCAGGTTTTACCTGACCGGAGGTCTTCAGGGGATAATCCGGCTTCCGACAATTTAATATTATTTGTACATTAATAAGCCGTAAATATACATTTTTTTATTATAGTAATTAACGTTAGTGAATAATTTTTCCTTATTTTAAGCTCCGACAAATGTAATTTTCCGGGTTTGGTTCAGGCACGCTACCGGTTTAGTTTTGTAGCGTGAAATTGTATCCGAACTATTCCTAACTTTATAAAATCAAATAATGATGAGATCAGCAACAAAACTTCTTTTCAGCATCCTTTTATGCTGTGCTTTTGAATCAGGTGCACAGGTCAGCGTCGCGCTGAAAGATATTACCGGTCCGCCCTACCCTGTATTTTTTGCCGGCATTCCGGTCAACCTGGGCTACCTGGTACAAAACACGGGAACCGTGGTAATCACTTCCATCGACTGTGGTTATGTAACACCGCCCAATGCACCGGTGAATCATACCTGGAACGGCTCCCTGGCGCCAAACGATACGGTGACCATTTTTATACCGGGGACTTTTACCTCACCTTTCAATTTTTATAATTTCAGGGGTGGAATCGGGTTCGCCAACTCGCAGTTTATCGGCGATTCGGTAACGGTGCTCTGGAGAGGGCCCTCGATAACACACTCCATTCCTTTTACCGATGATTTTGAAGGTACGGGTTACTGGGCCGATGTAACGTACAGGACAAACGAACCGGTGAGGCAGATCTCCCATCATGATGCGGAAACCAGCTGGGAGCTGGGAACACCCAATTACGGTTCCACTATCGGCGCATTCTCCGGTTCAAACAGCCAGGATATCAGGCTGAACAGCCAGCCCGATTCTTCAGCTGCTTCCTATTTATACTCACCGTATTTCGACCTGACCACCACTGCAAACCCGACGCTGATGTTCATGCAAAACAGAAATACGACATCAGTGCATAACGGTCTGCACATTGAATATACCAACGATACGCTAACCTGGAACCAGTGGCATGTGCTGACTGATTTTACCGGGTTTAACAGCGTGAACTGGTATAATGATACCGGCTTGTTATCATCAGGACTACCAGCCTGGGCCGGCAATTCAGGCGGATGGATCCGGTCGGCGAGGAATCTTGCATTTCTGAACGGATCGACGATGGTGCAGTTTCGTTTCGTATACTCCACCGATTCAAGCGGCCTGATTGATGACGGTGTTTCGATTGATGATTTTTCAATCGTGGAGTGCAGCCTGATTGCTACTCCGGCTACAACAATGGTGACCTGCTTCGGTAATAATGACGGAGCGATTACCATCGCTGCCGCTGGCGGAACACCTCCTTATTCCTATCTGTGGAGCAACGGAAATACGACGGCTACAGCAACCAACCTGCCCGCAGGATTTTATTCGATTACCGTGACAGACGTCAACGGATGTTTTGCACATACATCCATCTCCATTACCCAGCCGCCTTTGCTGACGCTGACCGTATCCGGTTCAAGCGTACCCTGCGGAGCAACTACCGGTACCATTACGCCGATACCTGTAGGGGGGACTCCTCCATATACGTATTTCTGGTCGAATGGCACGACCTTGTTTACGCTCGGTAATGTCGGACCTGGTTCGTATGTGTTAACTGTTACCGACATTAACGGATGCACTGCCCAGGCAGCCGGAACAATCATGGCTTCCAACGGGCCGATGGCGTATGTTGATTCGATCCTCCCGCCCTCCTGTAACGGTGGGGCGGATGGCGGCATTTATCTGCGTATCACCAACGGAAACGCACCTTATGTTTATATCTGGAGCAATGGGAATACAAGTGATGATAATACCAATCTTTCAGCAGGTGCTTATACGATTGTCATTACAGACGCCAACAATTGCACCAACACCTTTTCATATACGCTTGTGGAGCAGCTACCCGAGCCTGGCTTGGCAATAGTCAACTATCCAACAGACTGCTCAACCAATGACGGAGTCATCGCCGTGTATCCGTCGGGTGGTGTGCCTCCTTATTCCTATCAGTGGAATAACGGTTCAGCCAGCCAGATTTTAACCAACCTGATGACAGGCATATATTCATGTATCATCACCGATGCCATGGGATGCACGGTTACTGCAGGTGCGAACCTCACCACACCTGCGTTTTCGGCATCTGCCGTTTCAACACCTGCAGGATGCAGTCAGAGCAATGGAAGCATCACGGTCACCCTCAGCAACGGTTCCACTACATGCATTTATAGCTGGTCGAACGGCATGACCGTCCAGTCACCTTCAGGACTCGATGCCGGATTATATACCGTTTACATACAGGATACCAACAGCTGCTTCACCTACCTGAAAATTACCGTTGATGATACCTGCCATGGCGTTTGGCCCGGCGATGCCAACTTCGACCTGACTGTTGACAACACCGACCTGCTCAATATCGGCATCGGTTACGGCGCCACAGGACCGGTACGGCCCGGAGCGAGCCTGAACTGGTTTGCACAGCTCTGTCCTTCCTGGTTAAATACTTTTGCTTCCGGCATCAATTATAAAAATGCGGATTGTAACGGCGACGGCGTTATTGACGACAACGACACCACGGCTATCCTGGTGAATTACGGGTTGAATCATCCGTTCATCAAGCCGGTACCCCCTCCCATCTTACCGGGAATACCGGACCTTTACCTGGTTGTCAGTACCGACACAACCGGATTAAGCGACACCATTTCCATTGAAGTTTTCCTGGGTACTGTAGGAGTACCGGTTGACAGCGTGTATGGAATCGCATTTACCATTGATACCGACCCATCACTAACGGACAGCACATACGCAAATGCCAACTTCGGCAACTGCTGGATGGGAACACAGGGAACCGACCTGCTAACGCTTACCAAAAACAGGATGAACTCTGGATCGATCGATGTGGCGCTGGTGCGCACCGACCATGCCAATGTTTCCGGAAGCGGACCGCTGGGTGTTATCTCCCTGGTAACCACCGATAATATTGCCGGCAAGCCCGCACCCGGTTCAACAGCCAAAACGCTTACTTTCAGCATTTCGAAAACCAGTGCCATCACAGCTGCTGAAACATACCTGCAGGTGAACCAGCTCCCCGACTCCATCGTGATTGATTCAGCGTATATAGCCGGCGTTACGGAACCGAAGACAGAAAAAGACAAGTTCTTTATCGCTCCGAACCCTTCATCTGATTTAGCAGTTCTTTTCTGCAAGACTGTTTTTCCCGAAAATGCAGTGATTGAAATTTCAGATGTAAACGGAAGGCTGCTTTATTCAAAAGAGGCATTTATTTCAACCGGTAAGATCAGCATTAATACCAGATTGCTTGAAAACGGTCTTTACGTGGTAACTATCAATAAGGGTAATTCTGTACAACATATCAAGCTGTTGATTCAACATTGAGGTTCGTGATATGGTTGGTGGGCCTGCATGCCTGAATGCTATCAGGCAATCAGGAGGGACACCAACCACATGCAATAGCTGCAATTGGTTAATTAAATGAAACCCGGTGAACAGCCGGGTTTTGTTTTATACATCATGAATGACGTGTACAACGTTTTCTCAGTCAGCTAACGTTCCCGAACATGCGACCCCGTCGGGGTCGTGTCATAATCACTATTATTTTTCTATAAACATGTGACCCCTTCGGGGTCAGCTTATTATTGCAATTGGGCTACTTTGAACATTGAACTTTGAACTTCATTGCCTGATAAATTTCTTAGTCTTTTCTTTACCGTTATTTGTTATCATCAACAAGTACATCCCTTTCGTTAATCCTGAAATTTTTATGGTCTGCCTTTCCAGAAGGCCGGATAATACTTTACGGCCAATAATATCATATACCATATATGAAGCGGAACGAAGCTCCGTGTTTGACTGAATGTAAATTACATCGGTGGCAGGATTTGGCAGGATGAAGATCTCGAAGTCATCATCTGTAAATTGCCGGGTTTGCATGCAGGAAGGAAAATTCTGATTGTCGAACCAGTTTTGAATCAATTTAAGATCGGATTTGTTCCTGGCGATGGATGTGGAAATACCATTCGGCGCCATGGTGTCCCTGGTAAATACATAGGCAAAATCGATGGATGTTTCCCCACCTGCCGGCAGTGTGACCGGTCCGCTGCAAAGGAACAGGTGCCTGTCTTCAGGTATATTACCTGATGAAGCTTCAGTCCAGGCAGTGGTATCATAAGGTGTTCCGCTGAAAAGAAATTTGGTAACCGGTGTGCCGGTTGGATTATTTCCGGAACCCCCATAAGTAAGCGGAGAGCCATCGAGCCAGCGGCATTGCAGGTAATTGTAAAAATCCTGGTCGCCGTTGGGATCGTCAGTTGGCCCCGGCATACCCCAATAAGTCATAAAGCCGCTCATCAGGCAATTTTCCCCGGGTTCGTCAATGGTGCCATCGTGATCATTGTCCGCTCCATCTCCGGCATCAGCAAGCGGACCATCAAGTATTTTGATGTTTTGAATGGGTGGATTCACACCGTACCCATAAACACCTTCATCATTATTATCGCCGTTATAGGTAAAACCTGCATTGAGCACTGTATCACAACCTATATAATCATCGCCATAATGGCCAAGATCCATATCACACCACAGGCCGATATAAAATTTACGGTAATCATTCGGAGATCTGTTGATGATGAGGTAATGATAAAATGTAGTTTGCTGCATCACGGTTTCGTCTTCAGGCAACTGATCACAGAAGTAAGCATAGGCTGAACAATGAATTTCAGCTCCCAAAGGGGTTGCACCACTATTTCCATGAAAACCCAAAGCATCGTTGATGATCCAGTAAAGCATCTGGTCGCCTTTGATCAGCGGATGATCACCATCAAGCGGATTGTATTTGCCATCACCATTGAAGTCTGTAAACGGCGCCAGGTCCCTGGTGATGTTACCGGTTCCATGTGCGGGCCAGGTTAAAATGGGTTCAGGTATGGTATAGGTTCCGTTTGCCACTGAAGCATTATTATAATGAAGCCTGAACTCATCAATCATGTTCCTGTCAATTTTCCACATTTTATCGTATAGCATTGCCGTTGCTGTATCAGCTAACCCGGTTATTGTATCAACAGGACCCGGCCAGAAATCATTTCCTGTCTGCCTGTAGGTCTGGGCGGCAAGGTGCAGTTGCTGCATGTCATCAATGCCACCCATCCATAATGCGCTGGCAAATACCGGTTTCTTCCCATCTTTTTTTGGTACGGAATATTTCGACTCCATGAGATCCCAATGCATGTCACCACGGTTCAGCATTGCCGCCTTTACATTATTTATATCCAGCGTTTTTGAATTGGTGTTCGAAAAAACGAAGGGGACAGCAACGGCTTCTGACCTGTTAAAAGATGCTATTCCATAAACGCCGGCCTGTTTAAGGAGGGTGGTGCTCCAGCAATGGTTGTTTTTATCCGGAACAAAAATGGTGTTCTGGGTTCCGCCAGGGGTTAAATCATAGGAATGAGCAGCCATAAACATGTCCACATCATTTCCATTCATTTTCTGATAACGCAGCTGATCAGGATCATAAACCGGAAAAACCAGTTTTCCGTTCAGGTCCCTGAAATAATTACCTGCAAAGGTGGTAATCGAACCGGAAGGGAATACACCTGAGTAAAGGTCTTCCAGGTAGTTAAATATCACACTCCCTCTTTTTACAAACATTTCAGGATAAGTAATAATCCAGGTATCATTATTTGCGGTAACGATGATTTTTTTAACAGCATTATTTGACAACCCTGAATTGGAAGAATTAAAAGTGATCCAGGTATTATTGTAGAATTCTGAAATACCGGCATTGGAAGTACCTATCCACAGCCCGCCGTTGTTTCCCGATGCGAATGCGGTGATGTTGTCGCCCGAAATTCCCGAGTTCTGGGTGTTGTAGATGGTCCAGTTGGAACCGTCGTATGAAGCTGCACCATGAAGGGTTCCACACCAGAGCTTATTCCCATGCACATGAAGTTTATAAACATTTCCAGGCAAAAGCGAATTCAATGAATCAAAGACAGTCCATGTGGATCCGTTGAACCTTACAAGCCCCTTATCTGTTCCTGCCCACAGGTTATTCAGATGATCAACAACCACTGAATAAACAATTCCGGAAGGGATGCCTGAATTGGTGGAATCGTATATGGTAAACGTATTTCCGCTGAACCTTCCGAGCCCGATGGTACGGAATGCCACCCACACATTGTTATTTAGATCGGCAAAAAGATCATTGGGCATGCGCAACTGTTGGATTGTATACGTCGGCGGATAAGGATGAAAAGTGAAACCATCCTGGGCTTTCAAGCCGTTACAGATTAAAAAAAAACAATAGGTAATAAGCGCTAATTTTTTCAAATGGTATTTGTGAGGGATAAGGGGTGATACCTATAGCCCAGGGTTTAAAACCCCGGGCTATGGGATTGATGAATAATGAACGATGAATAATCCGCTAAAATAATAAAGCATTTTGCTAAACTGTATATAAATCCGTGAAATCCTTTAATCCTTTTAATCCGTGATTCAGATAAATGTTGCGATGAAACCCTGCAGCAGCTAATATAAACCTGATTGACGCGACGGCGGGGGTTGTGTGCGGGCGGGAGCGGAAAGCAGGACTACAGCGGCCATGAAACAGATGCGTTTGTTTCCAAATGAACCATTTCAATAAATTTATAATCATTGTTTTATGAATTTCTTCATCCCTGTTCCTTCGTTACCAAAGATCTCCAGAAAATACATGCCGTTATCAAGATTTCTTATATTGATTACTGGCTGATTTAATTCACCGGATAAAACAGTTCTTCCTGAAATATCATATATAACATAGTTTTTTTCTGTGATCATACTATTGGACGTTATATAAATTAAATCTGTTGCCGGATTCGGCTGCAGGTTAAACAGTATCCAGCTCTTTTCCTGTTCTATCAGACCAGGATTTAACACCATGCAGGAAGGGAAATTCTGGTTGTCGTACCAGGTTTGAATCCGTTGCAGGTCCGTTTTGTTGCGTGCAATGGAAGTGGTCAATCCATTTGGACCTGTGGTATCGCGGGTAAATACATAAGCGAAATCAATGTTGGTCTCACCACCTGCAGGCAATGAAAATGGTCCCGAGCTCAGTAACATGCGTCTGTCGGAGGGTGCATTTCCCACTGTCGTTTCCGTCCATATTCCTGAGACCGTATCATATGGTGTTCCATTGAATATATATTTAGTAACCGGCCCGGGTGAAAGATGGCCATCTCCGCCATAAGTCATTGGAACGTCATCAAGCCATATGGAACGCAGATAATTATAATAATCGCCGCCTGTAGCAGGGCGTCCGGTTGGAGTACTTCCTATATTATTGTAATAGAGGAATCCGCTCATCAGGCATTTTTCGCCCGGCTCATCAATGGTTCCGTCATGATCATTGTCAGCCCCATCTCCCATATCAGCCAGCGGTCCGTCCAGTATTTTTACATTCTGCATGGGAGGATTCAGCCCGTAACCCCATGCGGATTCATCATCATTGTCTCCATTGTAAACGAAACCTGCATTCAGCATGGTATCACAACCCACATAGTCGTCGGATGCATTTCCCAGGTCGTTGTCGCACCATAAACCAATATAAAAATCATGGTAATCGTCAGGGCTCCTGTTGATGATGCGGTAATGATAAAAAGTAGTCTGCTGCATGACGATTTCCGAATCCGGCAGCTGATCGCAGGTATAAGCATAAGCTGAGGCATGGACTTCTATTCCTAATGACAAGGTATCAGTAACTTCATGTGAAGCCAGGTTGTCGTTGAAAATCCAGAAAAGCATCTGATCACCTTTTATCAGCGGATAGTCGCCATCCATGGGATCGTACACACCATCCGTATTAAAGTCCACAAAAGGCGCGAGGTCCCTTGAAATATTACCTGTCCCATGTGCTGGCCAGGTTGCAATTACATCAGGAACAGGGTACGTTCCGCTGGTAACAGAGCCGTTATTGAAATGGTATTTAAAGTCTTCAATAATATTCCTGTCAACCTTCCATATTTTATCGTATAGCATAGCCGTTGTTGAATCGGATATGGCGGATACCGTATCTATCGGACCGGGCCAGTAGTCATACCCCTGTTGACGGTAGGTCTGTGCGCTTGCATGCAGCTGCTGCTGGTTGTCGATACCACCCATCCATAAAGCGCTGGCAAATACACTGTTTATACCTCCTGATCGCGGAACAGTATACGATGCATTTCCCAGATCCCAGTGCATGTCGCCCCGGTTGAGCATGGCAGCTTTTACATCGTTGATATCAAGCATTTTTGCATTATTGTTGGTAAATATGAATGGAGCAGGTACACTCTGTGATTTGTCAAAAGAAACAATACCCCACACGCCGTTAAGCTCTACATGAGAGGTATTCCAGCAGACGTTGTTAAGATCAGCAACCGAAAGGGAGTTTCCCGCCGAAACAGATGAAAATGGATGATTGGTGGTAAAAATATCAATACTGTTTCCGTTTATAGTCTGGTAGTTGAACCCTGCCGGATCAAAATAAGGGAAAATGATTTTTCCGGTTTGGTCTCTTAATAAAGTACGCCAGACAGGAAGAAACCATGAAATATCATAAACACCAGTATACAAATCATCAATAAAATTATAAATGATACTTCCCGATTTCTTATACAGGCCCGCTGGAATAATGGTAACAAACCAGGTATCGTTATTCGCATCGGTTGCAATTTTCTTTATATTATTACTTGCCAGTCCGGAGTTGGAAGTATTAAATGTTGACCAGGTATTATTGTAATAAGACGAAACACCCATGTTGGAAGTACCGATCCACAATTCCCCATTGCTTCCTGAAGCAAACGCCGTAATGGTATCTCCTGCAATGCCTGAGTTCTGATTGTTGTATATCGTCCACACCGATCCATCAAATGAAACAGCTCCCTTGTTGGTACCGCACCATAGCAGGCTTCCCTGCATGTGTAACTTATAAACATTTCCGGGCAACGGTGAATTTATCGAATCAAATACGGTCCAGGTGGTGCCGTCGTATTTCGCCAGGCCCCCGCTGGTTGCAACCCACAAGTTGTTCAGGTTGTCAACTACAACTGCATAAGTGATATTTGCCGGAATGCCAGAATTGCTGGTATCAAACATGGTAAACGAGCCTCCACTGCATTTTCCAAGTCCTACTGATCGGAATGCGAACCAGATATTGTTCTGTGAATCAGCGAACAAGTCATTGGGATTCTGATAGAAAGTTGCCGGATAGGTCTGTGGATAAGGATGAAAGGTAAAACCGTTCTGGGCCTTCAATGGATTAATGATGGTTAGCAGGCAAACAGCAATTGAAATTATATTTTTCATCAAACCTGGTTTTCTTAATCAAATATAGCATTTGAATTTCAAACATAAACAATTATGCATGTTGCAGACAAATCAAAATATGTCCAAATTATACATGTCTGTTGAAGAATGTTTTGAAAGTTAGAAAGTTTGAAAGTTAAGAAAGTTAGCAGTCTCATAATATATAACTTCCAATTCATAACACTCCGAAAACAACCGCCTGTGTTTCATCGCAGCTGCAGGCCTGCTATGTTATCAGGTTTAGTTTATTGGCGCCAGTGTTTCATGGCAACAATTTTCTGAATTACGGAATATTCGGATTATTTGAACCTGTTCTATGAAACACATCAGCTCCTAAGCCACCCCCCCTGCCTGCGTGACGCAGTCAGGCAGGGATGGAACAGCGGGACAGGAGTGTCTATGAAACACAGGCGTTTGTTTTCCCTGTCTGACCCGCGATTACGCCTGCAGCTTAAAACAAAATCAGTAAATCAGGTACTATTTGATGCTTTTTTTTAAAATCAGGAAAATCTCAATACATTTGAATCGGACCTAAAGCGATGACACAGGAAAAAAGAATTGGTGCGCTGGTGAAAACCGGGAAAAAATTACAGGAGCTGCTTCAGGCCGGTGATAAGGCGAATCCTGATCTGACCTCAACGATGTTGCGGGTTCAGCAGGTTAATCCGTGGTTTACCGTAGAAGAACAAAAACGCGCGCTGCAGGGCATTATTCACCTGCTGGATGAAAACAAAATGCATGAATGGGCTGGCCTTTATCCCGGACTGAAAAAAAATGCTGCACCAAAAACGGTCGGAGTCATCATGGCCGGAAATATTCCACTGGTTGGATTCCATGATTTTTTATGTGTAATTGTTTCCGGGCACAAGCTGGAGGCAAAATGTTCTACGGAGGATAATATCCTGCTGCCTTGGTTTTATAAGCTGTTGCTGGAAGCTGATGCTTCCATTGATTACCAGGTTAACTTTACTGAAAGAATTACAAATATCGATGCCGTAATAGCCACAGGCAGTAATAACACGGCCCGTTATTTCGAATATTATTTCGGGAAGTATCCGCATATCATCAGGAAAAACAGGAATGGCGTAGCAGTGATAACAGGCGATGAATCATCTGAATCGCTTCAGCTTCTCGGGAATGATATCTTTTCTTATTTCGGAATGGGTTGCCGGAATGTGTCAAAGCTTTATGTCCCGCATGGATATAACTTTGACAGGCTGTTCAGCGCCCTGCAACCTTTTGACGGAATAATGCAGCATAATAAATACATGAACAACCATGATTATCAGTCGACACTCCTGCTGATGAACCTGGAGAAATTCCTTACCAATAATTTTCTGATTGTTAAAGAAGGTTCTTCCTATGCAACACCTGTGGGTGTATTGAATTTTGAATACTATCATGATATGGAACACCTGGTAAGGCATTTGGCAAAAGACAGGGAGCTGATCCAATGCATTGTAAGTGCAAAGCCCGCAGAACCGGGATGGCTTCCATTCGGCAAGTCACAGCTGCCGGGACTGCTGGATTATGCTGATGGCGTGGATACCATGCGTTTCCTCGAAGAGCTGTCCTGGTAAAGCAGTTTATGGCTTTTAATTTATATACAGATAATATTAATTCATACTAAATACCTGATAATATGTTATCCGCCCTGCTGACTGAATTTTATGAAAGAGATCTCATGAAGGTCAAAGAAGAATTGAACCTATATGCTGACGAGCAATCCGTCTGGACGCTTAAGCCTGGCATTAATAATTCAGCCGGGACACTTGGTCTTCACATCACCGGAAACCTGCTTCATTTCATCGGCGCCGTTCTTGGTAAAACAGGTTATATCAGGGACCGTGATAAAGAATTCTCATTGCGCAATGTTTCACGTCAGGAGCTGAACCGCCAGCTTGATGAAACGATTGAGGTTATACGAAAAACACTTCCGGGAATTACTGATGTGCAGATGGAAGAAACATTTCCAATTGAGTTAAATAAGAAAACCGTCACTACCGGTTATGTGGTGGTCCACCTGGCAATTCACCTGGGTTATCACCTGGGACAGATCAGCTATCACAGGAGGATGATCTGAACGGTCAAAAAAAAAGGAGGACCCTGGAAGTCCTCCTTTGCTGATCCTGTCAGGGGTTTACTGAATGATCAGTCGAAGCACTTTACTGCGGTCTGCACTTTCAATCCTCATCATGTATACGCCTTTTGGCAGATACTGGAAGTCGAACAGGATTTCATTGCTTCCTGTTACCTGCATGATATCTTTCCTGTAAACGGATTTTCCGGTCATGTCTTCAAGTCTTACCACGGTATTTTGTTCCCTGTCGGACTCAAAATTAAGCAACACGATTCCATTGGAAGGATTGGGAGCAATCCTGATATTCCAGTCGAAACCGGCCCCCGGGCCTGCAGGTCTTGAGAACGGCTCTGTAATGGTAAAGGTAACTTTCAGCGGGCAGCCTTTGTTGTCGGTAATGGTGCATTTATAAACTCCTGCAACAAGGCCCGTGATGGAGGAAGTTGTCTGGGCAGGAGAGGTGTTCCACAAATACGTATATGGTCCTACTCCACCGCTGACGGACAGAGATGCTGTGCCATCGCTTCCGGAAGGGAATGTCACATTGGTCTGTGTCTGCACGGCCACGATCTGGGTTGGCTGGGTTAAATTCACAATTACATTTTTAATACAACCAATGTTATCGGTAACCGTACAGGTATATGACCCTGCACCAAGCCCGCTGATGCTGGCAGTTGTTTTTGCCGGTATGGTGTTCCACAGGTAGGAATATGGCGGTGTTCCGCCGGAAACAGAAACTCCTGCAATTCCTGTCAGGGCACCGAAGCAGCGGACATTGGTCTGTGAGGTATTGATATTGACAGCTGTCGCAGGCTGGGTCACCACAAAGGTACCTGTCTTGGTACATCCGCTCATGTCAGTAACGGTAACTGTATATGTTCCTGCAGACAGCGATGACCTGTTCTGGTTAGTGTTTCCTCCGTTCCATACATACGAATATCCTGGATTTCCGCCGGAAACCGAAGTGGTGATGGCGCCATTGTTAATTCCCTTGCAGAGAATGTTGGTAACGGTCCCGGAAACAACAATAGGTACATTGGGTCCTACGGTAGCCGAGCCGGAAACGCTGCAGCCGTTATTATCAGTAACAGTTACAGTATAAGTTCCTCCGGGCTTGTTTGTCAGGTTCTGGGTGGTATTGCCGGAAGACCAGGTAAATGAATAAGGCGGTGTTCCCCCTGCCGGATTGCTGGTCACGGTTCCACTTGAACCTGAACATCCTGCATTAGTGGCCACCGGTGATACGGTAACCTGGGAAGGCTGGGAAACAGTTCCTGATACCACAGTGGTGCATCCGTTTGCATCCGTTACCGTAAACGAATACGGGCCGGCTGAAACTGTATGTGATCCGTCGTTGGTATAAGGAGGCGTTCCGCCGCTGGCTGTGATCACCACTGTTGTTGTTCCGCCAAAACAGGCAATGCTACCTGCTGATGGAGACGCTGTTAACTGCGTGGGTTGTGTGATGGTTCCTGATACCACAGTGGTGCATCCGTTTGCATCAGATACTGTAAACGAATATGGTCCTGCCGATACGGTATGTGATCCGTCGTTTGTATATGGAGGTGTTCCGCCGCTT
>Ga0157380_10000349_pt1 | contig 27635 bp, 29 predicted proteins | sample S35metaG_FD_119757 | JGI IMG/M metagenome (GOLD analysis project Ga0157380, IMG submission 119757) | Switchgrass rhizosphere microbial communities from Kellogg Biological Station, Michigan, USA - S3-5 metaG | ecosystem: Host-associated > Plants > Roots > Rhizosphere > Soil | place: USA...
ACCCTCTCCAGGCACGTCTCCTTGAAACATTCCGGCCTTGGTCGCGGCGACGAGAAATTGGAGTAGCAGATCAGGCTTAGACTCAAAATCAAAAAGCGGCTGATCTTCGATTTTCAATACCGCGAGTTTGGTTGTGACTGCATCCGGCAGCTTTAGATCATCCAAAAAAGTAGCTGCCGTGTTGGGTAAGGCCGGCGTTTTGTTCGCTTCGCGAACCAGACGGTAGCGAATCAAAGGCAGCTTACCGTCAGCAGATCCACGGAACCGCGCGGCCATTTGCGCTACGGTCCTGGGCCATGGACCTTGCGTCTCATGCTTTTGTAACGCCTGCAAAGCTTGCTCGGCATAACTCATTCCCCGAATCGCATCCTGTTCGTTAGGGTCAATGGTTACAACTTTCTCATCGGAGGGTGCATTTTGAGGATTCGAGCGACCTCGAACGAACACACGCTTGACCTGCCACGGCACTAAGTCACCCCTAAACTGTTCAGGAAAGCGTTGCGGGTCGGCTGCAGCGTCGAAAGCCTCAAGCAGCAGTCGACCGGTCGCCTGATGATGCCCATGCCCACTGGTGGTGTCGTGATTCGTAATAATTACATCGGGCCGGAGCTCGCGAATCTTGAGCACCATACGAGCTAACGCTTCATCGTGGCCCCAAAAGCGAAAAGCCTCATCAGCAGACTTTGAAAAACCAAAATCTTTGAGACCGAGAAAATAGGGTTCGGAACCTTGTATCAGCGCAGCCGCCATCGTCTCGCGCGCGCGAATTACGCCCAGCTCTTCGTACAACTCAGGGCCGACTGCGTTTTGACCTCCCTCACCGTAAGTTGAGAAGAGACTGACCGTATGAACACCGAACTTGTGTCTTAAAACCGTTAGGGTGGTACCGTCCTCGTCGTCAGGGTGCGCAGCAATACACATGACCGTCCACGGATTTCCGAGATCGAGCAAAGCCTGGTGAAGCGCAACTCGATCAATCTGGACCTCAGGAGTTGGCGAAGGAGTGGCTTGTTCCTGAGCATGAGATGAAAGAGCAGGGAGTGGAAGAGTTGGCGCTAATAAGCCCAGCAGGATCACTGCGGCTATGCCGCCGCACAGTGCGGTGAGGCTTCGCCTCACCGCAGGACTCTTTATTTTCCCATGAGGCTGCGCCTCGAAATTTCTGAGGCGTAGCCTCGAGAATAGGTTTGATGGTCTTGCGGAAAGGCATAGCCTTTCCGCACTGTGCGGCGGCTTAGCCGCGGATGCAAGTAGTTTGGAAGTTGTCTCCATTATTATCCAGTAGGTTCCATCACAACCGTGTGTGAATGAGAAGCTCGAAACTGAACGAGCACCTCATACCAAATCGAATCCTCAAACATATGCTCGCCGTTCCAGTCGAGCTGCGACGATCATGCTTAGCGTAATGATTCCCATCAGGATCACGCCGTACGCTGCGGCCGATCCGAGATTAAAGTCCCGCATCTCTGATGCGATAGCTATCGATACTGGCCGATTAGTCGGAACGAAGACCAGGACCGATGCCACATATTCACCCAGAGCAATCACAAATGCCAAAAGCGTTCCGGCTACCGCACCCGGCCAAACCAGCGGCAGTGTCACTCGCCTGATCCGGTGCCACCAGCCAGCTCCCAAGCTGCCTGCCGCCTCCGGCAGCGCCGGATCAATTTGTTCCATGCTCGCTTGCAACGCGCGCACAACTAAGGGCATGAAACGCAGAAAGTAGACAACCGGCAGAATCCAAAAAGTACCGACCAGGATGAACGATCCGAGCAGCAAACTTGGTTTGCCGTAGGCTTCGGCAATCGAGATTGCGACTACGGTGCCTGGCAACGCCCACGGCACTAAAACGATTAATGAGAGCAAGCGGCGCCAAGCCCGGCTCCGAGTGCTTGTCGCCAGCAACGCTACACACAAGCTAAAAAACAACGAACCGATTGCAGCAATTCCCCCCATTAGCAGGCTATTGAGGAAAACCCCACCAGCACTTCTTTGCGTGAGAATGCGCGCGTAGTTCTGAAGCGTATACGCCGGCGGGAAAGTCTGCGTGGTCCATTGTCCATCGCGGGCAAAACTCACCAGCAGTAGAGTGGCCACTGGCAATGCCAGTAGCACGGAACAGACTGCACCCGCACCGAACGCTAAGGCGCGAGTTCTTCCGTTAACAATTGGTTTCTGTCGTCGCGGAGCTCCCTTCATCGCGGCTGCCGCAAACTTTCGAGTTCCTTCGTATCTCTGAAAAAGCCAAAGTGTGCCGAGTGAAATCACCGCCAGGATTACAGTTTCAGTTATGGCGATAGTTTGATCACCGCGTTGTCTTGCCGTGAAAATCTCGAGGGTTAAGACTCGCACGTTGCCACCGAATAGTAAGGGAGCACTGAAGCTGGCCATTGATGTCATGAAAGTCAGCAAGCCAGCCGCGATCAGTGAAGGCGTTAGCTGGGGCAATACAATCTTGAAGAGTACGCGAGCTGGCTTGGCGCCCAGGCTGCGGCCGGCTTCTGCGAGGCCCGCGTCGATTCGTCGCAGTCCCGCTCCCGTCAGTACATAAAAGAACGGATACATTGTGTAGGTATGAAAGAGCAGTACAGCTCCCCATCCGCGCAATGACCACGGCGAGTTCTCGAGATGAAAAAGATTCTGGATCAATCGAGCCAGAATGCCTGATTCACCACAGAGAAAGATGAACGCGACGGTTCCTACTAGTGGCGGCAGCACCAATGGCAACGCGGCCATGCTGGCAAACACGTTCCTGCCGGGAAAGGAATATCTTTCAAATAAGAAAGCCAGCGGAATTCCCACGGCCGCACACAATGCCACCGTGGCTGTCGACACGCCTATGCTGGTGAAAATGGCTTCAAGAGAGATCTTTTGTGAGAGCACTTCGATGTAGTTAACTAACGACCACTGACCATCACGCTGCAGAGAAGAAAGTACGGTGTCGAGATTTGGATAGACGACGCCGTAAAGCAAAACTAAAGCAGTGATCAGTAGCAGAATTAGCCGCGGTGTTAGTAAACGTTTCATGAACTCGCGACATGCGGCTATGCCGCCGCAGTGCGGAAAGGCTCCGCCTTTCCGCGCGTGATCCTTCCGGCTTCTTTAGAGGCTATGCCTCGAACACTGAGGCGTAGCCTCCTGATAATTTGTTCTAACTCCGGAAAGGCATAGCCTTTCCGCACTGTGCGGCGGCAAGCCGCGACCCGCCCGGCTTTCACTCCTTCAGTAATCGGAGTCGCTCTGGAGGAATTACGACGGTGCAGGACTCGCCCACTGAGAACTCTTCAGCATTCAATAACAGAGCCTCAATCACAAGGCCATTTGCATCGAGTTTCAGCGTTGTCGTCGCGCCGGCGAATTGAATCTCACGCACAGCGGCTCGCAGGGCGTTATCCGTCTCCAATTGCTCCCTGGAAACGACGACGTGTTCCGGACGTATTGCGAGAATGCACGGCTTATTCAAAGGCGCCAGCACGCCAGACTGCACTGGCAAATGTAATTTGTGCCCGCCTTCAAGAGTCTTGAACTCACCTGTCTCAGTTTTCATCGCGCTGAGACGCATTACTCGAATGAAATTATGGCGGCCCAGGAATCGAGCTACAGAAATATCCGCTGGCTGTTCATAAAGTTCGCGTGGCGTACCAGTCTGCAAAATCTTTCCCTGGAACATCACACTGATGCGATCGCAAAGTGCGAAAGCCTCTTCCTGGTCGTGGGTAACATAAACAGCTGTCAAGCCCAGCCTCACCACCAACTCGCGCAATTCAGCCCGCGTTTCCTCGCGCAAGGTCACGTCGAGGTTCGACAGTGGCTCATCAAATAAAAGCAGCACTGGCTCAATCGCAATCGCCCGGGCGATGGCAACGCGCTGTTGCTGGCCGCCGGAAAGCTCGCTGACATTGCGCTTTTCGTAACCAGGCAGCTGAACCAACTCCAAAGAACTGGCTACTCGTTCGGCGATTTCGTTGGCAGACTTTCGTCGCGCGCGCAAACCAAAGCCAACATTCTCGAAGACATTGAGGTGAGGGAAGAGAGCGTAGTTTTGAAACACCATGCCGAAGCCACGAGCTTCGGGAGTGAGGTGTGTAATGTCGCGACCATCGAACTCGATCGTCCCAGCGTCAGGCTGCTCGAGACCAGCAATCATTCGTAGCGTAGTCGTCTTTCCACAACCTGAGGGTCCAAGCAGCCCAAAGAACTCCCCTCTTTCAACCTCAAGAGAGACACCTGCTACTGCTGAAGTAGAGTCGTAGCGCTTGCTTACATTATGAAGACTAACCAGCATGAAATTATTAAATTCTGATTACCGGCGTTTAGAGTTCAATCTTCAGATTGCGTACTCTCATCACCACAAGCTGAAGCTTGAACTCTTAACACCTGTTGGCACGCACGCTGATTGCTTTCACTCATTTATTCCGGCCGCGTATTTCGGTATCCCAGTGGCGCAGCCAGTCTTCGCCGTGTTGGCGCAATAGAATCCAATCCAAAGGCATCCGCGTAAAGGGTTCATTCATCCAGCCCGGCAGTTGTTGCCGATCGAGATCAGTGCGCGCAGGTATGCGGTAATAAGTACGAGCTGCGTGAATAAGGCTTTCAGGCGAAGTCACGAATTCGTAGAAACGTCGAGCCTCTTCTTCGTGCGGCGCCCCACGAATTATCGCAATAGCGTCGGTAACGACTGGAGTTCCACTCGAAGGAATTGTGTAAGCGACTGGCATGCCCTTCTGTTCCTGAGCGAGTCGGGCATCAGGCATGTTGTACAAGCTCAAGACACCTTCCTGCCGAGCCAGTTTTTGCATCAGCAAAGTACCGTCAGCCGTGTACTCATGAACATTCGAGTCCAGTCTTTTGAGCCAGTCGTAACCTTTGTCAGGCGTACCGGTATCTTTGTAGAAACGTAAGACCATTGCGCCAAAGATCACACGCATGGTGTCAGATGGCACCGGATTGCGAATCAGGATTTTGTCTTTCCATTTTGGATCAAGAACGTCGTCCCAATCGCGCGGCGCGTTTGCCGCTGAAATTACCTTACTGTTGTAGACGATGACTTCAGGTGTTTCGTAAGTTCCGTACCAGCGATCCTGATCGTCTCGTGAAGCAGCGGGAACTTTGTCGGCCCAAGTCGGTCGATACGGAGCCAGTAGATTATCTTCCGCAGCAGTTTGAAAAGTTGTGTGCGCAGCGCCCCACCAAAGGTCCGCCTGTGGCCGGTTGCGCTCGGCGCGGACCCGACCGAGAATTTCCCGCGAGCCCATATCGAGGAATTGCACCGTTACTTCAGGATGCGCCTGGTTATAACGGCCAATGAAGTCTTTCAGAAGATCCTGACCATGTGGTGTGTAGATCAATAGGCTGCGCTGAGGTGGACCGTTGTGGCGGCACGAGAACGCAGTTAGGGTTAACAAAAGACCTAAGAGAGGAAGCGCAAAGCGAAGATTAACAGTTCTGAGTCGCGAGCTGGTTGGCGTTCCGCCCATGCTGTCGATAATAGACGTGTGTACTGGATTACAAGAGCAGAAGCATGCTAGCACAACAATCGTTCATTCTCAGGGTTGCTATGCTCGTCATGACTTGAACTTTAACGAAAGGATGTTGGCGTGGCTCAGGAACGCAGGCTAGAATCTCTTCGATGGCTACGACTTTCAAGCGAAGACTAATCCGTGCCGGTGGCTGGCACCTCATCAAGCGCACGATAAAACTCATTCCAGTGGCGGGGTCGGTCTTCGCGGTTGGTTTGGCCGGCTACGAGATAAAGAAGAAGGGACTAATCCCGGGTGTTGCTCATGTTGGCCTGGACGTCATTCCGGTGGTGGGAACTACTAAAGGTGTTATCGAATTGTTTACCGGTGACCTAATCCCCGACAAGAAATCAACCTCACAGTCACGAGTTGTAACCAAGCCCGACTCGTAAACTGCCTGCTTAAAGCTCTCAATCTGCGTGACAGGCGTTGAGAGTTCAATCTTCAGATTGTGAGCTTTCGAAAAACCAAACTAAAGTTTGTACTCTAAACACCTGCATACAGCGGCGGTCGTTCGGTAAAGGGCTTCACGCGTTCGTACGCATCACCCAAGCGCAGCAGGGTGGGTTCAGACCAATTCGGTCCAAGCAATTGCATCCCAATCGGCAATCTTTCCGAAGATAGACCACAAGGCACATTGATTCCGGGAATTCCCGCCAGGTTAGCGGTCACCGTGTAAATATCGTTCAGATACATTGCCAGCGGATCGTCCGTCTTCTCGCCGATAAGGAACGCCGGCGTAGGTGAGGTCGGCGTGATGATCGCGTCGCAGCTCTGGAAGGCCCGCTTGAAATCTTCTCTCAACAGCATTCGCACTTGTTGTGCCTTGCGATAGTAGGCGTCGTAGTAGCCGGCTGACAAAACGTACGTGCCAAGCATTATTCGTCGCTTGACTTCAGGACCGAATCCTTCATCCCGCGTTTGCTTGTACATTGAGCGCAAGGTAGTTGCTTCTTCTGCTCGAAACCCATAACGGGCTCCATCAAACCGGGCGAGGTTCGATGAAGCCTCCGCCGTGGCAATGATGTAATAGACAGCGATCGCATACTTTGCATTAGGAAGTTCAACGTCGACGATCTCGGCGCCCAGGTCCCTGTAGGTTTGCATCGCAGCCTCGACAGAGTCCCTTACCTCGGCGTCTAAGCCTACCCCGAATAGCGTCCGGGGAAATCCGATCCTTGTTCCGTTGACGTCGCCACTCAGTTCTGCGACATAGTCGGGCACCGCTACGTCCGCGGTAGTAGCATCGTATGGATCGCGTCCGGCAATCACACCGAGTGCCGTTGCGACATCCCTTGAGTTACGACCAAACACTCCTACTTGATCGAGCGATGATGCAAACGCCACCAGGCCATAGCGCGAATTGCGTCCGTAGGTCGGCTTTAAACCAACCACGCCACACAACGAAGCAGGTTGTCGGACGGAGCCACCGGTATCCGATCCGAACGAAACCGGGACTATTCCGGCGGCCACCACGGCAGCCGAACCGCCGGAAGAGCCTCCGGATACCCTGTTCAAGTCCCATGGATTCTTGACTGGGCCAAACGCTGAGTTCTCATTCGACGAACCCATCGCGAATTCATCGCAGTTAGTTTTTCCGATAATGACAGCGCCGGCTTCCACGAGTCGATCTATGACCGTCGCGTTGTAAGGGGCTTGGTAGTCGCCGAGAATCTTTGAACCGCACGACGTCTGCATACCGCGCACGCAGAGATTGTCTTTTACAGCCACTGGAATTCCAGCGAGAGGTCCACTTTTCTTCTGTTGGTCAATTCCTTCAGCTCGCTCCAGAGCACCCTTGCGATCGATCTCCAGGAACGCATTCAACGTTTCATTCAGTTGTTCGGCAGCGCTAACTGCGGATTCAACCACTGCGTGAGCGGTGGTTTCACCCCGCGTAATCCGGCTGGATAGATCTGAAATGCTTTCAACCATTTTAGTTACAGGACCTTCGGAACACGGAAATGACCAGAAGCAGGATCTGGTGCTTCGGCAAGGGCAAGCTCCTGACCCAAAGAGGGTGCGACGACGTCGTCCCTCGTGGAATTTGTCTCTTCGCCCTCAGGGGTTAATCCTCCCAGCGCTGGCTCGACATTGCTGGTGTCGATTTCATTGAGCTGCTCGACGTAAGTAACGATGTCGGAAATTTGTGGCGCGAAAATCAGCAGCTCCTCTCGAGTGATTTCGAGATGGGCCAGCTGGGCGATCTTTTCAATGTCTGATTCGTTAATTGGCATATTGGAGTTGTTCGCATACCCGGCAGAAAACTCTTGGTTATTTCCGGTGTGATTTGCGGCGTTGTAGAGAACTGGCGGCAGCACCGAGGAAAGCGCGACGAAGGGCTGGATTCTGGATCGACGCCGCGGCGGTCACTACCTCAAGAGGGATTGCTTCGAGGTTAGTTGGTTGAGCGCGTTTTTCTGTTTTTGCTTTGCGGCCTTCGATAGCACGGCTGTCAACTTGATACTCAATGAACTTGACCGTGCCCGTTCCCAACACACTATTCAATCGAAAGAGTAACTGACCGCGCATCGACTCGAGTTGACGCTGCCAAACTTTGTCTTCGACAGCGACAATCAGTCTTTGATCGTTAAGATCGATGACCATCGTATGACTGCGCAGAGCCTCTCCAGCAATGTGGTCCCAGGCTGAACTCGCTGCCGTAAGTGCAACTTCCTTGACGTCGCCCGCGGCGCGCAATAAAGCGGGAAGAGAATTGATGAGTTGATCCATTTGTTTTGTACGACAGGCTGCCAGCCTGTCGAGTTTGCTTCATCTACTGCAGAGTGCCAGCCTGCGGTACTTTTCGAAAATTCGAGGTTCAAACTACAATCCCTCAGTCTATCGAACAAGCAACAGGAGCGACAAGCAGTGACTCCATTCAAAGCACAGGGCGCGCTTACCGAATCCATTTATCTGGCTTCGACCAGTCCTCGCCGCGCGGAAATTTTGCGAGCAGTGGGTTGGCCGTTCGAGCTTGTCAATGGAAGCGTTGATGAAACCAGATTTCCTGACGAAGAGGCGGTGACGTACGTAAGAAGACTTGCCCAAGCTAAATGCGAAGCGGCCGCCGAGACACTAGAGGCTGGATTAGTGCTGGGCGCAGACACGACGGTCGTCGTTGACAAGGAAGTGATGGGCCAGCCTCGCGACGATGAAGATGCTCGGCGAATGCTGCGTTTGTTAAGTGGCAAGTGGCATGAGGTGCTTACGGGAGTGGCGCTCGTGAGGGTTGGAAGCGGCGCTGACTACCTAGTTGGTCATGAATCGAGCCGAGTACGCTTCAGCGAAATGACGGATCAGGAGGTTGAGTGGTACGTCGCGACTGGTGAGACTCGCGGCAAGGCTGGCGCATATGGCATTCAAGGGGCTGCGTCGTTGTTTATCAAAGAGATTGCCGGTGATTACTTAAACATCGTCGGCCTGCCCGTGAGATTGGTTTATGAGCTCTCTAAGCGAGTGTAACGCAAACTGTTAGTTTGCGTGGAATGATTGGCATTCAACGGACGCAAACTAACAGTTTGCGTTACACCGCTGCAATCAGAGAATCTTATCCAACTGCTTTGCGAGCTGACCGGCGAGATTGCCTTCCGGATCCAATCCCTTGATTACCTCGCCCACAGGTTGACCTTGCTTGTCGAGAATCACGATGGCCGGCAATTCATCAGCGCCGAGTTTTCGAGCAACGAGACCTTCCGGATCGCGCAGGACCGTCACTTTCAACCCGTACTTACTTGCAAAGTTGCGAAGCTGTTCGTCTGACGCGTAGTTCTTCGACTTTGTATTGTCAGACTCGGTGCTGACCCAGTAGACCACCACGCCTCGATCTGCATATTCGTCGGCGAGCTTGCGCACGCCCTGCAATTGAGCTCGAGAAAGCGGCAGCCAGGAAGCGCCAAAAGCCATCACTACGACTTCGCCGCGCAAGCTGCCGGAGGTGATTACTTGACCATCAATCGACTTAAGAGAGAACTCAGCTGGACCAACCGGCGTCTTTTGTCCAAATCCGATTGACGACAGGCCCAGCAGGGCTATTAGCACCACACCCGCCATTAATCTTCGATTTATTCTTAACATCATGCTCCTTTGTCGTTTCGACCGGTCTTACTCTTCTACATTTTCCGGGACCGGTTCAACGACCGACGCAAGCTTAGATGACGCTTTTGGCCCACGCGTTGAGAATTTTTATCGTTTTGGCTCCGTGCCAAAAACTTCGAAATGCAGGTTCCGGTAATCATCCCACGTGTCCATATCCCGCGCAACGTAGGGCGACGCAACCGGCAGGCGTCTAAGCTGGGTTTTGTGGTCCTCGAACAGCCCACGCAAGCCGCGTCTGGAATCGAGCTGGAGCAGGTCGTCTCGACAACTTGAATCAATCAAAACCGGATGTCCGCCACGTCCGTTGAATTCGGGTATCAGCAGCTGGTCCTTACCCTCCCGCCATTCGTTGATGAGCGACGAGACCACTGCTGCGGGAATCGCTGGATGATCAACTGGCGTTATGAAGATGGCCTGGGCGTCTTCAGGGAGTTCGCAGGCTCCATACCTGATGGAGTCACTCATCTCACTTCCCGGATTGGGATTGAGCGCAAACCTGACGGGAAGGTGCTTGACTTGTGCTTTGATTGTCTCGCCGCCGTTGTCACCAATTACGACGATGATTGTCTCCACGCCGCCGCGGTTTAGGTAGTCAATACAACTTTCAATAACAGTTTTTGTTCCGAAAGGAAGTAAAGGCTTGAAAGCGCCCATGCGGCTTGATTGTCCAGCCGCGAGGATGATGGCGGAAATATGTTCTTGGTTCTTGGTCCTTTGTTCTTTGTTTTGAGTCATGTCGAACGACTGAGGTTATGGAGGACGAAGAATCAAAGAACCAAGAACCAAGAACCTGAAACTCTACGTTATTCTCGAAGCTACGTCTCGCAATGCCTTGATCGTATATTGCCTCGCCATCTGTTTCCGCCAGTTCATGACAAAGTCGGTATTATCGAGCGGCCGGGCTTTGATGTAGGCAGCCTCAGCGGCGGCATGGATTTGATCGTCGACCAAGGGCTTTCCAATTAACAACTGTTCAGCTTCCGTGATTTTGATTGGTGAAGGAGCGATGCCGCCGAGCACGATCTTGGCGTTCTCAATCGTTTCGTTCTTGAAGTGAAGACAGGCAGCGACTCCCAATACCGGAAAATCAAAAGCGCCACGACGACGCAGTTTTTGATAAGAAGCTCGCCAGCCGTTAGTCGGCGGGAGTTCGATGTCGATCAGCAATTCGTCAGGCCGTTTCTTTAAGTAGTCAATCCCGTCATCGTTGTAAAACCCGGCGGCGTCAATCATTCGCTCGCCGAGAGTTGACGCGAGACGAAACTTAGCGCCGATGGCGACCATGACTGGAACAAGATCTGATGACTGGACCGCCCAGCACTTTGAGCTCCCCGGAGCCACCCAGCACACGTCGCCGTCCTTCTTCAAACAGAAGTTGATGCCTTTGCGCCACTCATAGTTTTGATCGTAGTAGTTGCAGCGAGTATCGAGCAGGAGGTTGCCACCAATCGTTCCCATGTTGCGGAGAATGGGAGTCGAAATGGTGCGGGCAGCTTGCGCTACAACCGGATAGTCGCGATTGATAATCGGATGCTCGATGATGTCGGTCAGCGTCATCGACGCGCCAATGCGGACGCCTGAGGAACCATCACCCGTGATCTGATTCAGCTCCTGCAGTCGCATAACCGAGATCACAGTGCGTGGTGTTTGCTGACGCCGTTTCATGTTCGGATAGAGATCGGTTCCACCGGCAACGAACTGACCTTCCGGCCCCACCTCGCCGATAATCTTTACCGCCTCCGCGACAGTGCGCGGTACACGGTACTCAAATTTGGGCAATCTCATCATAACTTTAAGGAGTAAGAACTGATGGAATTACTTCCAGGCGGGAGGTTACTTTCTTCCTTTGCATATGACCTGGCACCGGAGTTCGATTAAGTCCGAGACTTCGATTGTTACATTTACGCCGTCGTCCTCAACAACCTTGAAGACAAATGGTCTATATGTTGATGGTTCTTGCTCGCTCATCCAGTCCGTCGTGCTCGGGAAGTCTGTGGGCGTTTCCTGATGGGCGGCTTTCCAATTCGCAAGGCCTGCTGCTTACCAGCCTTGGCAATAAATCGCAGAGCTTCGTTGACTGCCTCGTCATCAGGAAAAGCCGCCCGGACGTCACGATCTAGCTTCACGAGATTGGTACCGGAGCGATAGCGTTCGGCGTATATTCCCCGTCCGACAAACTTAAGCTTCCTGAGATCGTATTCCGGTCTCATCTCATCGGATTCCTCATCTCTCTTCTTCTTCATAAAGCCGCTTTTCCTTTTTAGTCACTTTCCTCGCGTTGACTATTCTAATCCGCTCTCCTCGATCCGCGAAGGCGATGTGCAGTAGTTGTCCTTTTGAAGAAAGGCCAATCATTAGAAATCGTCTCTCTTCGACCGAATGATCCGGATCTTCATAAACCGTCGCCAGCGTATCCTCAAAGACCGTTGACGCTTCGTCGAAAGAGATACCGTGTTTGTTGAAGTTAGAGCGAGCCTTTTTCGAATTCCATTCAAATTCCATCAACGTACTCTGGATTCAAATCACGAATGCACCGCCACTCTTGGCATCTCGCGCCCGTCGCCGCCTTCGGAGGGAGTCAGAATACGTTGAGGCTCGGGCCAATCGACATGGGGAACAGAGGTTGGCCCAAACCGTGGATCGCGTCCGGCGGCCTTCTCTTTCAAAGCCTTCATGACTTTCTCAGGTGTGATCGGCACTTCGTCGATGCGCACGCCGACAGCGTCGTACACCGCATTCGCAACCGCCGGTGGAACCGGCAAAAGCGGACCCTGGCCAACTTCCTTGGCGCCGTACGGGCCATTGGGATCCGGATCTTCAATCAGGTAAGTCTTGACATCGCACATTTCCATCGTGGTCGGACTCTTGTACTCGAGCATCGACGGAATCTTGTGTACGAGATTTCTATTTTCGCGATAAGCCATCTCTTCCATCAGGATCTCGCCGAGACCCATGTAGACGCTGCCTTCAACCTGCCCCATCACCAGCATGGGATTGATTGATTTGCCGATGTCGTGAGCAATCCAAACGCGTTCAACGGTCACAATTCCCGTAGCAGGATCGACGTCAACTTCAGCAACTGCAGCTGAGTAACTGTAGGCCGGCGATGGGCCAACTCCGGAGCCTTTGAATTTGCCTGGCGAGGATGGTGGCGAATACGAACCAACAGTGCCAATCGTGCCGAACTTGGACTCGGCGAGGACAACTGCTTCGGCGAAAGTAACCCCTACTTCGGGATTTTCAACATCGAAGACGCGGCGTTCGGCAAGCGAGAGATTCTCGATGGGAACTCCGAGCTTTTCGGCTACGGCCATCACCAGTAACTCGCGTGCGCGTTCCGCAGCTTGCAGCGCCGCATTACCCGTCATCAACGTGACTCGACTCGAGTAGCTGCCCAGGTCGACTGGAGTTAAGTCCGTATCAGCAGTAACTACTCGAATATCGAAGGGATCGATTCCTAGAACTTCAGCCACGATATACGCGAGTATCGAATCAGATCCTTGACCAATGTCAGTGGAACCGCACATCACGCAAACGCCGCCCTGGCGATCAAGTCTCAGTTGCACTCCGGACTGCGGCATGTTGTTCCAGTAGATCGGCAAGCCCGCGCCACAGATGTAGGAGCTGCATGCGATTCCAATTCCCTTACCAAAAGGAAGCTTCCGATTGTTGGTGTCCCAGCCGGAAAACTTGTCTTTCCATTCCGAGCCTTTGACTACTTTGTCGATGCAGGTGCCCAGCCCCATGCTGCCGATGCGCAGATAGTTCGCGGTGACTGAGTAAGGCTTAACAAGATGCTGCCGTCGAATCTCGGCGGGATCGAGCTTCAATTGCTCGGCGATCTTGTCGAGCTGTACTTCCAAAGCATAACGAGGCTGCGGCGTGCCATGGCCGCGCTTAGGACCACACGGCGGCTTATTTGTAAAAGCTCTCAGTCCCTGAAATTTATACTTCGGCACTTCATAGGTGACGGTTTGCAACGCACCAGTATAGAAGGTGCTCGCCACGCCGTAGCTGCCATAGGCACCGCCATCGAGCAGCGACTGGAAGTGCATTGCTGTAATCGCACCGTCCTTCTTCACACCCGTCTTCACGTGCATGAGAACTGGATGACGACCGCGATGGCAGTAGAAAACTTCTTCACGCGTCAAGGTGTTCTTTACCGGCCGTCCGGTAATCATCGCCAGCTTGCAGACGACGACTTCATGATTGAAAGGGTCACTCTTGCCGCCAAAGCCGCCGCCATTTGGTGTGGCTATGACGCGAATGTGACTTGCGGGAATTCCCAGGACTTTGGTCAGCGCGCGATGCACGTAATGCGGTGTTTGCGTAGAGCTCCAAAGCGTCAGCTTCTGATCTGAGTCGAAGTGGGCGACTGCGGCGTGCTGTTCCATCGGCAAGTGAGTGTTGCCCTCATAGAAGAAGGTGTCTTCTCGAATAAGATCAGCTTCCGCGAAGCCTTCATCTACTTCGCCGAACTGTAGCGACACACGCTTATGAATATTGCCGCCGTCACCGTAATCGTGAATGCGAGGTTCGTCGATCAGAAGCGCTTCTTCAATTGAGGCGATGCTGGGGAGCGCTTCGTACTCAACTTCGATCAAATTCATCGCGTCAAAGGCTACGTCTTCATCGATAGCGGCAACCGCAGCTACGGGGTCGCCGATAAACCGAACCTTGTTAACGCAGAGTGCATGCTCATCCTGACTGACCGGAAGAATTCCGTAGGGAATGGGAAGATCTTTTCCTGTAATGATAGCGAAGACACCCGGCACGGCCATCGCCTTTGAAACATCGATGTTCTTGATCAGAGCGTGAGGCACGTGACTGCGCAGCAGTTTGCACGAAAGCATGCGCGGTAAGACGATGTCATCGGCAAATTTAGTTTGGCCAGTGCACTTCGCCCGCGCGTCGACTTTCCGAAAAGGCTTGCCGACGACGGTAAGTGGTTTTGAATTCTGTTCGCTATTCAAACTACTTGCTTTCCTTACTCAGGTGCTTGTCTTCAAACCAGGCAAGCCATTCGTTAATGATAGCCAGCCGCTTTCGATCCAGCCGGTAGACGCGCTTACGCCCCCGCTTTTCAAAAGAAACGAGACCCGCCGCTTCCAGCACCCGCAGATGTCTGGTCGTTGTTGGCCACGCATGGCCGAAGCGACCGGTAATCTCTCCTGCTGTCATGCTGCCGCCGCGAAACTTCATCGTCAACAAAATCTGACGACGCGCCGGATGCGCCAGCGCGTTGCAGACCGCGTCCAGGGCGGCGAGTCGTTCTTCTGCACTAAGCTTCGGCACTAAACGGTTTCGAGAGCGGCGAGCTCCAAACCTTCCAAAACCGGGCCCATCGTTTCCCAAACCGACATTACTTCGGGCGTCTGGTGGGCGATTTCCGGGGCGCGCTCGTCGCGCCAGGAGAAAATCTCGATGAAGTAAACAGCGCCTGATCGTTTGTCGGTGGCGCGATAAACCTTGGCTGGCTCGTTGGTGACCAATCCGGTCCCTTTGAGCATTGGCCAATGTTGCTGTACGAGGCTGAAAAGCTCCTCTTCTTTGCCCTTTTTCGGGCGATACGTAACGTGCGTTAGAACCGGGTTACTTGCTTCTGCCATTTTAAATCCTCCACTAAGTTTGAAAATCGAGGCTTAACTTAGCACGATGGCAAAGTGTTATGCAAGTTTTCGCTTAGCGACAGCGCTAATAATCACTCCAATCCGTAAATGCTTTCATGCGGTAGTTCCATCGGTTCACCCCGCATCCGAGCCGCAGCCAGTTCGACGGCTTCGTAAATCTTGATGTACCCGGTGCAGCGACAAAGATTCCCCGAAAGGGCCTCCTTAATCTCGTCGCGAGAGGGTTTGGCTTTCTTATCCAGGAGTTCTTTGGCGGCCAACAAAAACCCCGGCGAACAATAGCCACACTGAGCGGCTCCCAAGTCGGCGAAAGTGTCTTGTAGCGGATGTAGCGTCGCACCGTCTGCCATGCCTTCGATCGTGGTCACGCTTCGATCTTCAGCATCGAGACCCAGCATTAAGCACGAAAGTATTGACCGTCCATCGACCAGTACCGTGCAGGTTCCACACTCGCCGAGTTCGCAACCATGTTTGGTGCCGGTGAGGTTGAGATCCTCCCGAAGGACCTCGAGCAGCGTCTTGTGCGGCGCAAAGGCTACCTCGGCCTCTTCACCGTTCAAGACAAATTTGATGTGCGCCTTTTGTTTTGTCACTCTTGTGCGTGTCAGTCCCCGTCTTCTCTTATTCTCACCCGGTTTTAACCGGGTGACCAATCAGCCCCTAAATTAGAAAACCGTTTCAACGGTTTACGTCTAATTGCGGCGTCACAAACCGTTGAAACGGTTCGAAAATCATACCGGCTTTCTAACACCTGGTTGAAACCAGGTGTGAATGAGACGGATTTCCTCACGTCACATCTTCAATCTACACCTTTACCAGTGAGTCCTTCTTCTTGGCACCGAGATTCATCTGAATGTTATCGATCAATCGCGTCTTGCCGATGAAGACCGCAATGGTGATCAAAATTGGGTGATCCTCGACCTTCTCTACGCGCTCGAGATTCTCAGCATTCGATACCTGCACATAATCGAGTCGAGCTCTTGGCTCAGTTTCAATGGTCTTGCGCACAAGCTCAATGAGTTTACCGGAATTCCGCTCGCCGGCTTTGTACGCTTCCTTGGCTTTAACCAAAGATCGATGAATTACCTTAGCAGCCTCACGTTCTTCGCCATTCAGAAAAGTATTTCGAGACGACATCGCGAGGCCCGAGTCCTCACGGACAGTCGGCAAAACGACAATCTCCGTATCGAAGGCCAGGTCCTTCACTAGTCGCTTGATAACCAGTGCCTGTTGCGCGTCCTTTTGTCCAAAAAAGGCGAAGTCCGGACGAATAGTGTTGAGCAGCACCGTTACCACTGTGGGCACGCCGCGGAAGTGTCCCGGACGTGATACACCTTCCATTTGATCGGAAAGGCCTTCGACGTTGACATAAGTCGAGTAACCCTTCGGGTACATTTCCTCAGCAGTGGGTGCAAAGATGTAATCGACGTTGTAGTCAGTCAACAACGCCGTATCTTTGGTCAGATCGCGAGGGTAATGAGCGAAGTCTTCGTTGGGCGCGAATTGCGTGGGATTAACAAACACGGACACCACTACGATGTCGCACATCTGCCGGGCCTCTTTGACCAGGCTCAAGTGTCCTTCGTGCAAAGCACCCATGGTCGGCACCAGGCCGACGCTCTTGTCCTGCTCGCGACGTATCTTGCGCGCAACGGAACTCATGCGCTGGCGACGATTAATAATCTCCATATGGTTCGCGAGAACTATTTAGATTTTGACGGTTTGGAATTCTCGGTGATGGAGATGTGAAGTTCGGCAGCCGCTTCAGCTGGCAATCCGTACGACTCTTCTTCAGAAGGATACGTGCCATTGCGCACATCGTCAGCAAAACGGCTGACGGCATCGGTGATCGTATCGTGTAGATTTGCGTACGGTCTGACAAAGCGCGCTTGTTTGCCGAATGAAAGACCCAGCATGTCATGAAGGACGATGACTTGAATGTCGCAGTGAACGCCGGCCCCGATGCCGATCGTGGGAATGCTGATACTCTCGGTAATAAGCTTGGCAATTTCGCGCGGCACTACTTCCAACACGAGCGCGAACGCTCCCGCATCCTCCATTGCCTTGGCATCGTCGAGCAACTGACGTGCGGCCCCTGCGGTTTTGCCCTGGACTCGATAAGCTCCAAGCTCATTTATTGATTGCGGTGTTAAGCCGATGTGGCCCATCACAGCAATTTCTTCATCGACCAGTCGCTTCACCAGTTGCACTCGTTTGTATCCACCTTCGAGCTTCACCGCTTCGGCGCCGCCTTCTTTGACGAGTCGCAAAGCATTCTTAACGGCTTCATCAGCGCCAGTATGAAAAGATCCGTAAGGCATATCAGCCACCAGTAAAGCTCGCTGCACGGCGCGCCTGACAGCTTTGACGTGGGTAATCATTTCTTCCAATGTCACCGGCACAGTATTACCGTAGCCGAGCACCACATTTCCCAAACTGTCACCGACCAGAATGACGTCAATGCCGGCCTCATCAACAAGACGTGCGGTCGGGTAGTCATAAGCGGTCAAGCAAACCAACCGTTCGCCTCTCTCTTTGCTGGCGCGCAGAGACGGTGCACTGACTTTTTCCGGCCTTTCAGGCTTCAAATATGGCATGGCTTATCTCCGTGGTCGTAGGGCGCGGGCGGAAGTGCCGCCGAACTGGAAAGCTTGGCGATGTGAAGCACGTGCTAACAAGTGCGGTCATTATAGCGGCAAAGCTGAAAAACGGAAAAGAAGTCACAAGGAACTTGTCAGTAGTCAGTGGTTAGTAGTCAGATGCTAATTGGGCGGCCGACGATCGGGCGGTATCATAAATAACAATTCATGGTTTCCAGAGTCTTACTTCAGATTCGTCGACAGCTTCTTTCAGCAGTTCAGCCACGGTCTTGTTCAGGGTCGGATGGACGAGTTGTGGTGCAAGTTCAATAAGTGGAGCCAATACGAATCGCCGTTGATGAAGTCGCGGGTGCGGAAGGGTAAGGAATTCCGTGGTGCGGATTTCATTGCCGTAGAATAGAAGATCTAAGTCGATCGTGCGCGGGCCCATCGGCACTTCTCTGGTGCGGCCCAACGCATATTCAACTCGCAGAAGTCTGGCCAGCAACTGTTCCGGTTCGGGCAAGGTCGAGCCATGCAACCCGGCCACCATGTTAAGAAACTTCGGTTGCTGAAAGGTTTCGACCGGCTCAGTTTCATAAATTGAAGACAACGCCGCAATTTGAAGTCCTGCGTCTATCATTCCACGGACGGCGAGCAGCAAATTACCAGCCCGATTGCCGAGATTCGAACCCAGACCTATAAATGCATTCTCGTTTGAAGGCATAATGATTGCTGAATGCTGAATGCTGAATGCTGATTGGAATCTTACCTCAAGGATGGCTGCTACCGTCATTACCACCAATAATCCTCAGATCCATGTTCGACCTACAGTACATTCAAGTACAAAGAACCAAGCACAAAGAACTAAGTACAAAGAACCAAGCACCTCTTGTCTGTGCTACACTCGTTTCGTTCTAATTTGATCAATTCCAGTGACGCTGGCGTTCTGATATACGCGACGTCCGGGCGGGCATTAAGAGCCCCGTCAACACAAAATGGCTCGCAGAAGATTTCGCAGCAATCAGCGGCACGAACCCAAAACCGAGCGGTCTTTCCAGGAATACGTCCTTTCCACTCCTGCTCCTCAAACTTCGCGAACTGAACTATTGCGGCTGGTCCGCGGCGGCGAAGATACGTTTCTCGAGCTAAAAGTAAAGCTATCAAACTCTGAAAAGATTGCGCAGGAAATTGTGGCTCTCGCAAACACCGGTGGTGGTCTCATCGTGTTTGGGGTTAACGATCAGATGCGCATTGAGGGTGTTGAAGATCCTGAAAGCGTACAAGATGAGTTGGTCCGGATCTGCCGCGAGGACATCTCACCCCCGATCATCCCGTTCATAGATCGCATCGCCTTCGATAGTGGCAGACGAGTAGTAGCGCTCGATATCGAAGGCCGTCGCCGTCCTTATCGCACGCGTGACGGACGCTTTTACATCCGGGCCGGCTCGGAAAAGCGAGAAGCTTCGCGAGAAGAATTATCCGCACTGCTTGATGAAGCCCGGCCGGTACGCTACGAGAATGTTCCGGTGCTCGGCGCCGTCATGACTGACATTGATGAAGCCTTGTTATGGAGTTATGTGCGCGAATTCGATGGCGACGCTTTTGACGAAACCAGTCCGAACGGTTACCCGACCAAAGCAGTTTTAGAAAAGGACCTGTTACTGACTGCGACTGAGAGTGCGGATCCCGTTCCGAGCGTAGCGGGGTTGATGTTGTTTGGTCGCGACAGTCGCGTGGCGGAACTTCTGCCGCGGTCATCCGTAACAGCAACACGTTACGCTGGCGATTCCATTCAGTCGCCGGTAATCGAGCGCGCTCAGTTAAGCGGGAATCTTTTCACGCTCTTCGAAGCAACGTTGCGTTTCGTATCTCGTTACTGCGATTCGTGGGATTCGCGACCCAAAGTTTTGCCCGGAACTGAGGCTGCGGAAAGTCCAGTTGCAGCTCGAGCCAATTATCACCGGGGCGCCTTGAGCGAGGCTGTGGCAAATATGCTCGTGCATCGTGATCTTGCCTTGCGCGATCAGACAACGAGATTGCAGATCTTTGATCGCACCCTTGAGTTTGTGAATCCCAGGCGTTCGGCCGGCTTTTCGCCAGTAGCGCAAAAAGCGATTCGTTATGGGGTACCGCAAAGACTCAATCCTCAATTGAATGCGATCTTCAACAGCCCGGCTTACGGTTTGAAGTTGCTACCCGGTGGGCTGCCGATGCTGCAGCGAGAGGCCCGACAATTCTCAGGCAGACGAGTTGAGATTGTTGCCTTCAATGACGAGTTTCGTTTGCGGATGTTTGCTGCGTAAGTAACGCAAACTGTATTGCCGTTTGAGAGTGCCAACCCAGACGCAAACTAACAGTTTGCGTTACAAACTATGATCCGACCATTCAAGAACCTCGAACCTCAAGTCCATCCCACTGCATTCATCGAAGCCAGCGCCCACGTCATAGGGGATGTCCACATCGGTGAAGAGTCCTCAGTCTGGTTCAATACCGTGGTGCGCGGCGACGTGCATTTCATTCGCATCGGCAATCGCACAAACGTCCAGGACAATTCCGTGCTTCACGTCCGCAACGGCACCTGCCCGACTATTCTCGAGGACGAAGTCACGGTCGGCCACAGCGTGACGCTGCATGGTTGCCACGTCGAACGCGGTTCGCTGATAGGAATTGGATCGATAATACTTGATGACGCGAGAATCGGAGATCATTCGATTGTCGCTGCAGGTTCGCTCGTTAGCCCGGGGACGATCATTCCGCCGCGATCGTTGGTGATGGGGATTCCGGCGCGAGTCAAACGAACATTGTCTGACGAAGAAGTAGCGGGACTCGATGTGTTTTGGAAGAACTACGTAGAGTTGTCGAAAGCCTACCTCAGTTAGTAAACATTGGTTCTGCGGCTTTGCCGCCACACAGTGCGGTGAGGCTGTGCCTCACCGGGGCGACGCGATTGTTTCGTGGCGAAGCTCCGCCTCGCAGGAATGAGGCGGAGCCTCACTAAATTCTTGAGTCACGATCGGAAAGGCAAAGCCTTTCCGCACTGTGCGGCGGCAAAGCCGCATAACGTGAGCCCACTTTTTGAACTGCAACTTGGAACGGCCCAATCGTCATTTTTGACCGTCTAAAAATTCAGGTTATTATGATCAATTCGAATTAGAGACTATGTAACTAACTCCAAATGCCTTCAGCTAACACTCAGCCGGCGCGCGGTATGCGCGACTTTCTTCCCGCGGATGTCCGCAAGCGCGAGTATGTGATCGGCGTCATCAAAGAAGTCTACGAGCGGTATGGCTTTGAGCCCTTGGAAACTCCAGCGGCTGAGAACATCGAGACCTTGATGGGCAAGTATGGTGAAGAAGGGAACCAGCTCATCTTCAAGATCCTGAAGCGCGGTGTGCATGAAAACACCGGCGAGGCTGACCTGGCGTTGCGATATGATCTGACCGTGCCGCTCGCTCGCGTCGTGGCGGAGTATCGCGACAAACTTCCACAGTTTTTCAAGCGCTATCAAATCCAACCCGTCTGGCGAGCCGACCGGCCAGCCAAGGGTCGCTTCCGCGAGTTTTACCAGTGCGACGTCGACGTACTGGACTCAAACTCAATGTTGGTTGAAACCGAGATTTGTTCAGCAGCTACTGACGTACTTGTGCGACTCGGCTTTAAAGACTTCACCATCCGGCTCAATCATAGAAGGGTATTGACTAGTCTTTTGAATTCTGTTGGCGTTCCTGAATCAAAACACATTGAGGCGATTGTCGCGATTGATAAGCTGGACAAGATAGGACCTGAAGGCGTTGGGCTGGAGTTGAAAAATCGCAGCCTTTCAACCGAAGCGCTCTTGGAATGGCTAGGTGTTGTCTATAGGGCCAAACGAGCCGCGGAGATAATAGGAGATGATGAGAGTGGTCGTGACTTAGCTCAATACAATTTCGCCGTTCTACAGTCAATCACTGAGCGTATTGGGGTTGATGAAGAAGGCATTAGTGGTCTTCACGAGTTGCAGTCTATTCTCGAACTTGCAACCCAGACTTCAGCCGAGTCTCGGATTATCTTGGATCCAAGTTTAGCACGGGGGCTTTCTTACTACACGGGTGCGATTTTTGAGATTCAAGCAGTGGGCGTTAAGGGTAGCCTTGGTGGCGGTGGTCGGTACGATGACTTGGTGGGAATGTTCTTAGGGCCCGACAAAAGGGTTCCTGCCTGCGGTTTCTCACTTGGATTGGAACGGATTCTAGATGTCATGTCTGAACAGCACATGTTTCCGTCCGATTTAATTTCGACACCTGCAGATGTCATGGTTGGAATTTGGTATCAGAAAGACAGCGGCGAAAAAATGGAGGCGGCAAAAGATTCCTTGGCGCTGGCTCGGGAGTTTAGAAGCGCGGGGCTGCGAGTCTACCTTTATCCGGTGCGGAACGTAGTGGTACCAAAACAAATGGCTTTTGCATCAAAGCGTCACATCCGATTTGTTGCACTCGTAGGGGATGATGAACGCGCGAAGGGGGAAGTCGCAATCAAGGATTTGGACTCGGGGGACCAACGGAGGTTTTTGCGACACGATGCTGCTTCTGCCCTTTTGAAATGGAAGGAATGAGCAATAGCCTGCGGAGCAGGCGGAAGCATAAAGCCTGGGGTGAAGCGCAGCGGAACCCCAGGTACAGACAACGATTAAATCAGTAGCCCGCAAAGCGGGCGACAGCTCTCGAAAAGAATGTCTCAATCCTACACGAATCTTCTGCACCACCTGATTTTTTCGACAAAGGATCGTCAGCCCCTCATTACCGACCTATACGAACCACGCCTCTACGATTACATCGGCGGCACCATCAAGGGCCTTGGTGGAATTTCTTTAGCGCTTAACGGAACCGAAGACCATATTCACTTATTGACCAAGCTACCTCCGAATAAGGCTCTATCCGACATTTTGCGCGATCTAAAAGCGAACGCAAGCGGCTGGATGCATAACGTGTTTCCAGAAGTGAAAGACTTTTCATGGCAAAGAGGCTATGGAGCCTTTACCGTAAGTCAATCCAATGTCGAAGATGTGAAGCGATATATCTCCCAACAGAAAGAACATCACGCAAAGATTTCTTTTCGCGATGGGTTTATTCAATTTCTGAACGTGAATGGAATTGAATACGATGAAAGATATTTGTGACGTAGCTGCCGCCCGTTTCACGGGCTTGCTTACCAAGGCTTTTGCGAACCTGGGGCTAACGCCCCAGGCTTTATGCTGCCGCCTGCTTCGCAGGCTGGTTTGGAGTTCCCTTCGTTGAACCAATCAATCACCACCGACTATCTGACCGACGCGATCTCACACTTTCGCGCGTACAAGAAAATGGCGGAGAAAGCGGTCGTGCAACTGCGTGATGAAGAGTACTTCGTGACGTTGGATAAAGAATCGAACAGCGTTGCTGTGATCATGAAACACATCGCCGGCAATTCAATTTCGCGTTGGACGGACTTTCTCACGAGTGATGGCGAAAAGCCTGATCGAAACCGCGATCTGGAGTTCGTGATCGATTCGGGAACAACCAGAGAAAGCGTCCACGAGTATTGGGAGCGAGGCTGGGCAGCAGTGTTCAATGCGGTCGAGCCGCTGCAGGCCTCAGACTTTGAAAAGAAGATTCTGATTCGCGGACAGGAACACACGATAGTTCAAGCCATCAATCGTCAACTTACTCACTATGCGTATCATATCGGGCAAATAGTCTTTTTGGCGAAGCATTTTCGATCGGCAGAGTGGCAAACGCTGAGCGTGCCGAAGAATCGTTCGGCGGATTTCAATGCCTACCTTGCTTCCAGATCCAATCAGGAATCCACTATCGAGCAAAGATTTGACGGCGTCGCCGAGTTTGCGAAGAGTGAAGGAAGTCGCTGACGACTGAGAAAGCTCGTGTAGAGCACGAGCCAGTCTCATTCTCACCTGGTTTCCAACCAGGTGAGACAATGGCATTAGACATTCAGAAACCGTTTCAACGGCAATAACATACTTGATTCCGCCAACGTTGACTGAGCGGTGAACGATTTAGGTTTTAAGCCACAGATGAACACGGATATAAAGGATCTGAATAAATTGGAATTTAGATCCTTGTTGCTCCGTGTTCATCTGTGGCCGATTATGAACTAAGTACGGGCGGTGGTCTTTGCGGAGTCAAGTATGTCAATACCGTTTCAACGGTTTTGTAGTCACAATAATTGAGAAACCGTTGAAACGGTTATTGGTCTTTGAGGCTGCACTCATCACCCGGTTGAAACCGGGTGAGAATGAGAGGAGAGACAAATGTTACTCGGTTTACGCACGGCGATTTATTACGTGGACGACGTCGCGAAGGCGAGAGATTGGTACACGGCAATGTTGGGCTTTGGACCTTACTTTGATGAGCCGTTCTATGTGGGCTTCAATGTCGGTGGTTACGAGCTGGGTCTCCATCCGAGTGAAGGACGTTCGCCGGACAAATCCGACAGCGCGGCCGCGTACTGGGGCGTGGAAAATGCCGAAGCCGCCTGGCAACGTCTTCTTGAACTCGGAGCAACAAAGCACGAAGACGTACAGGATGTAGGTGGTGGTATCAAGGTCGCAACCGTCAAAGATCCCTTTGGCAACACGTTCGGCATTATTGAAAATCCCCACTTCAAGTTGTAACGCAAACCTTTCCAGCGAGGCTTTATGGGAAGATCGATACTTGCTTCAATTCTGCTTTGTCTCCTTACCTCGCTTCCGGTCAGGTCACAACAGCCCTTCGATTACTTAACGGTTCAAGCTATCGAGCACGATGCGGTCGCTCTTCTCCTGAAAGAGGACCTCAGCAAGGTCATCGAGCAGCTGCAGCGGGAACAGCCGACGACAGTGGCGCCGTTGCTGCGGCAACTCATTCTTTATTCCCGCGCCTCACATTCAGATGAAGTGCTTAAGACTCTGAAACAGTTGAAGGGTGCTTCCGATTGGCCGGCGGCGATCCAATCCGTTTACGTGTTTCAGAAAATCAGGCAGTCAATCGGTGACGACCTGACAGCCCTTCGTTATTACTACGAAGAGCTTTCTCCGCATGAGAGCGACGGCGCCGAAGCCTTCGTCAGCTTGTGGGACAAAAAAGGCGACGCGAAAGAATTGGATTCATGGCTAGCAGCACATTCAAGGGGTGATGACGAGTGGCTCAGGCTGCGATTGTACCGGCGCGCGATAGAGGGTACGGCGGGTGAGTTGCTCGAGCCGATGAAAGCGCCAATACGCGCGAATCCTCGGGATCTCAATTTGGTGAAGCGTTACTTGCGAGCCAACAATTTCGCGAATAATTTTCAGGACGTTTCCTGGTTGGGCGATGTTTGCGACCCGTCCGGTGCTTACGAGAATTACGAAGTGGGAGAATTACTCGGCCGAACCTCGCCGGGTGTAGCCATCAGGTTTCTTGAAAAATCACTTTCGCTGCCTATCACTCCGCATGATGCCGAGCTTGTAAGACGCGGTTTGCGTGTGCAAATTCCTCCGGCGAAACTCGATGAAGCGAAACAACTACGCTTTTGGACCAAGCAGCTTTTGGCTGAAGCCTACCAAAGTACCAGGCGCGCACGTGAGGCCCAAAAGCTAGTCGAAGAACTGGTAACGATGAAGGGTGATGATGACATTTTTTCCGGGGATGTACATCAACTCGCCGGCGCCGTCCAAGCACAGACTGGCCAAAGAGTGGTTGAAAGAAAAATCCTGGGGGACGAAGCCACACAACGCCAGACCGCGCAGTATTGGCTGGAGCGCGCCGAGTATTACCGCGGCCGTGACGATTATGATCTCGAGAGAGATACTTATTTGAAAGCGTTGGCGGCGGTGCCCTTCGATAGCAAGAACCAGAGCTCTCATAGGGAACGTCTCGAGTTAGTGCGAGCTTTCGCATTCTTCTCGAAAGAGCATCGGGAACGGCCACAGGCAAAATCAGAACTGGAAGCACTGCTGCATCGTGAGTTTAGGTTAACCACTCCTGAATCAGGGTACGCTTTTGGTATTGCTCGGCTTATCACCGACGACGAGTTCGAACTGGATGGGCTTCGTCACAGTCTGTTTTCTTCACAGCCCGCCTTGGTGGCGCAACTGCTCAATGCTCGTGAGAATTGGGGTAATGAAGAGGAGGCCTTGATCGAGGACATCGTGCGTGGCGAAGAGATCAGCGCCGCTGAGGAAGATGCAATCTGGAATGCACTGGAAAAACTAGTTACCGATCCGGGCTCGCTGCGCGCAAATTATCTCGCTGAGGCTATGATGTCTCATGGAACCCTGGATCGGGCCATTCCAATATTAGCCGGTTACATAAAAAGCGGAGCTAGCAATGAGTATGTTAATCGAGCCTATGTCTTTGAGCATTTAGTCCGCGCCTACTACTCAAGTGGTAAGTGGAGGAAAGCTGAAGAACTCCTGGTTAGCCACCCTGATTTGGCGTGGCAACGAATGGCTTATGATTTGGGAGTAATCGCAGCGAGTGCCGCGCAGAATGGAGCTTCGGCTGATGCAGTGCGCTTGTGGAAAATGAAAGTCAATCTGGACCGCCGTGATCTGACAGGCCTGGATCAACTCTCGCTCACCGAGGCCCGGAGCGCTTTGCGTGACTTCTACTTACAAATGAAGAAAGATGACCCGCAATCGACAACAGCTGAACTGGCATTAGCCATCCTGCGTTAGATTGCTGATTGCTGATTGCTGATTGCTGATTGCTGATTGCTGATTGCTGATTGCTGATTGGACCAGACTATGGCTGTTCGAGTTGTAAAACTCAGTCACGTAAATGTCACTGTTCCAAGAGAATTGGAAGAAACGACGAAGCACTTCTACGGCGTGATCATGGGACTGGAGGAAGTGCCCAAGCCTCCCGAATCAAAAGGTCGAGGTGGAGCGTGGTATCAACTCGGCGCTGTCCAACTTCACCTCTCGCGCGAGGATCCTCCCGCCGACAACGTTTCCAGCAAACGTCACGTTTGTTACTCGGTACAAAACCTCGACGAAGCTGAGCAGCATTTTCGCGATGCCGGCGTCGAGATCATTCCTGACAGCTTGCCCATTCCCGGGTCACCCCGTTTCTATGTCCGCGACCCCGGCGGCAACCTCATCGAAGTAGCTCAAGCATAATCCGCAGATTACGCCGATTTCACAGATTCAAGAACCTGTCCTGGGTACTTTGTTCTTAGTTCTTTGCTTCTTTACCGTTAGCTAACCGGTTTCGAGGTAGGGTGATGCAACAACTGAGGCGAGAAGTACAAAGAACTAAGAACAAAGTACCAAGGACGAAGGACAGGTTCTTAAATCTGTGACATCTGCGGATTGTCCTCCCTCGTTGCTACTCGGTCGGTAATAGCTTATCGTCTTAGACCTTTTTCAGACTGTTTGGGTAGAATCAATTCTATGTTGGATAACCTTGGAAATCTGGAGCGCACGCATTCGTGCGGTGCTCTGCGAAAAGAAAATGTTGGCGAAAAAGTAACTGTAATGGGTTGGGTGGCACGCCGCCGCGACTTTGGCGTGCTTACATTTTTTGATTTACGCGACCGTGATGGTGTCACTCAGGTGGTCTTCAATGGTGAAGATGGCGGTGACGCTCACGGCAAAGCCAAGGATGTGCGCGGCGAATACGTCATCGCCGTGGTCGGCACTGTCGTCTTGCGCGACGAGGCCTCGCGCAATCCCAAGTTGCTGACCGGCGACGTTGAAGTTCGAGCCAGCGAGCTACTCATATTGAATGATGCGCGCACTTTGCCTTTTCAACTCGAAACAGCGGGCTCAGAGATGCTGGCAAGCGAAGATCTGCGCTTGAAATATCGCTACCTCG
>Ga0157380_10000350_pt1 | contig 27615 bp, 27 predicted proteins | sample S35metaG_FD_119757 | JGI IMG/M metagenome (GOLD analysis project Ga0157380, IMG submission 119757) | Switchgrass rhizosphere microbial communities from Kellogg Biological Station, Michigan, USA - S3-5 metaG | ecosystem: Host-associated > Plants > Roots > Rhizosphere > Soil | place: USA...
TGCGCAAGGCGGGGGCCGCCGCGCGCGCAATGCTGGTGCAGGCCGCCGCACAGCGATGGAAGGTGAAGCCGGAGGAAATATCGGTAAGCCAGGGCGTCATCAGCCACGCCAAAAAGAAGAAACAGGCCCGTTTCGGCGATCTGGTGGCCGACGCCGCAAAACTGCCTATCCCGATCGATCCGCCGCTCAAGGATCCGTCCCAGTTCAAGCTCATCGGGCATGATCGGTCGGTCGGCCGGCTCGACAGCGCCGCCAAGGTCAACGGCAGTGCCAAGTTCGGGATCGACAGCATCATGCCGGACATGGTGCATGTCGTGGTGGCGCGGCCGCCGCGCTTTGGCGGCAAGGTGGCGAGCTTCGATCCCTCCGCTGCGCTCAAGGTGCCCGGCGTCGTGGCGGTGCGGCAGCTCTCGAGCGGCGTGGCGGTCTACGCGAAGGGAACCTGGCCGGCCATGAAGGGGCGCAAGGCGCTCGCGGTCACATGGGATGATAGCGGCGCGGAATCGCGTGGAACCGATCAGATGGAAGCCGAATATCTCAAGGCGAGCAAGCTTCCCGGCAAGACCGTGAAGGCGGAGGGCGATGTCGATACGGCGCTGAAAGCGGCCGGCAGCGGCATGATCGAGCTGGACTATGTATTTCCCTATCTGGCGCATGCGCCGATGGAGCCGCTGAACGGATTGCTGCGCTGGGACGGAGACCAGGTTGAAGCGGTCTACGGCTGCCAGGGGCAAGGCTTTGATCAGGGGGCGATCGCGAAAGTTTTCGGGATCAAGCCCGAAAAGGTGTCGATCGACACGACGTTCGCGGGCGGCAGTTTCGGCCGGCGGACGACAACGGATTGCCATTTTGCCATCGAATTGGCGGAAGCGGCCAAGGCGATCGGGCCGAACCGGCCGGTGAAGCTGGTATGGACCCGCGAAGACGACATCACCGGCGGCTATTACCGGCCGATGATGGTTCACCGCCTGAAAGGCGCGGTCAGAGACGGGAGAGTGACGGCATGGTCGGATAGCATTGTCGGCCAATCGTTCGTCTTCGGCAGCATCATGGAGAATTTTGCGGTCAAGGACGGCATCGACAGGATCATGGTCGAAGGCGCCGGCGAGATCAGTTACGACATTCCCAACTTCCGTTGCGATGTCGCCGTGGCCAAATCGCCGGTTCCAACGCTCTGGTGGCGTTCGGTGGGACACACGCACACCGGCTATGTGGTTGAGACCTTTATCGATCTACTGTTGGAAAAGGCGGGCAAGGATCCGGTTGCCGGACGACTTGAACTGATGGGCAAAACGCCCGCTTCCCGGCGTGCCGCCACAGTGCTCAAGGCGGTGGCCGATCTCGCGAAATGGGATGGGAAAAAGGTGGTGGATGGCCGTGCGCGGGGCGTGGCGGTGGTCGAAAGCTTCTCGACCTGCGTGGCGCAGATCGCAGAGGTGTCGCGTGGCGCCGACGGCGTGCCCGTCGTCCACAAGATCTGGGCCGCGGTGGACTGTGGCGTGGCCGTCAATCCCGACATCATTCGCGCCCAGGTGGAGGGAGGCGTCGGCTTTGCGATCGGACATATCCTGTTCGGCGAAGTGCCACTGGACGCCGGCAAACCCACGGTGGCGAACTTCGATCAATATCGATCGCTTCGGATCAACGAGATGCCGGAGGTGGAGGTCTTGATTCTGCCCTCCGCAAATCCGCCGACAGGCATTGGTGAGCCGGGCGTGCCGCCGTGCGGGCCCGCAATCGCGAATGCGCTGGCCGCGCTTGGCCACGAACGTCCCACCCATCTGCCGATGGTGAAGGCAGCATGAGCGCCGTCCGCACCATCGTCCTGGGCTCGATCGTCGCGGTCGCCGCCATCGCTGCGGCAACGGCCAACAGCGCACCGGACCGGTCCGCGCCTCGCGCGCCGCTCGCCACCAGTCTCAGGCCGGTTTCGGCCTTCGCATCCATCAAGGACGAGAAACGGCGATCGCTGGCCCTGTTCGCCGAGGTCGGGAAGGTGCTCCAGCACCCGCGCTGCCTGAATTGCCATCCGGCCGGCGAGCGCCCGACCCAAACCGAGGCGATGCGGCAGCACATGCCGTGGGTGGTGCGCGGCGACGGCGGCATGGGAGCACCGGGCCTGCACTGCATGACCTGCCACCACGACAAGAATTTTGATCCCGCCGGCGTGCCCGGCAATCCGAAATGGTCGCTCGCGCCGGCGGAGATGGCGTGGGCGGGCAAGACGCTCGGTCAGATCTGCATGCAGATCAAGGACAAGGACCGAAATGGCGGGCGCGACATGGCGGAGCTGGTTCACCACATGGTCGAGGATGAGCTGGTCGGCTGGGGGTGGCATCCCGGCGGCAAACGTGTGCCGGCACCGGGCACCCAGAAGCAGTTCGGCGAGCTGTTCGCGGCCTGGGCTGCATCCGGAGCGTATTGCCCCGGCTGACATGCGAGGAATATGCCCGTCCTGCTTTGGGATGGCCTTTTTATTTCGGCTTGACGAACTTCAACGTCATGCGATCGCTCTCGCCGATCGCCAGATATTTTGCCCGATCCTTCTCGCCGAGCCTCAGCGCGGGTGGGAGCGTCCAGACTCCGTCGGGCCAGTCGGCGCTGTCCCTGGGATTCGCATTGATCTCGCTTTCCGCCGCCAGCTTGAAGCCCGCCGCCTGGGCGAGACGGACCACGGTCGATTTCTTGATATAGCCGCTGGTCTTCTCGCGCGCACTGTCGGCGGCCTCCGGCAGGCGATGATCGACGACGCCAAGCACGCCGCCCGGTTTCAGCGCCTTGTAGAAATCGGCGAAGGCCTGCGCGGCGGCGGCATCGCCCGCCATCAGCAGATTATGGACGTTGCGGAATGTGAGCACGACATCGGCGCTCCCCGCCGGTGCGATTTCGGACGGCGTTCCTGGCTGGAGAGTCGACAGCCGGACTTTCCCGAACCGGGCCGAATCGCTCGCCACCAGCTTCAAGGTAGCGTCGCGATATTTGCCGGGCGGCTGGGTCGCCGCATAATAAATCCCGCGATCCCGCACCAACGGGGCCAGGATTTCGGTGTACCATCCCGCGCTGGGCCAGATCTCGACAACGGTGTTGGTCGGCTTCACCCCGAAAAAGGCGAGTGTTTCAACCGGGTGTCGATATTTGTCGCGGAGGCGGTTCGCCTCGGTGCGCGTCGGGCTGGCGACGGCCTGGGCAATTGCGTTATCGCTTGCGGCCCAGGCGGAGATCGGCTGGGCCAGAGCCAGAACCGTGGCAAGTATCAGGATTGGCCGCATCATCGCTCTCCGGTTAGATATGACCGGATGTTGGTCGATCAGGGACGCTTATGCAATCGACACTGTGGATCGCTGCGGCGAGTTGTGTTGCCGTCGCGGGTCTTGCCGCCGTCAGCGACCGCCGCCGGGATCGGCGCACTGATCTCGATCGGATCGGCTGGGTGCCCTGGCCGTTGATCCTGATCCTCGCGTTGATCGCGGCCGCCGTCATGGCGGCGGTGGCGCTCAAGCTCGGTTAGAGGCAAGCCTCCAGGAACGCCTGATCGAAGCCGAACTGACGCGCCTTGTCGAGGGTGTAGGGGCGCAGGCCGGTCGAGCGATATTCGCCTTTGATCTTCCCGTCGGCTTCTTCCGAGACATATTCGAACTTGAACAGCTCCTGCGTCACGATGACGGGGCCTTCCATGCCGATCACCTCGGTGATGTTGGTGACGCGGCGCGAGCCATCGCGCAGCCGCTTGACCTGGACGATCAAGTCGACCGAATCCGCGATCTGCTTGGAGATCGCCTCCTTCGGGATCTTGATGTCGCCCATCAGGATCATGTTTTCCATACGGCCCAGGCATTCGCGCGGGGAATTGGAGTGAAGCGTGCACATCGAGCCATCGTGGCCGGTGTTCATGGCGGCAAGCAGGTCGAAACACTCCTTGCCGCGGATTTCGCCGAGGATGATGCGGTCGGGGCGCATACGCAGCGCGTTCTTGACGAGATCGGCGATGGTGATCTCGCCCTGGCCTTCAAGGTTCGGCGGACGGGTTTCGAGCGGCAGCCAGTGCGGCTGCTGGAGCCGGAGCTCGGCCGCGTCCTCGATCGTCAGCACGCGCTCGCCGGGATCGATCATCTTCGAGAGCGCATTGAGCATCGTCGTCTTGCCCGAGCCGGTACCGCCAGAGATGACGATGTTGAAGCGGCAGGCGCCGGCGATCTTGAGGCAGGTCGCCATCGCCGGACTCATCGCGCCCCACTGGGCCAGCATGTCGATGGTGATCGGCTTGGCCGAGAATTTACGAATCGAGATCGCGGTGCCGCGCAAGCTGAGCGGCGGCACGATCACGTTGACACGGCTGCCGTCGGGCAGGCGGGCGTCGGCGAGCGGGGTGGTCTGGTCGACGCGGCGGCCGACCTTGTTCACGATCCGCTGGGCGATCTGGAACAGATGCTCCTCGTCGCGGAACTGGATCGGCGCGATCTCGAGCCGGCCTTTGCGTTCGATGTAGGTCTGTTCCGGGCCGTTGACCATGATGTCGGAGATCGCCGGGTCAGCCAGCAGCTCCTCCAACGGCCCGAGGCCGAGCAGTTCATCGACCAGCACCTTTTCCAGCGCGAACTGCTCGCGGCGGTTGAGGTTGATCTTGAGCTCGGCCAGCACCTCGCCGATGATCGGCCGGAATTCCTCGGCCAGCTCGTCCTTGCTGAGCGTTGCCGCCGCTTCGGGATCGACACGCTCCAGCAGGCGCGGCAACACCTGTTCCTTGATCTTGTGGACCGAGGCTTCGAAGCCTTCAACGATGGATTTCGCAGCGTCGCCGGAACTTTCCATGCGGGTGTTGAGACGGGCCATCGCGTCCTGCGACGCGGCGGATGTCGAAAGCGACGCGCCGTCATCGATCGGCTCGGCGGACGAATCGGTCTGGAGCGCCGCTGCGTCGATCGGCGGAAATTGCGAGATATTGTCGGATGCGGGCGCGATTGCGCCGCCCTGCATAGGGCGGGCCACACCAAAGCTGGGGCGCTGTCCGGGAAGCCCGCTTGCGCCGCCGCGTCGCCCAAAAGCACTCATTTCAAACGCTCTCTTCCGTTAACGGCCGGATATCTGCGATCCATCAGCATGGTGAATACAGCGCAACCTTTGACAATATGCTAATGCGTGCGCAGGGAAAATCGGGTGGCGACCGAAGGCGATAATGGCAGGGGTAAAAGGGTCATCGGCCAGACGCCTTTGCTGATCGCGTTGGCCGGCTTCAGCATGTTTTCGCTGGGTGACGGCATCACCAAGTCAACCGCCGGGCTGTGGCCAGGCGCGGCTGTTGCCGCGCTCCGCTTTTTCATCGGCGCGTGCGGCCTCGCCGTGCTGCTGCTCATCCGGGAGGGGCGATGCGGTTTCGTGATGCCCCGGCCGCTGATCCAGATCGGGCGGGGGGCTGCGATGACCTTCTCGACCGTCTGCTTTTTCATGGCGGTCCAGCTCATGCCCCTCGCCACTGCGACCGCGATTGGGTTCATGACGCCGCTGCTTACGGCATTGCTCTCGGCCCTCGTGTTGCGCGAGCATGTGCCGTTACGGCTATGGGTCGCAATCGTCGTGGCGTTCGCGGGCGTGCTGCTGGTGCTGCGGCCGAATGTCGCGGCGCTGGGCCCGTTCGCGCTGCTGCCGTTGTGCTCGGCATTGGGCATGGCGATCCTGATGATCCTCAATCGCGCATCAGCTGGCGGCATGTCCGTCCTCGCCTCGCAGTTTGTGGTCGCGGCGCTGGCGGCGCCGATGCTGGCGGGGGTTGCGCTCGTGCTGGATCTCACCGGGCATCCTGCCTTTCACGTCGGCACTCCGTCCTGGTCACTGGTCGCCCGCATCGCAATCCTCGCGACGATGGCGACGATCGGTCATGGGCTGATCTATCTGGCGACCACGCGAGCAACGGCTGCGACGATCGCGCCGGCCAACTATGTCCAGATCCTGTTCGCGGTGACAATCGGCTGGATCGGCTTTGGCGACATTCCCGATGCACTGACCTTCACAGGCATAGCGCTGATCGTTGGCGCAGGGATTTGGCTGCTGAAAGCCTCGGAACTCAGACGGTGAAGCTGCCGAACAGCATCATCATCGACAGCGCGTAGACGCAGATCAGCGACAGCACGAGCATCGCGTTCGACATCGGCCGGGCGCGGAACCCTTCCGTGCGATAGCCCGCATCGCGCAGAACCTGCTGCAGCTCATGCGCCGGTGATGCGATTGGTTCGGCGGCATGTGCCTCTGTCACCACGCGGACCTCGACCGCGGGAGCGGCCTCCGGGAGCGGGGTTGGCGTGATCTTCTTGAGCGCGGCCATGGGATACCTCCGCCGCGAGCATAGGAGAGGTTGGGTTAATGAATCGTAAAAATCCTCGGCCGATCAGCCAATCGTTTCCCACGCGCTCGCGATGTCTGCCAGCATGTCGCGCGCGCGGGCGATAAGATCGGACCGCTTCTCGCGCGTACCCACCGCGATCAGACGACGGCCTTCGCGATAGATTTTCGAGAGGTTTTTGGCGACTTCGCCGCCCCGCTCGATATCGAGGGTCGCATCCAGCGCCTGCAGGATCGAAAGCGCCCGCGCCTGCCGATCGGCCTGGCGGGCGATATCGCCGCGCTCCATCGCGAGCTTGGTCGCATCGATCGCGCGCAGCACCTCCTCGAACAGGATCGCGATCAGCTTGTGCGGCGAGGCGCCTTCGACCCTCGCCGCATTCTCGATGTTGCGATAGCGCGCGCCCGCGCCGCCGAATTGTCCGGCCGCCCTGTACATGATTGCCTGATCCCTGTTCGTCTGGTGTTGAAGGATTAATTGTCGCTCTTGGTCCACAGCTTGACCTGCTGATCGAGATAGCTCTGGGTCGCCTTGATCGCCGCGACGCGCGAACTCATGCTCGAGAATTGCTTGGTGAGCTGGGTCCGATAGGCCGTGGTCTGGTCTTCCATCTTGGCGCGATCCTTGGCGTATTCGGTCGCCTGGGTCTTGAGGCGATCGGTGCTGCTCTGGAACGGGCCTGTGCTCGAAGTGAGCAAGTCGCTGATCGCCTTGAGCGCGCCGCCGAGGCCGAGATCGACCGTTACGGTCGCGCTGGTGACATTGCCCTGCGGCTCGACCACGATGCCCGCCGCGTTGGTCGAGAAGTCAGCGATCAGCATGTTGCCCGAAGCAATCGCGGCCTTGCCGTCGATCATGCCGGATGCCGGGGTCGATCCATTCTGTGGCACCAGATTGGTCACGGTATAGGTGCCGGGCTTGGCGCGGCCATAGCTGCTGGTGATCTTGACCAGTGCATTATCGCTGCTCTGGCCGGGGTTGAACATCGCTTCGACGGCGTCCGGATCGGTGCTGAGCGCGGTATCGAGCCGGGACGTATTGACCGTCAATGTGCCGTCGCGCTGGGTGGCGACGCCGATTTCCGCGAGCGTGGAATAGCTGCCGCCCGAAGCCAGGATGGTTGAAGTGAGGCGCGAGAGCTGATTGCGCAGTTGACGGATACCGGTATCGCTGCGCAGCGGGCCCGCCGCAGTGGAGCCGCTTGAGGCTTTGGTCAGTTCATTGAGCGTCGACATCAGCGCATTATAGGTGTCGACGATATCGGCGACCGCCTGCTTCAGCGCCGTGGTCGGGCGGCTCGCGCCGAGCGTCACGGTCGTGCCGGGCTTGGCGGTCTTGAGATCGAGCTTAACGCCGTCGATCAGATCGCCGATGCTGTTCGACGAACGAGACACATCGACGCCATCGAGCTTCAGCAGCGCGTCCTGCGCCTGCTGGGCGCGGGTCATGCCGCCGTTGACGCCGGCCGGATAAGTGAAGCGCGAAAGGGCGGTCTCGGCATTGGCGTCGGCGGTGAGCGTGAAGGAATTGGCCGCGCCGCTCACGCCCTTGAGCACCAGCCGGGCGCCGGCCGTATCCTGCACGATGCTGGCGGTGACGCCGCTGCCCGTGAGATTGATCGCGCGGGCCAGGCTGACGAGATTGTTGTTGCTGTCGTCAATGACGACATTGAAGCTGCCGCTGGCGGTCGTCAGCGTCAGCGTGCCCTTGCCGACGGTCGAGGTGACATCGGTGAGATTGGTCGAAACGAGCGACTGGGCCTGGGCGAGCTGAAGAACTTCGAGTTGGGTCGAGAGCGTACCGATGCGGGCACCGGCCACGGCGGTGGCGCTGAGGATGGTGCTATCGGAAACGGTCGGCTGGGTGAACAGCGTGCCGCCGTTGATGAGCTGGGTCAGCGCGCCTGAAAAGCCGCTGATCGCCGATGAAGCCTGGCCGATCGCGGAAATCTGCGCGGTGTTGAGGTCTTCCTTGGTCTTGAGGTTCGCGGCCTTGGGATCGTGCGACGCCGCGACCAGCTGGTCGATAAGCGAAGCCGTATCGATGCCGGAACCTATGCCCAGCGTATTCGCGATACCGCTCGATACTGAAGTCACCATGGATCGGCCCCCATCCGTACAGGCAGAGTAACGGCGGGAGCCGAGGGATGTTTAGCGGCGCGATCGCTCTTTTATCCGTTCGTGCTGAGTAGCCACTGAGCTTGTCGAAGTGGCGTGGCGAAGCACCCTTCGATACGGGTCTTCGACTTCGCTCAGCCCCTACTCAGGGCGAACGGGTGAATGGAGCCTCAATTCACCCGCCGGCCATCCTCATCGTACCGCACGTCGCTCGGCACATCGACCTTGGGCTGGGTGACGCCCTCGGCCAGCGCGGTTTCGATGTTGAAGACGAAGGCGAGCACGGTCGCGACCGCGATGTAAAGATCCTCGCGGATCATCTGGCCGGCGCGGGTGGTGTAATAGATCGCGCGGGTAAGCTCCGGGTAGCTCAGCAAGGGTACGTCATTTTCCTTCGCCAGCGCGCGGATCGCCTCGGCTGTCACGCCGCGTCCCCGCGCGACCACGATCGGCGCGGCATCGAATCCGGCGCGGTAGCGCAGCGCGACCGCGAAATGGGTGGGGTTGGTGAGCACCACGGTCGCCTCGGCGACGGCCTTTCGCGCGGAGCCCTGCAGCGTCTCCTGCTGGCGGCGGCGGATCGCGGCGCGCAGCTCGGGCGAGCCTTCGGTCTGCTTGGCCTCGTCCTTCACTTCCTGCTTGGTCATCCGCAGGCGCGCACCGCGCTGGAAGATCTGGGCGGGAACGTCGATGCCCGCGATCACCACCAGCGCGAACGCCATCACCAGCACCGCGAACACGAACAGCGTGCCGAGCTGGCTGAGCGCCTGGATGATTTCCTGCCGCCCGAGCGTCATCAGGTCGCCCGACTGGCGCATCAGCACCCAAATGCCCACCGCGCCGAGCAGCAGCACCTTGACCATCGACTTGCCAAGCTCGATCAGCCCCTGCACGCCGAAGATCTTCTTGATCCCCTTCATGGGATCCATCTTGCTGGCCTTGAAACCGATGGCGCCCCAGCGGAATCCGAGCGAGCCGAGCAGGGCGGGCGCGCCCACCGCCGCGATCAGCGTCAGCAGGAACAAGGCGAGCAGCGGCAGCAAGACGTCCGTTATCCGATCGGCGAAGGCCTTGCCGGGCTTGAAATCGGTGACCGCGCCGACATCGAACATCAGCGCGTGCTGCATCATGTTCTGAAGCGAGGCCATCATCCACGGCCCGGCCAGCGCCAGCCAGCCGGCGCCCGCCATCACCACCAGCGCCGTGCCCAGCTCGCGCGACTGAAGGACGTCGCCCTTCTCGGCCGCTTCACTCCGCCGCTTGGCGGTCGGTTGTTCGGTTTTCTGGTCGCTGTCGGCGTCCTCGGCCATGCGCTATCCAGCTCTTCCGTGTGCGATATCGCGAGCCAGCTCCAGCGAGCGGAGCATCGCCGCGGTGATGCCTTCTCCCATGGACGGCGCGGCGATGGCAAGCAGCACCAGCCCGGCCATCAGTGTCGCCGGGAGGCCGACCGCGAACAGGTTCATCGAGGGGGCCGAGCGCGAGAGCATGCCCATCACGATCTGGACGAGCACCAGCGAGAAGCCGACCGGCAGCGCGATCGCCAGCCCCGAAGCGAACAGATCGCTGCCGAACATCACGATGGTGTGCGCGACGTCCGGTCCGATCCAGGCCTGGCCCGGGGGCAGCACGCGGTAGCTGTCGACGATGATCGAGGCGAGGATCAGGTGGCCGCCCAGCGCGAGGAACAGGAAGGTCGCGAGGATGGTCAGGAACTGGGACAGCGCCGAGGTCGAGGCGCCGCTCATCGGATCGACCATGCTGGCAAAGCCGAGGCCCATGGTATTGCCGATCGCCTCGCCAGCGATCGACGCGGCGGCAAAGCCGATCTGGACCGAGAAGCCGAGCGCCAGCCCGACAAGGATTTCCCCTGCGATCAGCGCGAAGCCCGGCACCGACATCAGCCCATCCGGCGGCACCGCGAACGGCACCATGTCGAGCGCGGGCATGCCTATCGCCAGCGACACGACCAGGCGGAGCTGGACCGGCACGGTCGGCGAACCAAACACGGGCGCAGCGATGAAAGCAGCGCCGGGTCGCAGCATCGCGATCATCCACAGCCAGAGCTGCGCTTCGAGCGCGACCATGTCGCCAACGGCGTTCATCGCAGCAGGTCGGGTATCCGGGCGTACATATCGCGGGTGAAATCGCCGAGCATCATCATGATCGTGCCGCCCGCCAGCGCCAGCGCGGCCGCGACGACGATCAGCTTGGGGACGAACGACAGCGTCTGCTCGTTGATCGAGGTCGCGGCCTGAATCATGCCGAGGATCAGCCCGGCGGCCAGCGCGGGGAGCAGGATCGGCGCGGAAGCAAGCGCCAGCACCCACAGCGCCTGCTGCGCTACTCCGATGAAATAATCGGCGGTCTGCGCGCTATCCATGGCCACGCACCACTAAATTTCCGTTCGGTTCGAGCGAAGTCGAGAACCTCCTTCGAGCGTAAGCGAGAAGCCTCGACTTCGCTCGGCAATGGTTCTCGACAAGCTCGAACCGAACGGAAAAGGGCTGGCCGCTACCCACTCGCGAAACTCCCCGCGAGCGAGCCCATCGTCAGCGCCCAGCCGTCGACCAGCACGAACAGCAGCAGCTTGAACGGCATCGAGACGATCGTCGGCGACAGCATCATCATGCCGAGCGCCATCAGCGTCGAGGCGACGACGAGGTCGATGATCAGGAAGGGCAGGAAGATCAGGAAGCCGATCTGGAAGGCGGTCTTGAGCTCGCTGGTGACGAAGGCCGGCAGCAGGATCGTGAAGGGGATGTCGGCCGGCTTCGCGAAGCGCGGCGCCTTGGCGATGTCGGCGAACAGCTTGAGATCGGTCTGGCGGGTCTGCGCGACCATGAACTTGTGGAAGGCGCCGCCGGAGCGGGTGATCGCCTCCTCGATGCTGATCGTGCCCTGGCCATAGGGTTGGTATGCGGTCTGATTGATCTGATCGACCACCGGCCGCATCACGAACAGCGACAGGAACAGCGCCAATCCCACGAGCACCTGATTGGGCGGCGTCTGTTGCAGCCCCAGCGCCTGCCTTAGGATCGAGAGCACGATGATGATCCGGGTGAAGCTGGTCATCATCAGGATGAGCGACGGCAGCACCGTCAGCAGGCTCATCAGCAGCAGGATCTGGAGCGACAGCGAGAGCGGGCGGCCTTCGCCGGAGATGGTGTTCAGCGCGCGATCGATCCCGCCGGTGGGTTGGGTGGTCTGGGCGAAGGCCGGGGCGGCGAGGAGGAACAGCAAAATCGTCATTCCCGCGAAGGCGGGAATCCATAAACTCCACCGTTTCCGAAGGATGTGCGAGGTTCGGAAATTATGGATTCCCGCCTTCGCGGGAATGACGTTCCCGGACATCACCCTACGCGTCATCGTCAGGCATGGTGAAGGTGGGGATCGGCGCTTCGGCGAGCTTTTCGATCCGTCCACGCGAGACCGCGATCAGCAGGCGCTTGTCGGCGAACTCGACCACCGCCAGCCGGCCGGTCGCGCCGATCGGCAGCGCATCGACCACGCGGAGCGCGCGCTCGCGTCCGCCGCCGAGTCCCGGCTGGGCCTTGCGCCAGAGCCAGAGCGAGCCGACGGCCAGCCCCAGCACCAGAATAAGCATCAGAATCAATTGAAGAAAATAGGGCAGTAAGCTCAACCCGGAAACCCCCGCTCGGCCCCGATCGGGCCTGAGCCCGAGGTCATGTGCGGCGTTCTAAACCCGTCACACGCGCATCGGTGGCAACTACATCGACCACCCTTATCCCAAATCGCCCGTTCACTGTCACTACCTCGCCTTTCGCGACGAGCGTGCCGTTGACCATGATGTCGAGCAGCTCGTTCGCCTGGCGATCGAGCTCGACGACGCTGCCCTCGGCAAGGTCGAGCAGTTCAGAAAGCTTGAGCGATGTGCTGCCGACCTCGACAGTCATCCGCACCGGGATATCCGACAACAGGCGATAGTTGCGGCCGAATTCGTCGCTTGAGGGTGCTTCTGTCATGTCGCTCATCTTTCAATCCCCTTGCCGACCGATTCGATCAGCAGGGCCGCGCGGCCCTCCTGCTCCCCGATCGTTCCTTCCGCAAATCGCTTCGATCCCACCAATAACGGCACTTTCGGCGCGAGATTGATCGGGATCACGTCGCCAGGCTTCAGCGTCATGAGCTGGGCCATGGTGAGTTCGGGCCGCGCCAGCACGCTGCGCACAGGCAGCCGGACGTCGTCCAGCGCACAGGCAAGCCGGTGCCGCCATTCGGTGTCCAGCGGGTTGGCATCGTCGCGCACCTTGGTCGAAAGCTGAGCCTCGATCGGCCGCAATGTCGTCTGCGGATAGATGAAGCTGACCGCTCCTGGCCGGCCTTGCGCCGGAACCAGCGTGAAGCGCTGGATGACGATGGTGTCCTGCGGCTTGGCCACTGTCACATAGGCCGGATTGGTCTCGCGCGATGCGAGCACCGGCTCGAGCTTCATGACCTCGGCCCAGGCATCCTTGAGCTGGCCGATCAGCATCTCGGTCAGGCGAGCGATCATGCGATCCTCGCTGACCGTGAATTCAGTGCGCTTGTGCGCTGTGACCTGGCCGCGCCCCCCATAGAAGGAATCGACCAGGCTGGTGATGAAATCGGCCTCGAGCGCGATCATCATGCCGCCCTTCAGCGGGCGAAGACGATAGAGGCTGAGGCTGGCGAACTCGCGCTGGTCGGCGCACCAGTCCTCGAAGCGGCGATGCTCGATCGGCGCGCCTTCGACCTGGGTCTTCGCGCGGAAATAAGGTTCGACGGCGCCGCGAAGCTGCCGCGCCAGACGCTCGCCGATGCGATCCAGGCCAGCCAGCTTCTGTGCGGCGCGGCAATCTTCCACGCCGAGCGCGAAGGGGACTGCCTCCGCCGCAGCCGCAGCTTCGCCGATGTCGAGTCCGGTATCACCCAGCTCGGCCACCAAAGCCGCGACTTCGTCTCCTCCAAGTGGACTGGCCGTTTTCGTCATTGAATGATGAAACTCGTGAAATACACGTCGTCGACGCCTCCAAAGCCCTCCCGGGATATGAGTACTTGGTTAATGGCGTCTTTAAGTTCCTTCTGAAGCTGTTTTTTTCCTTCGGGCGTGGAAACGACGAAGGCGTCCTGGTTGGCCAGCGTCATCAACACGGCCGAACGCACCGGCATTTCGTTATTCTTGATGTGCTCGATCACCCGTTCGTCATAATAGGTCGCGACGCCCAGGCCGAGCTGCATGAAGCCGTCCGAATCGCGCAGATTCGACGTGAAGCTGTTCTCGATCGGATAATAGGTCGCCTGGAACTTGCTGCGATCGAACTTTTCGTCGCCCATGCCCTTGCCCGTGGTGACCGGCACCACCACGCCCTCACCGCCTTCCTTGGCGACGAGCTTGGGCTTGTTGGGATCTTCCTTCGGACCTTCGTGACCGCCGCCGACCAGGCCGGAACCGGCCGCGTAAAGGCCGGCGCCGATACCACCGCCGATCAGCAGCAATGCGCCGGCGCCGATGATCAGCATTTTCTTCATGCCGCCCTTCTTTTTGGCCGGGGGCGCTGCTGCTTCTTCACTCATCGCTCAAATCCTGTTCTCAAGCGTAACGTTCGCCGGATGATGCCGGCATATCCTGCTGAACCTCGGCGGCCACGCCGGCACTGCTGACGGTGCGGATCACCACCGGCGTTTCCGCCGTCTGGCGCTGACCGCCGCCGCCATTCTGGCCGCTCAGATCGACATGTGCCTCGCTGATGCGAAGCCCCTGCGCCCGTGCCTCGGCGACGAGTCGCGGCTGGGCATCAACCAGGATCGCGCGCGCCGCCTCGGTATCGGCCGTCAGCTTGACCGAGGTTCCATTGACGCCGTTTAGCAGCTCCACCTTTAGGCTTCCTAAATGCTCCGGATTAAGCTGGAAGCGCAGCTGCGTGTCGCTGTGCGCGGCGCGGGCGATGTCGCGGGCAAGCGTATCGAGCCACTGGGTATCGCGCGCGATGTCGAGATGATGGCTCGTCAGCGCATCCGCCGTGTTGACGGGCACGGCGTCGGCCGAGGTGGCGGCCGGGACAGCCGTGGCGGCCGGTTGCGTGGCGGAGATCAGGCCGAGCGAGGCGTCCGCAACGGGCTGGGGCGCGGTCGGTTGAATTGGGCTATCCTTGGTCGGCTTGTCGCTGGCCGGCTGCTGGATTGTCTGTGCGATCGCCGCGATCTGGGGATCAACCTGTGGTCGGGCCGCATGCGCGGCGGCTAGCGGGACGGCCTGTGCTGCCCCGGCGCCCGGCTTGGTCGAAGCGGTCAACCGCGCCAGCAACTCGGTGAGCTTGGCATTAGCTGTAATCCGCTGATTCGCCTGTGCCTGGTCTGTGGTTCTTGTTTCCGGTGCAGCGACATCATCTGCAGATTGGTCGGTGACCAGCTTTTCCAATCGCGTGAACGCTGCTTGTACAGTGCCGGGCGTTACGTCGCCCTGCTTGGCTTCGCCGGTGCGCGCGAGCAGTGAGGCGATCGTCGGTGCTGCCTTTGGCGTTGCTGCAACGACTTTAGCTTCCTTCGCCTCGGGGGCGGTTTCGGTCTGCGGTCTGGCGACATCGGTGGCAATTGCCCGCACCGCCGCGATCAGTGTCGATATATCGATCTTGGCCGGTTCGGCGGCCTGGGCAGCGTTGGGATCAATCTTGGCCAGCAGATCGGCCAGCGTCGTGACCGGGTCTTCGGTTTTCGAATCGACTTCCGCATCCGCCGTCGGATCTTCGGGCAAGGCCGTCGGAGCACCATCGCCCTTGGTCTTGGCCGGCGCTTCTCCGACTTTCTTGCCGAGCTTCGCGAGCAGTTTGGCGGCAATATCCTGGGTGCCGGCCTCGGTTCCCGGCACGGACGGAGCCGTCAGCGTCCCATCGCCTTCGATGGTGATGCCGAGCTGGCCGAGCAGCGCCATGAAATCGGCGAGTGGATCGCCGCCCTTGCCGTGCTTGGCGGTCCCGGCGCCGGTAACGCCGGCTGCGTGGGCCGAAAGGGAGACGTTCATCGGGTTTCTCCAAGGATCGGTCGGGTCTTGCGGCGCGGGGTAGCCACCGCATTGCGTTCGAGAAATTCAGCGAGCGCCGCAGCGGCACGCGCTTCGAGCTTGTTGGCGCTTTCCTGGCGACGCCGCGCGGCGAGACGCAAATCCGCCTGCTGGTCGGCGCTGGCGCGCGCGCTGGCGATGGCATCCTTCAGGCCGTGGCGCGCATCGTCCAGACGCATGGCGAGCTCGCCGAGATTGGCCATCGCCGCGCCGTTGCTCATGCCCTTGCCGATGCCAAGGCTGAGCCGGAGCTGGGCGAGCCGCGCTGCACTGGTTTCCAGCATGGCGGCGTGGTTTTCAGCGCGAGCGGCGGACGCGGCGGCCAGGCTGTGCTGGACCCGTCGGACCCGCGCGATGCGCGCGCGCTTGGCTGCTTTCTGCTTGATCATCCGAACATGCCCTGCAGCGCGCCAACGGAGGCGTTGAAGTCGACGCGTTCCTTCTGGCCCTGCTTGATGAACTCAAGCATCTCGGGGTAGCGGCGGATCGCCTCGTCGAGCAGTGGATCGCTGCCCTCGCGATAGGCGCCCATCAGGATCAGATCGCGATTTTCCTCATAGATCGACCACAGCCGTTTGAAGTTGGTGGCCGCGCCGGCATGGTTGGGCTGGACGATATCGGACATCACGCGGCTCAGCGACTTGCCGACGTCGATGGCGGGGAACACGCCCTGTTCGGCAAGGCTGCGCGACAGCACGAGGTGCCCGTCAACGATCGCGCGCGCGGCATCGACGATCGGGTCGGAGGTGTCGTCGCCGTCGGCGAGCACGGTGTAGAGCGCGGTGATCGAGCCGCCGGTGCGCGAATCGGCGCCGGCGCGCTCGACGAGACGCGGGATCAGGCCGAGCGCGGAGGGCGGATAGCCCTTCATCGTCGGTGGTTCGCCGAGTGACAGGCCGATCTCGCGCTGGGCATGGGCGACGCGGGTGAGGCTGTCGATCAGCAGCAGCACGCGCCTGCCCTGCGCGCGGAAATATTCAGCGATCGCGGTCGCACGCATGGCAGCGCGCAGGCGCAGCACCGGCGGATGGTCGGCGGGGACCGCGACGACCACGCTCTTGCTCCGCACCGGACCGTTGAGTTTGGTCGCGAGGAAGTCGCTGACCTCGCGGCTGCGCTCGCCGATCAGGCCGACGACGATCACGTCCGCGTCGGCGCCGGCGATCATCTGGCCCATCAGCACGGATTTGCCCACGCCCGAGCCGGCGACGATGGCGATGCGCTGGCCGACACCGGCGGTGAACAATGCGTTGACCGCGCGGACGCCCATGTCGAAGCTGCGCGTGACGCGCGCCCGATCGAGCGGATTGCCCTGGCGCCCCGCGAGCGGCCAGTGCTGGTGCGCCGCGACCGGGCCTCGGCCGTCGAGCGGCTTGCCCGACGCGTCGATCACGCGGCCGAGCAGCGCCTCGCCAACGCTGGCGATGCCGCCGCCGCTGTCCGGCTCGACCCGCGCGCCGCAGCTGTGGCTGCCCTGTTGGTCAAGCGCCATGAGAAGTGTGCGATTGCCCCGGAAGCCCACGACTTCGGCGCGCGAACCATGCCCGTCGGCGTCGATAACCCGCGCGCAGGCGCCTACGGCCAAGCGAAGGCCAGTGGCCTCAAGCATCAAGCCGTCATAAGCGGCGAGCCGGCCGATATTGCGCGGCCCGATCGATCCGAGATCGAGGCTGCCGAGCATCGCTTCGGCCTGGGCGGTGAGCACGCTCACGCAGCGTCATCCTCGCGGGCTGCCAGGCCCATCTGGTCGAGGGCGGCGCGGAGGCGTTCAAGGCGAGCTTCGGGGCCATCCTCGATCCAGCCTTCGTCGGTCTCAAGCCGGATCGTGCCGCGCAGCAGGCTGCTGTCGCCCACCAGCGGCGTATCGATCGGTGCGTCGGCGAGCAGTTCGAGATCCTCGGGATGTAGCCGCAACCGCATCGGTCCTGCCTCGTCGCCGATCAGTTCGGCGGCGCGTTCGCACCGCTGGATCAGTGTGTCGCGATCGATCTCGACGGTGCCCATGATCTGGCGCACGAGCCGCTCGACCGTTTCGGAGAGCAGCATCGCCAGCGCCTGCGAAGGCTGGGGTTTCAACACCTCGAGCGAAGCGGCGAGCTCGACCATCGCGGCGCGTTCGGTCGCGACCATTTCCTCGACCGCCTGACGGCCTTCCTCGAAGCCCTGTGCGAAGGCCGCGGCCTGAAGATCGCTGGTGGTGTGCAGATGGCTCGGATCATGGTCAGCCAGCGATCGGGGCGGCATCGCGCCGTCGCCGCTCGGCATGTCCCACGCCCTGAATTCCTGGAAATCGGCGCGTACCCAAGGCGGCACGCGCGTCGCTGTCGCGACCTGATCAGCCTGCCACAACTCAGACATAATCATCGTCCTTGCCGCCAAGGTTTATCGTGCCTTCGCTGGCAAGGCGGCGGGCGATCGCGAGGATCTCCTTCTGCGCATCCTGCACCTCGGCGAGGCGGATCGGACCACGATCGGCCATCTCGTCGACGATCGACTGCGCCGCGCGGCTGGACATGCAGCCAAGGATCTTGTCGCGCAGGCGCGGCTCGGCGCCCTTGAGCGCGACCACCAGCACATCGTTCTCCACCGAGCGCATGAGCGTGCCGAGGCCCTTGTCGTCGATCGCCATGAGATTGTCGAACACGAACATCTCGTCCTCGATCGTGCGCGCAAGGCCCTTGTCGAGCTTGGCGAGCGCGCGGATGATGCGCTGCTCGGCGCTGGTGCGGGTATTGTTCACGATCTTCGCGGCCTCGGCCGCGCCGCCACGCTTGGTGGGGGGAGCGGAGCTGGCTTTCGCGCCGGTCGGCCGCATGATGATCTTCTCCAGATCCTCAAGTGCTTCAGCCGTGACGGGACCGAGCGTCGCTACCCGATGCACGAGGTCGGGCTGGACCGCCTCGTCCAGGAGCTGCAGCACGTCGGCGGCGACCGCCGGTTCCAGATGGGCGAGCACGATCGCGGCGATCTGGGGATGCTCCGGCTCGATCAGATTGGCGATCGTGCGCGGGTCCATCCATTTGAGCGCATCGAGCGCGTGGGACTTCGCCATCGGCGTGATCCGGGCGAGCACATTCTCGGCCCGCTCGGAGCCGAGCGCGCGCTCCATCATGTTCTTGATGTGGGTTTCGGCACCGAAGCCGACCGTGGTGCGCGCGCGCGCCTGATCGACGAACAGGTTGAACACGCTGTTGACCTGTATTTCCGACACGTCCGCCACGTTGAACATCGCCCCGCCGAGATGCTGAACCTCATCCGGCTCGAGCCGGCTGAGCACCTGTGCCGCTTCATCTTCGGCCAGCAGCATCAGCAGGATAGCGGCGGCTTCGCTGCCCTTGGGGGGGCGCGACGGGTTCGATCCAGGTGCGGGCGCTTCCTCAGCCATTCTGGCTCACTCCGCCCGGCATGTCGCTGCGGATCAGATCGCGCACTACCAGCGCGGCGCGGGCCGGATCCTGCCGCACGAAATTACGGATCAGTTCGGCGCGGTTGGTGTAGCCGGGGGTCGCCTCGATCATGTCGAGCGTCACCGCGCCGCCTGGGTGCGCGCGTTGCTGGTCGGAGAGTGCCTGGGCGATCTCGTTGCCGATCTTCGCGCGGTTCGCGGCGGTCACCGCCGCAGAGGTTGGGCGCTTGGCCAGCAGGGGTTTGCCGATGCCGAAAATCAGCAGCGCGGCGAGGACCAGCATGCCGACATTCTTGCCGAGCGTGGTCAGCCACGGCGCTTCGTAGAAGGGGGGATCTTCGGCCTCGGGGACCGGAGCGAACTTCTGGACGCTGACCGCGACGAGGTCGCCGCGGGTCTGATCGAAGCCGACCGCACCCTTGATCAGATTTTCGATCTGGGCCTGATCGGACGCTTTCAGCTTGGCGCCGCCCTGCTTGATGGCGACGGCTACGCTCAGCCGCTTGATCGTGCCGACCGGCTCCTTGGTCACCGAGACCTGGCGGTCGAGCTGATACTGGCGGTTATAATTCTCGGAGGTCTTGCCGGTGGCGCCAGCCTGCGCGGCCTGGCCCTGCGGCGCGCCGGGGATAGCAGGCGTGACAGCGCCATTGGGTGCGGCGGCGACCTGCGCCGCCGGCGGTACCTGATTCGAGAGCGTGCCGGGGATGCCGCCCGCAGTGCCGCCTGCGCCAGCCGAATCGGCGGTCCAGGCGCCCTCCTCGCGCTGCACGACGGCGGTGTCCTTGGGATAGCTCTCGCGGGTCGATTGGACTTCCGCGAAGTTGAGATCGGCATGGACCTCGGAGGTAAAATTGTCGGCGCCGACCAGCGGCGTCATCAGCTTGGTCACGGCGTCGTTCAAGCGCTGCTCGACCTTGTTCTGGAGCTGGATCTGCGCATTGCTGGCGCGGCTGGCATCGTCGCCGCCCGAATTGGACAGGAGCCGGCCGCTCTGATCGACCACCGAGACGTCGTCAGGCGAAAGGCCCGCGACCGACGATCCGACCAGATGGACGATCGCCTGCACCTGCGTATCGGACAGGCGGCGGCCATTGTAGAGACGCAACATCACGGAGGCGGAAGGCTTGCTCGATTCGCGCAGGAACACGCTCGGCTGCTCGACGGCGAGGTGGACCCGCGCCTGCGCGACCGAATCGATCTGCTCGATCGTGCGGGAGAGATCGCTTTCCTGAGCCGCACGAAGCCGCTCGCCCTCGACGGCGCGGCTCGCGCCCATTGGGATCGAACTCATCACCGAATTGCCGTCCGGCGCGCTCTTGGGTAGGCCCTGCTGGGCGAGCAACATGCGCGCGCGGTAGAAATCCGCGTCGGTCACCGAGATTTCGCCGGTGTTGCGATCAAGCGAATATTTGATGTTGCCGCTGTCGAGCGCCTGCGCGACCGCAGCCTTGTCGCTGTCCTGCATGCCCGGATAGAGCGGCTTGTTGGCCGGATCGCCGAACGCGCCCCACAGCATCCAGGCCACCCCGAACAGGCCGAGCGTGACCAGCCACGGAATGCTCTTGAGCACCGCCGGCTGACTGGTGAATCGGGCGAGTTGCTCCAGCGCAGGCGCGAAGCTTGCGGCAGGGCGCGCCATCGTGACCGGCAGCGCGCGGGAGGAATCGGCGGGGAGTACGGTTGCTTCGCTCATATCTTATACCGGCATGCTCATGATGTCCCTGTAGGCGGCAAGGAGCTTGTTTCTGACCTGAAGGGTCGCCTGGAACCCGATCGAGGCTTGTTGACGGGCGAGCATCACGGCCGCGATGTCCGTGGTCTCGCCGCGTTCGTACGATTCGGAGATCGCGGAGGCCTTGCTCTGGAGGTCGTTGACCTTGTCGAGCGCGCCTTTCATCGCGTTGCCGAATTCGGTGCCCTTGACGCCGCCCGCGCCGCCCAGCGCATCCGCGCCGGCCGGGCCGGTGCTCTGCGCCGCTTTCTGCAGCGCCGCATTCTGCTGGAGGATGCTGGCGCGCATCGCGAGCAGGCTGGCTGGGTTGATCGTGTTCATGGCCGGGCCTCCTTACGCCGCCACCGCCTGGCGCATGTCGGCGAGCCGATAGCGCAGGGTCCGTTCGCTGATGCCGAGCCGCTCGGCGGCGCGCAGGCGATGACCGCCGGTCGCTTCGAGCGCGGCACGGATCGCGTCGACTTCCGACTGCCGAGCGGCGTCAGCGAGGCGCGCCGCGACCGGCATCGTTGCTGGCTGCGAGAAAATGCGGCGGTCGATCGCGAGATCGTCGGCCTCGATGCGGTCACCCCGATGGAGCAACAGGGCGCGCTGGATTACATTTTCAAGTTCGCGGGCATTGCCGGGCCAATCATGGGTCATCAGCCGGTCGAGCGCATTTGGGGTCAGCCATGGCACCGCCTTGCCGATCTGGGCATGACGCAACAGCATCGCTGCGGCGATCGCGCGGATATCCAGCCGGCGATTGCTCAGCGGCGCGAGCGTCAGCGGCAATACGTTGAGCCGCCAGTAAAGGTCGGCACGGAAACGGCCAGCGGCGACCTCACTGGCAAGATCGCGGTTTGCCGCGGCGATGACGCGGACGTCGACCGGGACAGGCCTGGTCGCGCCGATCGGCAATACTTCGCGTTCCTGCAAGGCACGCAGCAGCTTGGCCTGGAGACTGAGCGGGATTTCCGCGATTTCGTCGAGCAGCAGCGTGCCACCGTCGGCGGCACGGAACAGGCCCTCGCTGGCTCCGGCGGCGCCGGTGAAACTGCCCTTCTGGTGGCCGAAGAGGATCGCCTCCAGCATCGTCTCGGGCAGGGCCGCGCAATTGACGGCCACGAACTCCTTGCCGGTGCGGGGGCTCATCGCATGGATGTAACGGGCAATGCCTTCCTTGCCGGTGCCGGTCTCGCCCAGAACAAGCACGGTTGCATCGTGGTGAGCGACGCGGGCGGCGAGGCTCAGAAGCGCAGCACTTTCGGGCTCTCCACAAGCCGGGTGGCCGGCGGGACGAACGAGTTCGTTGATCAGCGCATGGCCGAACGCCATGTCATCGCTGCCGAAACAGATTTCAGCGGGCTGGCCACGGCCGGGGCGAAGCAGGCGGGGTGCGCCAGCCGCGAAGTCGATCACGATATCGCGGTGGTTGGCATAAACCCGTTCGGAAACGTGCAGAATGCGGGCGGCGTGGCGGCCGACCGGATCGCGCGGGTCAGCTGAAACGCAACTGATACCACTACCGTCAAGCCACTGGGCCAGCGTGGGCAGTGCCGTTGCGGCCGACTGAGTCAAACCAACGTCTTGCATTCTCGACCCCCGGGGAAGCGGCGAAAATCCGCCGTGGTCCCTTCCCGCCCCGAAGTGGTTATCTCCGGTTAACCGCAAAATTACGGTCCAAAGGATTATAAATCCTTAATAAGCGCGCGCCGCGTGGGGGCGCCTACGTACGCGGGCGCGAGGCCCCAAGAAATTTTGTTCCCAAGAATTAAAGCTCCCGCCCGACGCGCCGTTAACCCGGTTGTGGCGATCACGGTCAGGGACCCGTCGCCCCAGTTTAGAGCGGGAAAGGAACCCACAGTGACTGTCATCAACACCAATGTCGGCGCTCTGCGCGCCCAGAATGGTTCGCGGTCGGCCAGCATGACGCTGTCGACGGCGATGGAGCGTTTGTCGACCGGCAAGCGCATCAACAGCGCCAAGGACGACGCCGCCGGTCTCGCCATCGCGAGCCGCATGAACGCCGAAGTCCGCGGCATGAACGTTGCGATCCGCAACGCCAACGACGGTATCTCTCTGGCGCAGACGGCTGAAGGCGCGCTCGGCGAAGTCAGCAACATGCTGCAGCGCATGCGCGAACTGGCTGTTCAGGCCGCCAACGGCACCAACAGCGCCACCGACCGCGCTGCTCTCCAGGCCGAGCTGGCTCAGCTCGTCGCGGAAGTCGACGGCGTGTCGAAGTCCACGACCTTCAACGGCGTGCAGCTCCTCGATGGTTCTTCGAAGAATGTGAGCCTGCAGATCGGCACTCGCGCCACCGACAATCTGTCGTTCGGCATCTCTGCTGCTGACGCCAAGTCGCTTGGCCTCCAGGGCTTCGCGGTTGACGGCCAGCTCACCACGGGCCGCGTTGGCGCCGTGTCGGGTCTCGCAGTCGACGACGTGCTGATCAACGGCAAGGCCGCTTTCGCGACCGTCGCCGCTGCGGACACCGCGACGGCTCTCGCCACCGCGATCAACACCAACACCGCCCAGACCTTCGTCAAGGCGACCGCGTACAACACGCTGACCAGCGGCCAGCCCAATGCGACGACGTTTGCTGCCGGCGCGATCACAATCAACGGTGCGTCGGTTGGCGCCGCCGGTTCGGTCGAGGAACTGGTTGCCAACATCAACCGCGACGCGGCTGGTGTGATCGCCACCCTCAACGATAGCGGCACCATCACCTTGTCCAACGACACAGGCGCCAACATCGTCATTGCCGGTTCGGCTCCGTCGGCTGCCGGCTTCACCGCTGGCACCTATGCCGGTTTCGTCGCGATCAACAGCGTCGACGGATCGGACATCAAGGTCCAGGCCAAGAACGATGCCAACGGCTTCGTGGGCGGCGCCGGTACGCTTGCCGACGTCAAGGCCTTCGGTCTCAACGAGAGTGGCGACGGCAAGGTGTTCGCGGGTTCGGCGGTCGACACGACGTCGGCTCTGCTGTCCACCGACGACATCAAGATCAACGGCGTCCTCGTCGGCAAGTCTTCGGACGGTTCGGCGATTTCGAAGGCGGCCGCGATCAATGCGATCGCTGACCAGACCGGCGTGCAGGCGACTGCCAAGACGGTCGCCAAGGTCACCGTCGATCTTGCCGGCACCGCGCCGGCTGCGACCGACACCGTGATCAACGGCGTGGTCGTCAACCTCAGCGCTGCGACGACCCTCTCGGGTGTCGTGACCGCGATCAACACCGCCGCGATCGGTGGCGTGGTGGCTTCTTCGGACGAGCAGGGCAACCTGATCCTCACCTCCGATACAGGCACCAACATCACCGTCCGTGACATCGGTGGCAATCTGTTCACCGCCGCGACGACGCTGGAAGGCGAAGTCGGCACGGGCACGATCGCCGCTGGCCGCGTCCTCGGTGGCCGCGTCACGCTCTCCTCCAGCACGGGTGCCGACATCCGCGTCGAGGGCAGCACGGCGTCGATCAATAAGGCCGGTCTGGCTCTTCAGGGCGGTTCGTCCGACCTGCTGGGCGGCGCGATGTCGATCACGACGGTTGCGGGTGCCCGTGGCGCCCTCGCCCAGATCGACAAGGCGCTCGACAAGATCTCGGCACAGCGCGGCCAGCTCGGTGCGGTCCAGAACCGCCTCGAAACCCGCGTCAACGTGCTGACCTCCTCTTCGACCAACATCACCGAGGCGCAGAGCCGCATCGAGGATGCTGACTTCTCGGTCGAAACCACAAAGCTCGCCAAGGCTCAGATCCTGAGCCAGGCTGCTACGGCGATGCTCGCTCAGGCGAACCAGAGCCAGCAGGGCGTGCTCAGCCTGCTCCGGTAAGGATTGGTCCCCTTTACCGGGCAAAAACAGGCCCCTGGCGCAAACACCCCCCGCGCCAGGGGCCTAATTTTTAGACCCCCCTTTCTTGAACGACCAACAGGACGAGGCAGACATGAGCGACGGTATCAACGGAAAGATCGGCGAAGAGGCCCAGCCCCTGCTGGTCATCGCCGACGACAGCGATGAGCCGGCGCCCGCGCTGATCGCGGTGGACGAGCCCCAACCCGCGCCGCTGCCCGCCCCGGCGGTCGAAGCGATCACCACCCAGCTTGAGGTCGACACCGCTTCGGCGCCCCAGGCCAAGTCCGCGGCTCCCAAGCGGGCAGCGGCTCCGGTTGAAGCAAAGCCGATCGAGCCCGCAGCGCCTGCCCCTCAGCCTGTTGAAGTTCCATCGTCCGCCAGCGTACCCCTGCCGCAGCCGAGCATGGCCGCGGAAGCAAAAGCGGACGCGCCGGAAGCTCAGCCGGTCAAACGGCCTCGCCGCAGCGTACATCCGCTGGTCCCGCTCGCCGCCGTTTCACTGGCGGTGTTCGCAAGTTCAATCTCGGTTGTCGGCCTGCTGGTCGCGAGCCGAACCGTGGCCGAGACGAAGATCGTGCTCGAGCAGGTCGAAGCGCATCAACGCAAGATGCGGCGCCTTGAGGAACTGATCGACGAAGTCGATGCACTCCGCCAGCGCGAGCAGATCGCGCTTGTCCGGATCGAGCAGATCAATGCCGGCAGACCAGCGACCGGGGCGGAGGTGCGCAGCGCGATCGGCAGCCTGCAACTGGCGATCGCCAAGTTCCAGCCCGGTGGCACCAACGGCTCACTCACCCTGTTGCGTGACGGCCAGGCCGAACTCGCGGAGCGGGTCGGAACGATGTATCGCCGCGTTGAGGCCATGAACGACAAGATGGACAAGCTGGCCGCGGGAAAGGGGCGGTCACCGGAAGCCCGGTGACCGGCTTGCCAGCCGTCATCTCAAATCATTGAAGAATTAATGCCACTCGCTCAGGGATGAGCGCAGCCGGTCAAGCGCCGACTTCTTGATCTGGCAGACCCGCGCGGCACCGACGCCGAGGGTCTGGCCGATCTCATCGAGGTTCATTTCCTCGACGAAATAGAGCTGGAGAACGAGCGCCTCGCGCTCAGGCAGATCGCTGATCCGGGAAGCGAGGGCGGACTTGAGTTCCTCGCGCTCCATCGTCTCGTCGGCGCGGTCCTCGATATCGGCGAACCACATCGAATGATCCGAATAGACCTCGTCCATCGATTCGTGGACGATCGCCATGCTGCTATCGACCAGTGCGCGATAGCTGCCCTGATCCATGCTCATGGCGCTGGCCATCTCGGTCTCGCTTGGCGTGCGGCCGAGGAGATTTGCAAGTTTTTCGCGCTTGTCGGCAAGCTCGCGGCGCTTGGCCATCGTCGAACGGCAAACCGCGGCGTGACGGCGCAGATGATCGATCATCGCACCCCGGATCCGCATCGCGGCATAGGTCGCGAAAGCGAAGCCGCGATCCTCGTAACTGTTTGCGGATTCAACCAGCGCGACCATGCCGATCTGGACAAGGTCCTCGATATCGATTGCCGAGGCGACGCGACCATGGACGTGCCAGGCGATCTTGCGGACCAGCGGGATATGCTGCTCGGCAAGGTTGCCGGGCGCCGCCCGCTGAGGCCTGCGCTGATAGGTGCCGGCGGTGTTGGCCGCGTTAGCGAAACCCATGCGACGCCTCCCGGCTGTTCTTGTTGTTCACGGCGAAGATCACAGCGCCATCTCCGGCTGTGGTGCATAGCCCTGCGGGGCGTAGCCTTGCGGCGCGTCGTTGCCGCCGACGATCGCGCAAACCTCGACCGGCTTGCCGTCGGGGATTTCGAGGAACGAAAGCACTGGCGCATCCGGAAGATGGGGTTTCAGCAGGCGCGAGAGCGCCCGGCGCGCGATCGGCGAAGTGACGATCGCGAAGCGGGCAGCCTGCGCCATCAGCGGTTGCGCGGCGCTGCCGATCGATTCGATGATGCGGTTGGCGAGCGCCGGCTCGAACGGGTGGCTGGCATTCGGGCCGGTGCGGACCGCCTGGGCGAGGAGCGACTCGAGGCCGGCATCGAGGGTGATCACCTGCAACGGCATCTTCACCGGGACCAGCGTCTGGACGATCAGCGCCCCGATGCGCAGGCGGACGGCCTCGACCAGTGAATTATGATCGGATTCGTGCGCGGCGGCATCGACCATCGCCTCGGCGATGCGACGGAAATCCTTGAGCGGAACGCCTTCCGACAGCAGCGTGCGGCAGAGCGCGGCGATCGCCGACAGCGACAATGGTTGCGGCGTGAGACCGGTGACGAGCTGCGGCGCGCTTTCCTTGAGTGCGTCGAGCAGCTTTTGCGCCTCGTCCATGCCGAACAGGTCGGATGCGGCAGCCGCGATGATGTGATTCAGATGCGTGGCGATCACCGTCGCCGGGTCGACCACGGTGTAGCCTTGCACCACCGCTTCGGCGCGCTGCTCAGGCGTGATCCACACGGCGTCGAGACCGAAGCTCGGATCCTTGACGGCGCGGCCCTGGATCGGCCGATCGACATCGCCGCCATCGAGCGCGAGCAGGTCATCGGGCCAGCACTGATCCTCGCCCATCACCACGCCGGCGACGCTGATGCGATAGCTGTTGGGTTCAAGCGCAAGATTGTCACGCACGCGGACCAGCGGCACGACGAAGCCAAGCTCGCGAGAAAGCTGGCGGCGGATGCCGGTGATCCGGCCCATCAGCGGCGCGCCCTTGCGCTCGTCGACCAGGCCGATCAGGCCATAGCCCAGCTCAAGGCTGAGTGCGGCGCCATCGCTGACTTCTTCCCAGCCGATCGTGGCCGGGGCCGGATTCTCGGCTTCGACCAGGGCTTGCGCCTCGGGATCGACCGGGACGGGCTTGGGCGTGCGCAGCCGGTAGGCGGTGAATCCCGCAAGAGCGGCAGCCGGAAGAATAACAAGATGCGGCATACCCGGCAGGATGCCGAGAAATCCAAGGATACCCGCAACCGGTGCCCATGCCCGGCTCGATCCGAACTGGCTGGTGATCTGGCCGGAAAGGTCATGCGGCGAGGTGACGCGCGTAACGATCGCGGCGGCGGCGATCGACAGCAGCAGTGCGGGGATCTGGGCGACGAGCGCGTCACCGATCGCCA
>Ga0157380_10000352_pt1 | contig 27560 bp, 26 predicted proteins | sample S35metaG_FD_119757 | JGI IMG/M metagenome (GOLD analysis project Ga0157380, IMG submission 119757) | Switchgrass rhizosphere microbial communities from Kellogg Biological Station, Michigan, USA - S3-5 metaG | ecosystem: Host-associated > Plants > Roots > Rhizosphere > Soil | place: USA...
CGATTGGTTGATGACCTCGCTGGCTCCCTCACCGTTCATGGTTGGTCTGATGCAGACCGCCGAAAACGCTCCGCTCTTTTTGCTCGCGCTTCCTGCCGGTGCCCTCGCTGACATACTAGATCGTCGCCGCTTGTTGCTCATCTCACAGGTGTGGATGCTGATCTCAGCGGTGACCCTCGCGATTCTGACGCTGCTGGGATTAGTTACGCCGTGGATTTTGCTGCCGTTGGTCTTCTCACTCGGACTTGGAGCAGCGCTCAACGCTCCTGCGTGGCAAGCGATCATGCCCGAGTTAGTTCCGCGCTCTGAACTTCCTGCGGCTGTCTCGCTCAACAGTGTGGCCTTCAACATCGCGCGAGCAGTGGGACCGGCGTTGGGAGGATTTGTCGTTGCTGCGGTCGGCTCGTGGGCGGTCTTCCTTCTGAATTCGCTTTCGTTCATCGGTATCATCATTGTGATCTACCGCTGGCGCCGCGTGACTGTGGAAAGCCTCTCGCCAACTGAGCGAATTCTCGGAGCGATGCGCGCCGGAGTGCGTTACGTGCGACACGATCCTGCAATCAGAGCCGTGCTGGTGAGGACAGGGGCTTATGTAAGCTGCGCGAGTGCTCTCTGGGCCACGCTGCCTTTGGTGGCGAGGAAGCAACTTGGACTGGGCGCGGTCGGTTACGGATTGTTGTTGGGCGGCTTGGGCTCCGGAGCCATCATCAGCGCCTTTATTCTGCCGTCGCTTAGAAGGATGCTGTCGCTGGAAAGCCTGATCATCAGCGGCACGGTACTCTTCGCCGCAGTGACTGCAATCCTTGCATCTGTCCACGTCATCGCAATCCTCTTCGTTGCGATGATTCTCGGTGGCGTGTCCTGGATGGCATTGATGTCAAGCTTCAATGTGAGCATCCAGCGGCTCGTGCCGGCGTGGGTTCGAGCGAGGGTGCTGGCGATCTATTTGCTGGTGTTCTTTGGCAGCATGGCTTTGGGAAGCGCGCTTTGGGGCGCTCTCGCAAATCGGATCGGGATTTCGTCGACACTGCTATGCGCTTCGGGCGCTCTTGTTGCGGGAATTCTATCCGCCTTTTTCTACAGATTACCTTCAGGCGGCGAGCTTGATCTGGAACCATCGCTACATTGGACCGATCCGGTTGTAGTGAATGAACCTCATTCCAAAGATGGGCCAGTGCTAATTACCGTTGAATATCAAATCGATCCTGGAAAGGCCGAAGAGTTTAATGACGCGATGCGAGAGGTCAGAAGAATTCTGCGTCGCGATGGGGCCATCCGTTGGGGCCTGTTCAACGACACTGCGAACCCCGGTCATTACATCGAGACGTTTCTGGTGGAATCCTGGGCCGAACACATGCGCCAGCATGCTCGCATTACGAACGAGGATCGGGCTGCGCAAGACAGAGCACGGTCTTTTCACATCGGTGAAATCCCACCGCGCGTGACTCATTTGATCGCTGAAGACGTATAGCTGCAGCTCGACCATTGCGCCTCTTGAACTTGGATCCTACCGGCAGGTGTGTTAAGTTCCCGCTACCGCGCTTAGGGATTAGTTAAGTCGGGCCTCGATTAAGTTCGCAGGGGCATCAAAGGCTACATTACAAATGCTGGGGTCGTGGTTCTCCCCGGTTACGACCGTCCAATCATCTCTAATCAGTGAAAGTCAGCTCCTAGAGTATTTTGTTCCACTCTGCTGTGCGTGAAATTTGGTGGCTTGCGATCGCAGGTGGCGGCGCTGCGCGCTACGTCCAACTACGCGTTCGGCGGCGGATGAAGCGAGCCTTCGGAGAGTCACAGCTTCCAACCTTCCTTCTCAATGAGCAGCAGCAACACGGTTACAACGCACATTCTCTCGTGAGTCTTGCGCCTGGGGCTCAGTTCTGGACCTGTCCGCAATTGGAAGGCGCAATCATTTACCAGGAAATCGGAAAGGTGTGGCTCGTATCGGGCGATCCCTTAACAGCGGAGGAAAACGTCACTGACCTGGCTCGTAGATTTATCAAGGCTGCCAAAGATGAAGGACGATACGTAGCATTCATGCCCGCGACCGAACGCTTCGCATTGGCCACAGCCGAACTCGATTTGCGTGCAGTTAAGATTGGTGCTGCGCCTTACTTTGACCTGGCAACCTGGGGGCCAAGGGGTGATCGCGCCAAAAAGGCTCGAGCAGGCTCGAACCAGGCGCGTCGCGCAGGCGTGATTGTAAAAGAAGTGACTTTTCTCGATTCAACTGTAAGGCAGGAAACTTCCGAGCTCTGTGCGAGTTGGTTGAAGAATAGGCGGTGCGCTGCGAAACTGGATTGGCTTCTCGCGCTCGATCCATTCCTGCACGCCAACCGTAAGAAGTTCTTTACTGCTCGAGATGGTGATGGTCGCCTGGTAGGCTTTCTAACTGCGAGTCCAATTCCAGCCCGCGAAGGCTGGTACCTGGAAGATGTAATTCGGGATCCCAACGCGCCGCTTGGTACCGCGGACTTACTGGTTGTCGAAACCTTGACTGCGCTTAAGCTCGAAGGAGCAAGATTGGCAACTCTGGGTACCTCACCTTTGGCGCGCGATGGCTCGAAACATGAGCCGGGAAATCGCGAGCTTTGGGATAAACTGCTGCGCCTCTCTGTAGGCTCCTTCAGCTTCCTATACAATTTTGAAGGTCTGCGGCGCTTCAAGTCGAAATTCGCACCGAGTTGGTGGGAGAGCGAATACTTACTTATCCCACGCGACCTGATCGCTTCGCCTCGAATCGCAAGTGCTTTGATCCAAGCCGTGGTGCCGAATGGTGCGTCTAATTTGGTGGTACGTCAACTCGCCCGACGTAGTGGCTTGGAACAACTATCGCACTTATTGAAGAGGAAATCCGGGTTCGCTAAATTACGCTGATGCAGAGATTTCGCCTGGCTTGCGCAACATCTTCACGACTTCGCCGATGTGCTGCTCTTCTTCGGAGATCATGCGCCGCGCATAGTCTTCCAGAAGAATGGAACGATCCTTGGTCAATTCAAACAAATGCCGATAAAGAACCAATCCCGTTCTTTCAGCTTCGAGAGACTCCAGCAAGATGTCGTTGATTCCATGCTTGTGAGTTTCAAGGAGCGCCCCAATCTTCAACGACGGATGCTCCCCAAGATGAGTGACCAGTTCGCCGGCTTCAGTTGCGTGAGCGAGGCACGTGTTGGCTTCGCTTCGCAACCAGCTCACGATGGGAATGCGAGCGTGGCCGAAAACCATCAACGAGTAGTGCGTGTATCGGACGACTCCTGCAAGTTCCGTTTCGAGAATTTCGTTTAGTAAGGCAACGGCGGCTGATTGGTCAAATTGGTCTTCCATCGGTTCCCTCCGCTCGAAATTGTAAGCTTTACTTCTTGATGCTCGCCACTACCGCCTGATCGACAAGATAAATATCTGCTGCAGGAGTATTGCCGAGAGATACATTGAACAGTGGCTTACTTGACTGGTGTAGTCCGGAAAGTAAAGCATCGTTGCTAAAGTAGTGACGTCCGCGAGCGTCAATAATGTAATCACCCTCGACCAACTTACTCACCGCAGTTTCATCAGAAAGCGAGATACAGACCAGGTCAGGCCGTGAATGTCTTTCAGAGTAATACTGACAAACAGTCTGCGATTCACTCGCAACCTGCGCGTTCGGCTTGGCTTTGAGCGCGATCAGTCTAAGTGCATCACTCATCTCGGCATCATAGAAATCATCCTGCGGAAAGTGTGCGCCAGCATTTGCAGAGCCGCCGCCGATCAGATTTGTAAAGAGACGATAATGGGGAACCGCGCTTACCGAAGCCAGGCCTGCCATGATCACCAGAACTGAAGCCAGCGCACCCTTCAAGTAAACGCGCAGCTTGTCATTGCCGGCGCCCTCTCCAAACTTTCGCGCCACCCAGCGAATGATGTAATAGGCGCCAATCGCAGCAGTGCTGTAGACCGCGGGCAATACAAAAACCGTGTACCGGGTAAACTTGCTTCCCGAGATCGAGAACTGCAGCCAGAAGAACATCCAGAACAGAAGGAAGTAGCGACCATCACCGAGCTTTCGCCTGAACAGCAACGGAAAGCCAATCAAGAACGACGTTAAAGTTAAGAGCGGAAGCTTGGTCGCGAAGAAGACTCCGAAGTAATACCAGGGCACGCCCTGGAACCATGACTTAACTTCGTGCGGATAAAGCTTGCCCATAAATTCATAACTGTTATGGGCCACCATCCTGTGACTGGCAAAGTTGCGGATTTGGTGCCACGTCTCGGGGAGAAAGATCGGCGGATTCAGAATAGCGAACACGACTCCCATAATGACGAAGAATAAAAGGAATCGTGGTCGGCCCAGCCGCCAACGCGTTCCGGGAATGTGCTGGTAGAGCCAGTAGTAGCTGATGCTGATCGATACGTACCAGGGTAAGTACTTCGAAGCTGCCATCGCCCCAAACGCGGCGGCCGCAAACCAGGCGTAGCGAGTAAAGTTCCGATGCGGTTCACTTTCTGCTACCCGCTGTCCGCGCAGCCAAAAGATATTGGCCAGGAGGAAGAAGAACAGCAGGAACGTATCTTCCTTGGCAATACGATTGAAGCCAATAGCAATCGGATCAAAGGCCCAAAGGCCAGCCGCAAGGAGCGCAATTTCGCCACCAAAGAGCTCAGCGATTACCAGGTACAAAAGCAGTGTGATCAAAGACCCGACGATAACATTGGGAAGTCGTACGGCCGCTTCCACTGGAATAAAGAACTCGGAAGATGCCCCGCCAACGAGATTGTTCCACTTCTCAGCTGCGATCACGCTGGCAGTGATCGTTGCTTTCATCAGGAAGGGATGCTCTCCATTTGCAGCCGTGAGACCATTGGTCCGGTAATCATTGGCGGCGAGCAATTTGTTGAGCTCATCGTCCGCCAATCCTTCTGTGCTTAGGCTGCGAGCGCGAAACGCGAACCCTCCCAGCATCAGGACGACTAAAGCTGCGATTACCAGAGTGCGACTGACAGAATGCGCACCGCTTTCGGTGAAAAATTCTGGACGTAAACCAGCTGTAACTATTGCTTCTGCGCTAGCAGACAAAACGGTAGTACTCCTTGAAGCCAGAACATTTAGCCGGATGGCTCGATATGCAAACCTCGCAGGTTACGTCAAGGCAGTCCGTCTGTCAAAAGGCGACTTAGTCTGTTACAGAACCCCGCGCGGTAGCTAACGGAGCATGTAACTCAAGGGGTGAAAAAGCATTCTTTAGCTAGGTGATTGATCCCGTCGCTATCCCGACGTGTCGGGAGTTCTGTAACGATCCTGTAGATATTCTTGTGCTTTGGTGAAATCAACGGGCTATTCGTACTGATTTAGAGATACGCAGTTGTTTCGAATAGGAACCGGGGAGGCGAACCCTAGATTTTGGGAATGCCTGGCCCGAGGTTCGTTTTGTTTGGCTCGATAAGCCGTGTGATATACTTGCCGACTTCCGGAAGCATAGAAATGAACGCCGCCCCGAAGGCGCCTAGGCGCTACGTTCCTGGCTACAGCATTATCCGCGAAGTAAACGGTTTTCTCCGGACTCATCATTCTATCGCTGAAACACAGATCTGAGCTACGAGGTTCAAGCTGCCCCATGAACAGGGGAAATCACTCTAACAACGGACATAATCATCAGTCGGTACTGATCGTGAACGATCTTGCCGAGCAGCTTGAGCTCATGAATTCCGCCCTCGGTAAGGCAGGCTACACCGTTTTTACAGCCGAGAACGGGCGGGAAGGGTTCGCCATGGCCAAACGCGAGCAACCCGATCTCATAATCAGCGACGTCACTATGCCCGAAATGAACGGCATCGAGTTGTGCCGGCTCATCCGCCAGGACGAAGATTTGTCGACTCGTCCGATCTTGTTGGTAAGTGCCCTCCGAACCGACACGGAAAGTGTGGTAGAAGGCCTCAAAGCAGGTGCAGACGAATATCTCGAAATTCCTTTTGACGCGCCCAGACTAGTCGCTCAGGCTGCCCGTCTGATCGAGCGAGCCAAGTTGGAAGACGCACTGAAGGATTCCGAAGAACGCTATCGCCTCCTTTTTGAGTGCACGCCGCAGCCAATCTGGGTCTACGATGAAGAGACCCTCACTTTTCTGGCAGTGAATGAGGCGGCCATTCGTACCTACGGCTATTCGCGAGACGAGTTCCTCTTAATGACCACCCGGGACATTCGCCCGGCTGGAGATGCGCCGGCCCTTTTGATGACGACAGCCGGAGTTGATGGACCAGTCTTAACCAGCCCCTGGCGCCATAAGAAAAAGGATGGAAGTGTCATCTATGTCGAGATAACTTCGCATCCCTTACTGTTCGGAAATCGAAGAGCCAGATTGGTGATCGCTACCGATGTTACGGATCGGAAACTTCTGGACGAGGAACAGAAGCGGATGCACGCTTCGATTCAGCAGTCAGCCATCGAGTGGCGCCAAACATTCAATGCGATGGACTTCCCGGTGCTGATTGTAGATCTGGATGGACGCATCCGACGGCTTAACAAAGCTGCCCAGGAGATAGCCGGAAGCGACAAAGAAGAAATAATCGGCCAGCACATAGGCAGCATTGGTCCTGGTGAACCCTGGCAAAAGGCTGCGCAGCTTCTCGAACACATTCGCGAGAATGGCGGCGCCCGGCTGGCCGAGGTTAGGGATCACGCTACGGGTAAGACGTGGTCAATCACTCTCTACCTGATTCATGAATTCGGTTCGGTTGGCGAACGATCGATCCTAATTGCGCAGGACATAACTAATCGCACTGAGCTGGAGGCTTCACTGCGCCGGAGCGAAATGATGTCGCTCTTGGGCTCGCTAGTGGCCGGTGTTGCTCACGAAGTGCGTAATCCGCTTTTTGGCATTTCCTCAATCCTTGATGCCTTCGAGACTCGCTTCAGCGAACGCACAGAGTACTTCCGTTATATGAATGTGCTTCGCGATGAGTTGGCTCGTCTGAATGTGCTCATGGAAGAGTTGCTCGAGTACGGCAAGCCATTTCAGGGCGAACTCTATCTAACCGCGCTTGATGATGTGGTTACCAAATCGTTGCGCTCGTGCGTCCCGGTCGCTGAAATTGCGCACGTCAGTCTCATCAATAGAATGACGCCCAAAATTCCTCGCGTGTTGGTTGACCGGCGCCGGCTGTCGAAAGTATTTGTTAATCTCATTGAAAATGCGATTCAGCATTCGCCAGCTCATGCAAAGGTCGTTGTCGAAGCTCGTGAGACGCGAGAAGCTAATCAGCTTTGGCTCGACTGTGCTGTCAAAGATGAGGGGAAGGGCATCGCAATCGAGGAAATTGCTAGTATTTTCGAACCTTTCTTTAGCAAGCGACGCGGAGGAACGGGTCTTGGCCTGGCTATCGCTAAGAAGATTATGGAAGAGCACGGTGGAAGTTTGATCGCCGGTAATAACGAGGAAGGCGGCGCCTGTATGATTGCAAGGTTTCCGGTACCTGAGGGAGTTAGCTAGCAGCACATGGCGCGCAACAAGATCCTGATTGTTGATGATGAAGCCGGCCTTCGCTTTGGCGTTCGCGATTATCTTGAGCTTCAGGGATATGAAATCGACGAGGCCGAGAGTTGTGAGAACGCACAACATCTCTTCCGCACATCACGTCCTGACGTAGTGATTGCCGACTATCTCCTGCCTGACGGAACAGCCCTCGACCTGTTGCCTCGCCTTAAAGAAATCGACTCTGCAATACCTCTCTTGATTCTGACTGCGCACGGATCTATCGATCTGGCGGTTCGAGCTATCAAAGAAGGCGCCGAGCAGTTCCTTACGAAACCGCTCGAATTGCCGGCGCTACTGGTCATCCTGAAAAGAATTCTGGAGAACCGTCGCAATCTGAATAAACAGCTCGCCAATAAGTCTCGTGAGGTGCGGACCGCGATCGATCCGTTCGTGGGTGCGAGTGCCGCGATTCGTGCATTAGCTGAGCAAGCTCGAAAACTTCTCTCGGCCGACAGTCCCATTCTGATTCTTGGTGAGACGGGTTCGGGGAAAGGCGTGCTGGCGAGGTGGATTCACGCCAACAGCACACGGTCAGAGGAAGCGTTTGTGGATTTGAACTGCGCCGGTTTGTCGCGCGACTTACTTGAGACAGAGCTTTTTGGACACGAGAAGGGCGCCTTCACCAGCGCTACTGCGTCGAAGCAAGGCTTGTTTGAAGTAGCTCACCGGGGAACGATCTTTCTGGATGAGATAGGTGACGTGGATCTCCAGATTCAACCAAAACTTCTCAAGGTATTGGAAGAAAAACGATTTCGCCGAGTTGGCGACGTGCGCGATCGACAAGTTGATGTTCGTCTCCTTGCAGCCACCCATCAGGACCTTAATCACCTTGTTTCGGAAAAGAAGTTTCGCGATGACCTCTACTTTCGCATCAGCACCATTCTGCTGACTTTCCCGTCGCTTCGTAATCGACGTGAAGACATCCCGGTGCTGGCAGAATATCTGCTCGAAAAGTTTGCAGCAGATCTTGGCCGTGGAGAGATGAAGCTCAGTAGTGAGTGTCTTGATGCTTTGCAGTCTTATTCGTGGCCGGGAAATGTTCGAGAACTTCGAAATGTGATCGAACGCGCAGTACTGCTCAGCGAACAAAAGACCCTTGGATTAAAGGATCTTCATTTCGATGGTAGACCGGGAATGCGTCCCAGCTACGCTCATTCAAATCTCACCTTGCAAGAAGTCGAGCGCCAACACATCGAATATGTTCTTGCCGATGAAAACGGCAGCGTTGAGCGGGCCGCTAAAAGGCTCGGCGTACCTCGAAGCTCACTCTACGAGAAGCTCAAGAGACACCGCATCGCGACGTCCAGATTCTAGAAACCGCGTCCAGATTCTGGACTTCCATCCCAGCTGACCATCCCCTCCCCTAATACTTTCTTCAAAACTAAAGGGAATTTGCGAATTCGCGAATCGACGCGGCTCTGGCCCACTTGTTGCCAAGAGAGAAGCGTCTCGATCCAATAGTGCTTAGGCTTCGGCCTAATTGAGAGATTCGATTGGGGATTTCGAAGAGCTGGCATTGCCCGCTCGGCTCTTCAAAAAATCCCTGGTTGGTGTCTCTCAGTCTGGTTTTTTGCAGTCTAACGGATTTGTGAGCTTCCTGACGCCTGGGCAGGTTTCGCGAGTCCTTTCAAAAAATAGAAAACTCTCAGTTCGGGTTTCCCAAAATTTCCAAGGAGTCGAAAGCAATGAGAAGGGTCATGAGGACTTCATTAACAATTGCGATGGCGACGGCGCTAATCGGGCTAGCAGTATCCCAAGCGCGGGCAGACCGCGTTAGCTACTCGGTTGACCGTTGCTTTGGCGCCAGTTGTGTTAACGGCGGTAACGCTCGAGTCGGCGAGTTGTCACTGGCATTTACCGAGTCCAGTCTCGGAGTGCTGGACGCAGCTTCGTCATCGAGCGCTCTCGCGAGCTTCTCGCCGGAGTTTGGAGGCGTTTCTGGAGTGAGCTTCGCCGGTTCTGCGGTGACGCAAACCTCCGGTGATGTAACCACTGCACAACAGACCACCGCATCCAGAGCGAATACTACGTCTGTGTTTTTGCCGGCATCGGGGATGTCATTGTCCTTCAGTGGACTGCAAGCACCGGCGTTCGCCACCTCTTTTGATCTCGGACGTTCAGTCACTTCCAGTTCGGGCAGCTTCAGTGTGAGCGGCGTATCCTTAAATGCGAATGCCGTCTCCAAGCCGTATTGGTCGACTGACGGAAAAGAAGGCGACGACGGCGGCAAGGATGGCATTGTAGGCGGTGGTGCACCGGGTGGAGCACCAGTACCTGAACCGACCACGATGTTGTTGCTCGGCACTGGCTTGGCTGGCGCAGCAGCGATTGTCCGCAAAAGATTGAAGACCCGACGCTAAGCTTTTCTGTCGTCGAGGTTCTTGATTCAGCGGTAAGTGGTGGCCAGAGAGATGACACCTGCTCATGTAATTTGTGAGCAGGCTGGGGGGCACGTCCACAATGTACTCGAAACCAATGATTCTCCCGCTCGACCTGGAGGGTAAGATTTATTCGCTTCAGGATGAAAACGGAAACACCATTGGTACCGGCACACGCGAAGTGTGTGAGGTACTGATGTATATCATCACGAAACCATTGGCGCGAGCCAATGGGTCGCCTCAGACGACCGTGATACGAAGGCCCAATGTGCGGGCTGCCATAGCGATATAGCAGCTTGGGCCGGGCAGCGACCCGATGATTTATTGAGTGCATTTTCTCAAGCTATTCTGCCTGGCTCGTCTCCTCGGTGTGCGATAAGGACTAGGTGGAAGCGCGATGGGTGTAATTCCGGGAAGCGAGTTCAAGAAGCAATGGCATTGCCCGTCATCGCAGGATCTCGCTTCTTATCAACAGGGTCTCGCAGTTTCCCATCGGTCTCAAATCGCTGAACATCTTGCCGGTTGCGATTTCTGCAACGCTGAGCTAAAGCTGCTCGCAAAGTTTTCCCTCGCAGATTATCAAGAAGCATGTCCCCCCGTACCCGACTCCTTGCGGGTGTTGGCGGAAGCTCTGCTTGCGCGCAAGAGCAGTCAGACGCGAGAGTTGCGACTCATGGTGGATAAGGATCAGTGAGGTCCAGAAACTAAGGGGAACAGCAAGGGGTAAAGATTTCGTTAGTCAGAATATTGAGCGGTTTTACCCGACCGGTTTGCAGGCTAACCCAGGCGGCCAGCGATGAAAAGCACTTAACTTAAAGTCTGGCCTAATCACAGTCTTAACGGCGTGCCTGGGATGGCTAAGCAAACGCGATTTGGAAGATTGAGAAAGGTATCTGGACGCCTGCGCCGGATTTTGGTCGGTAGTGCGCCGTCCCCGGATAACAAACCAATGCCCCGAATGCTCATCGTCGATGACGAAGAGTCAATATGCTTTTCAATGAGCGAATACTTCGGTCTCCACGGATACGAAGTTGATACGGCTCGAGAACTTGAAGAGGCAGAACGACTCATCGAGACCAACCAGTATGCTGTTGCGATTCTCGACTTGAGATTGGGCGTAGCTCACAACGCCGATGGACTTGAGATAACAAAGGTCCTGCACCTGCGCCAGCCGGATACTCGCATTGTTGTACTTACCGCCTACGGCTCTGCTGAAATGGAAGACGACGCCCGTCGTTGTGGTGCCGATGCGTTCCTCAGAAAACCCAAGCCGCTCTCGCAAGTAGCCCAGGTGATACAAGGGCTGATCGAGTCTCCCTCCAAACAAGCAGTTCGCTCCGCATAAAACTTAGGTGTTGGGTCCAGGGGTTGGGTGTAGTGTGTTTCGCTACCTGAGTCTGTTAGGAATGTGACTAGCGTCCGAGCGCGGTCTTGATTTTTCCATTTATCATTTCAAATTTTGCAGTTTTCATCTTAAGAGATGTACTTTGCGATTCGCTTCGGTTGCGCTTCGTTACCGATGTCGTCTTCGGCACTGAAGCCAGCCTGAGTTCAAATGTAAGATGAGAACCGGGAAATGATATATGGAAAATCTCGGTGAGTTCGACCCTTTGGTAGCCGCGTCATGTAGATTGAGGCCTAACGTCCTATACCCACACCCTAAATCCTACACCTTGGTCAGAAGCCGCTTCATTAGCGTCAACGTCCCGAGATGGTAAGCGTTATGGTCAGCGACGAGGAGTACTTCTCGAAGCAGGGTCTGACCGGTTCCGTGGGCGATCGGGGCGAACAAATCTACTGATGAATCATTCACCAGCTCCTGCATCTGTTCTAAATCGGATCGAAAAGCTCGCACCGATTGATTCCAGTCTTTTACGCTGCCAAGTGTGTCTGCGCTCGGCCAATATCCTTCAGGAAAATCCGGTGAGCGGTGCGAGGCATCACGACTGAATTCAAGTATGTCCCATTGGGCGATCCTCATGTGCTCGAGCACCTGCCATGCGGAGTAGGGGACGCCTTCGATTTTTTGATTGATCAGCTCAACGGGAAAGTCATTGATGAGATCGTCGAAATGGATGTGAGCGTCGCCGCCGCGCAGCAGGTAAAGGAGGTGGTCACGCAGTTGTTGAATGTTAGCGCTCAAGATCGCGATTCGTGGCGATGCACACGAGGGACATAACCTTCTGGCAACCCCTGGCGCCGTTTTCTGGCGCCTTCGAGCAAACCATTGGTTGATTCATCTGAGTTATTGTCGTGAGTTTCGTCCTTCAATTCGACGGTTGCCGTGGGCTGTCTGAGGCAAACATCCGTATTCAGGAGGAATCTCTTACAGACTTGTCGCAACGTTTCGGATCCGTCGAGTAGCCCCTCAACCATCTCTTTGAGCGTCGCTTCACCAGCACGGACACATTCGATCCGTTGGGCCTCGCTCAGATCGGCCCACCCCGAAACGCTGACGGCCGGCTTCGACATCTTGAGCAGAGTTTACTCATTTCCTGCCATCTTTCAAGAATTTCTCTCAACCCAAATTCAAGACTGAACTCGACGTCGGGGTTTCCGATCGTTCATTTTCCTGAAAGAGACGGGGTCGAAGTGTCGAGTGATGAACGGCCCAATAGATGGCGACTACGAAGACGCCGCCCAGAAGTGTGGCGAAGGTCCAGGTCATAGCGCCGACTATGATTGTATCCTCACCGCGATCTTTGAGTGCGCCGGCGTCGCGCGCTACGCCAGCTGCAAACAAGAGACGAATGAAGATTGTAATCGCCCAGAAAGTTATGGACGGAATGAAAAACCAAGCTTGCGTCAACTTAAAAAGATCGATGTCCATAGGTCTCCTACGGTTGGTGAGATTTTGAAGAAGGTGGCCAATCCCCGAGCAAGGGCACGATCGAGTTTCCGCTTAGTCAAATTCTGCAGCTAGCGGAAGAGCGGATTGCATCAGGCAGGTGCTATCCGCTCTCTGAACAATTCTTTTGCTGTGCCTAAGCCGGCTGCACAGCTGATTCGGTTGCAGGCCGCGTCCGCCAGACTGCGAGAATAACTCCAGCGATTGAACACGCTACAAACTGATAACCTATATTCAACAGATAGAGCCCGGGCTTGCGCTCTTCGAAGATTACGCTCGCACTTTGAGTAGTGACGATAAATCCAAGCCAAAGCCAAAACGCAGTTTGCAGACCGCCGGCGGCGTTATTCGCATTCGTATATTGAACGAAGTGAGCAAGGATGTAGACCAGCACCAGCGATGACAGAAATGCGAGCACGTATTCTTTTGCATGGTTTTGGTTTTCCACCGCGGCGAGTTTTTCGGGGGACCAGGCCATGAGCGTCACGAACTTGTTGCTGAATACTCCGTACCAAACCGCACCCAGCATCCAGTGAACTATGGCGGCGACGACGACGGCTGGATATTTGATTTTCATTGGTCAGCTCCTTTTGGGGATCAGGGTTCTCAAGTTAGCGAACAATTCAGTGTTGAATGATAGAGCCCGATGGAAGGTGCTGCTTCTCAGAAATTGCGAAGATAACTCCTCAGATAGCAGTGGTCGCGGCCGATCTTATACATTCGAAGCTCCAAGTCAACGGAAGAAAGACCTCATCCGCAGATTACGCAGATTTCACCGATTAGGAAGAATTATTCTTGGTTCTTAGATCTTTGTTTTCTGCGGAAGACTCTGGTTGCGGGCAATCAATGGCCACGCCAAACACAAACAAAGAACTAAGAACCAAGTACTAAGAACACTTTTCTAATCGGTGTCATCTGCGTAATCTCGGATAGCTCTTTTCCGTTTTCCTTAGTGAAAATCATGCGAGGGGGCGGCGGCTATTTTGAAGGAAAGCGGGCGGATACGTTTAGCCTTTACTGAGACCACGTTGTCCTGATTCTGCAGAGTTCCTTCGATCATCAGGAAGGGATAATCTACTAATGCCCTTCGGTTCTTTTCAAAAAGCTGAGGCGTAACGATGATGTTTGCTACGCCGGTCTCATCTTCCAAAGTCAGAAACATGAAACCCTTGGCTGTGCCCGGCCGCTGTCGAACAATAACCCAGCCGGCGACCCGAATCGCCAGGCCATTCTTTTGCTCGTAAATATCAACGGCGCGTGTGGCCCCGAGTTTGTGCAGCTCAGCGCGATATGTCCCGACCGGATGTTTACCAATAGTCAGCCCCGTCCCGCGAAAGTCAGCACTCATTCTTTCTGCAACCGTCATTTGGGCCAAAGGTGAATTTGCGTCGCGTTCATGTAATGCTTCGAATAGTGGACCTGCTGCCCGAGCTACTCTTTCAACTTGCCACAAAGCATCTCGTCGATGAGTTCCCATTCTTGGATTTCTGATCTCAGATCTGAGATCGGCTTGGGGCTTGTTCGTCTCACCAGGGCGACAAGCTGAAGTTTGTTGGACATTAGTTTGAATAAAGTTCAAAGCTCCAACTGCAGCAAGCTTTCTCAACTCATCCTTGCGTACTTCAGGCACACGCTGGTGGAGATCATCAATACTTTCGAATGGCTTTCTCTTACGCTCAAGTTCAATGGCACAACCTGATACTTCGCTAAGGCCCTTGACGTAGCGCAAGCCGAGACGCATAGCCAGCAAAGAGACAGGGAGACCGTTTCCCCCTGTCCCCCTGTATCCGTCTCTCCCCGTCTCCGTCGTTCCCGTCTCCTCCGCCTCCTCGATCGTGCACAACCAGTCCGACCTGGTTACATCCACAGGCAGGACTCTTAATCCGTGGCGTTGAGCATCCTTGATAAGCGTGAAAGGTTGATAGAAACCCATCGGTTGATTATTCAGAATAGCTGCAGTGAAAGCCGCCAGATAATGGCATTTGAGATAAGCGCTGGCGTAAGCAATCAGAGCAAAGCTGGCGGCGTGCGATTCCGGGAAGCCATATAACGCGAACGAAGCAATCGACTTCACTATTTCATCCTGCGTCTTGCCAGTGATTCCTTTGTTCTCCATGCCGCGCCGCAGTTTTACTTCGACTTCCTTCATGCGCGCTTCAGACCGTTTGAAACCAAACGCGCGCCGGAGCTCTTCAGCTTCACCGCCAGTGAAATCAGCGCAGATCATGGCCATGCGCAGTAGTTGTTCCTGAAACAAAGGCACGCCCAGCGTTCTTTTTAAGACCGGCTCCAGCTCCGGATGCGCATAGATAACAGGCTCACGACCCTGACGCCGTTTCAGATAGGGATGCACCATGTTGCCGACAATTGGGCCGGGACGAATGATGGCTACCTGGACCACGATGTCATAAAAGCGTTTTGGTCGCAGGCGAGGCAGACAAGACATTTGCGCGCGACTCTCAACTTGAAACATACCGATGGTGTCGGCTTTTTGAAGAGCCGCATATACCAGCTCGTCATCCGGTGGAAGATGGGCGAGGTCCACTTCTTCATGATAAGAATCTCGAATCAGCTTGATTGAATCTTCCAGCACCGCCATCATTCCCAAACCGAGCAAATCAACTTTTATCAACCCCAAATCAGCGCAGTCCTCCTTGTCCCATTGCACTACGACTCGACCGGGCATCGCTGCGGGTTCAAGTGGCACTACCGAATCAAGTTGATGCTGGCAAATCACCATGCCGCCGGAGTGTTGACCCAAATGACGCGGCAAATCCTGCACAGCTTGATAAAGTTGAAAGAAGTTCTTTATGCGTGGCTCACGCAGATCAAGCCCCGCTTCCCGAAACTGGCGCTCAGTTGAATCATTTGGATCTTTCCATTCCCAGGTGTGCACCAAACTTGATAGTCGACCTACGATCTCTTCGTCAAAACCGAGTGCTTTGCCAACCTCACGCGCGGCTGATCGGCCACGATAGGTGATCACGTTGGCTGTCATCGCCGCGCCCAGTTGTCCATAGCGCTGGTAAACATATTGAATAGCTTGTTCGCGCTGATCCCCGCTAGGCAGATCGAGATCTATGTCAGGCCATTCACCGCGACCTTCCGAGAGGAAACGCTCGAACAACAGCTCCATGCCTACCGGATCAACCGCAGTGATTCCCAGCGAATAACAGACTGCACTATTTGCGGCTGAGCCTCGCCCTTGAATCAGGATGTTCTGGCGCCGGCAGAATTGCACAATGTCCCAGACGATCAGGAAGTAACCCTCGAGCTTCAGCTTCTCAATTAAAGCGAGTTCGCGGTCAATTTGTTTGCGTGCTTTCTTGTAACTGGGAGTGCCGTTCTGCCCGGTGTAACACCGCCGGGCTCCTTCGTCAGTGCGTTTACGCAGGAATGAACTCATCGTTTCACCCTCGGGCACTGGATACTTAGGAAACTCATAACCCAGATCTTCAAGCGTAAACTTCAGACGTGAAGACAACTCAACTGTGTTGGCGGTGGCTTCAGGCAGATCTGCAAACAACCGGCACATTACACCCGGTGCTTTAAGAAAGCGCTCGGCGTTTTGGGCCAGCAATCGACCGGCCGTTTCCAGTCGCACGTGGTTCTTGATGCAGGTGAACACATCAGCGACCTGGCGTTGAGCCGCGATCGCATGACAAACACCATTAGTCGCCAATAAAGGAAGCTTTAAGGAGCGGGCGATTTCTACTACAGACTGGTTCCGCGCTTCCTCCTCACGATTAAAATGGCGTTGTAACTCTGCGTAGACATTTCCTTTTCCAAAAACATCGACGAGCCACTCCGCAGTTTGTTTTCCTTTTTCTATATTTCCATTGGCGAGTGGGCCATCGTCGGCTCCAGTCAAGCAGATCAAACCCGGGGAATACATTGCTAATTCTTCTGGCGAGATCACGCATTCACCAGGTTTGGCATGTTTAGGAACACGCAGTTTCATTAAGGTGATGAGGCGGCAAAGATTTTGATAGCCAGTGCGAGTTTGCACGAGCAGAGGAAGATTAAAAAAGCTTTTGGACTTGAGACCTGAGACCGTTAGTTCAGCGCCAATATGAGCTTTCATATCATTCTTTTTGGCAGCAAGATGAAAACGAGGCGCGCCGTATACTCCGTCTCGATCAAGCAAAGCCATAGCCGGCATGTCGAAGGCGTGACCTGCGGCGATCAAGTCTTCAGGAACACAAGCGCCTTCTAAAAAACTGAATGCAGATCGTGTATGTAGTTCGATGTACCGGTCAGTCATAAACGCCTTCGACAAACCAGGTTCCACTGCGTAGTTCACGATAGATGCGGTAAAGCACTTGTAACGGCTGATAACTAGTTCCCCGTTTCTCTGTGCGAGATTCCACTGCGATATCCCACTCGTCTCTTGCCCACGAGTCTGCTCGCCACCAATCACCGGTAGTACGCCAGGGACCAGCCAGCTGAACGATCTTCCCGTGCACGCTTCGATCAGCACTCCAGGCGCTCACTTGGGTGGGATAACCTTTGGCCGCTTCAACTAACGCTCGTAAGGGGGGACGAAACATACGGAACGCCAGGACCGAGAAAGGGGGAAGGGGAGAAGCGGAGACACGGGGCTGTGATTTCCGAAAGACTCTTTTGTTCAATTGTCTTAATGTGAATCGCTTGATGCGAAAGGCATCGGGCCGGTGCGTGTCCAGTAATTCAGGTGAGCCAATATTTCCTTCACCTAGCAGCTTAGCGAGCCGCGCCAGAGTTAATTCCAGCTTCTCCGGTTCCGGTGCGAGTGGAATGAATAGTCCATTCTGAGTTACTCGAGGTTTTACCGGTTCACAATAAAGTTTGAGCGCGATGATTGCTGTTGGTGGTGGATGCATCTCTGTATCCAGCAACAACAATTTCAGAAACACTTTGTGATCGCGCATCGCGTAAGGAAGATTCAAAGTGCGATCATGCGAACTCCCGTTCTCGAGTTTCATTTGCACTTGCAACTGATTCGTCGCGAGTGCGTACGCATTTAACCTGGCGCAGAGCTGATTCAATAAACGAGAAAGAATGAACGACAGAGGCTCGAGCTCTGAGATTGGATAATCAAACTCAATAGAGTTTGTAAAAACCGGTGGTGTCTGCTTGAGCTTTAGATGACGCTCAGTTTTCCCACTCGCAAGGAGTTGCAGTGATACTCCAGCCTGTCCCAGTCTTTGTGAAACTCCCGCCAGCGGCAACGCGGCAAAATCTTTAAAGGTATGAATGCCCCAAAGCTTGAGAGTCTCCAGGACGTCTTGAAAGTTTTTCTCTTCAAGGCCCACCAATTCAAAGCAGATTGAATCGATAGCCAAGTCTCCCAGTCCGGTAATTTCTTCGCCCGGACAAATGAAAGAGATGCCTTTAAGAAATTTTGCGGCATGAATTGCTGTGTCAGGGTTGTCGGCCAGGGCTACGTTTACTTTGCGGCCGAGGCCGCCTGTGGATGGTGGTTGAATTGCTCGCCGCGCGATCTCATTTGCCAATTCATAAGCTGAACCGAAGAGGAGTTCGCAGCCGTCTACATCGATCACGACAGTATCTGCCGAGGTCTCTTCCAGGAGAGGGGAAAAGCTATAGGCAAACTCTGACAGTGACATGCCATCTAGGGTTGCTGGGGTGAAAATACAGGCGAACACGACCGAACGCTCCATATCCTGAAAGTGAGCGAAGTATAGCGAACAAAAGCGAAAATAGTCAAATCTGTACTGCAGGCTGCCAGCCTGCAGCTGGGTTTGAAAATTGAGTTTTAAGGTGAGAACAACAGGCTGGCAGCCTGTTGTACATGCTAGTAGGCGGCGTGGGATTTAAAGAGAATCTCTCTTGCGCCTAAAAAGATTGGCCGTTGGCGCTCGGCGTGAAACTTGATTCCTTGTAATAGACGAATGGTGAAAGGCGACTTACTCGCTCGCAAAGGAGATTCTGACGAAGCACTCAAAGACCAGTCTTCTTCAGCTTTATTCATTGCCAGGCAAAGCGAAGCGCATGAGCGCACGCATGCATCTTCAGCAATGATCACAAGTGCGGTGGGTTTATCCTCAACCACACGTCGAAACCGGTACCACCAGGAGGAAATAATTTTTCGAGCTTGAGCGCCAGGAAAGTCTCCCAGATCCAGAATAACCAGGCTAAACCCGCCGCTTTGTAAAATCAGATCGGCAGCTTTAAATGAGTGTTCCAGCTTGCCTGCGCAGCGCAACCAAAGCAGCTGTTCTAAATCAATTCCTGCTTTTGAAGCTGATTTCGGATCGAAGCTGTTGTTGGTATCGACGACTGCGCAAGCTTCCTCATGAGTTGTGGCGTGCGCCAGGGCCGAAAGCATGAGACTGGTGCGGCCGGAAGACGCAGGTCCAAAAATTTCTGTGATGGCTCCACGTGGAAGTCCGCCAGTGACTGAGTCTATTTCAACAATTCCAGTCGCTAATACTTCTGTGAATCTTCGCTCAGCGAGCTTAAAAACATCGCCGCCGAATCGAGAACTTAGTTCAGATTCAATAACCGCTTTTGCTAACGCCATAACCACTCCTGTCGGAAACGGCTTTAAAGAATTCAAACATCTTGACGATCGTATCGTTGTTCGTTAATATTCGTCACGATTTTCGATTGCTGACGAAAATCTAGCATGGCTTGAAGGCTTGATGCAAGAGGCTTTTCCAGAAGGTAAGGAGAATGAGATGCCCGTAACCCCACGACAGCGACAAGTCTTTGACTTCATTGCCAGGTATGTGAATGCCAAACGATTGCCACCCACAATTGCTGAGATAGGTCAGCAGTTCAATATGAGTTCCTCAGCCAGTGTTCATAGCATTTTGTCGGCTCTCGAGCGCGAGGGCCTCATCAAACGAATTCCAAATGTGAGTCGAGGCATTGAACTGGTTCCACAAGAAAGTGCAAATAGCAGCGAGGGTGGGGAAGTACCATTACTTGGTCTGGTAGCTGCCGGGCAGCCGATCGAAGCCATCCTGAGTCATGAAACGGTCTCTGTGCCTCGTGACATGATCGGTCGCGGACGAATGTTTGCCCTCCGCGTACGCGGAGACTCGATGATTGATGAGAATATTCAAGACAACGACATCATTCTCGTCTCTTCGCAGCAGACAGCTGAAAATGGACAAGTCGTAGTGGCGCTCATCGATGGAAACTATGCGACCGTAAAGAAATTCTATCGCGAGGCTGAATTTATCCGGCTCGAGCCGGCTAATCCGCAGTTCAAGCCTATCTTTATTAAGACACCGGAGCGAATTCAGATTCAGGGTGTAGTGCGCGGCTTGATCAGGAACTATAGCCACGCCGCAGCAACGTAAAGAGATTTAGGCGCGGATAACAGGCGTTTAGAGTTCAAGCTTCAGCTTGTGCCTTCGCTACCACGCAATCTAAAGATTGAACTCTAAACGCCTGTAATCCGCGGCCAAAATCTTATGACGACCAATGACACTCTCGAACCAGAAGTCAGCTTTGTTGGCTTTGAGCTTGGCGAGTGCGTACTGAACCTGAATCCGGGCCAAACCAAATATCTCCGTGCAGTCCATCGCACCGCACTCGAGCTGGCTATTCCAAATCGCTTTGGCGTTGAGGCAGGGGGTTTTTGGTTAACCACCGATCAGATTGCGGAGCTGCGCTGCCTTGCCGATCATTATCCACCCAACGAAGCGCGCACCGTCGCCGAAATAATTGAGCTCTACCTCACCGCTCAGTGCGATCTGTTTTCGAATCGAGGAACAGAATGACGAAATTACGGCTTTGCCGTTCCGATGTGCGGAAAGGCTATGCCTTTCCGTTTAGCGGTTAAATATTTGCAAGGCTACGCCTCCAAACTTACCTTCCGCCGGCCGCGCAGCAGGGCAATACCGGAAATGATCAATGCGCCGCCCAATAGCGTGCGCCATTCGAGCCTTTCCTTCAGGACAATCATTCCCAGAATCACTGCCACCACTGGGGTCACCAGTGCTATCAGCAAAGTCTTCGTTACCGCCATGTTCTTCATCAGCCAGTAATACAAGATGAACGCGATTACCGAGCCGACAATCGCCAAATAAAACATCGCGACCACCGCCATCGGAGTCCAATGAAATCTCAACGGATTTCCTTCCAGCGGTATGCCGACCAGCAACAACGGAACCAATCCACACATCATCTGGCCGGCTGCCAGGACGGTGGGCTCGAGATGTGTGCAGTAAGCTTTCACGATCACATTCGAAAAAGCTACAAAGACTGCGCTCAACAACAAGGCGAGACTGCCCGCCAAAGCCTTTGGTCCAGCGACGCTCAATTGACTGGAAAAGATTACGCCGACTCCAACCACACCAATCAAGACACCAATGATTTTGGCTGGCGTCATCTTTTCCTCGGGAAGATAGAAGTGCGCAATCACCAAACCAAACGCCGGCGCCGTGGCTTGCAACAACGCAGCAAGCCCCGAGGAAATATATTGTTCACCCCAAAACAGAAGACCGTAATTGAGACTGAAAGCCATCACACCAACCGTGGCGAGCAGCATCCAATCACGTCGTGTAGTCGGCAAAGATTGTTTTCTGATTCGTAAGAGAACCAGAAGTATTAGCGAAGCAATGACGAAACGAATCCCCGCGAATGTCAGGGGAGGCAAGTCTTCCAGCCCGAGTTTTATGAATAGCCAGGTTGAGCCCCAGATGAGACACAACACCAGCCAGACCAGACGTGGTTTCATTGAATAATCAAACTCTATTCACAAAGAAGGGCGGACACTTAGGTCCGCCCTTCAATCAAACCTCAGCAGTCCAAGTTCGTTAAGCGGGAGGAGCTTCTAACTTGATAATCGCGAAGGCGGCTCCCTGCGGATCAATTAAGATGGCAAACCGGCCAATACCTGGAATGTCATCAGCGGGCTTCATCGTTTTAGCGCCCAACGATTCCGCCAGTGCCACCTTGGCATCGCAATCATCGACTGCAAAATACACGAGCCAATGCGGTGGCATCGGTCCCATTTCCGGCGTTATCTGGAACATTCCCCCACCAGGCCGGTCACCATTTATCCACATGGTGTATTCCATCGGTCCGAAATTCTGCGTGTCGGCTCCCCATCCGAACACGCCGGTATAGAACTCTTTTGCTTTGCCGGCGTCCGTGGTAGCGAGTTCATTCCAGCAGAACGAACCGGGAACATTGTAGATACCAGAGCCGTGATGTGTTAACGGTTGCCAGAGAGCAAACACCGCTCCTGTCGGATCCTGAACGACACTCATTCGTCCTATATCGTTAACATCAAACGGTTCTTTCATAAGAGTGGCGCCAAGCTCTTTCGCTTTTGCGGCAGTTTCATCGGCACTGGTCACCGACACATAAGACAACCAGTGGGGAGGAACACCCTGGCTTACCATGTCGGGCATTAATTTATAGAGACCTCCGACATCTTTGCCGTCGAGTTTCAGAAGTGTGTAGACCATGTCTGGTCCCATGGGATTGTCGACGTAATCCCAGCCGAAAAGTTTTGTGTAGAAGTCTTTTGCGCCCGCGGCATCACTGGTTCCGAGTTCAATCCAACAGAATGTTCCTGGGGCGAATCCCGTGGCTTCTTTCGCTGCTGCTTCCGTCATCTCTGTTTTCCTTTCAGCATTAATTTCTTTTGTTTGGGGAGGCGCGAAACAATATCACGAGAGGAAGGGAAAACACAGTAGCGAAGTCTACCGAATTTTCGGAAGGATAAACAAAAAAACGAAATGCGCCGCTATCAGCAAGCTGACTGCAGCGCAATCCGTTTTTTCCTATTAGACTTCCGAAGCTAACACTCTGACTTGCGCCAGCGGGTTCACTCCAGTTGTCGATAGGGTTGGCAGCTTAGCATGTACACGCACGGGCTGCCGATTTTGTATCCCGATGACAACTTGCGGTTAAGTTTTTCACCGGTCAGCACGCGATAAGCTTTCGCCTATCTCGCATCCTTTCGGACGCGGTGCCTTTAGGTTTTTTTTGTGGTGGCTTTTCCTCCACCGTCGATTACGCTTCGACAACGAAGCTCAACTTTCGCTGAGCAGCTTGCCCTCCTTGGCGGGTCCTCTTCCAAAGAGTGCCACTCGTTTCCGAATGGCTCGAGAAAGTCTCGCAACTTTCTCCAGCTGAACCTTTCGGTTCCGACTCGAGCGTCACTAGGATTAGCAGCCGCCTGCCTTTCCTCTCAACCAGTGCGTCACCGCATCGGTTGCCGTCTCTTTGTCGGTCTCGAAGGCCGTAACCCTCGCGACAGGTGCTTTATACCGTAGCAGTTTTTTATCGTCAACTTTTTGTGTGTTTTATTTTTTGTTTTATGTTTGGAATGATGTTGCTGTTACTCCATCTATAAAAAATCCCAAAAACTCTAAGGATTTTCTCGATACTTTATGCGATAACTTTTTTTGAATAAGAGAAATGTTTTTTCCTGCGCACGACAACATTTTGCGCGTTAGAAAATTGATTTCAGATTTTGTCGATCGCCAACATGATTGCTTTTTGCACCAATTCCATCTCTTCTTCACTTTGATACTTCTGTCGAGGCCAGAAAAAACCTCGCAAACCATCCTTCTTTCGCCGCGGCACAATGTGAACGTGTAGATGGGGAACACTTTGACTCACACGATTGTTCATGGCCACGAATGTGCCCTGTGCCTCAAGTGCTAATTCGACAGCTTTCGATAACAATTGAGCATTAGAAAAGAAGGGCTCGATTAGTTTCTTAGGGAGATCGGCAAGAGTTTCGTGGTGCTCCCGCGGGATTAGGAGACAATGCCCCGGAAATACCGGACGATGATCAAGAAAGGCCAGCGTCTTCTCATCCTCAAAAACTATTGGCGCCGGCAACTCTCCCGCTGCTATGGCGCAGAAGACACAATCGTTTTTCATGGATTAGTGGCACGAGCATCCTGCTCGTGAAGGTTAAAGTAGCATTCAACGCGCGAAGAAATAACTCAGGCAGGTTTCCCGCCCACACGGGCAGGATGCCCGTGCCACGGTTTGAACCTACTGGACAAGGCTATCAGAAACTTCATCAAAGCCGGGCCTAATAAAGTCTCTGGCGTGAGGAAATGCTCTTTCGGTATTTTGCCGTAGCGTCTCGAGGGCGAGTATTAGTGGCACGATAGAGTCGGTTTTGTCTGGAGCCGCAAGTTGCATCAGCCGCCAGGCGCTAATCGATCGATCCATTCCGATCAATGCTACCTTGATTGATCCGTCTGAATGGCGTGACATCGGATCTTCTTCGTCGTCCTCGTCTTCGTCATCGGCTGACATCAATCCCCGCACCAGTTTCACTGCGATTTGAAACTGGTACCAATGAATTACTTCTGAAGCCTCCTGGATGTCCTCTTCGGTCTCGCTGTTCACCGAGGGTGGATGGCCGCTGTCATCCGAAGTTTCCATGCCGACCTCTTCTTCAAACCAGTTATGTACCTGGTCAGCGTAATTCTCAGCAGCCATAGTCAACTCGTGATTGTGGGCGTCTTCAATTTCGCGATCGTGTTCTTCTTTTGCAGCCTGAGCTTCTGCTGCTTCCAGATCGACTCCATTCTCCACCGCCCAGGCGACGATCATCTCTTTGGTCTGTTCAAAGATTGAAGTTAGTCTTTGCCAGAATGCGGCGTTGTTGATGTCACGGCTTTCCGGATCGTTCTCTTCATCTTCTTTCTCAGACGCATAGACCAAACAGCGTGAGGTGAATGGACAGCGTTCGCACCAGCGGTCACAATAGTTGTAGATTCCGGAAATGAAATTTGGATTAGCGGCGAGCTCGATGAGGTCCTTGCTGTTCATGAATCTGACACCGCCCTCGCTGGGGATTCCGAAAGCGGCGTCATTCTAGATTAATTTGTTCTCCGTGAAAACGTCTAATTCTCCAAAATTACAGATTATTTTTTCTACATTGAAAGAGTTTGGTTTGCTTCTTGAAAGCGGCCAAAAGTTTCCAAGCATTTCAGGTCTGATTGCCGGCGAGCCAATTCGAGGATCGTGGTGGAGTCATTCGAAGGGCCAGGAGATCTTTGAGGTGCTGCAGCAAGTTGCTGATCACGAGGATGTGCTAATCGCTAAGTTGTTGTCCGGTAAAGTGACGTTTGTGCATCGCAAATTATGGTGCGAAGTTCTTGTGATAGGTCAGGCTCGCGAGCCATGGCAGTTGAGCAAGCTTTCCGCTGCTGCCTTGGTGCTCTTGAGGCAAGTCGATTCGCAAGGATCATTACAAACTAATTCAATGGAGTGGCCCACGGAATTCAAGTCAACAAAGCCGGGAGACGCCGTTCGAGAATTGGAAAAGCGTTTATTGGTCGAGACAGAACAATTTCATACACCAAGCGGCGATCACGCGAAGCGAATTCAAACCTGGAAGCGATGGGCAGAACAAAGGGACTTGAAATGCAAAACAGTTTCGCTGGAAGACGCAAAGCGAAAGTTGGAAGATCGCGTTGCAGATTTGAATGGACAATTCTCTGCTTCGGCAAAGCTACCCTGGTAACACCTCGCGACACTAATTTTTTGAAGGCTAAGCTCGTCCGTTCAATGAAGGCACAAAAGCTAAGCATCACCTTTCTTGTTTTGTTGGTTCTGGGAGTCTGGCCCGTCTTCTATGCCCACGGCCAGCAGAATTCCCGTAAGTTACAGAGTTACATTTTTGTGAGTCCAAATACTCGGGAGAATCTCACGCTTGAAGAGGCGATGGCGGGACTCAAGTCCGCTGAGGAGATTCGCCTGATTGCAGAGGAACGAGATGTTGCCTGCCGGCTTCGACGGGCAGTGACTATCCGAAAGGCAGTTGGTAGTTGGAGTGACGGAGCTGAACACTCAACTGTCATTACTGGCTCAATGGGTCTTTCATCGCTTCGTTATGCCGGGTCGTGGCTGGGGAAGTTCGCGACTCAAAAAGCCATTCTATACTTTCATCCTTCCAGCAAAGGCGGAGGGAGAATCTATGTTCTCTACTTGCGGCCGAAGATGTCTGATATCGCCGGTATCGCCAATAAGTTGGAAGGAGACGGAATCCCGAACCGCACCATCGTACCGCGCCGTAACCGCGTGATCGTTTTTGTTGTCGATTTAAAGAATGAGTTGCGAACGAAAATCAGGTCGGCTGCGCGTCGATTGCGAGCACGATGGACTGCATCAAAAGGCGAAGGAGAATTCATCGGCGACGACAATCGCGACAAAGCTCAAAAGATTTACGACGCGGAAATCGCCGGATATGAAAAGAAGTATCCGAATGTGAAAGCTGCTTGCCGAGTCAAGTTGAGATCCGCAAAATAGAATCATGAATATTATGGATTCCTGCAAACGTCTGGTCGTCGCTGATGCGCTTGAACGGTTGCCTGGTCCTGAGGGCCAACGTTTTGCAACCATCTTTGAACACGGTTCGTTATCGGTGGAGATTTACGCTCCACGCGGCAGCGATCTACAGAACCCGCACACCCGGGACGAAGTGTATTTCGTCGTTTCTGGTACCGGCGATTACGTTTGTGGTGAGACGCGTCAGCCATTCGGTCCTTCAGATCTTCTTTTCGCAGCTGCCGGCGTTACTCATCGATTTGAAAATTTCAGCGAGGATCTAGCCGTGTGGGTAATTTTCTACGGACCTGAAGGCGGCGAAAAGTAGCAGAGAGTTCATTCTGTGCTAGTGCTCGGTTGATTTAAAGCTCTTGTAGTGATGAGAGGCGGAACAGACTGAAGAGCATTTTGCAAAACTCCTCTCATTCACACCCGGTTTCAACCGGGTGGCAAGGTTCGGAAAAAACACCTTAACCGTTTCAACGGTTTTCCGCAGCAAACAAAGAAACGGAAACCGTTGAAACGGTTAACACCTGTTGCTTAGCCTTTACCAGCCGGTTGAAACCGGGTGTGAATGAGAGGAGTTTTGCAAGTGGCTCTGAAGTCCGTTCAACAAAGAGTATGCCTAAACTAATCTCAAGCGTTCCCTGTTTCCCCGTGGCGGATGTCGGAGCCACGATTCGCTGGTACGAAGATCACCTGGCCTTCAAAGGTGATCCATTTCCCGCTTCAGAGCCTTACGTCTTCGGCATTCTGTTTCGCGATCACGTAGAGATCATGTTGCAGCGGCTCGACGGCTATGAGAAGCCGGACTTGTATTCACAGCGCAGCGGCGGCATTTGGGACGCTTACATACGCATGGACGGCTTACGCGAGTTTTACGAATCTGTGCGCGATCGCGTTAACGTTATTCGCCATCTCGAAAGGATGCCCTATCCGCAATGGGAATTCGAAGTACGCGATCTTAACGGCTATGTGCTGGTATTTAGCGAAGAGGCCAGCTAGCGTAGGCAGATAGTCAGTCGCATGGGGATTAGTGAAAGCGATTTATCATTGGTCATCTATCATTATCTATCATTTCTCATTTGTGCGCGCGAGTTGGAGATGTTCTCAATGTGAATTATTTAATGTGAAGAACAAATGAGAAATGACCAATGATAAATGGCAAATCTGAACGACTCACTTTGGTTATGACGATTAAGTCATGGTGGCGTCTAAGTCATGGTGGCGTCACCTTCCGCACCAGGTCCAGAAGGCGCCTGTAGCAAAGTCGACTCTATTTGATTTGTAGTTCAATATGCCTTTGACGTCTCCGGCGTCACCGCGCAGAAAAATGTAAGGACCTTGTAGGTATCCCGCTTCCTCACCGCCATCTTCCGTAACGAAAAACAGTTGACCCTTCGAACCGTGATTCACTTTGCGAATCCGATCTCGTGAACCATTAAAGCACCAGTTGCCGGCGATGCGACTAAGAGTCCACGATCCCGTTACGCCAGCGCGGTTGCGATAGGACCCACCAAGAAAATTATTCCAGCTTTGCTCAAGCCAGCCACTGCCGCTGTC
>Ga0157380_10000353_pt1 | contig 27534 bp, 24 predicted proteins | sample S35metaG_FD_119757 | JGI IMG/M metagenome (GOLD analysis project Ga0157380, IMG submission 119757) | Switchgrass rhizosphere microbial communities from Kellogg Biological Station, Michigan, USA - S3-5 metaG | ecosystem: Host-associated > Plants > Roots > Rhizosphere > Soil | place: USA...
GAAATAAGTAAACAAAACCTGTAGGCGCAGCCATGTCTTACGAAACTTATCACGAGCATGTTCAGACCAAAGATCAAATTAGGTTGCTTATCCAAAGGCTGGGAGAAAGTTTGTGGGACTTGATGCTGTCACGAAAGGAATTAGTGATTCCCTTGGGGCCTGTCTTCCACTAGCGTTGAAACACAACCTCTGGAATTTCAAACTCAGCAAAGTATGATCAACTGACAAATTAAACATGAACAGACGAGAAGCATTAACAGCCACGGCAGCCTTGATGGGTTCGGCCATTATTGGTTCGGAGGTTTTTCTTTCCGGCTGTGGTGGAAGTGAAAGTAAAGTTGAAGGTTTTAGCGACGAGGTACTCGCGTTGTTAGATGAAATTGGAGAAACAATTCTTCCAGCGACGGCATCGTCACCGGGCGCCAAAGCGAGCAAAATCGGTGAGTTCATGAAAGTAATGGTAACGGATTGTTACAGTCCTGCAGAACAAAAAATATTTTTTGACGGGATTTCAGTTATTGAGCAGGCGGCAAAGAAAAAGTATAATATTCCTTTTATTAAACTTACCGATAATCAGAAGCTTGAGACGATGTTGTTTTTTGATCAGGAATCACAAATAAGCAATGAAAAAAAGGAAGAAGATCAGGAGCATTTCTTTACGATGCTTAATCAATTAACAGTATGGGGATTCTTTTCTTCCGAGCCCGGCGCTACGAAGGCCCTAAGGTACGTCCCCATTCCTGGCCGTTATGAAGGCTGTGTTGCCTACAATGAGGGAGATGGTGCCTGGGTTTATTAAAGAGTAATTTCAAGCCTGGAAATAATTTATGGAGACTACACGTCTGTGAAGGAAGATCGTTAAAAAAAAACTTAAAACGTTCGGCGCTTGCGGAGGAGGTTACAATATTGTCTGTGACAATTGCGATTCGTGCGTTAAATTTTAATGTTAAAATCTTCAAAACTCTTTTGGAGTTTTTTTGTTTTTAAGCTGCATTCAGTCCATTAATTTTCGAGATATAAAATCTGGGTGTGCACGAATGCATCATGACGAGATTTTTTTCAGTCAGTATATTTTATTTTTTACTCACGGGATCGGTAATTTGTCAGGATTACAAATTCCCGCTTAAGGTCAGTGCGAATAATCGTTATCTGGTTGATCAAAATGGTAAGCCTTTTTTTTACAATGGCGATACCGCCTGGAAACTTTTTCTTAAGCTGGACAAGAAAGAAGTTATAGATTACCTGACCGACCGGAAGAAAAAGAAATTTAATGTTGTACAGACCATACTCACCGGCTTTGAAGGCGAGAAGAATATTTATGGGGTAAAACCCTTTGTTAACGCAGCCGATTTCTCTTCCATAAATACTGCCTATTTCGACCATGTGGATTGGGTCCTACAACAAGCGGATGCCCTGGGATTGCTTATTGCCGTGGTACCGCTCTGGGTCGGATGTTGCGGCGAAGGTTATGGAGGTAACGGATCTGTATGGCGAACCACCTTTATAGAAAAAAACGGTCCCCTCAAATCTAAAGCCTTCGGTGAATATGTCGGCAAAAGATTCGCCAAATACAAACATGTGATTTGGATTATCGGGGGTGATAATGATCCACACGAGGACCGCGAATCCATCAATCAGCTTGCCCTCGGTATTAAGTCAAAAGCGCCTCATCAGCTGATGACCTATCATGCTTCCTCTTCGCATTCGAGCACGGACGTATGGGAGAATGCTAGCTGGCTTGATGTAGTAATGACTTATACCTACTTCCGGGGCGCTTATGAGCCATGGAATAACAACCAGCCGGATGTATATGAAGTAAACTTCAAGGAGTATGCTAAGCGTCCTATCAGACCTTTTTTTCTGGGAGAATCGACGTACGAACATGAGCACGGTGCTTGGGGATCTGCCGTTCAGGCGAGAAAGCAAGCTTATTGGTCCGTCCTTTCGGGAGGAATTGGTAATGCATATGGAACACCGAATTGGAACTTTCCTTCAAATTGGAGAACACTACTTGAGCTCCCGGGCGGCAATAGCCTTCGTCATTATTTCGACCTATTCAATTCAAGACCATGGTATCAAATCGTTCCCGATCCTAAATCAAGGATAGTTATTGAGGGTGCCGGAGCCTATGCCAAAAATGATTATGCCATTGCGGCCTCGGACAAAAATGGAAAATTCATAATTGCATATATCCCTTCTGGAAGATCATTAAAAATCAACACTGCAACACTAGTAGGAAATACGGTCAAGGCAAGCTGGTATAATCCAAGAGATGGGACTACTACGGTCATTGGAGAATATAAAAACCCTGGCGTCTTATCATTGAGGACTCCTGATGAAAATGATTGGGTACTAATTGTTGATCCCATCAATACAAAAAAATGACGATAAGTTGCTTAAAAATTAAGTAGCTACGTCTCAAACACACGATCAAAACGTTGTTAATCTTCAGATGAAAATTTCTATTCCGTCCATATATTTTCTCTAACGTCTTTATTTTGATTTCTCGTATTCATCTAAACATATATTAAGCGGCTTACCTTGGTTATGTATGCAATCACAAAAATCGTGACAAGCCTTGGGGTTACGTCGACCTCCGCATCCATTGCTGCATTCCTCTAAAATATTGCCAGGCCGAATCTCGTATAAATAATGGTTTATTATTATAACTGAAGCTACGATCGTGAAGACAAATCCAAAAAACACAAGCGAAAACTTTTTGCTCGACGTTTGTCTTTTTGGTTCATCACTAACTTCTTTCGATTGTTTAAATGGTAAAATGTATTTCAATCGGTCATAATCCCAACATAGCAAATACAAGTTTGCTAATACCATTAGGGTTGTGATACGAGTACCTTCGAATCGAACGGCATAAGCCAGTATACAAATGTTGAGGATGACGGGAAAATAGATGATTGCACCAAGAAGCGCTGTCCTTGGAATGAGTAATAAGAGCGCCGCCGTCACCTGGAGAATTCCGATAGAGGTGTAGTAATAGCCGGTAAGGTGTAACGCTTCAAGATAATGACCCAATGGATGATTAACTGACAGCGCAGTGAACCGTTCCCCCATAATTTTTACAATACCCGATGGAATAAACCCAAGGGCCAATACGATGCGGCAAAAAATGGTGAAATAGCGAAGCCATTTGTTCCCTCTTGCTTCATAGTACAGTTCCTTAAGCTTCCTAACCATTTTGTTCTTTTTTTATCCCACGCAAGCGGGAATTTTCTTAAAACTAAGTTGCTTGATATATTAAAAGTACTTTGTAATTCAAAGTTAATACATGCAGATAAGAAAAACTATCTTTTTTTGGTTGTCTGTTAAAATCGGCTTCGCCGCGCTGGTGACATCCGGCGGCCGACGCAACGCCCCAAAACGTATTGATAACCTGTCCAAAAGCACTGAAAAAGCAAACTTGAGGCAAAGTTGTGCCCTTTCGTTCTATATGGATTTTTGGAATATTAGACGCCAAAAAGAAAATAAACGAAAATAAACGAAAATAAAACAAAAAAATTACCTTTGTTTTAGACAAAATCGGTAGGCGATGCTTTCAAACCAAAGGCGAGATAAAATACTGGACTTATTAAAAGAGGATGGCTCAGCAAAGGTGATCGAGCTTGCCCGCATTTTTAAAGTCACCGAAGTTACCATCAGGCAAGATTTGGAAAAGCTCGACAAGGAAGGCCTTGTAGTTCGCGAACACGGAGGCGTCTATCTCAAGACTGTCGAGGATCAGGTTCGGAACTTTGCTCTTATCAACCAGGAGAATCTTAGAGAGAAAGAGATAATTGCGCAAAAGTGCCTCGACTTTATTAATGCAGGAGACGTAATCATCCTGGACTCAGGATCGACCACAACAGAAATTGCTAAGAAGATAAAAGATATCAGCGGTCTTACCGTAATAACGAACGCATTGAACATCGCGCTGATGCTTGGCGCTAACCCGAATATTCACGTGGTCATGACCGGTGGAGAGTTTAAGCCGCCAACGCTCTCTCTAACCGGACAGAAAGCTGCTGATTTTTTCAAAGGATTAAATGTTCAAAAACTTTTCCTCGCTACTGCCGGAATTTCTCTTAAGTCCGGCCTGACGTATCCGAGCATCAGTGACCTCGTGGTAAAGAAAGCAATGATCGATGCGGCCGATATCACTTACCTGGTTGCCGACTCCTCCAAGATCGGTAAGAATGCCTTTGCCAGCCTGGGAGCTTTATCGCTCATCGATTATATCATTACGGATGAAGGCATCCAGGAAAAACACAAACAGGTTTTCAAAGACAATGAGATCGAATTGATTATTGCAGAAAAGAAAAAATGAGCAGTCGTAACGATTCAATATTAGACTTAATAATAAATAGAGCATGACAAAACATAAAATCACTCTTGGAATCATTATTGGCAACAGAGACTTTTTTCCCGACAAACTGGTGTCAGAAGCAAGAGTGGACATTCTGAAAGGGCTTGAGCAACAGGGGATCAACGCAATTTTGCTGGGTGAAGAAGATACGAAATTGGGTGGTGTCGAAACGTATCAGGATGCTCGGAAGTGTGCTGACTTATTTAAAAAACACCAGGCAGAAATCGCCGGGGTGCTGGTGGTATTGCCCAACTTTGGTGATGAACGAGGCGTCGCTGACACGCTTCATTTGGCTGACCTGAAGGTTCCCGTTTTGATCCAGGGGTATCCTGATGAACTGCACAAATTAAACGTAGCAAATCGCAGAGATTCATGGTGTGGTAAGATTTCAGTTTGCAATAATTTATATCAATATGGGATCCGATATTCGATCACTACCAAGCACGTTGTACATCCAACGGACCCATCCTTCATTGAAGATTTGAAGCAATTCCTGGCCGTTTGTCGTGTCGTGAGAGGAATGAGAAATGTGCGAATCGGAGCGATTGGCGCAAGACCTACAGCGTTCAATACAGTCCGGTATAGTGAGAAAATTCTTCAAAAAAATGGGATCTCCGTTGTTACCTGCGACCTCTCTGAGATTTTGGGACATGCCAATAAATTGTCAAACGCCGACCAGCGTGTAAAAGATCATTTGGAGAAAATACACAACTATGCTCCTAGTGGAAAAACGCCAGCAGAAGCCATGTTCCAGATCGCTAAGCTTGACGTCGTTTTAAATGACTTCATGCAGGCAAACAATTTAGATGCTAACGCGATCCAGTGCTGGACTTCACTACAGCAAAACTATGGTTGCAATGTGTGCACCAGCGCCAGCATGTTCAGTGAGGGAATGATCCCGAGTGCCTGTGAAGTCGATGTCACGGGAACACTAAGTATGTATGCACTGCAATTGGCTTCTGGTTCTCCCAGCGCGCTTGTGGATTGGAATAACAACTACGCCGACGATGACGAAAAATGCGTGCTTTTTCACTGCGGAAACTGGGCAAAGTCATTTCTGCCGGATATAGAAATCAGCAACGCACCCATTCTGGGTACAACCGTGGGGGTCGAAAACACATACGGGGCTTTGGATGGTCGTACACCAGCGTCACCGTTGACATTTGGACGAATAACCACTGACGACACCAAGGGCGTTATGAAAGCCTATGTTGGTGACGGGCAGCTTACAGATGACGAGCTGAAAACCTTCGGTAACAGAGCGGTGGCAAAAATACCCAACCTTCAAAACCTGATGCAATACGTTTGTAAAAATGGATTCGAACATCACGTCGTGATGAATGCATCGCATACGTCCGCAGCTTTAAAAGAAGCTTTTGAGAATTACATGGGATGGGAAGTTTATCACCATAACGGTTAGGATGTAATGACAGACAAAGAGTTGAAATTAAAATCAGTGTTACTGAGAAAGAATCTTCTCAAATACATCTATCGGGCGAAAGCAGGTCATACGGGAGGCAGCCTTTCCTGCGTAGACACCTTGAACGTACTTTACAACCGCGTCTTAAATGTTGATCCAAAGAATTTCAAGGATCCGAACCGCGACCGATACATTCAAAGTAAGGGACATTCGGTAGAAGCCCTCTTTGTTACGTTGGCTGACCGTGGGTTCTTCCCGGAATCAGATCTTGAGACACTTTGTAAATACCAATCGCATTATATCGGCCACCCGACAAAAAAAGTAAATGGTGTTGAGCAAAATACTGGCGCTCTCGGACATGGTTTATCGATTAGTGTGGGCGAGGCAATTGCAGCAAAGATGGATAAAAAAATGCACCGCGTATATACCCTTTTAGGAGATGGGGAACTTCCGGAAGGCTCTAACTGGGAAGCCTTTTTGTCGGCGGCGCATTACAAGCTGGACAACCTTTATGCAATTCTTGATAACAATAAACAACAGATCACCGGCTCGAATAGTGAGGTGATGAATATTGATTCCGTTCGAAAGAAGTTAGAAGCTTTTGGCTGGGCAGTCCGAGAAGTGGATGGACACAATCTTGGCGAATTGGAATACGTGCTAAAAAGCGGCCCATTTGAGAAGGGCAAACCCAACTTTATCATTGCGCATACAATCAAAGGAAAGGGTGTGAGTTTTATGGAGGGTGTAGTGAAATGGCATCACGGTGTGCCTAGTCCCGAGCAATATGAACAGGCTCAAAAAGAATTGGAAGAGGCGGAGGCGTTAATCTGAAAAATTATGGAATTGGAAAAAATAGAAGAGACCGACCTGAGAATGGGCAAACCCAATCAGGAGGTTTTTTCGGAAACGCTGCAGCATTTGGCAATTACAGACAGAAATATAGTCGCAGTGACCAGCGATTCTCGCGGCTCCGGAAAATTGGTGCCGTTTGGTCAGAAATTCCCAGCGCAAATTGTAGAGGTGGGGATTGCGGAACAAAACCTTGTGGGTGTAGCTGCCGGGTTAGCTTCAGCCGGAAAGAAGGTTTTCGCGGTATCGCCTGCCTGTTTTCTGACGGCGAGATCTCTCGAACAAATTAAGAACGATGTGGCCTATTCAGACAATCCGGTAAAATTGATTGGAATTAGCGCTGGCGTTAGCTACGGCGCGCTGGGGACCACCCATCATAGTTTGCATGACTTTGCCGTATTACGGGCAATTAACAACATGATTATCGTAGCGCCTGCAGACAATTTTGAAACCGAACAAGCCGTGCGCCATGCAGCGGCATTAGACAAACCCGTATACATGCGGTTGGGAAAGAAAGCAATGCCTTTTCTGAATGAATCCAATCTGAACTTCGAATTCGGTAAAGGTCGCATCGTGAGAGAAGGAAACGATCTGGCTATCATTGCAACAGGTGAAACCGTATTCCCAGCCTTACAGGCAGCCAAGGCGTTGGAGGAAAGTCATGGAATCAAAACGACCGTCGTGAGCATGCATACGGTCAAACCGTTGGATAAGGAACTGCTGGAAGCACTGGCGTTAAATGGCAGGCCAATTCTCACCGTAGAAGAACATATGGTGAACGGCGGTTTAGGTGAAGCCTGCGCTTCACATCTTTTTCAAAAAGGCGCAAGAAATCCGTTTCAAATGGTTGGTATTCCCGATGAGTATACGGTGACAGGATCACAAATAGAGATCTTCAATCATTATGGAATATCAAAAAACGGCATTGCAGCAAAAGCCAAAGACCTTCTAAAAATCAGACAACCCTTCCAGACATGTATTTAAATCTTCTTCGTTTTCTTTATCTGGTAGTCGCGGCAGTTTCATTGCTCGGGTGTAATGACCGTGACAGGAAATCTCAGGACCGGCAAAAGAAAGTCGCTGTGATCATCTCCACGCTAAACAATCCTTGGTTTGTTGTATTGGCCGAAACTGCGGCTAACCGCGCCAGAGAGTTGGGGTATGCAGCTACTATTTTCGATTCTCAGAACAATACTGCGCTGGAGACAGACCATTTTGAAAATGTTATTGCTTCAGGCTTTGATGCCATTCTCTTCAACCCAACCGATGCAGATGGATCCATTGCCAATGTGAGAATGGCAAAAAATGCTGATGTGCCCGTCTTCTGTATGGATCGTGAGGTGAATGCTACCGACGTGGCTACTAGTCAAATATTGTCGGACAGCTATGCCGGTTGTGTTGCCATTGGAAAATACTTCGTAGAGAAATTAAACAAGCGAGGCAAGTATGTAGAAATTTTAGGATTGGTTGGTGACAACAATACCTGGAGTCGTTCCAAAGGATTTCATTCGGTGGTTGATCATTATCCGGAGTTGAAAATGGTCGCGCAACAGAGTGCTGATTTCGATCGGAACAAGGCGATGGAGGTAATGGAGTCGATCTTACAAGTACATCCCGACATCAACGGTGTTTTCTGCGGAAACGATGCTATGGCGATGGGCGTATATCAGGCGCTTGCCTCCTCGGGAAAAGCAGAAAAGGTAATGGTCTTTGGCTTTGATGGAGCAGATGACGTGATCAACTCCATTCAGCAAAACAAGATCCTGGCGACAGGTATGCAATTTCCAAAGTTAATGGCCAAAACTGCTGCAAGCTACGCCCACGAATATTTTAAGGGCAAGAGAGACTTTGCGCAGAAAGTACCAGTGTCGGTGGAAATGGTCAACCAGGAGAACGTCGATGAATACGTTGCCTACGGAAATGATTGATGGTGATGAAAAGGACAATCAAAAATATTATTGGAATCATCATCGCCCTGGTCGTGATATACAATTCGGTTTATTTCCGTCCATTGGATGAGGAACTCTCCAAAGGAAAGGAAATCGCATTCGATGCAAAATCATTTGTAGATGGGATTTGGAAAAACGAGTTGCTGAACGTTTATGATTCTGCCATTGATTTAACGACGCTGTTAACACAGCTTCGTGAAAATCCCGAGCAGACTTTTGCGCGTGAAGCACAGGCGCTTGGCATTGGCAACATTGGCTTTTTCAAGGTAAAAGGTGAAGGCACAGTGCTGGGCGTGAATGAAAATAATGTTTTGGTAACGGTCGGTGACCAAACCGTTGAAATCGAAATGGAATTCATTTTTGGGAATGGCGTTCGCGATGCCTCCGGCCTTATTAAAGCCAATGACTATGACAAAACTGCTGACTTCAATTCGATCTCCGAATCGATCAATGAAAAAATAAGGCAAGAGGTCGTACCAGAATTTAGGACAAAAGTAGCGAAGGGTAATAAAGTAATTTTCAAGGGCGCTCTTGAGTTAAATAAAGTTCATCTGGATCTGAGCCAGCCCGAAGTAATTCCGGTTTCCATTCAAATCATTCAGTAAGCATGGAATCCATTCTTAAAGTAGAAAACATTACAAAAACATTTTCCGGTGTTACGGCGCTCAACAAGGTCAATCTAAAATTGAGTGGAGGTAAGGTGACGGCATTGATCGGAGAGAATGGCGCCGGGAAATCAACACTGCTCAAAATCATGTCGGGGATTTACACGGATTACGAAGGCGTTATTACTTTCAAAGATCAACCGACCCGGTTCGCTGCACCTAAGGACGCGCAGGACAGCGGAATATCCATCATCCATCAGGAACTCAATCTTATTCCTAATCTGACAGTGGCGCAGAACATTTTTCTTGGAAGAGAAGTAATCAATGAGCTCGGTTTTTTGGATGAATCGAACATGAATCAGAAAACCAAAGCGCTTTTGAACAGACTCAAGCTTGAGGTGGAGCCTGATGAAATGGTGAGTTCGTTAAAAGTCGGTCAGCAACAAATTGTAGAAATCGCGAAAGCCTTATTAACGGAGTCGGAAGTACTCTTTATGGACGAACCCACTTCGGCGATTGGCGAGAGTGAGGTTAAAGTGTTGTTTAAAATTATTCATCAGTTAAAAGCCGAAGGAAAATCCATTGTATACATATCGCATAAGCTGGATGAGCTTTTCGTTCTTGCTGATGAATTTGTTGTGCTGCGTGACGGACAAGTTGTGGGGCAGGGAGAAATGAATCAAATCTCACGTGACAAGCTCATCGGCATGATGGCGGGCCGTGAGATTAACATGACAGGAAAGTCAGAAAGAAAGATATCTGACGAACGAATCCTCCAGGTGCAAAATCTAAATTTAAAAAATCCGCAAAATCCTCAGCGGCCCATTTTGCAGAATATCAATTTTGAATTAAGAAAAGGTGAAGTGTTGGGAATTTACGGGCTGATGGGAGCTGGACGTACAGAACTTTGTGAAAGTCTTTTTGGACTACGTGGCCGCCTATCTACGGGGACAATTACACTGGAGGGAAGGAAAATTTATTTTCACTCTCCAGGTCAGGCGATTGAGTCAGGGATGGCGCTGGTTCCTGAGGATCGAAAAAAGAATGGAATCGTTCCTGACATGTCGGTGGCAGAGAACATCAGCCTTACCGTTATGGACAAGGTTACAAAATTAGGATTGCTGAGCGAAAAATTACAATCAAAACTTTACGACAAGTATGTTTCATCCTTGAGAATAAAAGTCAGTTCTAAAAATCAATTTATCAGGAATTTGAGCGGAGGGAACCAACAAAAAGTAATACTCGCCAAATGGCTCGAACGTGACCCGAAAGTGCTCATGCTCGACGAACCGACCCGTGGAATCGACATCAATGCTAAAAATGAAATTTATGAGTTGATCACAAGACTAGCCAGCACGGGCATATCAGTGATAATGGTCTCTTCCGAAATACCTGAGGTATTGGCCATTTCTGATCGGATCCTTGTGATGTGCGAAGGGCGAATCACTGCGGAATTCAGCAGCGAAGAAGCAACTGAAAATAAAATAATGAATGCCGGCATCCCTGAAAACCTCAACGAATGATATCCCTTAAGAAATATTCAAACCTTGCCCGGTTTCAGTCATTGATTGCGCTGTTTGTCATGTGTTTGGTGTTGACTTTAACGGCCGACAATTTTATGACCGCTGACAATTTCTGGAATGTCTTGAGGCAGATCTCAGTCAATGTTTGCATTTCTGTTGGCATGACGCTCGTTATTCTCACCGCAGGAATCGATCTTTCAGTAGGTTCTGTTTTAGCGCTATGCGGCGCGATAACTGCTGGATTATTAAAACATGGCATCAGCATTCCCTCAGCAAACTTGTTCATCGGCTTTACGGTTTTTGGTGTCGTAGTCGCCGGCGTGTTGTGCGGCGGGGCTTTGGGGTTTGTCAACGGATACACTATTAGCAAATTCAACGTTCCGTCTTTTGTGGCAACTTTGGCCATGCTCACGATGGCCCGGGGCTTCACGATGCTTAGCACCGGAGGGCACCCGATTACAGGACTTGGCGATACGCTAGGATTTCTTGGCACCGGGTGGTTTCTAGGTATTCCGATGCCGGTTTGGATCTCAGGTATAATTGTGTTTGTTGCCGTGGTCGTCACGACGAAAACGGCCTTTGGAAGATATATTTACGCCATTGGCGGAAATGAAAATGCAGCAAGGCTATCCGGAATTCCGGTTACAAAAATTAAAAGATGGGTCTATGTCCTCGCCGGAATGCTTGCAGCGATCGGAGGCGTGTTGGTGACCGCACGATTGGACTCGGCTCAGCCCAACGCTGGAATTAGTTATGAGCTGGATGCAATTGCAGCCGTGGTCATTGGTGGAACTTCGCTATCCGGTGGCAAAGGTTCAATCGTTGGTACGGTACTAGGAGCGATGATTATCGGTGTACTAAACAATGGTCTCGTATTACTTGACGTATCTCCCTTTTGGCAACAGGTTGTAAAAGGACTGGTCATCCTCATTGCAGTTATTATCGACAAGGCTAATTCAAAAAGCGAATGACGGACGTGAATTACATTCTAGCGATCGATCAGGGCACAAGCAGTACGAAAACAATTCTGTTTGATCAGGAGGGGTTCGCCTTTGCAAAAGGTTCGGAGCCATTAAGAACAAGCTATTTGCAAAATGGTTTTGTTGAGCAAGATCCGGAGGAAATCTTGCGAAATGTTTTTGCGAGTGTTGAAAAGTGTCTCGCGCACTTCAAAGCAAAAGGTGGCAAGTTGCAATGCATTAAGGCCTGCGGTATTTCGAACCAGCGAGAGACATTTATTTTGTGGGATGATCGAGGCATACCATTATGCAACGCGGTTGTTTGGCAATGTAGGCGTTCAATCGAAATTTGCCAGCGCTGGAAGAGAGAAGGACATGAACTATTGATCCGGTCGAGAACAGGATTGCTGATCGACCCTTACTTCTCCGGCACAAAATTGCTCTGGTTGTACGAGAACGATCATAAAGTAAGAAGCGCGATCGACGCAGGCACAGCGCACTTTGGAACCGTCGATACATGGTTACTATACAATCTCACAGGTGGGAAAAGTTACTTCACCGATCATACAAATGCATCTCGCACCTTGTTTTTCAATCTCGACACTCTAGATTGGGATAGAGAATTGTTGAAGACCTTTGGGTTGTCGAAGGTAAATTTTCCACGTGTAAAACCTTCGTCGGCGTTTTTCGGTGAAACTGATTTTAACAACCTTTTGCCCTACCCAGTTAAAATCACGGCGATGATTGGAGACTCACACGCAGCTGCGTTTGGCGAAGGTTGCGTCTCACCGGGCGCGGCAAAAGCAACGCTTGGAACCGGTTGCTCCATAATGATGAACATTGGTGACCGACCAAAAGAATCGAGAAACGGAATGGTTACGACGATTTGTTGGAGCACTGAGAACACGGTGCACTATGCTTTTGAGGGAGTGATTGTCACCTGCGGTGCCACGATTGAATGGCTGAAAAATGAAATGCAATTCTTTAAAGAGAGCAAAGACACGGAGGCCATCGCCACATCCGTTGCCGACAACGGTGGGGTATACTTAGTCCCGGCATTTAGCGGACTCGGCGCCCCACACTGGGACATGAGCCGCAAAGCTTCGATTATCGGGTTGACTTTTGCCTCACAAAAAAATCACATCGTAAGGGCCGCACTGGAGTCGATCCCTTACCAGATCAAGGACGTGATTGTTGCAATGGAATCCGACACTACCACAAAACTCAATCAGTTAATGGTCGATGGAGGAATCAGCGCGAATAATTTCATCATCCGTTTTCTGGCAGAGTTGCTTGAAAAGCCTGTGATAAACATCGGCATTGAAGACGTTTCTGCATTGGGAGCAGCGTATCTCGCAGGGTTGCAGCAAAACATATTTAAAGGCCTCGATCATATTTCAAAACTCAACACCATAAGCAAAATAACAACGCCACTGGGTGATGACAATATAAAAACCTGGTATCAAGGTTGGCAACAGGCCATTGAAAGTCCTAAAAAGTATCATCAAAGTTCTTGACGTCAATATCTATATCTATGTACAAACTAACTTCCTTGTTTTGCCTGCTCGTGATATCACTGTGCACGCATGCTCAACCCAATACCACAAGATTGAATTCACCGGAAATATTGCTGGACAATTCGGTAGTATTCAGAATCAAAGCACCGGCTGCATCGAATGTCCAAGTGGTTGGTACATGGGCCAGTGACTTCAAGCCTGTACCGATGGTTAAAAATGATTCCAGCGTTTATGAAGTAAAGATCGGTCCGTTACCTTCCGACATGTATGAGTATCGTTTTATCGTCGACGGCGTTTTTGCACTCGACCCTAACAACAATGCCGTGACGAGAGATGGGATTTATGTTGAAAGCAGGTTGCTGTTACCCGGTGCGTTGGCTGATGTAATTGCCGCACAGGACGTTCCGCATGGAAGGGTTACTGCCGTGTGGTACACATCGCCATCGTTGGGTGGGCAGAGAAGAATGCATGTCTACACACCCCCTGGCTATGAACAAGGCAAAGAAAAATATCCGGTGATGTACCTGCTGCACGGTGGTGGCGGTGACGAAGAAGGGTGGATCAATCGTGGGAGAGCGAACTACATTATTGACAATCTCATTGCTTCGAAACAGGCCGTACCCATGATTGTTGTGATTACGAATGGCAATCCTGAAATCGTGGCGTCTCCGCTTGACCGTCCCTTAAAAACAAATTCGAAAGAAACTCCAGGCATTGGTGGTATGGCCTCGATGAGATTTGAGCAAAGCCTTGTCAAAGAAGTCGTGCCTTTCATAGAAAAAAATTATCGCGTGATTGCTGATGCCGATCATCGTGCTGTGACTGGATTTTCAATGGGTGGATTTCAAACCCAAAACATTACCAATAACAACCCGGGCATGTTCAGCTATATCGGCGTCATGAGCATGGGATTGTTTTCCTCCTTTAGAGCAGCACCCAATACAAACTATGATAAGGACAAACATGTCGCGCAGCTTAAAGCCGTCATCGCATCAAAGCCGAAGTTCTATTGGATCGGCATTGGCAAGAACGACTTCCTTTTTGAAACAGTCACAAAGCTTCGCACTTTGTACGATGAGGTAGGACTTAAATATACTTATCGTGAAAGCGAAGGCAGTCACACGTGGAAGGAATGGCGCCTTTACCTGACAGAACTCGCTCCAAAATTCTTCAAGTAATCCTTTGTCCTTAAATCTTTTATTTAGTTTAAAACCACCAAATAATATGGCCACGCTAAAGTCAAAAACAATGAGGGTGATTTTGCCTTTGTTACTTCTCTGGATACCGATGAGTACATTTTCACAATCTGATAAAAAACCGCGTGTAGTGGTTTTGACGGATATCGAGGCGGACCCGGACGATACGCAGTCATTGATTCGGTTCTTGTTGTACAGCAACCAATTTGATGTGGAGGGTCTGGTTGCCACCACCTCGATTCATCAAAAGACAAGAGTGGCGCCGGAGAGTATTTTAAAGGTACTCGACGCGTATGGAAAAGTTCATCCCAATCTGATCAAACACGAGCAAGGGTACCCTACCCAGGAAGAATTGAAGCCCAAGGTCAAGGAGGGTTTAGCAACCTATGGCATGGAAGGAGTTGGTGAAGGAAAAGACTCCGATGGTTCGGAATGGATTATCAAAGTCCTCGAGAAAGAAGACGATCGTCCTTTGTGGATTTCGGTTTGGGGTGGCCCAAATACGTTAGCTCAAGCGATGTGGAAGATAAAGAAAACGAAGTCGGCGACTGTGGCTGAAAGGCTTTACAATAAATTACGAGTCTACACCATATCTGACCAGGATGACTCCGGGCCGTGGATAAGGAAAACGTTTCCATCGGTATTTTATGTCGTTACTCCGGGTTACAATTACTCGAAGGCAACGTGGCTAGGGATCACGATGGGGCTTCCTGGCTCGAACGCGGAAGTTGTGTCTGCCGATTGGCTGGCGAAAAACATTCAGCAGGGACATGGCCCGTTAGGTGCAGCTTATCCCGATGTCGCCTACGGAATGGAAGGCGACACACCGGCCTTTCTTAATTTGATCAGCAATGGACTTAATGATGCCGAGCATCCAAATTTCGGTGGGTGGGGTGGACGCTACGAACTCTATCTTCCAAAATTTGAAGACTCGAATCAGGGTCCGTTCAGAAGAGAAAACTGGCCAAAAGATGAACCCGAAACAAGGCCAATCTGGACCAACGCAAATGACTCCGTTGTTTCAATATTGGATAAGAAGTCATATGTTGGCAACAGGGAAACTATCTGGCGATGGCGCACCGAATTTCAGAATGATTTTGCTGCAAGAATGATGTGGACAACAAAAGCTTTCAGTGAGTCGAATCACCCGCCAATTCCAAAGCTCGCGCATCCAGAGAAATTCAGCGTCAAATCGGGTCAACAATTTCACTTAAACGCCGATGGTACTAGCGACCCGGATGGTGATTCAATGAGCTACTGGTGGTTTCAATATCCGGAAGCGGGAACATATAAAGGAAATGTGAGCTTCCGGCCCTACTCACCAAATCTTTATGACATCCCTGTTACCGCACCCGTTGTAAATAGTCCGAAGACCATCCATTTTATTTTGAAAGTTACAGACAAGGGAACACCCGCATTAACAAGGTATAAGCGGGTTGTCGTAACGGTGACACCTTAGAATTCTGGTAGCCTTTGCGAATGTCGATGCTTCTATCCCAGCTGGAAGAACTTAAACTTGTTGGAGTTAACCCTCCAACAAGCTTGTTGTTCAGTTGACAGTATTGATTAGCGACGAGTTGCATTTAAAACTGACAACGCCTCGCAAATCAAACACTCGATGTCGGGTCCAAAATAGTTCTCACCTCAGCAATTTCGTTCGCTGGAAAACCCCCTTGACGTGCGTGTTCCCTCACCGTCTCTCGATCTTGTGCAATGTGAACACAATACAATTTGTTGTCGGTGACAAACGTCTGAATCCAATGATATTGGCTTTCGAGATTGTCGACGACATTACACGATTTTAGCGCGATCGCCTGAAGTTCTGCAGGAGTGAGTTTACCAGCTCCTGGTAACTCACGTTCGATAATGAATTTTTTCATACAAGACAATTATTTATTTGTCCTGCAAACTTGACGATGGTATGACTACCAACAATTAGGCAGATTCCCCAATTAGCCTGTCTGCGTTCCCCATTTTAGTTCGGGACATCATGGAATACAGTTGTCATTGGACTATTCCTAATTTTCTCGCTTCGCTAACAGCCCGGCCCCGCGTAGTTACATTTAGCTTGGAGAGAATTGAAGAGATGTGATGATCCACTGTTTTGGGAGAAATGAAGAGTCGATTAGCAATTTCAATATTCTGAAGACCATCTTGCAGCAAGGTTAAGACATCGATCTCCCTGTTTGTAAGCTGTGCGGGGTTGCTGCGGGTGCTTTCTCGTAAACCTCGCGGAATGTTCTTTACGCCTTTGCGTTTTAATTTAGCTTTTAACATTTCGTATGTTGCGGAAGCGCCTAGTCCATTAAGAATAAGCAAAGCTTGCTTTTGATGCGTTTCATCGCCATCAAACAAGGCAAGCGCTTCTTCATACGGGCACCCCAGTACTTTCCATTGTTCCGCTGCAAGCTTCCAACTTCCTTCCTGTTCAAATTTAAAGGGTGTTGTAAATTCGACGTGTTTTTTTTCGGTTTCCAGTCCACACTTACCCATCCAATACGCTAATTCGGTATAGTGCGTTGAGTTGTTTTTTTCATTAAACAATTCCTGCCTGGCCGACTGTATTTCAGCTATGGGAAGGATCCCACCATTAATCCAGGCAAGCTCTAATGTAGCGGTCAGTACCGGAACGATCCATTGTGCTTCACGCGTGGGGATCGCCATTGCTTTGGCTTCGCTGATCAATAGCTGCGCCTCTTCAAATTTTCCACGCCTCATTTCAAGTCTCGCGAGTGTAACGAAGGTCTCTATCTTGACATGATTGTTTGAAATGTTTTGGAGCGGCCTGGCCACGACTTCAGCTTCGTTCCAATGACCGATCTCCAATAGCAGGCGAGCCCTGGAACTGATGATGGAATACGTCCATGAACTTAAGTCTCGTTCTTCACAATATCTGACACCCACTTCAAATATTGCCATTGCTCTTTTGTATTGTCTGATTGATACAAGCGATGAAAACAGATTGGCATATGCCCTTGCCGCATGTTCATGGAATCCGTGTTGCAAGGCAATGGATAAGCTATGGTTCAGATTCTGTTCACCTTGATCTTGATAGGAGGGAGTGTTAAACAAAATATATCCTACGTTATTGAGAGCATGAGATACAATTTCATGGTCTTCCATGCGTGTCGCGAGGTCAATTGCTTTGTTGCCCCACAGCAGTGCATTTTCCCGATCGCCGGATAGCATAGTCAATTGTGAAAGATTGCTGTAAGCTAGCGCTCTTTCGCGCGTTGGAAAGCCATTTTCCAGCACATTAATAGATTGAAGTGCCAGGGCGATTGCTTTGCCATGATCGCCTTGAAAATACCAGAGCTTGGAAAGAAACCTGAGCGTATCGCCCTCTTTTAAACTCACCTTACGCTCGCGCCAAATATCAAGGACTTTTTGTAATGAAGGTATTGCTGTAGCTATCTCGTTGGTAAGATAGCATTCGTAGGCATGACGTTCATACAGCTCGACCAAATTCGGGTCGAGTTCATGCGTGTATTCAATCGCCGTACCGTAAAGTTTTGAGGCTTGAATGTGAGCACCGACAGCCGCAGCCTGCCGGGCTGCCTGCGGTGCAAATTTAACCACGAGTTCTTTTTCGTCAGCGTACCGCGCGTGGTGAACCAGCTGTGGCAAATTGTGCGTCTCAGGAGATACTTCCATTATGATATCAAGCATCCTCTTGTGAAGCTTGCTACGTTTGATTGACGGCAACGACTCCTCAATTGCCAGACGGAAAAGCTCGTGCTTGAAAGACAAATATCCCGGCTTCGAAACGATTATTCCTGAGGCAATACAAGCATCAATGGAATTCGCGAAATCGCTTTCAATGCGCTTTGCGATATTGAGTTCGATTCGGGATGTAGGAAGGATGGAAAGGAATTCCCATAATGCCCGCGTTGCATCGGACCTGGCGTGAAATACAGTAATCACAGAATCTTTCACACGCTCTGGAATCCCTGGGCTGTAACTTGCCAATATCTCTGTTACATAAAATGGGTTTCCCCCGGTTAACGCATATAGCCGATCTCCGGACGCATATCCTTTCTGGACGGCCAGACGATCAACCGTCGCCTCGGAAAATCTATCAATAAGTATTTTTGAGAAATTGCCCGAAGGGAGCTCACCAAAAATCGTTGCCAACGGGTTCCCTGATGGTATTTCATTGTCACGGTAGGTAAGTAAAAATAGACATTTATATTGATGTATTCGTCTGGCTAAAAATTTTATTAAGTCTATCGTTGCTTCATCCGCCCAATGAATATCTTCAAAAACTAACACAACAGGTTTCGGCGAAGCTGATAATTTCCTTATCAGGGCACCAAAAATTATTGACCTGTCCTTTTCGTTTCTGAGCAAGTCCATGAACTCCTGTTCAAATTGCTCAGCGATATCAAACAACGGTCCAAGTGGACGAGGGGTAAATAGTGAATCGCAGGCCCCAGAATATATCAAACTCTTGCTTTCAATTTTCTTTAGAAAGTGATTGACCAGGGATGTTTTTCCGACACCAGCTTCTCCCATCAGGAATATTGCGTGCCCGCTACCTGATTCTATCTGACGATAATACTCAGTTAAATCATTCAGGTATTTTTCTCGTTCCAGCAATTCCATATTCTATGATTTGTGTCTGTTCAGACAATTAAAGGTCAAACGTAAATCTTCTCGATGGAACAGACGATTGTAATTTTCGACATTGCCTGCATTAACGGATTTAAATCAAGCAAGGTTCGTAAAATGGGTGGCTCGAAATTTTAAAATAGGGAATACGGCTGAACTCTGCGTTGCCATTTTGACCTCCCTTTGTGTAAAATAAATCACAAAAGAATATGAAAAATGTAAGTTTGATTTTGATCTGGTTTAGTCTCCTATTTTCCTGCAATCAAAAAATAAGAGAACCTCAGGGAGTTGTTAAAAAACCTAAGACTGCAGAAAGCAATCGTTTGTACCTGGACGTTCATGATCTGGAACCCGGTAAAGTAACGTTCGAAGCTGTAGCTGGAGCTCACGAAAAAGATCTTGCCACGCAGGGTAAGTATGGTGTGAATTTTATCAAGTACTGGGTCGATGAAAAGGCTGGTAAAGTATATTGCCTCGCAGAGTCACCGGATTCCGTGTCTCTCTACAATACGCACAAAGAAGCACATGGCTTACTTCCAACCCGAGTTCAGCAAGTGACCGATGGTCCGGAAGCTGCGATTCGGTCCAAGTCACCATTGTTTTTTGATATTCATCGCCTTGGATCAGGCAAAGTTACGGCGACAGATGTGGCCAATGCGCATGCAAAAGATCTTGCAATACAAAACAAGTATGAAGTAAACTTTATCAATTATTGGGTAGATGAGAAACTTGGAATTGTCATGTGTCTTGCAGAAGCGCCTGACTCTGAGTCGATGATCAATGCACACAAAGAGGCACATGGACTAGTCCCTGATGAAGTGCATAAAGTACAGCAAGGGGAATAACCAATGGCCAAAAAATTTGGTGGCTTCATTATAATGTGACTTGAAAAAGAATTGGTTGATAGTGGTAGATGGTGGAAGTCGGCCTTTTGGCCGGCTTCTTTGTCGCAAACAGAATTACTGCGGAATGAAACAAAAGTACTAGTCATTGCAACAATAATTCCGTATTGTCACACTTTTCAAAAGAAGGGTCTAATGGGTATAAAATCAAAATATATCCATATGATCACAAATTCATTAAAAGGTAAGACCGCCATTATTATCGGAGGTTCAAGTGGAATTGGCAAAGCAACCGCAAAATTGTTGCTCGACAGCAACACAATTGTTCACATTGTGAGTAAAGACCAGAATAGCATTGAACGTGCTACAAAAGAACTGAGCGCGTTTGGCATGGTAACAGGTCATAAAATAAATATTTCGAACACAAGCGAAATACAATCCTTTGTCTCCAAAGTCGGTCAAAATTTTGGCAAGGTCGATTTTTTAGTAAATGCCTCCGGCATATTTGACCCGAAACCTTTTCTCGAGCACACAGTGGAAGATTATGATAGCTATTTAGACCTCAACCGTGGTTTCTTTTTCATCACACAAGCCATTGCTAAAAATATGAAGGCCAACGGCGGAGGTGCAATCGTGAACGTGGGTTCGATGTGGGCAAAACAGGCTGTTAAAGCGACTCCTTCTTCCGCTTATTCAATGCAAAAAGCGGGCTTGCATTCATTCACGCAGCATCTAGCTATGGAGTTGGCGGACAGCAAAATTCGGGTAAATGCCGTATCACCTTCTGTCGTGGCAACACCGGTTTATGACAAAATATTCGGTGGAAAACAAGAAGCTATTGACGCGTTGAAGAATTTTGATGGGTTTCAACCAATAGGCAGAATCGGTAATGCTGAAGATGTGGCAAACGTGATTTGCTTCTTGCTATCTGACGAAGCATCGTGGGTTACCGGTTCGATATACGATGTCGATGGTGGCGTCATGGCGGGGCGAAATTAATCCGTAACTTGGATAAACTATGAATTTGTTGAATGAATCCATTCTCCGAATCATACGATTCAAAAGATGAAATGCTTCTGGTGCACGAGGCCCAGGAAGGTTCACAAAAAGCGCTGGAAAAGTTGGTAAAACTTCATCAACGCTTTATCTATAATGTTGCTTTGAAATTCGTTCGCGATCCCGATGCAGCCGCTGATCTGTCTCAGGAAGTACTGATAAAGATGATTACAAAGCTGGCTCAGTTTAAGGCAAAAAGTAGTTTTAGGACTTGGTTATATAAAATTGTTGTTACGCACTTTGTCAATTCGAAGCGAAGGAAGGCAGAGCAACAAGTAAAGTCATTTGACGAGTATGGAATTTTTTTGGACAACGCCTACACTACAGAAGAAATGACCGGAGAAGAGGAGGAGCAGCATCAAAATAAAATTGTGAATATTCGTACCAGGTGCATGACCAGTATGCTTTTGTGCCTGGATCGTCAACAAAGAATTATTTTTATTTTAGGATCGATTTTTAATATCAAATCCAACGTAGCTGCAAAATTATTGGAGATCACCGCGGAGAACTTCAGACAACAATTGTCGAGAGCGAAGGCGGATTTATTTCAATTTATGGACAATAAATGTGGGCTGATCAACCCTAATAATCCATGCCGCTGTTCAAAAAAGACCAAAGGCTTTATGAAGGAGGGGCTGATTGATGAGCAAGGAATTCAATTTAAGACAGAATTGGTAACTCAAATAAATCAAATCGCGCCTGAAAAGAATAACGAATTGGATAATCTGATTGAAGGGAAATATTTGTCATTTTTTAAACAGCAGGTTTATGAGGACAAAGACACCACTGAAAACCTGGTTTCGAATATGTTGTTTGATAAAGACATCAAACAACTATTTAAACTGAATTGACACGCTCGCTTAAAGCATTATCCTATACAAATTTCCATTGTTTCAAAATCAATAAAAACCGAGGTAACGTGCGAGAGGAAATACGCTTGCCACGAAAGATCACGCTTCAAAAAAGGTAATTTTATGCCTACGGTATACCTATTGAAAACGTAACGCTAATCCTTTGAAGAACTTGTGAATGCCAAAGCTTCAATCTCTACTAAATATTCTGGGTTTGCCAAGCCTGCAACGATAACTCCCGTTATAACCGGAGGGTTGCTTAATTTTTTTAGAAATTTTTGCGCTCCGGCAAATCCTTTCTGGACGTCCTGACCTTGCACGATATAAATCGTCAATTTAAATAAATCATCTAAAGTTGCATTGGAGGCCTTCAAAGCAATTTCAACGTTCTTTAGGACGTATTCTGTTTGTAAAGTGATATCACCTTTACCAATTATTTGGAGGTCCTTCGTTATCGCATTTTGTCCACCAATGTATATTGTATTTCCACTTCCCTTTGTGATAGCAATTTGAGAAAACGCAGGATTTTTTAACAATCCGTCTGGATTTATAAAATCTATTTTATTTTTCATGAGTTTATTTTTTAATACAATGTTTATCACGACCGCTAACGACTAGTATATCGTACGCGGATAAATTATTATTAAATAACAATCACTTGTGAAGAAGGTTACTTGCAGAATTTATTATAGCAAAAATTCACAACCATAAGATGCGTTTTATGAGATGGAGAAAAACATGGAAAATTGGATCGCCCCCTTTTTATTATTTCCATGGAATCCAGTCATGAAGAGAAATTCAGAAGAATAACTTTATGCCAGCGCATCTTATCATGATCATGCTCCATTGCTAGAAAACTTACTGAAAGTATGTAATGTGATTTTGTAAAATTAGTCTGTCTGAAAGACTCTTTTGGATAAGACCTGCAATCATAGAAAGAAGCCGTCCCGCTATGCGCCCCCGGCGCGGGAAGACATATACCTTTGAAATTGGCCTGATAATTTTCAAATTTACATAGGTGAAGCGGGTGAAAACCCCTGGCCTCCATCCAACAGTTGAACGTTACGCCAATTAAATTTATCTTTCGATGCAGTCCGTTACTATTGCCAAAATCTATCGGGGTATTAAACTGGCAGGATTGTCTCGTTCATGAAAAAAGGAATTGTTCGCAACATTAGAAATTGGTTAACGGGCCTCTTCAAACCCGAGAACGAAGAGGTCTATACGATGCTGTTTGAACGTAGCCCATTGCCGCAGGCAATCGTATCCACTCAAGGCGATTTCCTGAAAGTGAATGGCGCCTGTACGCAGCTCCACGGCATTGACCGCGACGAATTCATTGGCAAATCGCCAATCGAGCTTGGGTTTTCATCCCCCGTTGAACTTCGACAAATTTTAGAAACCTTCAACCAACAAAAGAGGCTCGAAGGACACTTAGTTAAATATCCGCTACGCAACGGGGGGCTATTGTATGTACGCATTTTTGCGCACAGCATTACGCTTAAGGGGCGATCGGCAATCTTGATCGCATTTCATGATGTGTCCCATCAACAACATGCTGAAAAGACGACAAAATCATCAGAACGTTTTTTGCACACCGTATTAAACGCTATTCCCACGCGCGTATTTTGGAAAGACCGGAATTCTGTATTCAGGGGTTGCAATCAAGTTGCTGCGAACGACTTGGGGTATGCTTCGTCCCATGAGCTGGTGGGCAAAACTGATTACGATCTTTTTCCCAAAGAAATTGCCGATAAATTCGTGAACGACGATCAACGTGTCATCAATACGCTTGAGAACAGCCTCTTTTTTGAAGAGACACAGCCTCAAATAAATGGCTCTTTAACATGGAGGCTTACCAGTAAAGTGCCGTTGAAGGATCAGGCTGGAAATGTCGTTGGGTTGTTAGGAACGTATGATGACATTACAGCGAGAAAACAAGCGGAGGCGGCCTTAAAGCTCGCCAGGTTTTCTATAGATCACGCCGCCAGTTCCATCCTATGGATTTCAAAAAATGGACAAATAGTTGATTTCAATCCTTCGTTTTGCGCGATGCTTTTATATACTAGAGAAGAACTTCTTTCCCTTTCTGTTCCGGATATCGATACACTCTATACGGTGGAAAAATGGCCATTGCACTGGGAGGAGCTGCGTCAGCGGGAGAGGCTAACTCTTCTCACAAAGCATCGCAGAAAGGATGGTCAAATATTGGACGTAGAAGTGCGCGCACATTTTTTGGAATTCAATGGTGAGGAATACAATTGTGCATTTATCAACGATATAACCGAACGTAAAAAAACGGAGGAGCAATTACACTTGTCCCATTCCTTTCAGCAAGCGGTGCTGAATAATATTCCTTCAGGCGTTTTCTGGAAAGACAGAGAATCGAAATATCTGGGAGCCAACACATTTTTCAGAAAACTTGCCAATTGTAAACCCGACGAAGATTTGACTGGGAAAACGGATTTTGAATTTCCCTGGGCGGAACAGGCCGAACAATTGCGCGCTGATGATCGATATGTAATTGAAAATAATGTTTCGAAGCTCTATTTTATCGAGCCGCTTCGTAACGCCGATGGCAAAATTCATTATAATGAAGTAAGCAAAGTTCCCTTGACAAATGCAGCCGGTGAAGTGGTCGGAGTGCTCGGGACCTTTCGTGATATAACTGAGCAAATTGAATTTAGCCAGGCACTCAAGGAGAGTGAAAAATTGTTCAAAGGGGTCGTTCAAAATGCACCTGCGATTATTTACATTATTGACACTGACGGAATAATTCAACTCTGTGAAGGATTGGGTTTAGAGGTGCTTGGATTGAAGCCGGGCGAGACCATTGGTATATCTGTGTTCGAACTGTATCGGGATGAACCAGATATTATTGCAACAATTCGCCGTGCTTTGAGCGGCGAAATTATTTCAAATGAAGTTTCCGTACACGGGCTGACGTTTGCAAACCGGTATACGCCTTTGCAGAATGAGCACGGTGCAATCACGGGTATCCTATGTGTCTCTTTTGATATAACACCCAGGAAAAAACTTGAAGAGGAATTGGGCAAGCTTAATGCCGAATTGGAGCAACATGTGAACGAGCTTAGGGAAAGCGAATTAAAGTTCCGGCAAATCGTTCAGTCAAGTCCAATGGGAATTTATGTGTATGAGGCGAATGCAAAAGGTCAACTTGTTCTTGTTAATACAAATCCGGCGGCGGATACGTTGACAGGAATGCAAAATGCCATGTTAATCGGCATGACCATCGACGAGGCTTTTCCCGAACTGAAGAAAACTGAAATACCCGAACATTTTTTAAAAGCTGCGCTTGATGGTATCCCTTGGTCTACTGAAGATTTTAATTTTGACAACGGCGCAATTAAAGGCGTTTTTCAGATATATGCCTTTCAAGCGGGCCACAACAGGATGGCGGTTATGTTTTTGAATATTACTGAGAGTAAACAAATTGAAGCTGCGATCAAACAAAAGAACGAAGAGCTCGTAAAAGCAAATGCTGAATTAGACCGGTTCGTCTACAGCGCTTCCCACGACTTACGTGCCCCGATAGCCTCACTGTTGGGACTCATTGGCGTGGCACGCGCTGAAAAAGATATGCAGTCCATCGGAACTTTGCTTGACATGCAAGAGAGAGCCTTATTGAGACTCGATGAGTTTATAAATGATATCGTGCGGTATTCGCGTAATAATAGACTCGATGTTGAAATTTCACCCATCGATTTTAACGCGTTGATTGAAGAAATTTTTGAACATCTGCATTTTATGGAGAAGTTCGCCGACATCGATCGAAAAATAGACATTTCACCCGACTTAAAATTTTCCAGCGACGGCAAAAGAATTTCCATCATTCTAAATAACCTCATTTCAAATGCGATTAAATATGCCGACACTGAAAAAGAAAATCCTTTTGTTGAGGTACGCGTTGACAGGCACGTAAATGGAGTGACCCTTTGTGTGATAGACAATGGCCAAGGTATCGAAACCAAGCACTTGGCAAAAATATTTGATATGTTTTTCCGTGCGACACAAAACAGCACGGGTTCAGGCATTGGTCTTTATATCGTTAAGGAAATCGTTCAAAAGATGAGCGGGAGCATTGAAGTTGAGTCGTCGCCGGGGCGCGGCAGTAAATTTTTTATAACGCTGCCTGATTTAAGTAGCATAGCAAACTAATGATATGCTTGCATTTTTAATGGCAGTCGCCGCACGGAACATCTTTCTAGGAAACTCAAAAATTGTCAGATAGTGATTTTTTGAACCCGCTCAGAAAGGGCGCCCGGAGCCGACCTTAAATTTATCTCAGTCTTATCGCTACAAACATTGGTAAAACAACAACACATTCCTTAAATTTAAAGAAGACAGCCTCGTTGGTGAAAGAGACAAGTTAATATTCTGCACCCGTCCTTTTCTGAATCTTGTTAAGCCCTAACGCCAACCAGGACTGTGTTAAGTTTGTTGGATCTCGTGTTGGATTTGATTATGAGAAACGGTCGAAATCATACTTCCCCGCCGCGTAAACTACCATTCTTGCTGATCCTGACGGCGTGCCTGTCTTCACATCTATCTCATTCACAAAAAATCACCAATGTGGATTTCGAAATTGTCGACAACAAGGTAAAGATCACTTACGACATCGGCGGGTGCTCCGGAGATAAAAACTATGACATCAGGCTGTTATTAGGCAAGGATGGAAAACTGACCGAGATAAGTAGCGGCCTCGGTGGGGATATCGAAAACGTCCCTTGCGGATCATCGAACACGATCATCTGGGACGTACTTTCCGAGAGACACGAACTTAAGGGCCGAATCTATTTTGCCGTAGAGATTCGACGAATGCATTCAACGATGCATGGAAATGAAGAAAGCAAGACTGGGAAACCCTGGTCGCGCCGGTCATGGAAAGCAGACAAAGGTTATATCGGAGGGTCGATTGGTGTTTTTACGCCTTACGAAAGTTATCTCGCCTCGCCCCGGGCCTTTGAACAAAATGGCCTTTTCCTCAATACCACTATCGGATATCTCCCCACCTACATACTAGGAGTGTGTTCCACCATATATATCTATGGGGGTACAAGGAACGACCAGTACGAAATTGTAACCTGGGCAAACTACGGTTTTATGATTGGTCCGCTGATCTCATTTCCAATCGGAAACAAGATAAAATGGGAATTGCGGCCTCAGATTGGATACTCTTTCATTTCTACTCACTCAGATCAACCTGACCTGGACAGCCTAGGTACCACGACTACATCGGGGGTGGCGTATAATATCGGGACTGGACTTCGTTTGAATCTTGGTAAAAGAACGTGTTATCTGCTGAACGTAGAATACTTGTCCTCACCGCGAAAGCCTTACGACTATTTATTTCCAATTGAGCCTGATTTCGGAACACTCGGTGCCAGTATTGGTGTTGCCTTTAGATTTTACTAATGATAAATGGAACTTATGAGTAAGTATATCGCATTTCTGTTCGCCCTTATTAGCTTTGAACTTCACGGCCAGGCGGGGGTAAGTCCCGCTAAGGAAGTTAACATCTTTGGGCGGTCGGAATTGAGTTCCGCCAAGGAAGTAGACATCTCGACAGCGTCGAGACCCAGGGCGCCTGCCAACCTCGAAATCAGCGACGTTACTTTTTCTGACCAACACGGAAACAGCAATAGTATTCTTGACGCTGACGAAGAAGCGGAAATAAGATTTACCCTGTCGAACGTCGGAAAGGGCAATGCCCTGGCCATTGCCGCGAATGTCGTCCTCGTGAACCCCATGGAAGGCATCGAACTCTCGTCCAAA
>Ga0157380_10000354_pt1 | contig 27501 bp, 28 predicted proteins | sample S35metaG_FD_119757 | JGI IMG/M metagenome (GOLD analysis project Ga0157380, IMG submission 119757) | Switchgrass rhizosphere microbial communities from Kellogg Biological Station, Michigan, USA - S3-5 metaG | ecosystem: Host-associated > Plants > Roots > Rhizosphere > Soil | place: USA...
CAACGCGCGCGCGGGGCGGCGGGGATACGCCATCGACTTCCTCGATCCTGATGTTCGGTTCGTCACTCATCCGAAAATTCTCGCCACTCGTTCCAGCCCCCGCACCAATGCCGCCACATCGCTTTCGCCATTGTAAACTCCGAAGCTCGCCCGCGCCGTCGCCGGCACGCCGAGATGCTCCATCAGCGGCTGCGCGCAGTGATGGCCCGCGCGGATCGCCACCTGTTCCTCGTCCAATATGGTGCCGATATCGTGCGGATGCACCCCCTCGACCGCGAAACTGACGATCCCGGCGCTGTCTTCCGGCCCGAACAGGCGGACGCTGTTGAGCGTGGAAAGTGCCTCGCGGGTAAGCTTCACCAGCGCGCGTTCGTGTACATAGATCATGTCCAGCCCGATCCCCTCGACATAGTCGATGGCGGCATGGAGGCCGATCACACCGACGACATGCGGCGTACCGGCCTCGAAACGGGCGGGCGGCGGGGCGTAGGTCGTGCGCTCGAAAGTGACGCGATCGATCATCGCGCCGCCGCCGTGCCAGGGCGGCATCGCCTCTAGGATCTCGCCTCGCGCCCACAGCACGCCGATGCCGGTCGGTCCGTAAAGCTTGTGGCCCGAAAAGACATAAAAGTCGCATCCCAGCGACCGGACGTCGACGGGCAAGCGGGGCACGGCCTGGCAGCCGTCCAGCAACAGCTTCGCGCCAACCGCATGGGCAAGCTCGGCGGCGTGACGGGCGTCGAGCACCGAACCCAGCACGTTCGAGACATGGGCAAGTGCCACCAGCTTGTGCGCGGGCGTCAGCATGGCCTGCACCGCGTCGAGATCGATCCGGCCGTCCCCGGTCAGCGGGGCGACGTCGATTTCGATGCCGGTGCGGTCACGCAGGAGCTGCCAGGGCACGATGTTGCTGTGATGCTCCAGCGTGGAAAGCAGGATACGGTCGCCGGGCTTGAGGCTGTTGCCCCAGCTATGCGCGACGAGATTGATCCCCTCGGTCGCGCCGCGCACGAAGACGATCTCATCGGGCGAAGGCGCGCCGATAAACTGCGCCACGCGCCGCCGCGACGCCTCGAACGCCAGCGTCATGTCAGCCGATCGCTGGTAGACGCCGCGATGGACCGTTGCGTACGTCTCGGCATAGCCGCGCGTGATCGCATCGATTACCGGCTTGGGCTTTTGCGCGGTGGCAGCGGTGTCGAGATAGGCCCAGCCTTCGGGGATCGCCGGGAAATCGCCGAGCACGTCGAGGGGACGGGCGGAGGCGAGGGTGGTGCTCATATCACCGCCTCCAGCCACTCCTGGGCATCCTTCGCGAACGCCTCGCGCACTGCTTCATCGCCGATCCGGTCGATCGCGTCCGCGACGAAGGCCCGGGTCAGCAGCGCCTCCGCCCGCTCCGGCGGGACGCCGCGCGATTCAAGATAGAAGAGCGCGTTCGCGTCCAGCTCGCCGACCGTCGCGCCGTGGGCGCACTTCACGTCGTCGGCGAAGATTTCGAGCTCGGGCTTCAAATTGATCGTCGCGGTGCGCTGCAAGAGGAGCCCCCGCAGCGATTGCTCGCCGTCGGTTTTCTGCGCATCGCGGACGACCTCGGCGCGCGCGGCCATGCTGGCGGTGGCCTTGTCGTCGGCGACCGCGCGCCAGAGCTGGCGGCTGGTGCCATAGGGCACGGCATGGCGGACGACCACAGCCGCATCATGGCGCTGTTCGCCGCGCGCCAGCAGCGCGCCGCCGACCTCGCCATAGGCGCCCTCGCCCGTCAACGTGATCGCGGCGTCGATGCGGGTGCCCGCACCGCCCAGGCCGAGCACGGTGGTCGTCAGGCTGGCATTCTCGCCGACCTCGGCTTCCTCGCGCAGCGAGACGAAACCGTCGGCCGAAAGGATACGGATCGCGCGCATCAGGCGAGCGCTCGGGCCGAGAGAGATCGCGGTCAGACGGTTGGCCCAGCCCTCGCCGACGAAGGTTTCGACGATGCTGGCCTGCGCATCCTCGGCCAGCGCGATGCGGGCGGGAAGATGGCTCGGGCCGGTGCCGACATGGATGATCTCGATCGTCGCGGGCGCTGCCCGATCCTCGCCGAGCATCAGCGTCCAGCCATGCTTGCCGTTGGCGAAGGCGCCGAGCGGATGCGCGGTGCTTGCCTCGACCAGGCCGATCGCGATGCCATCCAGCCGGCTGACCGACAGATCAAGCTGCCCGTCCACGAAAAGCAGGCGCGCGCCCCCGGAATCCCTGGCGCCGATCCACGGATGGCTGGCATCGGACGCTTTCCCTGCCGGCGCCTCGGCCAGCGCAGGCAGGCTGGACAGGTCGGACCAGCGCCATGCTTCGTCATGCGTGGTGGGGAGAGCGAGGGTCATTTACGCTGCCACCTGCGCGTAACCCTCGCGCTCAAGCTCGTGCGCCAGTTCGGGGCCGCCGCTGCGGACGATCCGTCCGCCTGCCAGCACATGGACGAAGTCCGGCTTCACATAATCGAGCAGGCGCTGATAGTGGGTGATCAGCAGTACCGCCTTGTCGGGCCTGCGCATGATGCGGTTGATGCCCTCGCCGACGACGCGCAGCGCATCGATGTCGAGGCCGCTGTCGGTCTCGTCGAGCACGGCAAGCTTCGGATCGATGATCCCCATCTGCACCATCTCGTTGCGCTTCTTCTCGCCGCCCGAGAAGCCGACATTGACCGGCCGCTTGAGCATATCGAGGTTGAGGCCAAGCGCATCGGCCTGCCCGCGCGCGACCTTGAGGAATTCGGCGGCGCTGAGCGGCTCCTCACCCCGGCCCTTGCGCTGCGCGTTGAGCGCCTCGCGCAGGAACTGCACGTTGGAGACGCCGGGAATCTCGACCGGATACTGGAAGCCGAGGAAGAGACCAGCGGCGGCGCGTTCGTGCGGTTCAAGGGCGAGCAAATCTATTCCCCTCCCGTTCGCGGGAGGGGTTAGGGGTGGGCTCGCGCTATCGGCGGGCGCATCCGTTTCCACCGTGCGCCCACCCCCGGCCCCTCCCGCAAGCGGGAGGGGAGGAAAGAAGCGCACGCTTCCCCCCGTCACCTCGTATCCGGGGCGGCCGCCCAGCGTATAGGCCAGCGTCGACTTGCCCGCGCCGTTCGGCCCCATGATCGCATGGATCTCGCCGGGATTGATCGCGAGCGTCAGCCCCTTAAGGATCGGCTTGCCGTCGACTTCGGTGTGGAGGTTATTGATTTGGAGCATTGATGTATCCGATTAAGCGCCAGGTCGGACGAATTGGCTGGCGAATTTGACATTGTAAGCGTGAAAATCTCCCTCTGGGGTCACGACAAGCTCGGTAATGTTAGCGCGCTCGAAATCGTCGATCTTCGCATCGTCATCGACACGCAAGCTCACTGTTAGCGCGCCATCTTCTTCTCCGATTTCTTTGAAATCATATTCGACCAATCGACCAAAGCAGGTGATTTCGCCGCCTTCGATTAAAAGTTCGGTTGAAGGCTCATCCACATCAATCCAGCGACCTTGCATCAATTCAGGTAGCGGAGTTTCGCGGCTTATTTTCACGTTCATTCCCCGCTCCCCTCCGCGCTACGCTCCTCGTCACCCCGGACTTGATCCGGGGTCTCGCTGCCTTCCGCCGTCCATGAAGAAGCGGGATGCCGGATCAAGTCCGGCATGACGGGGTGGGTTGTGGGGGTGGGGCGCGTGGGGGTCATCCGACTGAACCCTCAAGCGAAATGCCCAGCAGCTTCTGCGCCTCGACCGCGAATTCCATCGGGAGTTGCTGCAGCACCTCTTTCGCGAAGCCGTTGACGATCAGGGCGACCGCCTGCTCCTGATCCAGCCCGCGCTGCATCGCGTAGAAGAGCTGGTCGTCGCTAATCTTGCTGGTGGTGGCTTCGTGCTCGATCTGGGCGGAGGGGTTGCGGACCTCGATGTACGGTACGGTGTGCGCGCCGCAGTCGTGGCCGAGCAGCAGGCTGTCGCACTGGGTGTGGTTGCGGACATTTTCCGCCGTCGGGCCGACGCGTACCAACCCGCGATAGGTGTTGTTCGATTTGCCTGCAGAAATGCCCTTGGAGACGATCGTCGAGCGGCTGTTCTTGCCGAGATGGATCATCTTGGTGCCGGTGTCGGCCTGCTGATAGTTGTTGGTGACGGCGACCGAATAGAATTCGCCGACGCTGTTTTCGCCCGCGAGCACGCAGGACGGATATTTCCAGGTGATCGCGCTGCCGGTTTCGACCTGGGTCCAGCTGACCTTGCTGTTCCGGCCCTGGCAAAGCGCACGCTTGGTGACGAAATTATAGATGCCGCCCTTGCCCTGCTCATCGCCGGGATACCAGTTCTGGACGGTGCTGTACTTGATCTCGGCATCGTCGAGCGCGACCAGCTCGACCACGGCGGCATGGAGCTGGTTCTCGTCGCGCTGGGGTGCGGTGCAGCCTTCGAGATAGGAGACGTAGCTGCCTTTATCGGCGACGATCAGCGTGCGTTCGAACTGGCCGGTATTCTCGGCGTTGATGCGGAAGTAGGTCGAAAGCTCCATCGGGCAGCGGACGCCCTCGGGGATGTAGACGAAGGTGCCATCGGAGAAGACCGCGCAGTTGAGTGCAGCGAAATAATTGTCGTGCATCGGCACGACCTTGCCGAGCCACTTCTTCACCAGCTCCGGATATTCGCGGATCGCTTCGCTGATCGAGCGGAAGATGACGCCGGCGCGCTCAAGCTCGGCCCGGAAGGTGGTGGCGACCGAGACGCTGTCGAATACCGCGTCGACCGCAACCTTGCGCGCGCCCTCGACGCCCGCGAGCACCTTCTGCTCCTCAATCGGAATGCCCAGCTTCTCGTAGACGCGCAGGATCTCGGGATCGACCTCGTCGAGCGACTTCAGCTCGGCCTTCGCCTTGGGCGCGGCGTAATAATAGGCGTCCTGATAGTCGATCGGGGGGACGTTGAGTTTTGCCCAATTCGGCGGGGTCATGGTCAGCCAGTGGCGATAGGCCTTCAGCCGCCAGTCGAGCATCCATTCCGGCTCATTCTTCTTGGCCGAGATGAAGCGGACGGTGTCCTCATTGAGGCCCTTGGGGGCGAAATCCTGCTCGATGTCGCTGGAAAAGCCCCATTCGTAGGTGGAGGCCTTTTGCGCGGCGGCGAGGGCTTCGGCGTTTTTCGTGGCCATTAAAGGGCCTTCCGCAAATTGGTTTTTTCCGTTCGTGCTGAGGAGCCATTGAGCGCAGTCGAAATGGCGTCTCGAAGCACCCTTCGAGACGGAGACTTCGCCAAGCTCAGTCTCCTCCTCAGGGCGAACGGAAGAAGAGGATTAGCAAAGGTCACGCCACACCTCCCGCCAAACTCGCAAGGCTCACACCGCCGAGCGCGCCCTTCACCGCGGTGTTCACCGCGCTCCAATGCGGCTTGACCTTGCAGGCGGTCTCCAGCCCGCAATCGTGGCGGCCTTCCTCGACACAGGACGTCATCGCGATCGGGCCTTCGACCGCCTCGACGATATCGGCAAGGCTGATCAGGCAGGCCTCCCGCGCGAGGCGGAAGCCGCCGCCATTGCCCCGCGTCGATCTGAGCAAGCCCGCGCTCGCGAGGCGCCCCATCAGCTTCTGCGCGGTCGGCAGCGGCACGCCGGTTTCCTCCGCCAGCATCGCCGCCGACACCGATGCATCCCCCGCGCGCGCGGCGGCGGAGAGCATCACGATCGCATAGTCGCTCAGGTTCGAAAGCCGCATGATCCTAAATCGGATTGATTCGTTCCGATTTCAGATGGCGATCCCGGACCACGAGGTCAAGTCCAACACGCTATCCATTTGCGAGCGGTGTGGAGATCGGCAGCACCTCGGCACCGCGATCGGGCGCGTCCTCGCGCCAGCGCACCGAACCGAACGGCCGCTCGAGCATGCGGCGGATGTTGACCGGATCAGGACCCCGATGAAATTCATAGGCCCGATCCTGAAGCGCGACGTCCTCCGCCGTATAGCGGCCGCGCAGGCGCAGATAATCATGCCAGGTCGGGCAGTGATAGCGTTCCGTCCAGAGCTCGGGATCCGCGATATTGCGCGACATCGACCAATCATAGGCGCCGTTGCGATGCCTGATTTGCTGGATTTGCTGCATCACGCCATAGAAGGCGCGGGCCTCGGCCGGATCGACGCGGTAATCTTCCTCTATCACGATCGGGCCGCTCCGGCCGGTGAGCGCCAGGGCAAAGGGCGGGATATCCAGCCCGACCGGTTCCCGATCGCCGGTCTCGACCGCCTCCATCGGAAACAAGCTGCCCAGCAACGAGGTCAACGCCATCGCCGTGGCGGAGATAAGCAAGGTGGCGGTGATCCCGTAGTCCTCGGCAATATGCCCCCAGGCCCAGCTCCCGACCGCGATGCCGGCAGAGGTCGCGCTCTGGAAGGCGGCAAGCGTGCGCGCGCCCACCCAGCGCGGTACCGAAAGCTGGACCGCGATGTTACAAAGCGTCAGGCTTGCCATCCAGGATGCACCAATGATCACCAGCGCCGCGACGGTGAGCGGCAATGATCCGCTGACGCCGACTACCGCGATCATCAGGCCGATGAGGATGGACGAAACCGCGAGCGCCTGATTGACGGTGAAGCGCTGGCGGATCAGGTTGATATTGAGCGCGCCGATCACGGCCCCGACACCGAATGCACCAAGGATGATGCCATAGACGAATGCGTTGCCGTGCAGCAGGTCACGCGCGATCAACGGCATCAGCGCCAGAACCGGGGAGCCTGCAAGCGTCAATGCGAAGGATCGGATCAGTGCCGTACGGATCGGGGGAGAATGGACGACGTAACGGACGCCGGAACTGATTGCCCTGTACAGCCGCTCGGGCGGCAATCGAGACGGCGCCTGCTGTCGGCGCCACAGCAGGAACACTATCATCAGCGGAACATACAGCAGCGCGGTGATCGAGAAGGCGGCCATCGCCCCCGCCGCCGCCACGATCATGCCCCCGATCGCCGGTCCCACGCTGCGCGCAATGTTGAAGCTGATGGAATTGAGCGCGACTGCGTGCGGAAGGTCATCGACGAGAACCTGTTCGCTGACCGATGCCTGCCAGGTGGGCCACAACAGCGCCATGCCGATGCCGACAACGAGGCAGAGCAGCAGAATCACCCATGGCGTGAGCAACCCGAGCGCGGTCGCGATCGAGAGCGCTACGCCACCCAGCAGCGAAATAGCGAGGGCGGTCAGGGCAACCCGGCGCCGGTCATACATGTCGGCGATGGCGCCGCTGGCGATGGCCAACAGCATCACCGGCAGCATCAGCGCGCTTTGCACCAGCGCGATCTTGTCCGCCGGGGCATCGAGCTGGGTCATCGCCCAGGCCGCGCCCACGCCGAGGATCATCAGGCCGAGATTGGACAGCAGGCTCGCCAGCCACATCCGCCGGAACAACGGCACGCGGAGCGGCGCGCCCAAGCCGCCATCCGCCGGCGGCGCTTTCCGCTGATTGCCTTCCGTATCACTCGCCATCGCACACTCCCTGCCGCAGCCGATGCCGCGTCAGGCGGGAAATGGCAAATCAAGGCTTCCTTTAGCCGGGCAAAACCTGTGCCGCCTTCCACTGACGGTAATTGACCTTCGCCTCCTGCACATAGCCGCTGCGCGCGATGACTTTGAGGATGGCGCGATTGATCAGATTGGCAGGGAAGTGCAGCGGCCGCGCGAAATCGACGAACAGGACGATGCGGCGCTCGTCGCTGTCGTTCCAGGCGCTGTGGACAAAGGTGTCATCGAAAATCAGGCTCTGGCCCTCCGACCAGCGGCGCTGCTGGCAGTCCACCTGTATGCCGCACGCCTCGGCGTTTTCGGGGATGATCACGCCGAGATGGTAGCGCAGCACACCCTTATAGGGGCCGCGATGGGGAGGCAGCCGCTTGCCGGGTTCCAGCACCGAGAAAAAAGCCGTCGTAAGACCGGGGATACGCCGCAACGCGGTCCAGGTCGCCGGGCAGCGGGCGATATTGTCCTCGAACCGCTCACCATAACCGAGGAAGAAGAAGGTCTTCCATCGGCGGTCATCGGAAAGTTTGGTCTGGTCGGTCGAGATCTGCTCGAACCCTGGTATCGGCGCCGAGCGCCGCAGCAGATCGAGCATCTCTCCCCGAATGGCCGGGTAAAAAGCCTCGACATCGCCTACCCACGGAAAAGCACCGACAGGGAAGAATGGCCGATCGCCCACCCGGGACAATCGCCCAATGAGGCGTTCGATGGCCGGGACCAGCCCGCCGGCAAGATCGAGCGTGCGTGGCTTCGCGGCGATGGCATCCGCCGCGCTCATGCCGCCACGGGTTCGCGGCCTGGTACGGGATCGATCACCCCGATCCGGCTCAGCCCAATGCGCTCGACCTCGCCGGCGCGTTCGGCGAAATAGGGATTGCGTGCGAGGATGTTCGCGCGCTCGCGATCGAAATCGCACAGCATGAGGCCGAGCGGCTTGGTGCGCCCGGCATAGCTTTTGGGCGGCGCGATCTGCCGGCAGCGCAGGATACGGGCATAGAAAGCCTGATGTTCGGCCCGCACCGTGGCGGTTACCATCGTCCGCTCGCGCATGTCGGCCGCGAGATGGCAGAGCCTGAGGGTGAGCCGCGCCAGTTCGGGCACGCCGCCGCTCAGCAGCGGATCGACGCAGAAGCAATTGGGATCGATCAACCGCTCACCGGCACGGATCAGCGGCTTGAGCTGCGCGGGAAAGGCATCGACGGCGGGGGAATCGTGCCATTCCTCGGTGATCACGTGCAGGCGGATCGAAGCGCAGATCCGATCCTCGAACAACAACGCCATGGTGGCCGCGTTCGCGCTGCCGTCATAGCAATCCGAAAGCCGCTGATCCCCACGGAAACCGGCGGCGCCCTCGCGGAAATAGGCCTGGTACCGCATCTCCTGCACCGCCGCCATTCCGACGGCATCATCGACGATGCGATATTCAATGGCGTCGAGAAGCCGCTCGACCCGGCTCCGGAAATCAGGACATGCGTGAAGGAGCGCGCGCAAGCGGCGCGCCGAATCCGGTGTGCAAAGCATGAGATCGACCCCGAAAGGATTGATCGCCTTGCTATCATCCGGAGGGGCGACAAGCGCGCCGAAGCATGTCCGTTACGGAAGGGATGCCCGTCGATCTGGTCCGAAACGGACGGGCAGCCTGGTCAGGTGATCTTGATAAGTTCTGGCAGCACGCCGTTCATCCGGCGGCGCTCAAGGGTGAGCCGGGTGGTCGGCGGAGGGTTCGAGATGAGCTGGTTCGGCGTAATCCCGATGAATTGCCGGCATTCCCGAATGAAGTGCGATTGATCGGAAAAGGCGTCGCCCGCCACCTCGCTCCAGTGCGCACCGCCCTTCGCCAGTGCAGCCGCCGCCTTCAGCGCGCGATATTTGCGGGCAAGCAATTTCGGCGGCGCTCCATAGATGCGCTTGGCAAGGCGCTCCACCTGCCGTCCGGACATGTCCGCCGCGCCGATCAGTTCGTCGACGACGGGTGAAGGCGACGAGGTCAGCCAGCGATCAGCCAGGCGCGTGAACCACAGCGGCGATTCCGGCATGCGCGCCAGCCGCCTCCGCATGAACCCGTTGGCGAGCTCGATCATATTCGCAGGTGATTCAATGCCCTCCAAACCCCGCATCAAAGCGGCCGCCTCGCCGCCGAACAAGGCTTCAGCATCCAGCACGCGATCTGTCAGTTCGCTGGCATCGGCTTTCACGATCGACGCCCAGCCAGTCGGCAGTAGTCCGATGCCGAAGACCAGCAACGGCCCTTTCACCTCGACGCGATAGGCACCATAGGTTGGCCCGATGAGAGAAATCTTCGACGCCTTCTCGATCCGGCCATCGCCGAAATGATACCATGCATCGCCCGACAGCATAAATCTCAATTGAGGCAGATCGGCGCGCATGAGATCGCCGAATTCGGCCATATCGACATGAAACAGATAATAGGATGAAATATAGGGTCTCAGCGACACCGCAGGGGCATAATATCGAAGCCCGATGGGCGACCAATTCATCTGCACGGTTGTTCCCCATCCACCGTCGAGATTTCGGCGGGTCGTAACATGCAACTGAATGGGAGTCTTGATAAAAATCAGGCGCTCAAGCGCTGGCTGGGAAAAAAAGCCCGAAAGAGCATTGCTCTCTCGGGCTCAGGAAAAGGCCTTCCATAGGAAGTCCTTCGGGTCGCAGCCTGCCTTTATCGTTAATCAATCGAGGCGTCTTGAATGGAATCGACCTGTTCCATCACCTGGACCAATCGCGGTCGAGATTGAATTCATCTCAACTCCTTCCGTTTTTTGACGGTGAACGGGAGCGCTGGCATAGGCTCGCCATGGCATTTTATCCCCTCGTCCGCCCCTTCGTGTTCGTGCTGGAGGCAGAACGCGCGCATAGACTGAGCCTTGCCGGGCTTGGGGCATTGTCGGCCACGGGAGACGCGGAAACCTTCGATCCCGTCTTGCGCACGCGCGTCGCGAACCTGGATTTCGCCAATCCGATCGGCTTGGCGGCCGGCTATGACAAGGATGCGACGGCGCCAGGGCAATTGCTCGGCCTTGGCTTCGGCTTTGTCGAGGTGGGAACCCTGACGCCGTTGCCTCAAGCCGGAAACCCGCGCCCGCGCCTTTTCCGGCTGGTGGAGGACAGGGCGGTCATCAACCGGATGGGGTTCAACAATGGCGGGCAGCAGGCGGCGCTGAAGCGGCTCGCGAGACCGAGACGCAAGGGCATCGTTGGGGTCAATATCGGTGCCAACAAGGATGCCTCGGACCGCATCGCGGATTATGTCACCGGCGTGAAGGCGATGGCAGACGTCGCCAGCTATCTGACCGTCAATATCTCCTCGCCCAACACGCCAGGCCTGCGCTCTCTCCAGGACAAGGGCGCGCTGGACGATCTGCTCGCCCGGGTGATGGAGGCGCGCGGTCCGCTCGGGCCGCCGGTGTTCCTCAAGGTGGCGCCCGATCTGGAACCGGCGGATATCGACGACATCGCCCAAGTTGCGACCAGCCATCATGTCGATGCGCTGATCGTCTCGAACACGACGATAAGCCGCCCTCCACTCAAATCCACGCATGCCGGCGAGAGCGGGGGATTGTCCGGCGCGCCACTCAAATCGCTGGCACATCAGCGACTGCGTGATTTCCGCAAGGCGACGGGCGGCTCAATTCCGCTGATCGGTGTCGGCGGCATCGCCAGCGCCGAGGACGCCTATGACCGTATCCGCGCCGGCGCGAGCCTGATCCAGCTTTATTCGGCGCTCGTCTATGAGGGGCCGGGGCTGGCACGGCGCATTGCCGACGGCCTCAAGGCATTGCTCGAACGTGACGGTTTCGCCAATGTCGCGCAGGCGGTCGGCAGTGAATAGTTTGTCGCGAGGTTTCACGCTCATGATCGCACGCCTCTTCGCCTTCCTCTTCCTGCTGCTCCCGATGACGGCGCAGGCGGCCGGCGGCATCGTCTCCGCCGCCAACCCGCTCGCCGCCGGGGCGGGACGCGAGATGCTGCGGGCGGGGGGCAGCGCCACCGACGCGGCGATGGCGGTGATGCTGGCGCTGACCGTGGTCGAGCCGCAATCCTCGGGGATCGGCGGCGGCGGATTCCTGCTCCATCATGACGGCAAGAGCGGGCGAATCGATAGCATCGACGGCCGCGAGACGGCGCCCGCCAATGCCCGCCCGGACCGCTTCCTCAATCCCGACGGCACGCCGATGGCGTTCATGCAGGCGGTGCCCGGCGGGCTTTCGGTCGGCGTGCCCGGCAACATCGCGCTGATGGAGAAGGCCCATGCCACATGGGGCAAGCTGCCCTGGGCGCGGCTGTTCGAACCGGCGATCCGGCTGGCCGAGCAGGGCTACACCGTCACGCCGGTCCTTGCCGGGCGGCTGGCGATGATCGCACCGGTCTGGAAGGATTTCCCGGATGCGCGGGCGATCTACTGGCAGGATGGCCGGCCCAAACAGGCTGGTGACCGCGTGGTCAACCCGGCGCTCGCCGCCACACTGCGCAAGATCGCCGCCGAGGGGCCGGAGGCCTTCTACAAGGGTGATGTTGGCAGGCAAATCAGCGAAGCTGTCGCCCAGGCCCCCCGCAATGCGACCGCACTGACCGCCGCCGACCTCGCCTCCTACAAGGCGATCGATCGCGAAGCCGTGTGCGCGCCCTATCGCGTCTGGCGGATCTGCGGGATGGGACCGCCCTCGTCCGGTGCAAGCACGGTCCTCGAAATACTCGCTCTGCTGGAGCGGTTCGACATCAAGCGGCTGGGCAAGGACAGCCCGCTCGCCTGGCACCTGATCGGCGAGGCGATGCTACTCGCTTATGCCGATCGCAACCGCTATCTGGGCGACAGTGATTTCGTGTCCGTGCCGCTGAAAGGGCTGCTTGACCGGCGCTATCTGAAGGAACGGTCGCGCCTGATCTCGGCGGACCGCACCCTGCCCGACTATCCCGCCGGCAAGCCCGTCGGGGCCGCGATCGCGGTGAGCACGCCCGGGCCCGAGGAACATGGCACCACCCATTTCGTCGTCCGTGATAGCATGGGCGATATCGTTTCGATGACCTCCACGGTCGAAGGCCCGTTCGGCAGCCAGCTCATCGCCGGCGGCATGTTCCTCAACAACGAGCTGACCGACTTCAACTTCGTGCCTGAGAAGAATGGCGTCGCCGTGCCGAACCGGGTGCAGGCCGGAAAGCGGCCGCTATCCTCGATGTCGCCCACGATTGTCTATGATGCCAGGGGGCGCGTGGTGCTCGCGCTGGGATCAGCGGGTGGCAAGCGGATCATCATGCACGTCGCCAAGACGCTGATCGGGGTGCTTGACTGGGGACTGGATGCCCAGTCCGCCATCGCGCTGCCAAACATCTTCTTCCGGGACAAGGCGCTGCTGGTCGAGAAAGGCACCGCGCTGGAAGCGATGGCGCCTGCGCTGACGAAGCTCGGCCATGTCGTGTCGCCAGCCGATCTCGATTCCAAGGTCAACGCCGTGCAGGCGACCAAAAGCGGATGGCGCGGCGCCGCCGATCCGCGTAGCGAAGGTGTCGCATTGGCCGAATAGAGCTGACGGGATCGCGGGAGAGACCATGGACATAATGGAGCAGTTTCCCAATCTGGTCGCGATGTTCCTCAAGCGGGCGGAGGAGCGCAGCGACAAGCCTTTTCTCTGGGCCAAGCGTGACGGCGCCTGGCAATCGACAAGCTGGAAACAGGCCGCCGATCAGGTCGCCTCGCTGGCCGCGGCGCTGAAGGCACTGGGGCTGAAGCCCGGCGACCGGGTGATGATCGTTTCCGAGAACCGGCCGGAATGGTGCATCGCCGATCTCGCGATCATGGCGGCGGGCTGCGTCAGCGTGCCGACCTACATCACCAATACCGAGCGCGATCACGCCCATATCCTCGAGAATAGCGGCGCGCGGGCGGCGTTCGTCTCGACCGCGAAACTCGCCAGGTCCTTCATGCCTGCGGCGATGCGGTCCTCGCAATGCCGGACGGTGATCGGGATCGAGCCGCTGCGGATCGGCCAGTCAGGCGATATCGGCTTCGCGCTGTTCGCCGACCTCATCGCCCGGCATCCGCCCGCCCCGGTTGCCGCCGATTTCGAGCGTAGCGACTTGGCCTGCATCATCTACACCAGCGGCACCGGCGGTGCCCCGCGCGGCGTGCGCCAGCATCACGGCGCGATCCTGTGCAACATCGAGGGCGCGGCCGATATTCTGGTCAATGATTTCGGGATCGGGGAAGAGGTGTTCCTCAGTTTCCTGCCGGCGAGCCACGCCTATGAGCATACCGGCGGCCAGTTCATGCCGATCATGCTCGGCGCGCAGATCTATTATTCGGAAGGGCTGGAAAAGCTCGCGTCCAATATCGAGGAAGTGCGGCCGACGATCATGGTGGTGGTGCCGCGCCTATTCGAGGTGTTGCGCCAGCGCATCCTCAAATCGATCGAGAAGCAGGGCGCTGTACCCAACTATCTGTTCAAGCGCGCGCTCTCGATCGGGGCACGCGATTATGACGGCACCAAGCGGTTGCGCGACCTGCCGATGGACCTGCTACTTGACCGGACGATCCGGCCCAAGATCGCCAAGCGGTTCGGCGGGCGGATCAAGGCGATGGTCTCGGGCGGCGCGCCGCTCAATCCCGATGTCGGCATCTTCTTCCACGCACTCGGGCTCACCTTCCTGCAAGGCTATGGCCAGACCGAAGCCGGGCCGGTGATCTCCTGCAACCGTCCCGCGGCGGGCCTGCGCATGGATTCGGTCGGGCCGCCCCTGAAGGGCGTCGATCTGCGCATTGCGGAGGACGGCGAGATCCTCGTGCGCGGCGAACTCGTCATGCACGGCTACTGGAACAATCCCGAGGAAACCGACCGCGTACTCAGGGACGGCTGGCTGCACACCGGCGATATCGGCGTGCTCGATGAGAGGGGCCGGCTCACCATCACTGATCGCAAGAAGGATCTGATCGTCAACGACAAGGGCGACAATGTCGCGCCCCAGCGGGTCGAGGGCATGCTGACGCTGGAGCATGAGATCGTCCAGGCGATGGTGGTGGGGGATCGGCGGCCCCATCTGGTCGGCCTGATCGTGCCCGATCCGGATTGGCTGCGGGAATGGGCGGAGGCAGCGGGCGTCCAGCCGGATTTCGCCACGCTCAAGAACGACCCCGCCTTCCACCGCGCGCTCGGAGTCGCGGTAGATCGGGTCAATGCCGGGCTATCGGTGATCGAGAAGGTTCGCCGCTTCATCATCGCCGACGAACCGTTCACGATCGAGAATGAGCAGCTGACGCCCTCGCTCAAGATCCGCCGTCATGTGATCCGGCAGGTTTATGGGGAGCGGCTCGACGCGCTGTATCACGCAGGGCGCTGAATCTTCTTACCGTTCGCCCTGAGCCCGTCGAAGGGTTTTTCTTTTCTTGAGCGACGGAAGAAGAAAGGACGGGCTTCGACAGGCTCAGCCCGAACGGAGATGGGATTACGTCGGTCTCAATCGCCCCAATCCACGATCGTCCATCCCCGTTGCTTTGCCATCCGACGCAAGCGATCGTGCGCATTCACCGCGAAAGGCTCGTCAGCCCACTCAAGCACCGGCGCGTCCGAGGCGTGGTCGGAATAGAAGCGGATATGCGCCTGATCGCGGGATATGCCCTGCGCGTCCATCCAGGCGAGGATCATCCGCAGCTTTGCGGGGCCGTAGCAGTTTTCGCCATCGACTCTCGCGATCACCCGGTCATCCAGGCCGATGAGGCTGTTGGTGGCGATTAGGGCGTCGAAACCGAGCTGGTCGGCGATCGCCTCGACATAGAGGCGGTAGGAGGCGGTTGCCATCACCAGCCTGCGCCCCGCAGCGCGATCGGCGGCGATCGCATCGAACGCGCCGGGATGGACATTGGTCGCGAGGGTTTTCTCCGCGAAGCTCGTCACCACAGTCGCAAGCTCGCTCTTGCGGGTGTGGGGGCCGAGCATGAGGTGCTGGTTGATTTCCTTCAGCCGCTGGCGATCGATCAACCGAAGACTATAAGCGAGGACGCTGAGGCCGACGAATGGCAGCAGGATCAGCCGCCAAGGCGCCAGCCGTAGCGCCGCATGTCGCAGGAAGCCGGGATAGGTGGCCACCCGCGTGATCGTCTTGTCCATGTCGTAGATGGCGAGTTGGTGCTGCAACCAGAACTCCTGTCCTAAATTCGTTCGGGCTGAGCCTGTCGAAGCCGCATTCTTCTAGAAAGGAGCGCCCTTCGACAAGCTCAGGGCGAACGGACGTCGTTCAGAGACCTGGCACCGCCGGCCAGCCCGCGCCGGAAACGCCCAATACCTTGAACAGGCTTCCCATCTGCTCGGGATGGATCAACCGCATGCGCGCCGCGGCGAGCTCGGCGGCGCGCTCCGGGTTGGCGCGGGTGAGCTGATCGGCGCGCAGATCGATGCCGATCGCGACCAGCCAGTCACCCTGTTCGATCGGCCCGCGCACCTTCAGGCCACGGATCGATTGCGCGACCCGCTTGAGCGCCGAGAAATCGACATGTGCGGTGAGATCACTCCGGCCGGGCTTCACGAACGGATCGGCATAGGCATGGGCATGGACCGCCTGAAGCGTGTCCCCCGCCGCGCGGTCGAAATAGCCATAGTCGATCACGATCAGCATCCCGCCCTGGGTAGCGAGCCGCCGGCAGAGGCTGCGCATCAGCCCGCGCGAGGCCGACGAGCGTTCGAAGACGCTGGCTGTATGGGCATCGAGCAGATCTTGCGGGATCTTGTTCTCCGCGGACTCCTGCCCCGGCACGGTCGCGAAGCCGTCAATATCATCATGGCGGATCATCAGCTCGCGCCAGCCCATCATCGTCTTTACATATTGCTCGACCGGCATCGCATCGAAAAATTCGTTGGCGACGATCATCAGCGGGACGTCGGTCGGCAAGGTCGCGGTGGTATCGTGCCAGATCGCATTCGGCATCAGCTCGGCCTGCGACTGGCGCAGGAAGGTGCTGGTCTCGACGAAGTGGACCTGTGGTTCCAGCCCCGCGGTCTCCATCGCCCGCAACGCATCGGCCGCGAGTGTGCCCCGGCCCGGCCCAAGCTCGACATAGGCCGCGTCGCCGCCCGCGCGCCGCCAGGCGTCGGTAAGCACCAGCCCGATCAATTCGCCGAACATCTGGCTGACCTCGGGCGCGGTGATGAAATCGCCCTTCGCGCCAAACGGATCATGGTCCGAATAATAGGCAGCATTGGCCATCGCCATGAATCGCGAGATCGGGATCGGCCCCTCCTCCGCGATCAGCGCTTGCAATTCATCCTCTACCGCGTGTTGTCCGCTAGGCATGCGAACCCCTTAGTACCGGGATTGTTACGGAATTGAAAAGACTAAGACTCTGTTTGCAAAAGGCGGTACCGGCCCGCTCCCCCGCCCAACCTCCCGATCCAGCATCAGGATATCGGGAGGTTGGGCGGGGGAGCGGGCCGGTACCGTACTCAGAAAGCGCGCTTCCGCGCTTTCTCAAACAGCGTCTAAGCGACGCTTTCGGTTCCGGCAATCGACTCGACGCGGTGGCGGCGGCCCTTGGCGGTCAGGATCAGATAGAGGCCACCGATAAGCATCGGCACGGTGAGCGTCTGGCCCATCGTCAGGCCCCAGGAAAGCGTGCCAAGCCCCTCGTCCGGCTCGCGGAAATATTCGACGATGAAACGGGCGATGCCATAGCCGACGAGGAAGATGCCGACGAGCTTGCCGGGTTCATAACGCGCCCTGGTCCTCCAGAAGGCGAACCACAGCACCGTGAACAGCACGATCCCTTCGAGACCCGCTTCGTAAAGCTGGCTTGGATGGCGGGGCAGATCGCCGGCATAGCTGCCGGGGAACACCATCGCCCATGGCACGTCGGTCACGCGGCCCCACAGCTCGCCGTTCACGAAATTGGCGAGACGGCCAAAAAAGAGACCGAACGGTACGCAGCATGCGATATAATCGTGGATGCGCAGCCAGCTGAGCTTGTTGCGCCAGGCGAGGTAGATGATGCCGAGGCTCATGCCGATCGCGCCGCCGTGGAACGACATGCCGCCTTCCCAGAGCTTCAGCACGTCGACAGGATTTTGCCATAGCTCGGGCTTGTAGAAGATCGCGTAACCCAGCCGCCCGCCGAGCAGGATGCCGAGCGTCGCGTAGAACACCATATCATCGGCATGTCGCCGCGCCATCGGCGCGCCGGGCTGGTCGAGCAGCTTGAGCAGATACCACCAGCCGACGAGGATGCCGGCGATGTAGGCGAGCGAATACCAGCGGATCTGGAGGAAACCAAGATCGAGCGCGATCGGCGAAAGGCCCAGATTCTGCCAATGGATGACATTCGCGGTGTCGGCCAGAAGAGGGATGATCAAGATGCTTCCTCGCGCTTTTCGGCCCTCATAAGGGCATCGCACGGAAAGCGGAAGGGCGAGCCGGCCCTTGATGCTTTGCGTTCAGCTTCAGCCCGCAGCCATCGCGCGGCCGATCCGGGTGCAGGCTGATTTATCAGCGTCATGCGCCCAGTGAAACAGATGAAAGCCTGGGACGCCCGGCACGATCGGTTGGGCCAGCATCTGGATACGCCGTGCGGTCACGGCGTCCACGGCGTAAAACTCGCCCCAGCGATCATTGGGAATCAGGATCACGCCATCAGGATAACAGGCGATCACCTGCGCGACGGACTCCGGCTTGCTGATCACCGGCCGGCCGGTGCGCGGATCGTGGACGAACTCCGCTGACGGATCGATATCGCTCATCCGCGAGCTGTTGATCAGCAGATCGTGCGGACGCAGATAGAGGATCGCGCGCAAATCATCAGCCGTGACAAAGATCGATGGATGACCGATAACGGCCATCAGGGCAGCGGACTGGTTGGTCCAGGGAAGGTCCAAAGGCATATCGAGCAAGTGGCTTGGCGCGCTGACGACTTGAGGTGCCTCTTTTATCCCGTGCTTCAGGGGTTGCAAAATGGCCTTGTTCGCCAGCAGTGCGCTTGCCGAGGCCGCAAACAGCGCGAAGATCACGAAACCGTTCCGCGCGATATCCGTCAGCGGCACATTCATGCGATCCGCGTACAGGGCGATCATATGTCTGGCCGACCTCAAGATCGCAGGTGCGGCCGCCTGCAGGGCCATTGCCCAGATGGCGATCAGATAGGGCAGCGCATAGATCAAATAGCGCTGTGATTTCATGCCGCCGGCCGAAAGAACGACGAAGGTGACCCCGAAGATCAGCAGGCACAGAAATGCCAGCCTTGGCCTAAAGCCCAAGGCGATGATCGCAGCAATGGGGGTGAGGCCCCAGAGCAATGGCAAATCTTCACGAAACACACGCTCATAGAATAAGGCATCGTCCTTGAGCCTGATCGCCCACAGCGACGTCCGCTCCAGGAACGGGAGGAAATGCGCGCCAAGCAAACCAGTCGCGACCAGAACTATCAACCCCCCCGCAATGATGAAGGGCAATCTGCTCCGATCGGATAGAGTCGAGCGTACGCCCTTTTCCTTCAAGGCAGCGAGGGCAACGAACAGGATGAGACAAAGTATTACGATGATAGTCGCCTTCTGGGCCTGTTGCGCGGCGGCCAGCAGCAAGAAGGCGACTGTCAGTCTCGCATATCGCGCCTTGCCCACCGCTTTCATCGCACCATGCACCAGGATAACCGCAAGCAGGATCAGCAGCGTCTGCATCGTGTAGAAGCGTGCGAAATGCGATACCTTGACCGGGCCATCCATCACCGCCAGCAACCCGCCGGCGAAGATGCCACTCAACCTGCCACTTTCGTGCCAGAGCCACGCAAGCAGGATCGGGCAGGCCAGAGCGCCGAGAATGATGGCGGGCAGCCTCGCACTTACGATATCATGCTGCCCCGTAAGCCAGAAACTTGCGCTGACCAGCATGGTATAGAGCCCGCCGCGCACATAGCTGCCGTCAAGAATATCGAAGTTACCGCCAGTCAGGAAGGAACGCCCCGCGAGCACATGATAAATCTCGTCCGGCAGCACCGACTGATCCGGGGACCCGGCAAGTCGAAGATAGAGCGCGAGCAAGAATATCAGCGCCATTGCCAGGAGGAGTTGTCCTCTCTGTGCCTTTCCTGCCGGAATATCGCGTGGCGTGCTCAAGCTGATGACTGTCCATATGCCGTCACGCAATCCAGCGCGACGACTTCCCCGCTGAGGGGGTGGCGCGCTGGAGTTATCTTGGCAATACTGTTCACGGCCACGCAGCCCCGTTTCGAGACAGTTCGGCGAGCCTCTCGCTACAGGGTATCCCGGTAGCCCGGCAGCGTCCAACCGAATGCGAGCCCGCCCGCACGCAGGCCAAAACCGGCGATCGCGCCGATGATGCCCGCCGCGAACGTATCAAGCCCGGCCACGGCCAGCAGCACGAACACCGCCGATCCCAACATCGCCGCTGACACGTAGATTTCACGGCCGAGCAGAATCGAGGGCTGGTTGGCGAGCACGTCGCGGATGATGCCGCCGAAGGTGCCGGTGAGTACCCCCATCGCCACCGCGCCCAGCGGCGAGACGCCGGCATCAAGCGCTTTCGCTGCCCCGATCACCGAGAAAGCCGCCAGCCCGATCGCATCCAGCCACAACAGCGCCCGGAACTGCCAGAAACGCGTGCCGAGCAGCCAGACCGAGATCGCCACGCCGGCACAAACCGCGAGATAGGCATTCTCGTGCACCCAGAATACGGGCACGCCGATCAGCAGATCACGTAGTGTCCCGCCGCCGATGCCGGTGACGGTGGCGAAGAAGATGAACTCGATGATTGTGTGCTTCGCACGGGCGGCGGCGATCGCGCCGGATGCGGCGAAGACCGCCAAGCCCGCATAGGAAAGAATGATGGTGAGGATCTCCACGGGGATCAGCCCCGGAAGCTGTCCTTGGCCGCGCGGCGCTCGGCCAGTTCCTCCACCGACGCTGCGCGCATGAAGGGATTGGTGGCCCGCTCCAGCGCGATGGTGGTGGGAACGGTCGGTTCACCCTTGGCGCGGGCGGCATCGACCTGCTTCATACGATCGATCAGCGCCTGGTTATCGGGTTCGGCGACCAGCGCGTAGCGGCCGTTCGACTGGGTATATTCATGGGCGCAATAGGCCTTCGTCTCCGGCGGCAGCACCTCCAGCTTGCGCATATTGCTGAACATCTGATCGGCAGTGCCCTCGAACAAACGGCCACAACCCATCGCAAACAGCGTGTCGCCAACGAACACCGCATTTTCCGAAGGCAGGTGATAGGCGATGTGGCCGGCGGTGTGAGCCGGCACCTCGATCACCCGCGCCTCGATCTCTCCGAGCCGAACGACATCGCCCTCGGAGACCAGCCGGTCGAGCGTCGGGATCTTGGCTTGCTCGGCGGCAGGACCGGTGATGATGCAGCCGGTGGCCGCCTTGATCGCCTCATTGCCACCGGTGTGATCGGGATGCCAGTGGGTGTTCCAGATCTGGGTGATCTTCCAGCCGCGCCGGTCCGCTTCCGCCAGCACCGGTTCGGCGACAGCGGGATCGACCGCCATGGTTTCGCCGCTCACCGGCTCGTGAACCAGCCAGACATAATTGTCGCTGAGGACGGGAATGCGGACGATCTCGATCATGCGGAATCTTTCAATCAACAGGCTCAATCGGCGACGGCATCATAGCCGGCCTCGGTGAATTGGATAAGGCAGAAACCGTGGCCGAACGGATCGGCGAACATCGCGATGCTGCCCCAATCGGCGTGGCGGGTCTCGCCTTCCTGAACCGCGCCCGCAGATACCGCCCGCTCGATCGCCTGATCGAGATCATCGACGGCGATGTCGAGATGGACGGGAGTCCAGTGACGGCGATAGTCGCGGCTTTGTGCGTTGCCCGGAGCGATCGGATGATCCTCGTCCTTGAGCAGCAGGAAGATCGGCGCGGGCAGGCCAAGCAACTCAACGCCGGAATAACCGAAACGCCGGCCGGGCGTGAGGCCAAAGACGGCGCGATAGAAGGCCTCCGCGCGCGGCAAATCGTCGACATCGATATTGACGATCAGTTTCGCCTCGGTAGCCATCGGCTCAGGCCGTGATCCTGTCACCGAGCAAATTGCTGGCCTCGCGCCAGAGCCGTTCGGTCAGCGCCCGTGCCGGTTCGGCGCGGCCGAGCGGGGCCGCCTGCCCGGCCCAGAAACTCGCATAGTCGGCTTCGGCGACGCGACGCAGTTCGGTGAGTGCGCCGGACGCATAAGGGAACGGGGGCGCGGCTGGGTGCACCGGGCCAAGCTCGTTCATCAGCCGGTTGTGCATGCCCCGCGCGAGACGGCCAGTGAAGAGATTGGTGAAGGTGGTTTCCTCCGCCTCCGGCCCGGCAAGCCGTGCGCGATGGGTCGCCGAGATCAGGCTTTCGGGCGTGGGCAGATAGGCGGTGCCGAGCTGGACAGCGCTTGCGCCCAATATCAGCGCCGCGGCGATCCCACGGGCATCGCAAATGCCGCCAGCGGCAATTACCGGCACATCGACGGCATCGGCGATCTGCGGCACCAGCGCCATCGTGCCGACCGGGTGGTGGCCGGACAGGAAGTACCCTGCGTGGCCGCCGGCCTCGCTGCCTTGCGCGATGATGGCATCCATCCCCTGCCCGGCGAGCCAGCGTGCCTCGGCGACGGTGGTGGCATTGCCGAACAACAGCGCGCCCGCTGCACGGACGCGTTCGAGCAGCGGGCGGGCAGGCAGGCCGAAATGAAAGCTCACGATCTCCGGCCGTAGCTCTTCGATCACCGCGCACATTGCCGCATCGAACGGCGCACGGAGCGGCGGAGGGCTGTCCGGCGGGCCGACGCCTTCCTCGGCGTAGAAGCGGGCGAGCGCCTGATGCCAAGCCGTCTCGTCCGGCGCGGGGCCGATCTCGTGGCAGAAGAAATTGATGTTGAGCGGCCCGGATACGGCGCCGCGCACCTCCGCCACCTGCACGCGAAGCTGCTCCGGCGTGATCAGCGCGCAGGGCAGCGAGCCCACGGCACCCCCTTGCAGCGCCGCCACGGCCAGCGCGACCCCGCTCGATCCCGCCATCGGCGCCTGCACGATCGGAACGGCAGCGCCGGTCAGATCGCGGAAGCGCTCACCCGCCATGGCGCCCCTACCAGTGTCCTGTGTTGGGCATCGAAGCCCAAGGTTCCGTCGGTTCGAGACGACCGTCCTGCAACAGTTCGAGCGAGATGTTATCGGGTGTGCGAACAAACGCCATATGCCCGTCGCGCGGCGGACGATTGATGGTGTAGCCCGCGTCCAGCAGGCGCTGGCAGGTCTCGTAGATATTGTCGACACGATAGGCGACATGGCCGAAATTGCGGCCCTCGCCATAGCCCTGTTCGTCCCAATTATGGGTCAACTCCAGTTCCGGTCCGTCATCGCCTGGGGCAGAGAGGAAAATCAGGGTGAAGCGGCCCTTCTCATTGTCGAACCGCCGGGTCTCGCGCAGCCCGACAAGCTCAAGGAAGCGGATGGTGGCCTCCGGATCGGAGACACGGATCATGGTGTGAAGATATTTCATGGCCCACCTATAGCGCGATCAACGATCAGGCGCAGCCTCCGTTTCCAGCTTGGCGATCGCCATCCGCGCTGCCTGCCCGGCATCGGTTCCGGCCTTGTCGAGCGTGATCGCCCGCTGCCAGGAACCGCGCGCGACATCGCGATCGCCCTTTTCATAGGCGATATTGCCCTGTTCATAGGCGACCGCGCTGGCATCGGGCGCAAGCCGGGCGGACTCGGCGACATCCTTCGCGGCGCGATCCAAATCCTTCTGCCGGCGGGCGAGCGTGGCGGACAGCAGCCAGCCCATCGGATCCTCGGGCACCAGCTTGAGCGCGGCATCCAGATCGGCCCGTGCCGCCGCCGGTTCGTCCGCCGCGACCGACGCCCGCGCGCGATCCATCAGCGTCTCGCCCCGCATCGCATCGCTCAGCACCGGCAGGGCGAGCGCGCGATCGAATGCCATCCGGGCCTTGACCGGCTCGTCACCGGCAAGCGAGGCATTGCCTGACTGCACCCACAGATTGGCGGCCCGCCCGTCCTTCTGAAGCTCGGCATCGCGCGCCGCCTGTTCAAAGGCGATGGCAGCCGGCGCCCAACGCTCCGCCGCGACATAGGCAAGGCCAAGACATTGCTTGGCGAGCAGGCCGCCGCCAGTCGTTCGCCAGGTCTCGGCCTGGGCGATGGCCTTGCCGGCATCCTGCCGGACAAGTGCGGTGCATTCGTTATAGCGTTGCTGGTCGGCAGGCATCGCCGCAGCTGCGGCCAATAAAAGGATTGGAAGCATCGACGCCCTTTGACCTCACCTTGCTGCATGGTCCCTGAACCGCGCGATGACGCCTTGTCGAGTCTGGCGTGACAGCGCAATAAGGCGGCGAGAGGATAATGACATGAGTGTCAGCATGACCGAGGCTGAGCGCGAGGCCCGCCAGCAGCTCGCCGCGTGCTACCGCGTGTTCGATCATCTCGGCTGGACCGAGCTGATCTACAACCACATCACGCTGCGCATTCCCGGCGAGGAAGGCGCCTTCCTGATCAACCCCTACGGCCTCCATTTCAGCGAGGTCCGCGCCTCCAATCTCGTCAAGATCGACATCGACGGCAACCGCCTCGACGACAGCAGCTATCCCATCAATCCAGCCGGCTTCGTTCAGCACGCCGCCTTCCATCGCGGGCTGCCGGACGCGCATTGCGTCATGCACACCCACACGACTGCGGGCATGGCGGTCGCCTCCATGGAAGAAGGATTGGGCATCTCGAACTTTTACAGCGCCGGGCTAGCCGGGCGTGTCGGCGTGCATGAATTCGAGGGAATCACCGTCCGTCCTGACGAAGGGCCGCGCTTGATCGAATCGCTCGGCAAACGGAGGGCGCTGATCCTGCGCAACCATGGACTGCTCACTCTCGGCAGGACCGTGCCGGAAGCATTTCTGCACATGTGGCTGCTCCAGCGCGCCTGCGAAATCCAGATCGCCGCCAATGGTCCAGTCCATCCCATCAACCCAAAGATTCTGGACGAACACCACAGGAATGCGCGCCAGATGGTGACGCGGGGCAATATCGGCGAGATGGAATTCGAGGCGATGGTCCGCCTCGTCGATCGCAACGATCGAAGCTGGCGCGATTGAATCCTGTGTCGGTTGACGCGTAAGAGAGCCATCAGATGACCAGCTTCACCGTCAACGGCCAGCCCGTTCACTACCGTATGGATCCCGAGACGCCGCTGCTCTGGGCGTTGCGCGACGCCTCCAATCTGACCGGCACCAAATATGGCTGTGGCGCCGGGCTGTGCGGCGCATGCACGGTGCATATCGACGGCAAGGCGGTACGGTCCTGTCAGATCACGATCGCTGCCGCCGAGGGTACCTTCGTCACCACCATCGAGGGCCTGTCGCGGGACCGCAGCCACCCCGTGCAGCAGGCATGGGTTGCCGAGAATCTGCCGCAATGCGGCTATTGCCAGCCAGGCATGATCATGGCGGCGGCGGCGCTATTGGCGGAGAAGGCCAATCCCTCGGATGAGGATATCAACGCGGCGATAACCAATATCTGCCGTTGCGGCACCTATCCGCGAATCCACCGTGCGATTCAGAGGGCCGCGCGCGTGCAAGCCGGCAGGGAGAAACTTGCCGCCGCCCCGCCCGGCGGGATCGCGCCCGATGACGCGGCCAATACCGTGCCGGCGCTGACGCCACCGAAACGATGAAAGCTTTCTGATCGCTGACTAGCGGGTTCAGGACTCGCTCAGGCCGGCAGGTGCATCTAGGCTGCAAGGATGGCCACCGCTGTCCGTTCGGAGAGCAACATGCGTAAGACGATCATGACCATATTGCTGGCGTCAACCCTGGCGACGCCGGTGCTCGCGCAGGATAGCCAGGATGGGCGCCAGCGCGGTGGCGGCTGGCAAAGCCGTGCTGAAAGGCAGGAAAACCGGGCCGAAGCTCGCCAGAATCGGCAGGAGGTACGTCAGGATCGTACCGAAGTCCGGCAGGACCGTCGCGAGGTAAGGCAGGATCGCGCGGAAGTTCGCCGCGATGTCCGTCAGGGCAATCCTGCCGAGGCGCGGCGCGACTGGAACGAGGTGCGTCGCGACCGGATGGAAGTCCGCAACGATCGCAATGAAGTGCGGCGTGACCAGCGCGAGGCCTGGCGCGATCGGCAGGCGGTGGCCAATGGCGTCGCCAACACGCCGGCCGAGCAGCGCCGTGACTGGCGTCAGGATCGCCGCGACGACCGGCGGGACTGGCGCGACAACCGCCAGGATCGGCGGGACAATGATCGTGATTGGCGTGACAATCGCAACGACCGGCGCTGGAGCGACAACCGCAACTGGAACGACAATCGTGACTGGCGGGATCGCAACGATGGCCGCTGGGCCGATAATCGCGATTGGGGCCGCCGCGATGGCGACTGGAACCGCAACTGGCGCAACGACCGCCGCTATGACTGGCGGAACTATCGCTATCAGAATCGCAACCATTACCGGATCGGCCGCTATTACGGGCCACGCGGCTACAGCTACAGTCGCTGGTCCATCGGCTATCGGCTCGATCCGTGGTTCTATGGCAGCAGCTACTGGATCTCGGACCCGTGGTCCTACCGGCTTCCTGCTGCCTACGGCCCCTATCGCTGGGTCCGCTATTTCGATGACGTGATCCTGGTCGACATGCGCTCGGGCCGGATCGTCGATATCATCTACGATTTCTTCTGGTAGGCTGTCCTACGGATCGCAAGAGGAGGCGCGGAGCACAAGCTCCGCGCCTCTTTTCTTATCCGAAACAAAGCTTTCGATTTGCTGACAACTTCATTCCCGGACCGTTCAGCCCCGCCATGCGAAACCCCGATCAGCATCGGGACGTTGTTCAAGCGGCCGATGTGCCCAATATAAGGAGTTTAGTTATGCGTAAGGCAATAATACTGGGTCTTATCGCCGCGACTGTGATGCCGGTGGCGGCTTCGGCGCAAACCGGCGAGCTGAGGCACGATCGCCGCGAAATCCGCGAGGAGCGGCGCGATCTTCGCGAGGCTCAGCGCTATGGTGATCGCCATGATGTGCGTGACGCCCGCGAGGATCTGCGGGATGCCCGCCGCGAGTATCGCGAGGACTGGCGCGACTATCGCCGCGACCACCGCGACGTCTATCGTCGCCCCGCTTATGTCGGCCCGCGCGGTTATCGCTATCGTCCGGTCGTGATCGGTCATCGCTTCGAGCCGATCTATTATGGATCGCGCTATGTCATCGCCAATCCGTGGCGCTACCGCCTGCCCGCGGCCACCGGGAACCGCCGCTGGATCCGCTACGGCAATGATGCGGTGCTGGTGAATGTGCGCAATGGACGGGTGATCCAGATTTACAATAATTTCTTCTGGTAAGGCGTGTCCTGGCGGCCCGGGTGTCTCGCATCCGGGCCACCTTGTTACATCAATGTAAGTATCATAGGGGCTTGGCATGATCCTTACCGGAGAGACTCAATGCCTTCAAAGCTTCTGCTGTCGCTAGGCGCCGCCAGTGCAATGACCTTCGTCGTTCCCGCAGATGCCGTCGCGCCCACTTCATCTTCCCAATCGTCCACGGTATCCGAGGCCGACGCCCGCCTGACCAAATTGTTCAATGACAGCGACGAAGCCTCGCTCCAGCGCAATCCGATCAATGCGCTCTACCGGGGCGATCTGCGCTACGCCGATCGTCTCGGGGACTATATCAGCGACGCCTATTTCGATGCCGAGCGTGTCGCCGCGCAGAATGATCTCGCCGCTCTCAAATCAATCGACCGGTTGCAGCTCAATTCCGTCAACCAGATCGCTTATGACGTCTTCAAATGGCAGACCGAGATCAATCTCAAGGGTTTGCAGCCGGACATGCTGGCGCTGACCGTCGTTCGCCCGATCGATCATTTCTACGGGTTCCAGGTTTCCTATCCTGACCTCGCCTCGGGCGAAGGCGCGGCACCGTTCAAGACGCTGCTGGATTATGAGAACAATCTCAAGCGCAACGCCCAATATGTCACCTACCTCGACGCCG
>Ga0157380_10000358_pt1 | contig 27356 bp, 17 predicted proteins | sample S35metaG_FD_119757 | JGI IMG/M metagenome (GOLD analysis project Ga0157380, IMG submission 119757) | Switchgrass rhizosphere microbial communities from Kellogg Biological Station, Michigan, USA - S3-5 metaG | ecosystem: Host-associated > Plants > Roots > Rhizosphere > Soil | place: USA...
CATTCAGCAGGACCACCGTGTCATCTCCTCCAAATTCAATACAGGGATGATTGAGGTGCATGTGTGGAGCGACGATCACCTGAACAGCGGGTTTGAAATGGCTGAGCCCGAACTGGAAGATGTATATTTTTCAGTGGTGAACGGCATCATGAACTGATATAAAACAGGCTGACCCATGAACACATTTCTGCAGATCTTAACATTTGAAATCAGGTACAGGCTAAAAAGACCTGCTACCTACGCCTATTTTATTATCCTGTTCCTGATGGCCTTCCTGGCCATCTACACCCGGCAGCTCACCATTGGTGAATCATCGGGCCTGGTAAACCGCAACTCTCCGTATATGATCAACATCATGGTGATGGTGATGGTGATTTTCGGCACGATGATCTGCTCGGCGGTGATGGGCGTACCTGTTTTCCGCGATTTTGAAAATGGCTTCCATGAAATCATGTTCACCACGCCGGTAAAAAAATGGCAGTACCTGGCCGGACGTTTTTGGGGATCTTACATGATTGCTTTGTTTATTTTCAGCGGGCTGCTGTTCGGCAATCTCATCGGCAGCGTTTTTCCCGGGGTGGATACAGAACATATCGGACCGTTTATGCTCAAAGCCTATCTCGTACCTTTCTATTTATATATCATTCCGAATGTGCTCATGCTTGGCGCCCTGTTTTTTGCCATGGGAAGCCTGTTCAGGAGTCAGCTGGCCATTTATGTGCAGGGTGTCGTGCTCTTTGCATTATATCTGATCATCATTTCAAACCAGCGGGATATTGAAAACAGCAGGATCTTCTCCATCCTCGATCCATTCGGTTTTGCAGCCACCGACACCGTCACCCGTTACTGGACCATTGCAGAGAAAAATACGCTGACCGTTCCGTTAACCGGACTGCTTTTATACAACAGGCTGCTCTGGATGGGGATAGCCGTACTGATCAGCGTTGTTTTTTACAGGTTGTTTAAGTTTTCAAAGGCAGGGTTATCTGCCGGCAGGAAGAAGAAAGAGGAAAGAGAAGAAATTTCACTTACCCAAACCGTTACACTCCCCCATGCCGATTACAGCTTTGCAGGCATGTCGGCCCTGAAGCAGTGGTGGTTCCTGGTCAGGTTTCATTATAAGTCCATGATCCGCGCCGTGCCCTTTATTGCCATCACCCTGTGCGGTGTGCTTATCCTGCTTGCTGGCAGCACGGATATTGGCTCGGCCTATGGCACGCAGTCATTTCCCGTCACCTACATGATCCTTGACCTGCTCACGGGAAACTTCATGCTGTTCATCATCATCATCATCACTTTCTATTCCGGCGAGCTGATCTGGAAAGAAATAGGCGCCCGCTTTGCCAATATTGCGGATGCCACCCCGCCGGCCAACATGCTGTTCCTTTCGGCCAAATTTACCGCCATGATCTTTGCCGAAGTGCTGTTGCTGGTTGTGCTGGTGGTCACGGGAATCATCATTCAAACCATTAACGGATTTTATGACTACCAGCTCAGCGTTTATATTAAATCGCTTGCGCTGAATACTTTTCCGTATTTGATCCTGATCACGCTGCTCACTTTTTTTGTGCATTCGCTCGTCAATAATAAATTCCTTGGGCATACCATCGTCATTATTTTCTGGGTGGGAAATATTTTTATGGCCGCCATGGACATTAACCATAATTTACTGTGGTATGGCAATGCACCCAGTGCAAGCTATTCGGCGATGAATGGCCTGGGACATTTTGTTTTTCCTGTGCTGATGTTCGATTTGTACTGGCTTGCTGCCGGCCTCCTGTTGTTTATGCTTGGCCTGCTGATGATGAAGCGTGGAAGTGAAATTGATTTCCTTTCCAGGTTCAGGAAAATAAAACAACAATGGAAATCAGGAACGGGCAGGGTCATGATTCCCTTATGCCTTGCTGCATTTTTCCTCTCTGGCGGTTTCATTTATTACAATACCAATGTACTGAACAACTACCGAAGACCAAATAAGGAACGTAAGCTGCAGGCGGCATATGAAACCAAATACCGGAAATACAGGAACATGAATCAGCCCAGGATCACAGATGTATCCGTACAGGTAGATATTTTTCCTTATGAACGCCGTGTCAATGCACGCGGAACCTACCGTTTTAAAAACAGGTCCGGCTTTCCCATCGACAGTGTGCTGGTAATGCTGCCCGAGCTTGCAAAAACAAATTCCAATAAATTTTCATCGCCGGCGAAAGAGCTGATCAATGAAAAGACATTCGGACTTACCATGTACCGTTTTGAACATCCGCTTGCTCCCGGCGACAGTGGTGAACTGTCGTTTGATGTATCCTATTATGAAAATGGATTTCCCAATGACGGTGGCAGCCGGTTCGTCGTATACAACGGAACATTCGTGAACAACGACCTTTTCCCGCATTTCGGATATGATGAAGGCAAAGAGCTGACGGATGATGACAGGAGAAAGGATGAAAAGCTTCCAAAAAAACTTTACCGGATGAATCCCATCAGCGATACGTTGCAATATAAAAACACCTACCTGTCAACCGATGCCGACTGGGTGAGCTATGAAGCCATTGTGAGCACGTCTCCCGATCAGATCGCCATCTCTCCCGGGTACCTGCAGAAAGAATGGACTGAAAACGGCCGGAGGTATTTCCATTATAAAATGGACAGCCCCATCTGGAATTTCTTTTCCTTTTTAAGTGCGCGTTATGAAGTGCTGCGCGACAAGCATAACGGAGTGAACATTGAGATTTATTATCACAAAGGTCATGAGTACGATCTGAAAAGCATGGTCAAAGGTATTAAGAAGACCCTTGATTATGCCGGTGAAAATTTCAGCCCTTACCAGCACCGCCAGGTTCGCATCATTGAATTTCCCCGCTACCAGCTTTTTGCCCAGTCATTTCCAAACACCATTCCTTTCTCTGAAGGCATTGGTTTTATTGCTGATGTGGACAAGGAGAGTGATATTGACATGGCTTATTATGTAACATCTCATGAAGTGGCTCACCAATGGTGGGGGCACCAGGTGGCAGGAGCCAATGTACAGGGCTCCACCATGATTGTGGAAAGCATGGCACAATATACGGCATTGATGGTGATGGAACATGAGTTTGGGAAACCGTATATGGAGAAGTTCCTGAAGTATGAGCTGGATGGCTACCTGGGTTCCCGTACGAGGGAAAGGAAACGGGAACAGCCGCTGATGATGAATGAAAACCAGCAGTATATCCATTATCAAAAAGGAAGCCTGGTGCTGTATGCGCTTAAGGATTATCTTGGTGAAGACAGTTTGAATGCTGCACTTGCACGCTTTATTAATGATTATGCATTTAAAGGTGCGCCGTATCCCACAGCCATTGATTTTGTTTCCTATATCAAACAGGCCACTCCTGACAGCATGAAGTTTCTGATCACTGACCTGTGCGAAACAATAACACTTTTCAATAACAAAGCCATTGCCTGCACGGAGCAGAAAAATCCTGACGGATCATACCGTGTTAACCTGGAAGTGGAGTGCCGTAAGTTCCGCGCCGACAGCATTGGCAACGAAACGGAACTGGAAGTTAAAGACTGGATTGACGTTGGTGTTTACACGGCCGGGGCAAATGACAAGGATTCACTCATCTATATTGAAAAAAGAAAGATGAAACAGGGTATTAACAAGTTTACCATTGATGTGAATCACAAACCATCGAAAGCAGGTATTGATCCGATACACATATTGATTGACAGGAATACGGATGATAATACGAAGGCGGCAGGTGAAAGCTAACACAGTACGCACTGGAAGTGCGGCTGTGTACCTACACTGGCGCGCGCTTTCAGCGCGCGCCTCACACTACGATACTCATGTTTACAATTCACTGGTGGCACTTCCAGTGCCTCACGTGACATAAAATATCAAATGTTACACTTTTTACTATGTCAGAAAAATACAAATTTTTTACTCCGAATGGACTATATTTTGTCACACCGACCATAGTCGGATGGATTGATTTATTTTCCAAAAAAACATATTGTGAAATCATACTTGATTCATTACGGTTTTGTCAAAACAAGAAGGGCCTTGTCATACATGCATGGTGCATCATGACAAGCCATTTACATTTAATGGTAAGCACCAGGCAAATTAAGCTCGAAGATATCATGCGTGATTTTAAAACCTTTACCAGTAAGGCCATTACTGATCAGCTTAAGGTAGGAACTGACAGTCGAAAAGAATGGATGCTTGAAATTTTTAAAGCAGAAGCAGCCAAAATTAACAGGAACACAAACTTTAAAGTATGGCAGGATGGGAACCATCCCATTGAACTTATTTCCAATGAAATGATTGATCAAAGGCTTAATTACATTCATCAGAATCCAGTGGTACAGGGCATTGTATATGAACCTGAAATGTATGTTTATAGCTCAGCAAGAGACTATGCTGGTAGAAAAGGTCTGCTCGATATTGAAAAAATTGATTAGATGGTGCTTTCGTGACGCACTGGAAGTGCGGCTGTGTATAGATTATTCAATGACCTTGTGGCAATGTCACGCGCTGAAAGCGCGCGCCAGTGAGGTGCCGGCAGGTGAAAGCTAGCACAGTACGCACTGGAAGTGCGGCTGTGTACAGATTATTCAATGACCTTGTGGCAATGTCACGCGCTGAAAGCGCGCGCCAGTAAGTGAAAGCTAAATTGGTTAAAGCAATTATTCACCATTAAACAACCTGCCCGAAAACTTCCTTCTCCACCCACGCCTTCCCCCAGTTTGATTTTTCTTCGTCGGTCCAGAGTTCGGGATAAAATATACGAAGTTGTAAACGTGGCGGTAAATATTTCTGCCAGTTGGTGCCTCCTGTGGCCTTGATGTCTTCGGGGTTGCGCTGCAGGTAACGGACTGCACTCTTGTAATGCATCAGCGGCCAGTTTATGTTTACATTGATATCAAGCCAGCGCAGTGCATTTTTCAAAGCAGGGTTCTCCTGTTCGGTTGCGGGAAATTTTTTATAAAGCGCCCACAGGTTTCTGTCTTTGTATTCATTGGCAAGGGAGATCAGCTGGACGGCATATTTTTCTTCGAACTGTTTCAGGGTAAGCGTTTTGTTCCCGGTGGCAAGTTCCGTTGCGCCTGCTTTCCAGTAGATATGATCAAAGAATGTGTCGAAGGCCTCTGCGCCCTGTCTGAGCTGCTCGCGTTTGTCTTTTGCAACCAGGTTGATAAAGGATGTGGAGCAAATTTCAATCATGCGGTATTGCGCCGACTGGAAACCGCTTGCCGGCAACAGCGACATCCTGAACTTTAAAAACTGCTCCTGTTCCATACCATCCACCATGATGGCGAATGAATCAGTGAGGTGTTCAAAATAGCGGTTAATGCGGCTGATGCGGGAAACAAAAAAATCAGCTGGCAGGTTTTCCTTATAAGCCAGCTGTTGAAATTCATGCAGGCTCAGCTTGAAATAAAGCTCGGTGATCTGGTGATACATGATGAATATTTTTTCATCGGGTATGCTGGTCTTCGGGTTTTGCAGCGACAGCAATGTATCCAGGTGAATATAATCCCAGTAAGTGAGGAAATCGGCATAAAGCAATCCGTCGAGGTACGACAAAATGTCCTGCCCCATGGATGCATATTTTATTTGCAACGCTTCAATCCGCTGCAGCAATTCAGGTTTTAATTCCATCCGGTTTATTAAATATGGGGCAAAGGTTTAAATTTTGAAAGTAAGAAGCAAATGATTAAAAAGTTAAAAGATAATAGTGAAAATCTACTAGTTAATGCATTTCGAGACTTGGTCCTGCTTTTAGTTTTTAGTTTTTCACTATTAACTATTCATCACTTCCTCCAGCACTTCATGCGATTTTATTTTAGCGCTGTAGTTCAGGTGAAGCTCATAATAAAGAATGAAGCTGTGCAGCAGCGATTTTTTTTCTTCCTGCGAAAGCGGGATGCGTGAAAAATTGTCAAAGTCAGACCTGATGAAAGCATAAAATTTGGCTGCCTGTGCTGTTGTAAGATAGTAAGGATGATTTGGCTGCTCCGCCTGGAACACCCCATCCTGCAGGTTGAACACATCCGTCATGCCGGTGAATTCTCCATGCGGATAAAAGCCAAAGAACCTTGTCAATTGTCCCATCAGGAACAGATGGAACCTGCTGCAATCAGTGGTTTCCAGATCCAGGATCTGCAGGGCATGAAACAAAAATCCAAACAGGTCCTCATTGGCTTCTTCTTCCTTGATTGATTTATAAAGCACTTCATTGATAAAAATCGCCAGTGAGGTTTTTACAAAATCATACGGAATGGTTGTATAATGCGGCTCACAGGAGATCTCAGCCAAACGGTGCAGGCCCCTGCCCGGTTTATGATACGCCACCAGCTGCACCAGGGTAAGCGGCTGGAATAAATTGCTGCTGAACCGGGCTTTGTTTTTCCTTACCCCGTTGATGAGGTATGACTGCATTCCTGCCGCTTCCGTATAGATGCGTGCAATGATGCTGTGCTCGGCATAATCCGTCACCTGTAATACTATTCCCCTGGTCTTGGTCAGCATCGTTTGATAATTGCCATATCAAAGATACGGGTTTTTGTTAAGACAGGGCCGGGAAACAGAGGACAGAAGGCAGAATGCAGGAGAAATTAGATGATCTCCTTTCACCTCTATAAAAAAATAAACCTTAGACTTTAAACCCGTTTCTCATAACTCCCGACTCATCACTCATAACTACGTCAGTTGATAAATACCATTTTGGTGACGCAGGTATTGTCGCCGTTTTCATCGCTGCAGAAAATAAGGTACACACCCGTATGTGCCTTGTCGCCGCTCAGGCTCCTCCCGTCCCAGATGGCCTGACCGCCTTCCGCTTTTGTTTCGTATATAACTGTCCCGCTGATGTCGGTAATCTTTACATTGCTGTTCGCAGCAAGGCCCTTCACGGCAATCGGTCCTTCATAATCTTCCGTGACCGGATTGGGATACACATAGGTGTCGGAGCATCCTTCAGTGCCTTCAGTTGCCGTGCCGCGGTAAGATATAATTCCTTTATCCGTACCGAAAAAAACTTCGCCTGATTTTTTATTGATGGTAATGCGCAGGATGTAATTTGACAGGATCGGGCTGTTGGATGTATTGAAATTGGCCAGCTGCTTGGTTCCGTCGGCCGACATGAGAAACACACCTCCATTTTGTGTGCCGAACCATTTCCTGTTGGCACCGTCTATGGCAATAGCCGTTACAATCTCTGTTTCGAGCAGGTACTGGTTATAGCCACCATACTGTATTAAAACCTGCTGTGCATCAAATCCACCTGATGAAAATACTGATGAGGGTGAATAAAACACGGCCACCCCTTTACCTGTGCCTACCCAGATGGAACCATCCATGTCTTTTGCAAGCGACCTGACATCCTTGCTTGGCAGTCCACCGGCTCCCGATTTGTCGAGCAGCAACCGGTAATGGTCATCACTCAGGTCATCAGGTGTATAGTTGTCGTTGAATACAAAGATCCCGCCCAGGTCGTTGGCATTGACGTTGATGCACCATTTCTGGTTAAAATCATCAATCAGCATGGCGCCGAGATAATCTGTATTCTTCAGCACACCGCCGAAAGTGTATCCCCTCCAGGTGCCGTCTTCCTTTTTTACGCAAAGCATGTTGGGAACCGCTGCAACGCCGACCCATAAACGTTTATCCTGGTCCAGCGCAAGTCCTCCGACGCGGATGTAATCGGTAGTCTGGATATACTGCAACACCCCGCCGGTATTGTCTCTGCTGTATAGCGCAACCAGGTTCCCGTCGTTGAACTCCATGATACCCCTGTCGTATGATCCGGTATATACGTGGTCGGGATCGGCAGGATCGGCTACAATGCAGGTCAGGTCAAAAATGCTGTCCATGTTGCAGATGGAATTATCGGTGTTTTGCTTGCTGTAGCTTGTCCAGGAGCCATCCATAAAATTGGAAATGATGCCCGGCCTGTACTGGTTCTGTAAAATGCCTCCCGCCGCAACAGGTCCGTGTGAAACCCAGATGTAATCACCGGCCGCATCCAGGCCACTGACCAGTCCTGACCTGGGACCGTTTGGTACGATGTATTCCACTGAATTCGTCCCCAGGTATTTGATAAGTCCCTGCCTGTTGTCGGCTATCCAGAGCACGTTTTCCTTGTCAACAATGGCATCGCTGGTATTCGGGTCTTTATAATTAGCCCAGTTGATATTTTCAATATGCTGATAGTTCTGATCAACCAGCAGTACATTATAGGCAAACGTAATGATCAGCTTGTCGTAACAGGCCTTGATATTATTTACTTTGTTGATGTCACCGTTATAGCTGGTCCACGTACCTCCCTGGTAAGTCCAGACCGTATCAGCACCCGTTTGTAAATAATACTGATTAACCACGAGCCTTCCGCTGAAGTAAACACACTGGTCAAACCTGCCGGCGCCGCTGTAAATTTTCGACCAGTTTGCAAAATTGTTCAGCGCAGGATTAGTCAGCGAGGAGCTATACACCCCTGAATCAGAAGCCGCATAGATGTTTTGCAGGTCATCCACGGCAATTCCGAATACGGCAGGCTTGGTGCCCGCCGGTCCAAGGTAATACGTTTCTTTTATCTCCTTACGATCCATATTGACAACCAGGATACCGAAACCGCAGGCCAGGTAAGCATAGTCGCCATAAAAGAAAATCTGGTTGATGTTTTTCTTGTTGCCTGTGACATTTGCATTCTTCAGATCTGGTATGTTGACGATTGTTTTATCATCATACAGCAGGTCAATGTTTGCATTGCTGTATGCAATCATCAGCACTTTTTTTGCAGGATTATAATTGACAATATCAATATCATTATCCGACAACCCGGAAACTTTCGACAGCCTGTTAACGGATCCATCCTGCTTATCAAAATAAAACAGTCCTTTATCAGCCACACAAAACATTCTGCTGCCGGCTTCAGTGACACAGGTTGCACTGAGATATGGCAAATGAACCCGCCATGACCCCAGGGGTAGGTTCTGTGCATCAGCTGAAAAGAAAATAAAAATAAAGAGGAGTGAAAAAGGAAAAGACAATTTCATCGTTGATGGTTTTGGTCAGGATGGTTTTAACGGCGGGTTTTGCTAAAGCAAATGTGTAAACAGCTTATTCATTAAAATATTGTCCGGCAGGTTATTGATCCGGGCAAATGTACGCTTTTGTTGTCATTTTATTAATCCCTACTTTTGCGCCCCGAAAGGGCTGAACATGAATGTAAATGATTTTTTCGATCTGCTGCTTGAAGAGCTGAAGCAAAATCCAGGGCTCAGGAAATACTATAAATTCCTGGAGAGTCCTTCAGGCTTTGAATTCAGGAAGGCCTATTTCTGCCAGCGCCTGCAGTACATCAGGGATCACATCAGCTCACCCCGGCAGCGCATCTGGGACTGTGGCTGCGGTTATGGAACCACCGGTCTTTTCCTTGCACTCAACGGCATTCCCTCCCATGGCACCACGCTTGAGTTTTATTACAAGCAGATCCCGGGCCGGACCAGCTACTGGAACAAACACGGCGACATCAGCAGCTTCACTTACAGCTACGAAAACCTTTTCGACCATCACCCGGCTCCACAGTCAAAGGACATCATTATTATTCAGGACACCCTTCACCACCTGGAACCATTGCAGGATGCACTTAAAATATTTTCAAAAGTGCTCGTGCCCGGCGGTCAGCTACTGATTGTGGAAGAAAATGGCAACAATGTGATCCAGAACCTGAAGCTGTTTTTACGGAGGGGCAACAAACGCATCATCGAAATTTATGATGAAACCCTGCAGAAAAAGATCCTGCTCGGGAATGAAAACATCCGGGGACTTTCCAAGTGGCGAAATGAGCTGGCAAGGCAAAATTTCAGGATCATTGATAAAGAAACACAATACGTGCGATTTTATCCTCCTTTTGTTTTCAGAAAAAACAACACCATGTCGTTGCTTGAACGGGAACAGAAACTTTGGAAAAAATCATCCCCGCTTAAAGAATACCTTTTCTTCGGGCTCAGCTTTATGGCTGAAAAAGAAAAAACCAATTGATTAGCTGACCGGGAATGATCATCGCTGTCAACACCCGCCTGCTGCTGAAGGGCAAGATGGAAGGACTTGGCTGGTTTGCCTGTGAAACCCTCCGCCGGATCACTGTACAACACCCTGAGCACCGGTTTGTATTTTTTTTCGACAGGCCGTTTGCAGATGAATTTATTTTCGGAGACAATGTTAAGCCCGTTGTGCTTTTTCCTCCGGCCCGTCATCCGTATTTATGGTACCTGTTTTTTGAATGGGCAGTTCCTGCAGCGTTGAAAAAAGAAAAAGCAGATTTATTTCTGTCTCCCGACGGATGGGTTTCCCTTCGGACTCCGGTAAAAACAGTGAATGTAATTCATGACCTGAATTTTGAATATCATCCTGAATACATTAAAAAATCAGTATTGAACTATTACAATTCTTATTTTCATCGTTTTGCTGAAAAATCTTCCAGGATTGCAACCGTTTCGGAATTTTCAAAAAATACGATCATTGAAAAATACAAACAGCCTGCTGATAAAATTGATGTCGTATATAACGGAGCCGAAGAAGGTTATAAGCCTTTAAACGAAGAAGAGAAAAAAGCTGTCAGGCAACGGTATACGAATGGCGCATCCTATTTTATTTTTGTAGGACTGCTTCATCCCAGGAAAAACATTGCAAACCTTTTCCGCGCTTATGAACTGTTCCGTGATCAGCATGGAGATGCTGTTAAATTGCTGATTGTTGGTGAGAAAAAATGGTGGAAGGGTGAAATGCAGGAAGTGTATGAACAGATGAAATACCGGGATGACGTGGTTTTTACCGGCCGTTTGTCACTGGCTGAATTGCAGCAGGTGATGGCTTCGGCACTGGCACTTGTTTATGTTTCCGTTTTTGAAGGATTCGGCATTCCCATCCTGGAGGCCATGCAGAGCGGCGTCCCTGTTATCACTTCCAACGTAACATCCATGCCTGAAGTGGCCGGCAACGCTGCCCTGCTCACCGATCCGTTCTCACCCGGATCCATTGCAAACAGCATGCAGCAGCTTGCAGGAGACTCTTCGCTTCACAGCAACCTGGTCAGTAAAGGGCTCATCAGGTGCAGCGATTTTTCATGGGACAAAACTGCAGCTGCTTTATGGGATACGATTGAAAAAGCTGCTGGCAAATAATACTGGTGTTTGCCTGCTGGTTGAGTATATATATATCCCCTGCTCAAAATTTTTTCTGTCTTCAGGTTTTATATTTATGAAACTTTATTCATTCTGATTGCTCCTTCTTATATATATTTATGCATACATTGTGCATAAGTTTTATACATTTAAAAATAACCGTCATGAAAAAAAACCTGATCTGCCTGTTCCTGATTGTTGTTATTTCAAAACAGGCATTCGCACAGCTTACTTATATTCCCGATCCGGTATTTGCCGGCTTTTTGCAGGCTGCTTTCCCTTCGGCCATGATTTATCCTGACAGCCTGGATCCAAACAACAGCGCTGTTACCTCAACCACTTCACTTTACTGTTCATCCCTGGGAATCAGTGACCTTACAGGAATAACTGCATTCGTAAACCTGACAATGCTTGAATGTGAAGGCAATTCTTTAACCTCACTCCCGGCATTACCCGCTTCCTTACAGGGGCTCTTTTGCGGCGGCAATTCTTTATCCTCACTCCCCGCATTACCCGGTACATTAAATCACCTGGAATGCGGAGGCAACCCTTTAAACACTCTCCCGGCATTACCCGGTTCGTTGCAGCACCTGAGATGTAATGGAAATAATTTAAGTGCACTCCCTGTTCTTCCTGGATCACTGCAGATCTTATACTGCGGAGGTAATAGCCTGACCACTTTATCTGGCTTACCAGCCTCCCTGCAGGTCCTTAGCTGTTCAAATAATAATCCATTGACAATCACCAGCCTTCCTGCCAGTTTATCGGAGCTTTATTGCAGTTCATCCGGGCTAACCTCTCTTCCGGTATTGCCTGCCGGACTTGCCTCACTTGAATGCAGCATGAATTCCATTTCTCAATTACCTGTCTTGCCTTCCTCATTAGTTGAACTATATTGCAGAAACAATGGCCTTACTTCCCTGCCGAATCTGCCCTCATCTCTTCATAATTTAGACTGTGGTGACAACCTCCTCACCAGCCTGCCTCCATTGCCTGCTTCGCTTTATGCATTGACATGTGATTACAACACATCCATTAGCTTTCCTGCCAGCTTCCCGGCTAGTTTAGGTGAGCTTAATATTTCAGGCGATCCATCCACTCCATTTCCATCGCTGCCTGCATCTCTTTCTTACTTTGAATGCAATTCCATGAGCCCTCCGTTAACTTCATTGCCCACTCTTCCTTCAGGTCTGATAAGTTTACAGGCTCATAGCAATGCGCTTACTTCACTTCCACAACTTCCTCCAACATTGCAGCAGCTTTATATTCATACTAACAATTTAAATTTCCTTCCACAACCTTTACCTCAATCCTTAAGTTATTTAAATCTGGTTAATAATCCTATCAATTGTATTCCGCAACTTCCGCAGGGATTTGAAACTTTTTACGGAGACTTCAATTATGATTGCCTGTTTAATCACCCTCCCAATTGCGGTAATTGCCTGCCCTATCAAACCTGTTCCCCCGCATATAATTGCAATGGATTTTCCTATGTAAGCGGGGTGGTTTTTAATGATTTAAATAACGACGGCAGCTTAAACGGAGTTGAGCCGGGAAGAGCCAAAGTTTATCTTTACTCTGACAATGGTAATTTTTCAGCTGAATGTGATGCGAATGGAAATTATTATTTACCTGCTGACACCGGCATTTTATTTACCGTTCAGGCGCAAATTCCTCCCTACAGGCAATTAACCACCACACCGGCCAGTCATATTTTCTCAAATTACGGGCTGATTGATTCACTCAATCAGATTGGCATATACGATGTGCCAAACATAAATGACCTTGCGGTTTCATTAACTGATTACGGTGAAATCAGGCCAGGGTTTAATTATCATTCCCTGGTTACCTTCGATAATCCCGGAACAACCATCCAAAGCGGACAATTGTATTTTGTCAAACCTTCGCTGACAACATTGGTGACTGCCACGCCAGCTCCATCAGTTGTTTCGGGAGATACGCTGACATGGACTTTCACCAATTCACAGCCCCTGTCGCCTACCGTAAATTACAATATTGAACTTAACATTCCATCTACAACAATCCTGGGAACAATTATCCATTCATCTGCCGGTGTAAGTTATGCTGCTGCAGATTTTACTCCGGATAATAACCTGGCCAGCGATTCTGATATCATTGGCGGCTCCTTTGATCCAAACGACAAGCAGGCAATTCCCGAAAATACTTTCACCACGGTCCAGCTTGCCAACGGAGAATATATGACCTATACCATCCGGTTCCAGAACACGGGAACAGCATCGGCATTTAATGTGGTCATATTAGATACGCTTGCAACGGAGTTTGATCTCACCACTTTCCAGGTGGTTGGTGCAAGTCATGCCTATACCTGGAAAATTGAAAACCGGGTATTGACTGTCCGGTTTGATAATATCATGCTTCCTGACAGCAACACCAATGAAAGCCTCAGTCATGGATTTGTGAGATACAAGGTAAAACCAAATGCTTTGCTTGCCGTTGGTACAGCCATGAACAATACTGCTTATATCTATTTTGATTTCAACAGCCCGGTCCAGACCAACACAACAAATACCGTTGTGATTGTGCCACAGGGGATCTCACCAGCGATGCAAAACAGCAGTTTCAGTGTGTATCCCAATCCGGCAAATGAAGAGCTGTCAGTCAGCTTTATGGAAAAACCTGCATATACTCCTGTTTATGAAATTTATGATTTAACAGGCCGCATTGTGCTGACGGGAAATGTAACGGATAAAAAGCAACATATAAATTTACGTTCACTTCAGAACGGAATGTATATCATAAAAATTACCTGCGGAGACCGGTCTTATCAAAACAGGTTTGTAAAGCAATAGCTACGGAGGAATTTGCCCTGCAAGAATAATGCTTTCATGAATTATTGCTGATCCGGCCTCCTGGCCAGCATGCTGCTCGATTCCGGAAAAACAGCGACTACCTCCAGCTTCCTGCTTTCAATAAATCCAGGATCATCAGTTACATAATAATAATCAAACGATCCGGCATAGCCATCCCGGCTTACCGGCTTCAGCCAGTAAAGACGCTTTGTATGCAGGTAGTAGTTTATGGCTGGTTCGTATACCCATGATATGCCCAGCGATATCCTTTTACCTGCATCATGCTTAGCTATATCCTTTTTTAACTCCGTCAACATTTCTTTTGTCTTGCAATCATATTTCCAGTCGAGATAATAATGAGGTCTGAAATTGTAAGTGAACATCATCACTAGGAATATTGGATAAATTAAAAAGAGGACATGTACGATGTGCATGTTTTTTTTCACTAACCTGTCCGTCAGGAACTGGTACAAAAGCAGGTAGCAGCTATTAAAAAGCACGATAAAAAGAAGGGCGGTCCGGTTTTGCAGGAATGGTGTTCCTGAAAAATAATGGTAAAGCTGTGTGCTGAAAGCAGTAAACACAATGAGCATGACCAGCAGCAGGTTTGGTGACTGCGACGGGCTGAATTTCATTTTTACCAGGTGATAGCCATATATGCATGAGGAAACAATTATGAATGCTATGGTAAAAAACGAAAACCTGCTCACCAGGTTAAGTCCGTATCTGTCGTACATAAAAGAGTAAAAAACAATTGACCGGATCGTATCCTGGTAAAAGCCATCGGAAGAGCCAACCAGTGAACCTGTGGAAATTATTTTGAGCGGGCCCGCGATCAGCATATATAAAACAAACGTAACAGCAGTTACAGGGATGATGCGGTATAGCAGCTTTTTTATTTTTATGGGGAGGCTTGTTTTTTCTGCCAGAAAATCACCTGCTGAAAAAATCAGGTATACGGTCAGCAGGGCTGCATAATAATGAAGTCCTGTAAAATTGCTCCAGACAGCCAGCGCCCCGGCCAACAACGAAAGCCATGCATCCGACAGCCTGGATGCTGAAAAATATCGCCGGAGGTAAAAGATGCTGATGAAAATAAAGCTCACGGAAAGTCCATAACCGCGGGCAAGAGAAAAAAAATCAAGCAGGTATGCATTGGCATGAAACACCATCATTCCCGACACAAGTAACATATTGTTTTTTGCTTCCCTTAACCAGCACACCGAATAAATGAGAAATAACATATACGCCAAAAGGTTAGGCAGCCGGAGCGACCATTCGTGGTTTCCAAATAGCGCCTGCGAAGCTTTCATCAACAGCGTATTCAGCACATGGTTGTTTGGCGAAGGGTCACTGGTAAAGAAAATGATGTCTCTCACCGGCAGGTTGACATAATGTAGCCAGGTATAGCACTCATCATGCGTGAAAGAAGAAAAGACCGCTTTATAAATAGTATAGCCGGACAAAAGCAGGCTCATCAGGATTACAAGGAGGTGGGCTGGGTTTTTAAGGTTCATTCGCTTGTGTCCCCCGGGGTTAACAGCATGAAGGCATATTGTCGGCTGCCGATGGAGCAAAGTGCCGGCGTAAAAGTATAAAAATTGACCGGCTTCGTGATGCATGGGAGAGGCATATGGCTGAGTAAGTATTGTTAACAAGGAAAGTTGTATTCCGGGCCGGGCAGTAATAAAGAATATTCGGATAATTTGTTCTAAATTTGCCTTTCAATGAAATGCCAATGGGAAGCAAAGAAAAAATACTTGTTTTAGGATCGGCGGGCCAGATCGGTACGGACCTGGTTGCCCAGCTCAGGAAGGATGCAGGTACGGAAAATGTATGGGCCGCTGATGTGAAGGATCAGCAGGGCGACCTGAAAGACAAGGGTCATTTTATGATGCTGGATGTGCTTGATGGAAAAGCCATGTATGAGGCCATCCAGAAAAACAATATTACACAGGTATACCTGCTTGCAGCATTGCTGAGTGCAACAGCCGAACAAAAAATGAAGGCAGCATGGAAGCTCAACATGGAGGGCCTTTTTAATTTACTCGACATTGCAAGGGAAAATAAGCATCTCCGTATTTTCTGGCCAAGCTCCATTGCTGTATTTGGCAATACCACGCCAAAGCAGCACACCCCGCAGCATACGGTAATGGAACCTTCAACCGTATATGGAATCAGCAAGCAGGTGGGTGAACGCTGGTGCGAATATTACCATGAGAAATTCGGTGTGGATGTGCGAAGCATCCGCTATCCCGGGCTGATCAGCTACAAGACTGCACCGGGCGGCGGTACTACCGACTATGCCGTTGATATTTACCTGCAGGCAGTTGAAACAGGACGTTATACATGCTATCTGAGCAAGGACACGCGCCTGCCCATGATGTAAATGCCTGATGCAATTAAAGCCACGCTGCAGCTGATGAATGCCGATGCATCAAAAGTAAAGATCAGGAGCAGCTACAACCTGGCCGGCATGAGCTTTACGCCCGATGAGGTTGCTGCAGAAATCAGGAAATACCTGCCCTCATTCACCATCTCATATCAGCCCGATTACCGCCAGGCCATTGCCGATTCATGGCCGCAATCCATCGACGACAGCATGGCACAGGCGCACTGGGGCTGGAAACCGGAATACGATCTTCATAAAATGACTGACGATATGATCGCTCACATCACCATGATGAAAAAGCAGCCTGCACGCAGCCATATCTGAAATTTTTAATCCCCTTTTGCCGTCAGCCTGAACCATATGCATCCTGCGCTTTATCTTACCAATACGCTTACACAGCAGAAGGAGCTGTTTGAGCCGCTGCATCCGCCGCTTGTCGGCCTTTACGTTTGCGGGCCAACCGTGTACAGCGATGTCCACCTGGGCAACTGCCGTACTTTTATTTCCTTTGATCTCATATACAGGTATCTGTTATATCTTGGATACAAGGTAAGATATGTCAGGAATATCACCGATGCAGGTCACCTCGAAGGCGACCGTGATGAAGGTGACGATAAGTTTGCCAAGAAGGCGAAGCTTGAGCAGGTGGAACCCATGGAGATTGTGCAAAGATACACCCTGGGTTTCCGCGAGGTGATGCAGGCATTCAACACCCTTCCTCCTTCGATAGAACCAACGGCTACCGGTCATATCAGCGAGCAGATTGAAATGATCAGGGAAATCATCAACAAGGGGTATGCCTATGAAGTAAATGGCTCGGTTTATTTTGATGTGGAGAAGTACCGTCAGCAATACAATTACGGCCAGCTCACCAACAGGCTGCTTGATGACCTGATGGCCAATACCAGGGAGCTTGGAGGACAGGATGAAAAGCATGGAAGGCTGGATTTTGCGCTTTGGATCAATGCAAAGCCTGAGCATATCATGCGCTGGCCATCCCCCTGGGGATGGGGCTTCCCGGGGTGGCATATTGAATGTTCGGCCATGAGCAGCAAATACCTGGGTGAAACATTTGACATCCACGGTGGTGGCATGGACCTGAAAGCCACGCATCATACCAATGAAATTGCACAGTCGCAGGCCTGCAACAACAAACCCCCGGTTAAGTACTGGCTTCATACCAACATGCTTACGGTGAATGGCGTGCGCATGAGCAAGTCGGCCGGAAACGGCTTTCTGCCGGGAGAGCTCTTCACAGGTAATCATCCCCTGCTTGAAAAAGGTTATGCTCCAATGGCGGTCCGCTTCTTTATGTTACAGACGCATTACAGCAGCACGCTTGATTTCTCCAATGAAGCTTTGCAGGCTTCTGAAAAAGGCTATGGAAGACTGATGAGCGCCATCCGTACACTTGACGGGCTCATCCCGTCCGACTCTTCTACTGCCGATATCCAGGCGCTGTTCACTGCCTGTGAAAAAGCCATGAGCGATGACTTCAACAGTCCCATACTGATTGCAAATTTATTCGAGGCTGTCCGCATCATCAATTCAGTAAAGGATGGAAAAGAAAAGCTGACTGCCGGTGATCTGGCAGATATGAAAAAGCTGATGCATACGTTTGTCTTTGACGTCCTCGGTCTGACCTTTGAAAATGAAAATGATGATGGTTCACTTGCAGGTGCAATGAATATCATTTTGGATATACGAAAAGAAGCCAAGGCTAAAAAAGATTTTTCCACTTCAGACAGGATCCGGGATGAGCTGGCAAAGATCAATATCAGAATAAAGGATGAAAAAGACGGTGTTACCTGGTATAAGGATTAAGGTTGTTCTTGCTTTGATCCTTCTTGCAGGCTGCAGGCAGGGGCAGCAGCAGGACGGCGTAAAAAGCACGGATCCTCCGCAAACCTCCGTCGCTGCCCCGCAGTTCGAAGCCGATTCGGCTTATGCCTATACTGCTGCACAGGTTGCATTCGGATCCAGGGTACCCGGTACGGATGCCCATAAAGCCTGCGGCAATTATCTCATCGAAACCATGAAAAGGTTTGCTGATACCGTATACGTACAACAAACCATCGTTAAAGCCTTTGATGGAAAATCACTTCCCATCCGCAACATCATCAGCGCCTTTAAGCCCGAACTGAAAAACAGGGTTATCCTTTGCGCACACTGGGACAGCAGACCCTTTGCCGATAAGGATACAGCATCAACCGACAAGCCCATCCTGGCCGCCAATGATGGTGCGGCCAGCTGCGCCGTGTTGATGGAAATAGGCAGGTTACTGAAAAATTCACATCCTGCCGTTGGTGTTGACATCATTTTTTTTGATGCGGAAGACTATGGTCAGCCTGATGACAGCAAGCTGCCCCGCCAGGAAGATACGTATTGCCTCGGCTCCCAGTACTGGGCCCGGAATCCGCACCTCCCCGGCTATTATGCCTCCTATGGCATCCTGCTCGACATGGTTGCAGCCGAAGGGGCCACTTTTACCAAAGAAGGCACTTCCATGCGTTATGCATCATCCATTGTGAACAAAGTCTGGGAACATGCCAGCCGCATCGGGTATTCTGATTATTTCCTTTACAGGGAAACGGCAGGAATCATTGACGATCATTATTATATCAATGAGATCGCCCATATTCCGGTTATTGATATTGTTCACCGCGATGAAGGCACGGATTCCAATTTCTGGAAGCACTGGCATACGCACCAGGATACCATGGACAAGATCAATAAGAATTCGCTTAAGGCCGTAGGTCAGACGCTGCTGGAAACACTTTTTAAGGAAGGACTTTCATGAGGCTTCCATAACTTTGCCTTGATAACTTTGTTAGCAATTAGCGGCTGTGGCTGAAAAAATTGGAGCCCTCCAGCCAATCATTCCTTACCTTTACCTTCTATTTTTTTACCGTTAGTGAGCAAGATTTTAATTATCCGCTTCAGCTCTATTGGAGACATTGTGCTTACAACACCGGTTCTGAGGTGCATTAAAAAACAGTTTCCCGATTCGGAGCTCCATTATCTTACCAAGGAGGCTTACAGCCAGGTAATTGACAATAATCCCTATATTGATAATATATTTTATTACGACAAGAATATTGCAGATGTAATCAACCGTTTGCGACTGGAGCAATACGACTACATCATTGACCTCCACCACAACCTCCGCACTTTCCTGGTGAAGCTCAGCCTGCGAAAAAAATCCTTTTCATTCCGCAAGCTGAATTTCCAGAAATGGCTGTTGGTCAATTTCAGGGTCAACCAGCTTCCTCCCATCCATATCGTGGACCGTTATTTTGAAACTGTTGCCCGTTTAGGCGTTGCAAATGATGGTGCGGGTTTGGACTTTTTCATACCACAAGCCGATGAGGTTGACATTGCATCTTACCTGCCACCTGCTTTTCATCATGGATATGTGGCATTTGTGATCGGCGCCAAGCACAACACCAAATGCCTGCCCGGCAGCAAGATCTCTTCCATCTGTAATAAGATCGGGAAACCGGTAGTATTGCTTGGAGGAAAGGAAGATGCGGAAATAGGGCAGGATGTGGCCGGCAATAACCCCGGAATGGTATTTAATGCCTGCGGAAAGCTTTCCCTGAGGCAGTCAGCTTCACTGATCCGTCAGTCGGAAAAAGTGATCTCACACGATACGGGTCTTATGCATATAGCAGCGGCTTTTCATAAGCAGATCGTTTCAGTCTGGGGCAGTACGGTTCCCGAATTTGGCATGTATCCATATCTTGGAAATGATGAACAAAATAAGATGTCTGTCGTAGAAGTGAAGGGGTTGTCATGCCGGCCGTGTTCAAAAATCGGATTTGAAAAGTGTCCTAAAAAACACTTTAAATGCATGAAACTGATTGATGAAGACCGGATCAGTGAACTGGTATCATAGCATCAGCAGGCCGGCATCGCATGCAACTAATTATTTATCAGTACCGTCATCGTATTATAAGTAAATAATATCTTTGTTTCCGGAGCGATTAATGCTGTCGATATGAAAAAAGCGCTGTTGTTGTTGTTGCTGTGTAAGGAGCTTGTGCTGCCTGTTTTTGGCCAGCAAAAGTCTGCCCTTTCCGGAACCCTGCCACAGGCCGAAGTTGAGCAGCGATACCTCATCAAAAGATTGCTCACTTCCGTCAGCCATGGATCACCATCCAATAAAATGGTATCCCCGGAACAGGATTGCATTGCTGCCATCCCGTTATGTGATTCCGTTTACGTGCAGACCAATTCCTATTCAGGACAGGGCCTTATCCAGAATGAAATTGACCCATCGGCATCGTGCCTCTTATCGGGAGAAAAGAATGACGTATGGTATACATTTACCGTACAGGCCAGCGGGATCCTGAATTTTTCCATTACGCCCGTCAATGGTAATGATGACTATGACTGGGCCCTGTTCAATCTTACCAATCATACCTGTGCCGATATTTTCACCACGCCTTCGCTGGAAGTCAGCTGCAATTATGCCCCCAACCTGGGATGCGGAGGAGTGACCGGCGCCAATAACGACACTACTGGCACCTGCGGCGGACAGAATGAAAAGGAAGTGCCGGTGCTGGCAGGTGAAACCTATGTGATCAATGTAAGCAATTTTTCTTCCACGCAGTTTGGCTATACCATTGATTTTGGCTCTTCCTCAGCCGTCATATACGACGATGTTCCTCCGCAGCCTACCGTAACAGGAATGAACTGCACCGACAGTTCTTTTATCGTTTCTTATCCTTCGGAGCTTATTGACTGCAGCACCATTGCCCCTGACGGAAGTGATTTTATCGTCATGGACTTTTCAGGAAACCCGCATCCTGTCCTGCTTGCTGCCGGTATTGGCTGCAGCGGATCACAGCCATATGTTACCCAGGTCCTGATAACCATGCAGGCAGCCAATGTTCCTTTCCCCGGATTTTACCTGCTTACCCAAACGGGAACGGATGGAAACACCTTTGCCGATAAATGCGGGAACTTCAGCGGCACCAATGGCTTTACTGACACGGTTGCTTATGTAAATGTGCTTAATAATGTGACCGTGGATATTGGTCCTGACACTTCCGTTTGCGCAGCCGATGCAAAGCCTTTGCTGAATGCCGCCAACAGCGGAGCTGGTTTTTCCTGGGACTATAACGGAACGTCAACCGGCATCAGCACCGGCACTTTCCAGACAGGAGCTCCCGGAACATATACAGTAACGGTTACCTATGGAGCCAACTGCAGCGCTTCCGACTCCATGACGCTTACTTTCCTGCCCGGATTCAGCTTTAATCTCGGGAACGACACCACCATCTGTCAGGGAAACCCCCTTCCAGTGCTGCATACAGGGATCAGCAACGCCGTGAGCTACCAGTGGTATTTAAACGGCAGCCTGCTCGCCGGCCAGACAGCCGACAGCCTGGTTCCGCTAACAGCCGGAATGTATGTTGCTGCTGTAGACAGCGGTAGCGGGGGTTGTGCAGGGGTTGATACCATCAACCTTAACGGGGTGTTTCCGTGGGTGTTTGACCTTGGTTCAGGATATTCATTTTGCCAGGGCGACTCCATCCTGGTTGCAGCTGATACCATCAGCAGTAACGCCAGCTATCAATGGACCCTTAATGGAATAATACAGCCGGCAACGACCTCCTCCATTTATGCCCATGCGCCGGGCACATACCAGCTGCAGGTAACAACAGCATCCAACTGCACCAGCAGTGATTCGGCTTTGGTAACCATGGAACAGGTGGCAGCTGAACCTCACGTAAACTGTCCGCAGAATACGACCGTTGCCAATGTTTTTACCTGGGACGCCGTACCGGGAGCAACTGGCTATGAAGTGAGCCTGGATGGCGTATCAGGCTGGATGCCACCCTCTTCAGGCACCATGGGCCTGACGCATACTACTCCGCTTACTGTTGTAACCCTGTTTGTTCGGGCCTTTACAAGCAGCCTTTGCCCTGCTGGTCCCGGTGGACGGTCGGAGCCCTGTGAAGTTGTCATTTCCAATATCATTACGCCCAATGTGGATGGCAAAAACGACTATTTTTTTATTAAAAACCTGGATCAGTTTCCAGGAACCACGGTGAAGATCTTAAACCGCTGGGGATTAAACGTCTACAACTCTTCCGACTACAAAAACGACTGGAATGGCGATGTCCCCGACGGTGTTTATTTTTATACTGTTTCACTGCCCGGAGCAGGTGAAAAAACCGGGACGGTTACCATTCAGCGGTAGTTGTAAAAATTCGTTTCCGTACACTCCATTTTCAGCAAAAGTTGCTGCATTTAAGTCCCGTTAAAGCTGGTTCAAGTCATTGCAGGACAAGCCTCCCGCGTCTTTTCAATTTATTTTCTTCCTGATGCAACCTTTTATGATTAATTTGCATCTTGTAATCGACTACCCTAAAAATGACCGATGATCAGATGATAAGTGGATGCATGGCAAATCATGCAGGGGCTCAGCAATTGCTCTTTGACAGGTATTCAAAAAAGATGATGGGGGTTTGTTTGAGATATGTATCAAATTATGAAGAGGCGCAGGACATTTTACAGGAGAGTTTCATAAAAGTATTTCAAAAAATAAGTTCTTATGAAGGGAAAGGGTCACTGGATGGATGGATCAGGCGGATTATCATCAATACGGCCCTTGATCATTTCAGGAAAAACAAGGATTATCGCTTCCAGCAGGAAATATCTGAAGAGGAGCATGCGATCGCAACAGAAATGAATGTGATGGAAAACATACAGGTTAAAGAGCTGCTTACAATTATCCAGGCCCTGCCGGCAGGATTCAGAACTGTATTTAACCTGTATGCAGTGGAGGGGTTTTCTCATAAGGAAATAGGAGAAATGCTGGGGATTTCGGAAAGCACTTCCAAGTCGCAGTATTCCCGTGCAAGAATGCATCTTCAAAAGCATATACTGGCTGAACAAATTTTATAAGACAACAATGATGAATCAGGATTTTGAACAGGTTGTAAAGAATACATTCGAGCATTTCGAAGCCGATGTAAATCCGCAGGTCTGGGCGAATATTCAGCAGGGACTTCAGGGAACACCACCTGCTGGTCAATCCCCTGCAGGATCCGGCGCTTCAGGAATTAAAGCTGCCGCTGTCCTAAGTAAAACCGCTGCTGTTATCACCAGCGGTGTCGTCGTAGTCGCTACCGGGCTTACCATCTGGTATTTTGCCGGAAAAAACACTGAAACTCAGCCTGTTTCTTCTGAAGCAGTTACAGCTCCGGCACCTGCAACCGTCAATGCAATTCCTGCTTTAGAATCCGCAACACAAACAAACACCCAGGCTCTACCGGGAAGTGGAAACGAGCCAACCGCTGCCACTGCTAATCCGGTTATGGCCGGGACAGACCTTAAAACTGAAAATATATCGCCTGAAGCAAATGCTGCAGGCAGTGTTCAAAATACTACCACTAATCCTGTTGCTGAAAAACAACCGGTGACGGATCAGGGCGGAAGTACGACAGCAAACCCCACAACTCAGGCTGATGAAAACGTGGTCCGGACTGAAAACAAATCAGCACAACCTGTCAAAGCCGAAGCAAAAGAGCTCATCCAGATTTACAACAAGGAGCCCCTTGCTTTCATCTCAGCCAATCCGGTAAGCGGCAATGCACCATTGACCGTTAATTTTAACAATACAGGATATGCAAGCAGTGTTCAATGGGATTTCGGCGACGGATCAGCGCATGATGAACTTGCACAGACCGCTCATACATTCAAAACACCGGGTAAGTATAAAGTACGGTTAACGGCAACTGATAAGGAAAACAAGGTTTTCTCTGATGAAATAGAGGTAATTGTAAAGGATGATGAAAGCGCCGTACACTCATCCGTATCTGAAATACAGAATGTATTTACACCCAACGGAGATGGCTATAACGATGTATTCAGGATTGAAAGCAGTAATCTTTCATCGCTGAATGTCATGATCTTCGATGCTTCCGGGAAAATGATCTATCAGTGGACGGATCCCGAAGGCGGATGGGACGGCCAGGCAAAAGGTAAAACAGCAGATGGAGCCTCTTACTACTACATCATTGAAGCATCAGGAAAAGACGGAAAAGCTTACCGGTTTAAGGGAACGGTAAGGCTGATCAGATAATCAACAAAAATTTAAGAAAAACATTGACCCTTTAAACGAATATTCTTTTATTTGCAGGTTCCAATAAACATTACTAAAACGGATTAAAAGACTTTCCTTATAACAACTTAAAAACTAAACGGAATATCAATTAAATCTACTTCCACCCCATAATCTATTATCTAAAAACAATCAACATGAAAAAAATTTTCATTTCCCTCCTGGTGACGGTGGCTTTCCTGACTACAGCGGTTCTCCCGGCTAAAGCAAGTCACATTGTAGGTATGGACCTGCTGTATGCTTATACAGGAGTACCCAATCAATTCAAAGTGACCCTTAAGTTTTACAGGGATTGTGCAGGTATCACTGCCCCGTCAGGTCAGATCGGAATCTGCTACAGCTCTGTAAGCTGCAATTTATATGGCAATGCCACACTGCTTGAGCTGCCGCCCTTCGGATACCAGATCCCCATTCCTCCCTGTATCCCCAACCCGGGAGCAACAACCTGTAATGGCGGTTCGGCATACGGAATTGAAGAGCACGTATACGAAGGTATTGTTACGCTGCCACAAGCCTGCAACGACTGGCTTTTCTCCTATTCAGACTGCTGCAGGAACGGACTGATCACAACGATCCTTCCAAACAACATCTTTATGAGCGCCAAGCTCGATAACCTGAATTTTCCAACCAACAGCTCCCCTGTTTTCTCGAACTATCCTGTAACTCAGTTCTGCATCAATAACCAGTTTTATTTCGACCAGGGAGCCACTGACGTGGATGGCGATTCGCTTGCTTTTTTCCTTGTTGCGCCTGATGACGGTGGCGGAGGATGCCCTGCAGGAACACCAACTCCTGTAACTTACATTGCACCTTATTCCGATACGGTTCCTTTTTCTTCCGTAAACGGGGTGACCATTGATAATCTTACCGGTGTAGTTTCCTTTATTCCCAATCTTATCCAGGTTGGTGTAATGGCCGTGCTTGTTAAGGAATACAGGCAGGGAATTGAAATAGGTAATGTGCGAAGAGATATCCAGATCAACATTATCGGTGCCTGTCAGGTAAATCCGCCTGTGATTGCCACTTTCCCGGTAACACTCGGAGGGGCCAACTACAATGGCGTGGGAGTTCAGTGCGGCGACAGTGCAGTCATCCTTTCTTTCCCGTCAAATCCTGTTCAGTGTAAATCCATTGAACCCTATGGTACCGATTTCCGTATCCTGGCTCCAAACGGACAACCCAATCCTGCCATCAGCGCCACGCCCATCAACTGTCAGGGTGGTGTTACCGACAGCATCCTCGTTCACTTCTACTATCCGCTCAAATATGGCATCACTTACCTCTGGACTAAAGTTGGTAACGATGGCAATACCCTGCTGAGTGAGTGCGGAAGCGCCATGGCTGAGTATGACACCGTTCCCATTATCCTGGAAGATACTTCTACATTCAGCATCCTTACCATACAGAACCTGCCCTGTGCCTTCGACAGCTGCACCATCACCTTTGCTCAGGCCCTTGACTGCTATTCATTCGCTCCCAATGGCTCTGACCTTATTCTCTATGATGCAACCGGTGCCACCTTCCCTGTTTCAGGAGCTTATGGGGTGGGATGTAATGCAAACAACCCCAACAGCACTGTGTTCCATTTTGATTTCAGCACGGTTGTGAACGGACAGAGTCCTTTCTACCTGGTTTCACTCACCGGCACCGATTCAACTACGGTGGCCAACCAGTGCGGCCGCTTTGTTCATCCCGGCGACACCATTGCCATTCTCATTGTCAGTACCGCCCTGCCCATTTCGCTTGGTGGCGACACCATTGTCTGCGCAAACGATCCCCTGCCTATTCTCAATGCAGGGCTCACCGGTGCAACCTATACCTGGTACCTGAACAACAATGTTATTAACGGTCAGACTGCTCAGACCCTGCAAACAACTGGTCCGGGCGACTATGGCGTGTTTGTGAACATCGGTGCCAGCTGTAACGGTGGCGATACCATCAACTTAAGCGTTGTTGCAGAACCACAGATTACCCTCACCAATCAGACCATCTGCGATACGGAGCCATTCCCAACTCTTGACGCTGGCAATCCCGGCGCAACTTACGCATGGACGCTCAACGGTGCACCATTCGATACCACCCAGGTGATCACTACAACCGGTCCCGGTACCTATGCTGTAACCATTTCTGCAGGCAGCTGTGTTGGAACAGGTACGATGGATCTGACCGTTGAACCAAGCCCCACTCCGGTGCTGAGCGATACCCTGATCTGTTCAGGCATCAACGTTACACTCAACCCGCAGGCCGCTGCAACAGATTCGGTTTTCTGGTATCTGAACAATGCACTCATCTCCACCTCACATACCCTGGATGTTTCTACCGCTGGCGTTTACGTAAGCACCTTGCAGACTGCAAACGGATGCCGCAACTCCGATACTTCAAACGTAACTGTTGAACTTCCTTTACCTGCGCCCAGTGTTGACTGCGGAAGCGGAACTACTGCCAATTACAAATATGTTTATACCTGGAACAGTGTTCCCGGTGCCACCGGTTATGAAGTTTCACTTGACGGTGGCGTCACCTGGCAGCCCGTGCAGCCTGATACGCTTTATCCTTCAACGGTAACCATCGTTGACTTCAGGGTAAGAGCCGTTAACAGCAATGGCGTTTGCAGGGATGGCAACATCTCCGAGCTGGCTCCATGTGAAGTGATCATCCCCAATATCATCACGCCAAACGGTGACAACATCAACGATGTCTTCTATATCAAGAATCTCGAAGGTCATCCCAACAGCACCCTGAAGATCCTCAGCCGCTGGGGTAACATTGTCTTCGACAGTTCCAACTATCAGAATGACTGGAATGGAAATGACCTTGC
>Ga0157380_10000364_pt1 | contig 27230 bp, 22 predicted proteins | sample S35metaG_FD_119757 | JGI IMG/M metagenome (GOLD analysis project Ga0157380, IMG submission 119757) | Switchgrass rhizosphere microbial communities from Kellogg Biological Station, Michigan, USA - S3-5 metaG | ecosystem: Host-associated > Plants > Roots > Rhizosphere > Soil | place: USA...
CATGCTGGTTAGGTTCTGGAAATAGAGCACGCTGCCGAATTCAGGCTCGGTCATCCGGAAATAGCAGACGCCCGCGTTGAGCCCGCGTTGTGCGGCCTCGACCTGTCCAGCCGCGCCGAGCGGATCATCATGCTGATCCAGCGGATAGAGATCGCGCGGCAGGAACGGCACGAGCAAATTGGCGCGCGGCTCCAGCGCGGAACGGACGTGCAGGATCGGTACCTCGTCGCGATGATGCTCGATGCAGACGCTGTGGCGCCCGCTGGCGCTCTCGAAGTGGATTTCGGCCGAGCTCTCGCTCGATTGACGTAGCTTTGGCTTGACGCAGCCGCCGATCGCATGCGCCGCGCGGATAGCAAGCCCGCCGCGCCCCTGCCGCCGCACCAGTGCCCACAGCGCGTCCTGCCCTGCGCAAATCTCGATCGTCAGCTCGGCGATGTCGAGTTCGCCCAGCACCGTCATCGTGCGTTCGCGCAGCTCGCGCTGCAGCAGCAGCACGGCTGCGCTGACGCCCGGCCAGTCTTGCTGCTGCTTCGTACTGATATAGGCTGCGGCGGTCGCTGCGTTCATCCCCCAACAACCCACGTCGGGGCAAAGCGTTTCAGCGCTCTACCGCGCGTCATTAGCTGAGCACGTTGGGCAGACCAGCGGGCGATCCAGCGCGCGGGCGAGATGATGTGCCAGAGCCGTTTTGCCGGTGCCTGGCGGGCCGGTGAGCAAGAGCGACACATCGGTTGCCTTTTCCCGCGCAAGACGGTCTAACAGTGGACCAACCGGCCGATCCGTCTCGAAGAGGTCGAGCGCGAGATCGTCATTCCGATGCAGCGGCAGGTCGCTACCCCGCAGCGCCCGAACCAGCGCCTCTGCCGAGCGCGTGCCACCGTCGGCCTCGCCGGCAAGACGCCCCGCCCGCGCCGCGACACGCAGCACGGTGGCCGTCTCCGGCGCCGCATCAAGCAAGGCGCCAAAGTGTGCGCCCGGAGCAATCTGTTCGTCGGCGGCGACGCGGTTGAGCATGCGTTCGGCCGTTCCACGTGACGGCAGATCGAGCCTGAGGACGAAGCTCATCCGGCGAAGGATCGCAGTGTCGATGTTGCCGATCGCGTTGGTCGTCCAGATGACGGGGACCGGGTTGGTCTCCAGCTGGCGGTTGACGAAGACCTTGCTTCCCACGCGGCGATCGAACCAGTCGTTGCCGCTGGGCTTCGCGTCGCCGATAAGATCTTCCATTTCGTCGAACAGCAACGCAGCCTGACCTCTGCCTGCAAGGAGGCGCTGTGCGAGCCGAAGCGCGTTTACGCGCTCCCACCGATCGGGCTCGTCGCCATCAACGTCGGCCTCACCGACGGCGTGCAGCGCAAGACCCGCGGCCCGCGCGATCGTGCAAGCAAGCTCGGTCTTGCCGGTGCCGGGAGGGCCGTGGATCAGGATGTTGATCCCCCTCGCGCGCTCGACCGCCGCACCGTGCAGCAGCCGGACGAGGAAATCCGCGTCAACGACATGTCCGAAATCGTCCAGGCTTAAAGACGCCACCTGGCGCGGGCCTGCGAGCGCATCTACAATGTCCGCCGTTTCGGTAGGCGCATGATCGAGCAGGCGTGTCAGCATCCAGTCGAGATCCAGCTCGACATGCCCCTGCCGGCTCGCGACAAAGCGCGCCAATCCGAGCCGGAGCACGGGGCTGCGCCGCACGCGGCTCTCCGCCTCGTCCGGAGCGGCACCAGCGAGGAGGCCTACCAGCGCTGGAAGATCCTGCCCATGCTGCGCGACGATGCGCGCCACTGCAGCCGGCCGCGGCAGACGATCGACCGCGACAGCGATCGTCAGCAGGTCCGCATCGAACGGCGCGAGCTGGAGCAATTCTCCAAGCGCCCCCGCCAGTTCGAGCGCCTGCGGCCGTCGCTCGGGCGGCGCCTGCGCCTCAGCAAGCGCCGTCAGCAGCGAGCCCCACCCAAGTTTGGCCGCTGAACGGCCAATCAGCCAGCTCGCATGTTGTTTCGCCCAGGCCAGCAAGGCCTTGACGAGCGGCGAGGAGGCCGACGCCTCCTCACCGATCCGGAGCAGCATGCCCCGGACGATCGCATGTTCGTCCATGATAGTCCCAAATCTCTCGGGCCGCCGCGTGAAGCCACGCGTCAGCATCGTTCCAGTCAGATCGATCGAGGTGCTGCGCGGACGGATCGGCCCCGGCACAGCGTCATGGGACGCTTAAGCGAAGGGACGAGAGCCGCTGGCGCAGGCACCGCGAAAAGCGGTGAAGTCCAGCAATGCATGTCTCCAAAAAAGACTCAGCCAAATAGCGGCTGAGCGCGGGCCAATAGTGCAACTTCGTTACGCCTGAAAGTTGACCGTTTCGATCGACATCCGGTGCGTGCCGTTTTCTGCTTGTGCAAAAGTGCAGCGGCGCCCGGTGAAACGCGCGATGATATCGGCCGCGGTCAGGCTGTGCTGGCTTGGCTTCACCGTGGTGAAGGTACCACCGCCGGCCAGCGCAAAGGGCAGCAGCAACTGATCGGCGAGATAGGGGCCGGCGAAGGCCTCGCTCGCCAGATAGCCGCGCATCCGTCCCACCGCCGTCTTTGCCACCCGCTCGGCGGGCACGCCAAGCTGGCCGAAGCCGCTGAACACTTCCGTGACATGTTCGAAGGCGGCGGTCAGGAGCAGGATATTGCCCGGTCCCTGATCCGCCGGAAGCTCGCGCACGAAGCATTCCCGCTCTGCCCACTCGAGCGCATTGCGCGCTACTGTGATCTCACGCTCCGCGATTTCGAACGGCAACGCCGCGAAATATGCACAGGCGTTCCGCTCAAGCAGCGCGCCGCGTGCGTTGCACTGGATAGGCCGAAGAGGTGCGGGAACAATCTCCACCTCGATGCGGCCACCGCCGCGCGGATAGAAGCCGTGCCGCACGAGTCGTGCCTCGACCTCCGGACCCATGCGATTGATGATCGGCAGGAAAGCCCTTGAGATGAACTCGAATGGCGGCGCCAACATGTTGTGCGTGCCGCCTTCGAGCACCAGTCGTGACGGCCGGTCCGCAAGGATCAGCGGCATCAGGATAGTCTGCAGGACGAGCCCCGTGCTGCCGGCCGTGCCGACCGAGAAATGATAGTTGCCCCCCTCAACTCGGCCGGGGCGGAACACCACTTCGGACGAACCGACCGTCAATCCTTCACACTCGCCGCCGCCGACCGTGCACGCAGCTTCGATCGCGGTGACGTGCTGGCGCATCAGTCCTGGCTTCGAGCGGTTGGCCCGAACATTCGTGACGCGGACCGCCGTGCCGGTGACGAGCGACAGGGCGCACGCATTGCGCACGACCTGTCCCCCGCCTTCGCCTTCTGATCCGTCGATGATGATCATGCGTTCACCAGTTCGAGAAATATATTGTCGGCCTCAGCCATGTCCTCCGATCGCACCCCGTTGCCGGCCGGGATGGTTTGTATCTGGGCGAGCTCGTCGCGAATGAGCGTATCGAGGCGCGCGATCCGCATCGTCTCCGCAGCCTCCTTGGCACGGCTTTTCGCCTCGACCATTTGGGCGATGTCGCCGACAATCGCGTCCGGCAGTCGGGCGGCGGTGATCAGCGCATTCAAATGCATTGGTGGTGGCGCAGAGGGCTGCAAGCGCAGGCATCGGATCGCCAACGCGGGACGAAGCGCATAGAAATATTTCTTCACGGGGACGGGTCCGTCGCCATCCAACCAACGATCTGCGGCGTTGCGCGCGACGCTGGCATAGTGATGCGCTTGCCCGCGCGGATCCATCACCGCTTTGGCCAGCAACTCAAGCCTGTCGACAATCGGATGCGGCATTCGATAGCGGATTGGCGACGCGATCCACTCGCCGATGACGGCATTCGACTTCAGCAGCAGGCCAAGCGCTTTACGGATATCCCAACCATTAAGATCGATGTCGTCCTCGATCGCGGTCTCGATAACGTCTCGGCCCGGATACAACTGGAGATACCAGTCGCGCTGCCGAACATAGACAAAGCGAATGTCATAATCGCTGTCGGGAGACGGAAAGCCCCACGCCCGCGATCCTGACTCCACGGCGAGCAATAGTCGCACATCATGCGCGGCCTCGATCCGATCAAGGCGGCTCTGGACGTCATGCCACACGGCTGCGGGGATAGCTGGATGAGGTTGGACAGACATGCTCTTATTTCCTGGAAGATGTGCGCCATTGGTCTATCCCTTGACGCACACCACCTGCTTCAAAGTGTGGACCACCTCCACTAGATCGGCCTGGGCGGCCATCACGGCTTCGATCGGCTTGTAGGCCTTGGGCGTCTCGTCGAGCACGCCCTCGTCCTTGCGGCATTCGACGCCGGCGGTGTCCGCGACATGCTCGTCGAGGGTCACCAGCTTCTTGGCCGCGGTTCGGCTCATGATGCGGCCGGCGCCATGCGAGCAACTGTCGAACGACTCCGGATTGCCGAGGCCCCGGACGATGAAGGATTTCGCGCCCATCGATCCGGGGATAATCCCCAGCGTTCCCTTCGCGGCACGCACCGCTCCCTTGCGCGTGACCAGCACATTCTCGCCGAAATGGTTCTCGCGCGTCACATAGTTGTGGTGGCAGTTCACCGCCTCCAGTTCCGCGTCGAACGGTTTGGCGATCTGCGTGCGCAATGCCTTGATGACGTTGGTCATCATCATGCGCCGATTGAGCGCCGCATAATCCTGCGCCCAGCCGACCGCCTCGACATAATCGTCGAAATGGTCGGTCCCTTCCGGGAAATAGGCAAGGTCGCGATCGGGGAGGTTGATATGCCACTTGCGCATATCCTCCCGCGCCAGCTCGATGAAGAAACTGCCGATCGCATTGCCGACTCCGCGCGACCCCGAATGCAGCATCACCCACACGCGCTGCGCCTCGTCGAGACACAGCTCGATAAAGTGGTTGCCCGTGCCGAGCGTGCCCAAATGCACCAAGCTGTTGGTGTTCTTGAGTCGCGGATATTTGTCCGTGATGCGGGAGAAACGCTCAAGAAGCGTCGCCCAGGCCGCCACGATGTCGGGCGGCGGATCGCCCCATGAGCCCTTGTCGCGCTTGCCTCGGCCGACATCGCGGCCATGCGGCACCGCCTGCTCGATCGCAGCGCGGATCCCCTCGAGATTGTCCGGAAGATCATTCGCCATCAGTGACGTGCGCGCCGCCATCATGCCGCAGCCGATGTCGACGCCGACCGCCGCCGGGATCACCGCGCCCTTGGTCGGGATCACCGAGCCCACCGTCGCGCCGATGCCAACATGCACGTCGGGCATTGCTGCGACATGGCGAAAGATGAACGGCATCTGCGCGGCGCGTGCGAGCTGCGCCCGCGCCTCGTCTTCGACAGGCACGCCGCGCGTCCACATCTTGATTGGCACGCCGCTCTCGACCTGGTGGTAATCATATAACGTCTCGGTCATCGGTGACCTCCTTGTTTCATAATGGTGCCGGCGACGAGGCGTGGCGAGACATTTTCACTGAGCTATCCGGTCGCCCGGAGGCGGGGTCGAACCGCCGACTTCCTGCTTGCGCAGGCGCTCTGACCCTGTAGTCCCACCGGCATTCGCCGACGTTGAATTTTGGTGCTGGCGACGAGGTAAGGTGGGACATCCCGGACAAGTCCGGGGCGGATTCGAACCGCTCGGCCTTGCGGCCTTTACCGATGTAGTCCCACCGGCATTCGCCAGCTTCAAATCTGGTCCATGGCGACAAGGATTTTGACAGACGTCCGTGCGACGCAAGCGCCGCTCCTGCTCTACCGACTGAGCTACGGGCCGATATTGGCCGGCCCGGCGGGACTCGAACCCGCGACCTGGGGAGTGACAATCCTTGTAGTCCGTCAGGCATTCGCCATGAGTTTTCAAATCTCCGTCACGGCGACGAGGTGATCGTGAAACAGCTTCATGCTCTATCCAACTGAGCTACAGGCTTGCGCCTGGGCGGAATCGAACCGCCGACATTGAAGTCCATGTAGTTCCACTGGCATTCGCCGTGATAATATTTGGGCCGTGGCAACGAGGAGCGGCGAGACGGCGGTCCTTAAGCTACGTTCCGGGCGGCGGGATTCGAACCCGCATCTCCCGTGCGGCCTTGCGACTTTCCGGGCGCTTTACTCGTCGGACCATCTTGAGTGGATGTAGTCCCACCAGCATTTGCCACGACCCAGATCTTATACTTCAACCTCCTTTATGATCTCGACCCAGTCCCGCGTCTCGCCGGAGGCGAAGCGCGCGATCGTGTCGAACACGGCGTCAGAGAATCCCCCGACATTCAGGATGTCCGCCCGGCTCTGCGCCTGCGTGGTCCCGTACGGCTGGATGTCAACGCAGACGAGCTTCGCACCCCGATTCCGGGCCTTCAGCTTGTTCCACTCCGCCATCGTCGCCGTCGAGCCGCGCCGGCTGGCATCGACCCAGGACTCGTTGTCCGAGACGATGACCACCAGATCGACCTTCGCCCGTTTGGCATTCAGCATCGCGAGCGGCGCCGAGACGTTCGTCCCGCCACCGCCGATCGCCGCCAGCTTCGCCGCATTAACGGCTACACGGGCATTGGCTTCGAGCTTCAGCTCCACGACCGACTGTTCGAACGGCAGCACGCGTGCCTCCCGGTTAGTCCGCAGCGTCGCTGCCGCGACCAGCGCCGCGACATCGATGCACCGCACCTTCGATGAAGCGCCCTTGCGGTCACCCGTCGCGGGTGAACTCATCGACCCCGACACGTCGGGGCAGACGACGATCCGGCCCGGCACTGAAGGTACTCGCTCAAGCGACCGCTCGAGCGCCTCCTCCAGCGCAGCCTGAACCTTGAGCGGCACACCGTCGCCAGCCTGACCAAGCGCCACCATCAGCTGATAGGGCATCGGCCGGACCTTCGCGATGGCATCCGCATCAGCGAGCCGTGCGGCCACCACCTCCGTGACACCAGCCACATCGAACGCACCGTTGCGGGCCAGTGTGTTGAGGTTCATCCGCAACGCCTGCCACCCGATCCGCGCCGACAGCACCGCCCAATCCTCCGCCGTCAGCGGAAAGGCGGTAAGCCATTCGAACGGAACCGGTGGCAGCGGGAGCGACCGATTGGCCTTCCACGCCTCGAACGCGGCGATCTCGGCAGGCAGCGCGGCAACGTCATAGGGACGCCCGATCAGCCAACCATAGAACGCCTTGCGCGCGGCATCGGCGGGCTTCGGGTGGACCATGCGGACCACATCAGCAAGGCTCGGATCCTTGCCCGTCGCGGCCGCCATCAGCTGCGGCATCGTCGCCTGTTCCAGCCAACGCTGGACCAGCCGCTTCGGCCGGGAACCAAGCGACGTCCGCCCAACCTGGCCTGAGCGCATGATCTGCACGAAATTGCGCAGCATGCGGCCGTTGTCGATCACGCGGTTGAACACGGGGACCGCCAGATCAGGGTCGGCAACCGTCAGGTACGCCGCGAGCAATGCCGGCACGTCCTTCATCGCTCCCGACTTGCGGGCGTAGATCGCGGCCTGACCCACGAAGTACGGGTCGACAGCCTCGGCGGCCCCCAGCACGTCGGCGAGCTGCGTCTCCGCAACGTCATAGAAATTGTCCGCCAGGGTTCCCGTCGCAGCGAGCTGCGCGAGCTTCGCCTCCGGCCCATAGGCATAGGCCGCCGCGCCTTCGCGGTTCACGGTATCAGCCCGCGGCAGCAACTTGGCCACGGCCGAAGCAAAAAGTCCCTTGTTGGCCATCGTCCAACTCCCTCAATCTGGTCAGGGCGGCAGGATTTGAACCTGCGACACCCGGCTCCCAAGGCCGGTGCTCTGCGCTGCCTGAGCTACACCCTGTGAATTCCTTGGGACGGCTGGCCCATTCCAGCCGTCCCGGCTCCGCTGCGTCGGAAGAGTAATCCGTCTCGACCGACACAATCTGTAGAGCATGAGGCGTGCCAACTTCTTCCGCGAGCGAGAAAAATTCTATAGTAGTTTGAAAAGAAAGAAGAATAATTGAACCGCTTTCAAGACGGGCATAACGGGCACGATAAATTTCCTATCGTAAAGGATACGATTCTATCCTATAAGATAAACATGAAGCCTCTAACGGTGATCGGATTTCTGGGCTCTACGCTCGATGCGAGCAAGTTCGGCCCCAGCCGCTGGAACAAGTGGCGGCCGACGGTTGGCCTGACGATGCATGAGGATTTGCGGGTCGATCGACTGATCCTACTGCACGGCAGCGCGCACAAGCGGCTGGCCGATTATGTGACGGAGGATATCGCTTCCGTCTCTCCCGAGACACAGGTCGAGCCATTCCTCATCGACTTTAAGGATCCGTGGGATTTCGAGGAGGTCTATGGAAAGCTGCTCGATTTTGCGCGTGGCTTTCCGTTCGATCCGGATGCCGAGGATTACCTGATCCACATCACCACCGGCACGCACGTCGCGCAGATCTGCCTCTTCCTCCTGACCGAGGCGCATTATCTGCCCGGCCGTCTGCTCCAGACCCAGCCGCGCCGCGGCACCAATGACGGTATCGGCAGCTGGACCGCCATCGACCTGGATCTCTCGCGCTATGACAGCATCGCCACTCGCTTCGCGGCGGCGAGCGCGGAGAGCACCTCGTTCCTGAAATCCGGCATCGAGACGCGGAACACTGCCTTCAATCGGATGATCGACGAGATCGAACAGGTCGCGGTTCGCTCGCGTGCTCCGGTTTTGCTAATGGGACCGACTGGCGCCGGCAAAAGCCAGCTTGCGCGCCGCATTTACGAACTCAAACGCCTCAAGCACCAGGTGAGGGGGGACTTCGTCGAGGTCAATTGCGCCACGCTGAAAGGCGATAGCGCGATGTCGGCGCTGTTCGGCCATCGGAAAGGCGCCTTCACCGGTGCCGTCGCTGATCGGCCCGGCCTGCTCCGCGCGGCTGACACCGGCATGCTATTCCTCGATGAGATTGGCGAGCTCGGCCTGGACGAGCAGGCCATGATCCTGCGCGCCATCGAGGACAAGCGCTTCCTGCCGGTCGGTGCCGATAAGGAAGCCGCCAGCGACTTCCAGCTGATAGCCGGCACGAATCGCGATCTTGCCCGATGTGTCGCTGACGGCACGTTCCGCGACGATCTTTTCGCCCGGCTCAACCTCTGGACATTTGCCTTGCCGGGGCTTTCCGACCGACGCGAAGACATTGCTCCAAATCTCGAATATGAGCTCGATCGCTTCGCGGAGCGTGAGGGAATGCGCGCCACCTTCAACAAGGAAGCGCGCGACCGCTACCTCACCTTCGCAACCGCTCCGGACGCGGCCTGGACAGGCAACTTCCGCGATCTCGCCGCCAGCATCACGCGGATGGCCACGCTGAGCCCGAATGGACGGATCGATCTTGAATGCGTTCAGGCTGAGATCGTCAGGCTGCGGCGGCTATGGTCCGGCACCAGCAACAAGGCGGATCCGCTCGCCGCCATATTGCCTCCCGAGCAATTGGAAGCGCTCGATCCGTTCGATCATGTTCAGCTCGCCCATGTCGTGTCAGTTTGCCAGCGCAGCCGTTCACTGTCCGACGCCGGCCGCTTACTATTTGCCGCCTCACGTGCGCGCCGCAACTCATCGAACGATGCCGACCGGCTGCGAAAATATCTCGCACGATACGGGCTGACCTGGCAACAGCTTCAAGATAGCTAAGCAGCGCCAACTGCAAAGATCCGCGCGGCCGGGAAATCATCCTGCGCAGGCTTCACAGTTATCGTCGCTCTCTGCAATAATTGATGGCGTATTCAAATTTGCGCTGTTTCAGGTCAATATTCGGTTGGGGCGCTTAGGCAACCCTGAATCTGGTGGCTGCGGGCCCACGATATTCAGCCTCTGCGTGTCTCCTACAACGCATGTTTGTCTTCACGTTTGCGTCCGATGAGCATACCGCGTTCTAAACGAGCGCATAGGGCGACGTAGTAATCCGACAGGAACGCGTCGTCGTCGCCCTCATCTACCAAGGCGGCTTTCCGGCGGATCGTGGAGGCGACGATGGCGATTGCCTCAGGATTGCCTTGGCGGATCACGTCCTCGAGCGTTTGCAATTCATAGACGCCATAAAGGCTGAGGGCAGCTTCCGTGAAAAGGCGTTGGGGGCGTTCCGGGCGCACGGCGCCGAGATCTTCAGCAAGCCGCCCGCGCACATTGTTGACGACCCAGGTTCCGGCAAGGATGTCGCCGATGCGTAGCCGGTCTCGGTTCATGAGCGGGAAGAACAGGAAGGTGCCGCTCCACAGCAGCGCGAAAAGGATCAGGAAGCCGTCGGCCGCACCTTCTGCCGCTTGCGCTCCGAGGAAGGAGAGCGGCAGGAACACTTCTATCTCGCGCATCGCATTGCGCGCCACGATTGCGCCGCCGGTCAATCGTGCGCCGTCGCGCGCGATCACGCGCAGGCCGAGCAGTCGCTTGCCGGGTGTTGCGCCGCGCTCGCCCATCTCGAAAAGAGTGAACCATCCGTTTCTGAGGATAAAAAAGCCGACGAGCCACAATATCGCCGCAAGCTCGGCTCGCAGAGTGCCAATAGCGAGCAAGGCAATCGCGATGGTGACGAGGATCAACGTGATCACGATGATCATAGCGTCGATCAGAAAGGCCGCCGCCCGTGAGCCGGCACTGGCAAGTTCGAGGCGCAGATCGACGCCTTCGGGGGTTACGAACCCGCGGTGCAGGGATGGCGGCGGACCATTTCGCTTAGGCCGCCGCAGGGGCATCGCCATCCCCATCGCTACGAGGAACAAACAGATACAAAAGCCAGCCCGCCAGCGCGGACAAGCCGATCAAATAGCGCATTCCATCTGTTTGTACCGTCTGCCGCCCGATCCCTTCGAGCAGCCCGGCAACGAGCAGCATGCACACAGCACCCACCATTGCGACGGCGGCGCCGCGCCCTGCGCGGACGGCGGATTCGATCCGGGCGTCTCGGCCCGGGAAGGCGATCGCGGAGCCAATGCGAAGCCCTGCCGCGCCCGAAAGCATGATCGCGAACATCTCCGTGGTTCCGTGAATGGTGAGCCAACCAACAAAAGCTATGGCCAAACCCTTCTTGGCAAAGATCGCGATCATCGCGCCCATCATCAACCCGTTGTAGAGCAGGAGCAGGATCGTCGGCACTGCAAAGGCGAATCCGAGTGCGAAAGCGAATATGGCGATCTGCGCATTATGGGTGAATAAATAGGTTGCGAAGATGCCGAGCATCCCGTCCGGCCCTTCGCCTTTGGCGGCATAGATGGTATTGCGGAGAGTTTCTACGCTCGCCGAGGGATCCCGCCCGGCCGCCATCGCATCAGGAATAATTGAATAGTACCATGTGGGATCGCCGGCCACGAGCAGATAACCGGTCACGCCTCCAGCTATGGTAAGGATCAGGCATATCAACAGCTGCCGCCACAATGATTGTGCCGCGTTGGGCCAGCCGCGGACGAAGAAGCATGCTATTTGGCTCGTCGCCGTTGTCGGAACGCCATAGAGCTGGAAATAGGCACGGGTACATAATCGCTCGAGATAGGCTACAAGCGCACGGTCGAGTGATGTTTCCCGGGCGACGGAAAGCGACGACAATGTCGAGCGATAAAGCAAGGGAAGTGCAAGAAGATCCTCGTCGTTTAGCGACCGGATCGAACGCTTTTCCATGCGCGCGAGCAAAGCCTCCAGGCGCTCCCATTCCGCCTGGTGCGCGGTGCGAAAGCGCGTGGCGTTTACCAGGGGGCGTTGTTCCGCGGCGCCCACATCGATCAAGGCGCTCACAACAAATTTCTCCGTTTGAGATCGACGTAGCCCTGCACCAGCCGCTCGCCGACGCGATCGTGCTCGCTTTCGATCACATGCGCGCCGAGATGGCGCAGGCGGGTCAGCACGGTCAGGCGATCGCGCAGCAGCGCTGCTGCCGTGACCGCGCGGGTCACATCTTCGGGCTGTTCGGGCGCGCGATCGATAAATTCCTCAAGCTCGGCATCGCGCACCACCACCACCAGCAGGAGGTGAGTCTGGATCAGAAGGGCCGAAGCACGAACAAGAAACTCGGCCGAAGTGATGTTCGTGAATTCGGTGAAGAGAATGATCATGGATCGCCGCGAAAGCCGCGAAGCGAGCGTGGTCAGCGCGAAGGTGTAGTTGGTCTCCTCACCGGAATAGTCGATCTGTGCTGCGAGCCGCTGGAACTCACCGAAGGCCGCTACGCCCGAGACGAGACCGCTTGCGATGCGCGGGCGGGAATCGAAGGCGTGCAGCGCGAGGCGGTCGCCCAGCTTGAGGGCGATCCAGCCGGTGAGCAACATCGCCGCGACGACGCGATCAACGCGCGCCAGGCCTGCGACGGGCTCGCACATCTGCCTCCCGCAGTCGACCGCAAAGACGATCTGGTTATTGCGCTCGGAGCGATATTCCTTGGCGTGCAGCTTGATATGCCTGGCCGATTGCTTCCAGTCGATCGCGCGGCGATCCATGCCTGAACGATATTCGACAAGCGCATCGAAATCGGTGCTGTCGCCGCGGTCGACTTGCGCAATGAGGCCTTGGATGGTTTGCCGCTGAAAGATTCGCGCGCCTTGATCGCGGACCGGACGGATATCGGGCAAGACGGCGAACGCGATCTCGATCGGCAGCGTGCGCTGCTTCCAGGCAAGGCCGAGCGCGCCGCGCCAGCGCAGCCATAACTGGTCGATGCGCGCGGTACCGCGCCGCAAAGCACGCAACGGAATGACTACGTCTCCTTTCCCCGCATCGAGGATCAGCCACGGGCGGTCATCATTTTCCGGGGCAAGTAACGCGTTGGTTTGAAGCGCCACCTGCACGCGCGAAGGCGCGCCGCCCGTGATGGCGACCCGCACGGTAAGATCCACGCTTGCCCCAACCGATACGGTGCGGGGCGCCTCAACCCGTGCCGATGCCGCTGCAGGCCAAGCACCCATCAACCCGTCGAGCAAAGTCGCGATCAGAACCGTAGCCGGCCAGGCGAGCGCGGCGTACCAGCGTTCCGGCGTCATCAAGGCAAGCAACAACGTAACCGGCGTACCGGCTGCGGCAATGAGGATCGCCGAGCGCGTCGGATAGATCGCCGATCTCAACGTACCCGGCTCATCGCGGCGCTTCGATCGTCTGGATGATGCTGGAAACAACATCCTCGATCACCCTTCCATCGATCTCTGCGGCCGGCGAAAGGATCAGTCGATGACGCAATAAAGCGGGGGCGAGCGTCTTCACGTCATCCGGAATCACGAAATCGCGCCCATCCATGGCCGCTCGGGCTCGTGCAGCCCGCGCAAGCAGCGCACCCGCGCGCGGGGAGGCGCCACTTTCGAGGTCGGCAACATCGCGCGTCCCTCTTATGAGCGCGACGATATAATCAACCACTTCATCGACGAGGCGCACCGCATCGACCGTCGCGATCGCCGCGGCGATATTCGTCGCGTCGGTCACTTGTGTCACGCCCCAACTGGCCGGCTCCATCGCTCTAGCCTGTGCGCCATGGCTGACAATGATGCGCCGTTCTTCTTCGGCGCTGGGATAAGTGAGCGTCTGCTTGAACAGGAAGCGATCGAGTTGTGCCTCGGGAAGCGGATAAACGCCCTGCTGCTCGATCGGATTCTGGGTCGCGACGACCATGAAGCGATCGCTCAGCGGCATACTTTCGCCATCGATCGTCACGGTCCGTTCCTGCATCGCTTCGAGCAGTGCGGCCTGGGTCTTGGGGGGCGTACGATTGATCTCATCCGCCAGCAGGAGCTCCGTGAAAATGGGCCCGCGCGTGAGCGTGAAGCTGCTGGTCTGAAAATTGAAGAGGTTCGCGCCAATGATGTCCCCGGGCATCAGATCGGGCGTAAATTGGATCCGGCCGAAATCGAGCCCGATGGCGGTTGCGAAGCTATGCGCCAGTAAGGTTTTCGCGGTACCGGGTGGGCCTTCCAGCAGGACGTGGCCGCAGGATAAAAGCGCGACCAGCATCAGTTCTACGGTGCTATCCTGTCCTACCACAGCACGAGCGACCTCCTTTGCGATGGCGCTTGCAAGCGCTTGGACATCCTTAGCGGTCAACGCATTTTCTCCTTTTGCCAAGCATGAAGCGCGCGGGCTGCTGCAAGGAGGCCGTGGCGATCCTCGGCAGCCTCGGCATTGCGCACGAGATCGGTGAAGCGATTGGCGCCTTTGAGCGCATCGAGATAGGCGTCCAGCGACGTATCGCGCAACTGCACAGGAACGCCGAAAGCGATGGTCGCCCGTTCGCGGATCACCGAGGCATAACGTCCGCCCAGCCCCGCTTCGCGCCGTGCTTTGCGGATCAGCATCGCGCTGTTGTTGACCAGCGCGGCCTTGCCGAAGGCAATGGCACGCACACGCGGACGCGGTGCCCCGAAACGGTTGAGCGCGTGAATGCCTGCAAGGATCAGAGCCGCTAGAATTGTAAGTGTCATGGCCAGGAAAGGCGGCTCGAAGATGAGCTTCAAAGGGCTGCGCGCTCTCCCCAGACCATTGAGCGAGACATCAAAGGCAATTCCTTGCGGCGGGTTGGCATTGAGCCAGTCGAGCATGGCAAGTGCGGCGGACGCCTGGTTCACGTCCTTGAGGCCGTGATTCGACAGCAGGTCTGGATCGGCTAGCACGAAGAGCGGCCCGCCTCCAACCATTGCAAGAACGACGCGCCCTCGACTATCCACAATCAACGGATCGAACTGGCGCGCCTTCACTCCACCGACTTCGGCAATCGTCTGGACGGTATGCGGGGCACGAAAATGAACCGCGGGGGGAAGATTGTGTGTCGTCAAAAAACCGGAACCGCGCTCGCGGCCTATGGTGATCTTGAAGCGCGGCGCCAACACGCCCGCCACATCAGCGGGATCGGCAAGGCCGACATAGCGCGACCAGCCCCTGTGCTCGCGATCGGGGATTCCCCTCCATTTGGGCAAGACGATGAGCGTCGGCTTCGGTACGCGCTGGAGCAGGATCGTGCTCAAGTCCGCCGCCGGACCTTCAGGCGTGAGGACAAGCAGATCCTCGGTCGAGAAGTCATGCGTGTCTCGGACGATGCGTGGCTTTCTTCCCGTTGCCGCAGCCAGTTCGACGAGCGCGCTATATCCTGTCGCCGCATTGGAAAGGGCATGCGCGCCGCCATTATGCCCCGAGCGAAAATCGGGAGCATAGGCGCCAAGGATCAGCATGCCCAAAAAGCCGATGATCCCTATCGCCAGCATCAGGGCGATTGTGCGCACTCGAAACAGCCCGGCGTCGTCCTCGCCCCCGATCGCGACGTCGCTCATCGCGCCCAGTTCCGTGGCAGGATGAAATCCGAATAATCCGCGCGGCAACGTTCCCATTGCGCCGCGTCGACAGCTTGCCCTCCGAAAAAGCTGTTTTCGACGATCGTAGCGATTCGCGCGAAGAGCCGTTTCGGTACCGCCGGAATGCCAGATGCGCTCGCGAGATCGCGGCTGGTTAATGCGGGGCGGACGAGTTGCGGCCGCCGCCGGGCCAGATCCTCAATGGTGCGCAGCAAGAGATGGTGAGCCGCCTCGGCGAAACGGCCCTGTTCAGCTAGTGCGTCGGCCTCGCGCAGCCACGCCCGCGCAGGCATTTCGTGCGGTTGCCAGTCTTCGCCGGCGACGCTTTCGAGCGGGTCGGCGCGCTCGCGAAATCTCGGCAGCCGCCAGACCCCGTCGCGGATCCGGCCTATGACAGTCATAACGATCAGGACGGCGAGGATCGCGAGAGCGCCCCACAGAAAAAAACGCGCATAAGGTAGATCGGGCATGAGCGAAGCCAGCCATCGCAGTAGCCGAGCTAAAGGATGGAAGAGGTGCCCGAGAAACTCTCCGAACGCTTTGAGCCAAGCAGGCGGTGGCGCAGGCGGCGTCACGCCCGTCAGATCGAATTGAACCGCGCCTCCCTCGCGTAGCGCTTGATGGGCCGTCACCAGCCGCTGGTCGAGTGATGCTTCGCTTGCGTTCATGTTCCCCCTTAAGGGGACCACGTTACCAGCCACAGCAACGGGGGCAAGCTATTCTCCTGATGACAAACAAGCAGAAATAGGACAGCAAGTAGCAATAGGGTCACGACCTTGGGGGATGGGGCAATGGCTACAAGCAGCACCTATGTGAGCGATGGTTCAATTTCGATCCGGGAAGTTCTAAGCCGTGCATTTGCCGTAATGCGCGACAATCCGACAACTACATTTGGAATTGCTTTTCTTTTTGTTGCGCTGCCGCAGCTTCTTTTCAGATGGACGATAGGCCCTGCGCTACTCCAGCCCTCGGCTCTCAGCGAATTTACAAAAATCGCGATGACGCTCCTATCGGGAGCGCTCTTTATATTTTTAAGCATGCTCGTGCAGGCATCGCTGGTCCGCGCCACGCTTGCTTATTCGCAGAAACAGCGCGCTACGTTCGGAGAGACTATCTCCAGCGGCTTATCGAGCGTCCTACCGCTGATAGCGATGAGCCTGCTCCTCTTCGTTGCGGTAAGCCTCGGGTTAGCGTTGCTGCTGGTGCCTGGTTTCATCCTGCTCATGATGTGGGCGGTCATCACGCCAGTACTCGTTGTCGAGCGGACTGGCGTGATCGGCTCTTTCAGAAGAAGCCAATTTCTGACCAAGGGGGCACGCTGGCGCATTTTCGGCTTGCTCCTCATCGTGATTGTGGTCGTTTGGCTGATCGGGCTCGTTACCGGCATAGTGCTGGTGACGAGTGCCGCCATCGCTCCTTCGCTGGCCTTTCCGATCAGCAATGCTATCCTTGAAACATTTACGTCCGCCTTTTGGGCAACCCTTCAAACAAGCCTTTATATATCCCTTCGCAATTGGAAAGAAGGTCCGCAAAGCGAGCAGCTAGCTGATATTTTTGCCTAAAAGATGATGCTCGACGTGCGCCCGCTGCCGCTGATGTGCGGAAAGGCCGCGCGCATCACTGCCTCCACCCTTCCAACCGTGAAAGAGGAACGCAAAAGCCCCAAAGCCAGAACCGCAGCCGGGTGGCATGAGCACATAGCGGCATACACAATATTGCGGAATCTATGACGCGACCCCGAACGGTATTTGCAGGTGCGGGACGATCTGCTCAGCTAATAAAGGACCAATCTTAAATGCGTTCTTGGCTGGGTTGTGTCCGTCCTTGGAGATAATTGTGCGCAGGCGAGCCGCATGTCTTTTCAATCTATGAAGAATGAAGCTGCGGTGTACCGAACGCAACCCACGGTGATCCCGAGAATCCACTCCTGGGTGCTGCCAAGGCAACAGATGCGAGACGCCAAGCTTCCCTAACTGGAAACATAGCGGCAACCCGCAGGCGACTGTCAAATCCAACGATCACATGTCGCAGAGGCAGGGGTCCGGGTCCTCGAGGCTGGCTCCGCCCAACTTCTCTGTGTATCCAGCCGTGTACACGAAGAGCGCGTGTCGTGGCGTAAGCTCGCGTATACACATGAATGATCAAAAGTAATTTCGGCCGACGTCTCCGGCCGCTGATCCTCTACTCTTGATAGTTCATGTAAGGCTATGAGAACATAAATGGAACGCTTTGGGAGCAGAGGGTCGCAGGTTCGAATCCTGTCTCCCCGACCACGAGACCCGCGGGAAAACGCCATTTTCTGAAATCTCTGGGCTATTTGGCCGACGGGTTCTCAGAGCTGTCTATTTACGGCGTGTATACGTCCTTCGGCTTCGCTCGCCAGCCAGATCTCTCGCAGCTCGACATCGGACAGCACCCGGGTGCGGATGGTCTTCCTCGGGTTCGCCTTGCGGATGCCGGAGAACGCATTGCGGTCGACATGCTCGCGCCCGACCAGCCATTGGAAGAAGGCCGCGCCCTCCTGGCGGACCTTGTCGGCCATGCGGCGCTTGTCCTGGGCGACCAGGCCGTCGATGATCTTCAGCGCGTGCGCCTTCGTGATCTCGGTGACGCACTTGCCCGTGACCGTGGGCAGGATGTAGCGCCGGAACACGCGATCCTCATCGTCCCGCCTGCGCAATTGGCTAGCGACGAGCCGCATATATTTCTCCCACATGTGCTCGACGTCGAGATGCACAAGCTCGGCCTGCTGTCGGGCCAGCTCGCGTTCCTGCTTCCTGGCCTGGAGCTTTTCGTCATGCGGGTCCTCGCCCGCCTCGATTCGGCTGCGGTGTCTGCCGGCGAGCGCACGAGCGTCGGCCAGGCTCATTCGCTTGGTGCTGCCCAGCGTCAGCTTCTTGCGCTTGCCCCCCGGCCCGGTAGATCAAGCCGTAGCCGGTATAGCCTGCAGGCGTGTGCACCAGCACGAAGCCCGGCACGCCGCCGAGGTAACGATGCTTGATGCAATTGGGCGGTGATGCCGCCAGCTTTCGATCTCTTTGGCGGCGAGCGGACGATGGACGAGATGGTCGATCGCGGCATCCAGATCCTCGACCGTCTGGTTTATGTGATTGTGTCCTTCAGCACCATCGCCTCGGACATGGATGGCTCTCCCGTCGCAACGCGTGCCGCTGGGAACAACCCTGCGGCCGGTTGCGATCATGATGCCACCCTCTGCAATCCGGCATGCTGTAATTCTATCGGAAGGAAGGTGTCGGGAGAGAAGCGGCCGCTAGCATTTGTGGATACGCCCAGGATGAGGAGATCAAACGTGAAATCAGCTTCGGGACTTTTCGCGCTCGCTGCGCTTTTGTGCTCGGCGCCCGCATTTGCCGCGGAGGACAATCCGACGGTGGAATCGCCCCCCGGGTGCATAACCTCCAGCAGCTCGGCCGAGCAAAAGGCGGCTGCGGCGGACAATATCATTTCGCTGATGCTGGCGCCTCGTCCTGGAATGCCTCCCACTCCGGGCGTCCCACCGGCCACCTTCGCGACCGACATGACCCCGTTGGTCAAGCAAAACGTGTTTGGTAACGTCTGGCCCCGGTGCGGCCTGAGCCGGCGTGATCGCAGCCTGGTAACGCTGGGCATCCTGATCGCCCTGCGCGCCGATTTCGAGCTGCGCTATCATTTCCCGATCGCCGTCCGCAACGGCCTGACGCGCAGCGAACTGGAAGAGGTCATCTACCAGGCATCCGCATACGCAGGTTTTCCGGCGGCGGCGAGTGCACGCGTCATTGCGCAGGAGACGTTGCCTGCCGTGCCGGTAAAGTGAACCCTCGGCACTGCACAGCCTGCCCAGTCCGTGGCTTGGGCGCGAAAAGTGAACTTGGTGAAAGGCGCAGTATCCTCGCGGCGACTGTGCTGGACAAATTTTCTCATACGGGAGAGCGGCTTTGAAGCTTTGCGTGCTTACCCCCCATTCGATGCATCTGGCGGCGTTGACTCAGCCGTGGGAGTACAGCCTGGACGGAAACGATGTTTGCACCGCCATGCAACTTGCGGACGACTTGGGGTTTGCGAAGGTCGTAATGGGGGAGCATTTCGTCATCCCGACAAACCATCTGTCACTGTCGGGCGACCATTACTTCCATACAGCCGTGGCGCTCGGCGTGATCGGAGGGTGCACCAAGAACATTCGAATGACGCCCGCGATCTCTATCCTGCCGTTGCAGCATCCGATCGTCCAGGCCAAGGCATGGGCGACGCTCGACTGGATGACTTGCGGGCGTGCCGAAGTGATGTTCGGGGTGGGTTGGCTGAAGGAAGAGTTCGAGTTCCTCAACGTGCCATTCCATGAAAGAGGCAAGATGGCCGACGAATATGCAGCAGCAATGATCGCGCTGTGGCACAACGACTGTGCCACGTTCGAGGGCAAATATGTTTCTTTCCGCGATGCCTGCCTGGCTCCCAAGCCGGTCCAGAAGCCGCATCTGCCGATGTGGTTCGGCGGCGATGCCGAAGCGATGCAGAAGCGCGTCGCGAAGTTCGGTGACGGTTGGCAGCCCCAGACGCTGCACCCGGAGCGGTTTCCTGAACGCATCGACTTCATCAAGTCACAGCCCGAATATGATGGCCGACCAATCGGCATCAGCTTCGCGCTGGACCAGTTGAAAGTCGGAAAGGAACACGAAGTTCTCTCGGATCCGCTGGCGGCGGGCTCCCGCGATGCGCAGGAGGTGATCGACCAGATCGGCTGGCTTGCCTCCCGCGGGGTTACCGAAACGTCGGTTCCGATTCCGCGTCTGCAGGATTTCCAGGAATATCTTGATTATCTGGGCTGGATTGGAGCGGAAATCATTCCGGCAGTACGGGATATCTGATGGGCATGGCTCAGGAGGCACTCTGCGCCGTTCGCCTTACCTCCATCGAGGTAAGGCAGCACTCTGTCCCAACTCTAAATCTGTGCTATTGGTGCTGACGGCGGACAACCGCAAGCAGCAGCTGGGGCTGCCGGCGGTACCGCAACGGCGCGTCGGGCAGAGCCTGGTCGAGATGCTTGGGCTGGGACGGAGCAGGGGTCAAACATTGGGATCTAGGGCTTCGCGCCTTAAATGCAGTTGTTCCGAAGCAAAGCGGCCCTTCCAAAAACCGATAGTCCGTTTCCAAGCTTATGGCTGATCGAGAGGACGGTCTTTTTCCTTCATCCTGGAACGGCGAAGCGGCTCAGCGCAGCGATCCTCCGGTGGTCAGTTGGCGGCTCCGTCAGTGCAAAGCGGGAGGTGCCGCCACAATGCTGCCTCGCCGCGCTCCCAGTGGGCCGAGCGTTACCGCAACGTGCGTGATGGTGCCGCCGAATGCGCCATCGCCGGCCAACGCCTCGGCAACGGTCACCCCGCTGTCGTGGCCGATGTCGAACGGCTCTCCCATGCCGCTGGCCATCACGATGCTGCGGTCAATCCGGCCCGTCGCGACGGGCTTGCCGTCGATCGCCAGCATGACCGTGCCGCCCTTGCCCGAGCCCCCGCCGTCATAGTCGAAGTCGAGCGTTAGCCGGCTCGCGCGGCCGGCCGGCAGCGGGGTGGAGGACACCAGCCTGAGCTTGTCGCCGGCTAGGTTCGACAAAGCGTGCTCAAAGGTCGGCTGGCCATCCTTCAGATAGAGGCTCCAGCCGCCGAAGCGGCTTCCATATGCCGCGATCACGCCGGTCGCGCCGGCCGGCGCGATGACATCCGCGCTCAGCGTGAAGGCGCGGTTGCAGAAAGCCGGCGCGGCTTCGCTCGCCACCGAGAGATCCTGCCCCCAATAATCATAATGGTCGCGCGGATGGAGATAGACCTGCCGCATTCCGGCCATACGCGCCAGGCTGGTGCGGTCGTCGAGCGGCTCGACATGATATTTCGCGGCTTCTTGATCGAAAAGCCGCTGCATTTCGCGCAGCCGCGCCGGATTCCGAGCGGCAAGGTCGTGGGTCTGGCTGAAATCGGTGTCGAGGTTGAACAGCTGCCATTGATATTGCGCGGACAGGTTGACGTTGGTCTCGGCGCCGAAACCCATCTGCCATGGCAGGCGGATCGGCACCGTGCTGGCTAGCCAGCCATGCGAATAGATCGCGCGATTGCCAAGCATCTCATAATATTGGATCGTACGCTGATCGGACGCGTGCGGATCGTCGAAGCTGTATTCCATGGCGATCCCGTCGATCGATTGCTGCTTCACTCCGTTGATCTCCGCCGGCGGCACGACTCCCACGGCCGCATAGATGGTCGGCGCGATATCGATGACATGATGATATTGCGGGCGGATGCCGCGCCCCCGGATTCCTGCCGGCCAGGAAATGACCATGCCGTTGCGTGTGCCGCCGAGATGTGAAGCGACCGACTTGTAGTAGGGGAAGGGCGCATTCATCGCGAACGCCCAGCCAGTGCTGTAGTTGAGCTCGGTCTCGGGACCGCCCATCGTATCGAGCATGGCGAGTTTGTCGGTCACGGTCGATCGCTTGTTGGCGATCTCGCCTACTTCGGTCAGCGTGCCGCCCGGGCCGGCCGCCGCATCGCCGCCATTGTCCCCTTCGATGAAGATGATCAACGTGTCGTCGCGCAGGCCCATCCGATCGAGCTCGTCAAGAATGCGGCCGAACTGCGCGTCCTGAAAGGCGAGCTCGGCAGCGTAAACCTCCATCATCCGCGCCTGAACCCGCTTTTCATCCGGCGAGAGCGTGTCCCATGCGGTGACTCCCTCGGGTCGCGGCGCGAGTGTCGTCCCGCGCGGAATCAGTCCCAGCCGCTCCTGCTGCGTGAGCGTTTCGCTGCGCACCTTGTCCCACCCGCGGTTGAAGCGGCCCCGGAATCGCGCGAACCAGTCGGCGGGCGCCTGGTGCGGCGTGTGGGTCGATCCTGGCGCGAAGTAGACGAAGAAGGGTTTGCCGGGCGCGGCCGCCTGCTGCTGGTGGATCCAGTGGATCGCATCGTCGGCAAGCCGCGCATCGAGCGTCTCTACCGGTGGCTGGTAGGGTAACTGGGTGGTGCCGCGATAAAGCAGCGGATGCCATTGGTCGGTATCGGCGCCGATGAAGCCGAAGAAATATTCGAAGCCGAGCCCGGTCGGCCACAGGTCGAACGGGCCGGCGGCGGAGCTCTGGCCGATCGGCACGTCGTGATGCTTGCCGAAGAAGGCGGTGTTGTAGCCGTTTTCGCGCAGCACCTCGGCAATCGTTCCGGCGCTGCGCGGGATGAAGCTGTTATAGCCCTCGGCTCCGACTGCGAAATCGGTCAGCGCTCCCATGTTTACCGCATGGTGATTGCGCCCGGTAAGCAGCGACGCGCGGGTCGGCGAGCACATCGCGGTGGTGTGGAAGCGGCTGTAGACGAGCCCGCTCCGCGCGAGCCGATCGAGATTCGGTGTCGGTACCGGGCCACCGAACGCCGAGGCTGCGCCGAAGCCGGTATCATCAGTCAGCACAAGGAGGATGTTGGGCGCGCCGTGGGGCGCTGTCGGCAGGGCGGGGTAGCCGGCAGCGGCAGGTGCCGGGGCACTCGTCGCCAATTGGGCATGCGAGGGGGCTGCGGCGATCACGGCGGTCGCGATCAATGCTGCGGTTCCCCCGGCAAGCCGGGCGAGCCACCTGCGGCGGCGTACAGGAAAAGCCGTCATCCCTTTCTCCTCACCTCATGGCCTTCGCGCACGACGCAGCGAAAGCCGATATGGGACGTGGCCGAATCGATCGCCTGGGGATGGCGCGCGGCCGGGCGGTAGCGACGACAATAGTTTTCGGCGCAGAGATGCGACCCGCCCTTGAGCACCTTGCGGCCGATGCCGTCCGCCGGATCGGCGCTGTTGCGCCGGTTGCCACCGCGCGGGTTGCGCGGCACCTCGCAGCAGCCGCCGCGCGTCGGCTTGGCGCGCGTGGGCGCCGGGGGCAGCGACCACCAGTCGCTGGTCCACTCCCAGACGTTACCAATCATATCATATAGGCCGTAGCCGTTCGGCGAATAGCTGCGCACGGGCGACGTGCGTTCATAGCCATCTAGGAGCAGGTTGGAAAAAGGGAACAGTCCCTGCCAATAATTGGCGAGCATCGCACCGCCGGGAGCAAGCGTGTCACCCCAGGCATAATCTGCGTCGACCAACCCGCCGCGCGCGGCATATTCCCACTCCGCCTCCGTCGGCAGCGACTTCCCGGCCCAGTGGGCATAGGCTTCGGCATCGCCATGAGCGACGTGGACAACTGGATGCTGATGGAGTCCGTCCATCGAGCTCTCGGGGCCGAGCGGACGCCGCCAGTTCGCGCCGAAGCGGAAATGCCACCATTGCGTGAAATCGGTCATGTCCACCGGCCCAGCGGTTCGTTCGAACACCAGTGAGCCCGCCTGCGCCTGCTCGGGCGCGAGGCCGGGATAATCGGCCGAATTCGGCGCGATCTCGGCCAGGGTCACATATCCTGTCGCGGCGACGAAACGCGCGAAATCCGCGTTGGTGACCGGCGTTTCGTCAATCCAGAAGGGATCAACGCGCACTTCGCGAACCGGTCCCTCCTCAGGATAGAAGCGGTCGCTGCCCATGCGGAAGGCGCCACCATCGAGCCGGCGCATTCCTGCCCCCATGGTACCGGCCGCAGCTAGGCGTAAGTGAGCATCCAGTCGCCCATGGGCTTCGCGAGCCCGCCGCGGGCGGCCGCGGGTCACTACGAATTGCCATCCGCTCGCGGCCGAAAAACAGCTGGTCGGGCTGGCCTGGCCCCCCGGCGACAGCCGCGTGTGTCGCCGCTTGCACCCGGTGCGCGTATCATTAGGCACGGAAATAGCCGTCCTGTGAAGCACCGAGGAACCGGCTGCTGCGCTGTGCCCGGCTCGCTCGCCGCTTCGTCCGCCACGATCCTCTCGCTAAGCCGTTACTCGTTTACGCTAGGAAGGGGCGGCGAGGTATGAACCTGCCGATCGGCAGGGACCAGCGGCGCGCATTTGCGCGCTCCGCGGCAAAGGGAAAATGGAGAATCCCCATCACCTCCGTATGGATGTTTTTGTAAGTACCGCGGTAGAGCACCAGGTTGGCGTGTACGGGCACGGGTCGATTGGTGCTGCTTTGTTGGCAGGCGCTAGCACGCAAGCGGCCAAATAAGGTGTTTGGCCGGGCCTATGATCCGTGCGGCGATGTGGTCGACTTTGCCATGCCTTGGGCTGCAATGATACCGAACTCTGCCCGGTGCGAGAGAATCGCGTTAGCAGGATGGTCGTCTGGCATAAGGGCAACTCGCGGGTGCGTTGAACCGCCACTACACCCTGTTGCTCGACGGTCTTGGCAGGGACGAAGCGCATGGTGGGTAGCCTCACATATGAACCGCGCTATCGCCCTTCAGGGGATCCCCGAACCTCGATCCCACCTACGCCTTGCGCGGTTGAAAAATGGATTCAGCGATGCCGCAATAATCAGTTTCGACCGCAAATATACTGCCGCACAACTCGAAGTTGGCATGACTGGCACTGGCGAGATATTTGCCAGACGTAATGTACAGCGTCGAGAAATTTGGTCCGCCAAATGCAACCATCAGCGGAGAAGATACCGGCGTATCCAAGTAAAAATCCAGCTCTCCATCGGGCTTGATGCGAGCTACATGGCCGCCGCTCTCCCCGTTCGCAAGTGCTACCCAGTAGCCCCCGCCAGAATCGACCGTTGCACCATCCGGAAATCCCAATTCCGGGGTAAATTCAGCAAATATGCGTTCGTTAGAAAAGGTGCCAACCTTCGCGTCATAATCATAGGCGTAGATTTTTCGTTGAAGCGACTCGGCCCGATACATAGTTTCGCCATCTGGACTGAACGCCAAGCCGTTCGGAATGTCGATGTTCATCGTTGCCAGAATTTCGGCGCCATCGTACCGATAGAGGGTGCCTTTGATCTCTCCGATCTCCTCCAGCGTAAGCGGCATGGATCCAACCCAGAGACGCCCCTGGCGGTCGCACTTCCCATCGTTAAAGCGCCAAATAGCGGGATCGAATGGGGCCTTCTCAAGGCACCTCAACGTGCCGTCAGCAAAGTCCAGGTCGTAAATTCCATCCTGGCATGGGATGATTGCGCCGCCACCGCTTCGAAAGACAAAGCAGCCTGGCGTCGTCGGCAAATCCCATACGCGATTCTCGCCTGAAGATGGATCAAACCGGTTGATTTGACAGCCTTCTATGTCGATCCAAAACAACGCTTGTTCGGGATCGGACCAAGCGGGAGATTCCCCGATGCCGGCGTTCCAGCGCAGGACAAGTTCTACTTCGCCTTTCAATGGTAATCTCCCTCCGATTATAAACGAGATAATTGCGGTAAACCCGGACATGGATATCGACGCCGAGGATATCGACGATGTCCTTCCGCCGTTATTCTGTTGTACCGTTTACAGACCCCACCCGTTATCATCGCTGGAGCACGACCGCTTCGACAAGGCAGCGCAATGGCTGGCAGGCTTATCTCGATCGACATCAGCCACGTGGATTTACATCGTTCGACCACTACCCACAGCAAAGGCAGGCATTGTGACTACGCTAAACACGGCGTCCTCGATGCCATCGTTCCGCCAACTGTGGATTATGCCTCTATCGATGAGGAGATCCCCAGGCGAAAGGGTGACGCTACCCGTTTCGACGCCAAACGTAATCTGGCCGGAGATCATGGTGATATAGTCGATCGTGTTCGTCGCGTGCATTTCAGATCGACTGCCCGGTGGCATTCGTGCGAGATTGAAAGTGCTTGCTGCGGAATGTATCAGATTAAAGTCGAAAACCACACCAGGCTGCGGAAAAGCTTCATTGTCAGCTGGAGCATTCTCCGTCATCCAGGCTAACACGTTACCTGACGAGAAGCCCGACGAGAACTGCATTTCCTCATCGATCACAATCGCGCTTTCACCTTTAGAGTCGAGTCCGGAAACAATTCGGCGGGGCATCGAGCAATCCTTTCGACAGGAGTCTAGACGGTTGGCCTCGCTCGCTCGCGTTAGGCTGGGTCTCAATCAGCCCGGAGCCTCGCCAAGCCCTACGCGATCTGCCGCCTTCTTCGGTAGGACTGTGGCGGTCTACTGCAATTCTTGTGAATGGGGTCCGAACCAAACCATAAATTCGTTACACTGATCACTTTTCTTCCGGTCGGGTGCATCTGTCTCGACCATCATCATCAGCGCGGCAGTGAGGTAGTTTTTCCAGAATGCAAGCGCTTTGGCGGAGACACAGTCAACATCTGTAAACACGGGCAAAGTTCTTCTGGAAAGGCTGAACCCAGCCAATAGAGAAATCGCGTGAGCCTGAAATACCTCAGCGCTCGCCCTTGCATGAAATACCCCCTGCTCTTGTCCTCTCGCAAGAGCCCGTCCAATTGCATCTCTATATGCCAATGCTGTTTTACGAACAATCGGCGGTGGAATGATCTGTTCGTGAAGTGCGACGTCTATCAGAAGCAAATGGGCACTTCCAATATACTCGTCCAGCATGGCCGATATTATATCGGCAAGTACCTTCCGTGGATCTTGCTGTTGATCAACGCGATCAAGCGCTTCCCGGTAGCGCTGCGCCGCCCTGCTCAGCACCAACCGATAAATCTCGCCCTTACTGAGACTATACTGGTAGACCGTCTGCCGGCTGACGCCAGCGTTTCTGGCGATGTGTTCCATTTTTGTGGCTTCGAAGCCGATCCCCACAAAAAGCTCCTGTGCGGCATCCATGATCCGCTGCGCGGCCTTCGATCGCGGGCGAGCAATGCTCGGCATAATCCCTCCTTGCAGGAATTCATTCGCTGTAACGCTGCGACAGGCAGCCATCAGCTTCACACAGTGTCAACAGTTTAGCTTTGACAATCATAATGGCCCTTTTTATCTAAATAGCGAAGACATTCCATGAAATAAATGGTGAATATTCCGTCGCACTGCCTGAAAAAAGTCACCACCTACGAATTGCCCAAGGGAGAAGCAATGAGCTGACAATCGGCCTAACTGCGATTTGCGATGACGCGAG